>Ga0326597_10007191_pt1 | contig 15158 bp, 12 predicted proteins | sample RVTome_12_FD_203789 | JGI IMG/M metagenome (GOLD analysis project Ga0326597, IMG submission 203789) | Soil microbial communities from uranium-contaminated site in the Upper Colorado River Basin, Wyoming, United States - RVT100D185 | ecosystem: Environmental > Terrestrial > Soil > Contaminated >... | reverse complement strand
GCCACCTGATAGCTGGTGCCGGGCGTCAGCGTGACCTTGCGGCCGTCGTCGAGCTCGGTGTGCAGCACGCCGTCCAGCACATAAAGGATGTGGCCCTTGGAGCACCAATGGTCGGCGAGATAACCGGGCGAGTATTCGACGACCCGCACCCGGATGCCGCCGAACTCGCGGGTGCGCCAGCGCGCCGTGCCGCTCTCGCCAGGATGCAGCGTCTCGGGCACATCGTCCCAGTTTGTCGTGCCGAACGGGATGCCGTGCATGTCCATCGTCGTCTTCCTCAACCCACCGCGGCGCGGAAGATGCGCAGATAGTTGCCGCCGGCGACCTTCGCCGTTTCGTCGGCCGTGAAGCCGCCCCGCAGCATCGCCGCGACCAGGTGCACCCAGCGCGTGTAATCCGCGACGCAGCCCCGCGCGTCGAATTGGTCGGTACCGATGCACACGTGATCGACGCCAACGATGTCGGACATCTCCTTAAGCCCATCGACGTACTTTTCCAGGCTCGGAAAGAAATGCCAGACGCCGACAGACCCGCCGGTCTCGGCGATCGCGCGGGCGTGATCGGCGCTGACCTGCCGGCCTGCGAGCGGTGTCGGCCCCATGGCGTGCGAGCCGGACACCGCCGTGTGCGACAGCAGCAGCGGCTTGGTTGCGATCTTGACCGCCTGCTTGACCATGTCCTCGGTCGCATGCGCGACATCGCAGACAAAGCCGAGCCGATGACAGGCGCGGATCACCTCGGCACCGAATTCGGTCAGGCCGTCATGGGTGATCGCCCCGGTCTGGAAATCGCCGATGTCGTTAGGTGTGTAATGGACGAGCTGCAGGTGCCGAAGGCCCCTTTGATGGGCTTCCTCCAGCCGATCGAACTTGCCGTCGAGGAAGTCCAGCCCTTCGACGTCACCGATGATGGCCGGTTCACCGGCCTTATGCGCCGCCTCGATGTCGGCTGCGCATAAGGCGCGCCGCACGCCGTGGTCGGCCACCAGCTCATCCATCCAGGCCAGGCGCTCGAGATGGTACCGGTAGAGCTCGCCTGGCGCCGGGGTATGCAGCGCCGACAGCGGGCCTGCCGCACCCCGGCCAAGGATCGGGCCGTCCGGCACATCGGCAAGGCAGGCTACGGCCAGTGATCCCTCGCGCATACGCTCCGCGAGGTCGCCGTTTGGCGGCGCCTTCGACGAAATCCCGGTTTTGCCGCCATGCGTGTGGACATCGACCGAGATAGACCGCCGCAGCAGTGCCACGGCCGCCGTTGCGTCTTCGGCCGTTTTAGCCGCGACCGTCGAGCCCCGCGGGCCGGTTTCGCCCGCGAGCATCGCCCCGACCGAGGCCAATGCCGGGCTCCACATCCCGTGATGATGTCCGCTATGAGCGTGGCTGCAACAATCCATGGCGTTTCCTCGGACGGTACCCGCGAGCTGCTGATTAGAGCCGCAGTCACGGCCGCCTTCAAGATCCTGGGAAAGTCTAATATCCTCGGGTCGGTGATGATGCCCCGGTCGCCGCTGTCCCAGCCTGGCTTGCCGAGGTCAAGCCTGCAGTGCGGCACAACGGGGAGAGCGGCAACATGGATCTCAAACTCGCGGGCAAAATTGTGCTCGTTACCGGTTCGAGCCGCGGGATCGGCCTCGCCGCCGCCAAGGCCTTTGCCGCCGAGGGCTGCCGACTGATGCTCTCGGGGCGCTCGGTGGAGCAACTTGCGGCGGCGGAAAAAAAGCTGCGCGTGACCGGCGCGCAAGTTGCCGCTCATGCTGCCGATGTCGGCATGCCGCAGGAAGCCGCCGCGCTGGTCGATGCCGCGGTCGCGGCCTATGGCGGGATCGACATCCTGATCAACAATGTCGGCGGCGGGGGTGGCGGTGCGCGCATCGCCGACAGCACCGACGAGGATTGGCGCGGCGCGCTGGAGCGCAACCTGATCCAGACCGTGCGGATGATGCGGCTGGGGTTGCCGCACATGAAGGGCCGCCCCGGCGCCGCGATCGTCAATATTGCCTCGATCTCGGGCTGGTCGCCGCAACTGGCGATGTCCGGGCAATACGGGGCGGCCAAGGCGGCGCTGATCTTCGGCACCGAGCGCTGGGCGCTGGAATTCGTGCCGCATGGCGTCCGCGTCAACACTGTCTCTCCGGGGTCGATCCTGGTCGAGGGCAACGGCTGGGACCGCTACCGTCTCGCCAATCCGGACTATTTCGCCGACTACGTCCGGCACGGCTTTCCGATGGGGCGCCTCGGCACCGCCGAGGAGGTAGCGGATGTGATCGTGTTCGCCGCGTCGCCGCGCGCCCACTGGATCAACGGCCGCAACATCCCGGTGGACGGGTTGGAGCAGCCGCACGCGCCCCTCGACCGCCGGCCATTTTAGCACCCGCAAGGGTCGGCGCCGGCAAGCGACTGGTCGAGAGGCCGGCGCCGGCTGACCCGGCGGATGATCAGCGCCAGCGGCATGCAAAACAGCAGCATGCAGCCACCAAGGATAAAGAGACTTTCGCCGGCGCCGCAGCGGTCGGCGATCCCTCCCATCAGCGGCGGGATCATGATCGAGGTGAACCGCTGACCGGTTTGGCGCAGACCGACGACCGTGCCTTGCTGATGACGGCCGGCAGCGCGCGCCTGCACCGACAACACCAACGGCTGGATCACGCCTTCGAGCCGCGCACCACTTGGACCAGCAACAGCAGCGCCAGGATGCCGCCGAGCAGCGGTGTCAGCCCGATCAGCAAGATGGACAGCGCGGTACCGCTCAGCATCGTGCGCTGCGCGTTGCCGAGGCTCATGGCGCGCCCGGCAAACAGCGCTCCAAATCCGCTGGCGATCTCGACGGCGGCGAACAGCATGCCGATCGTCGTGCCGACCAGTCCTACGCGGTTGAGGTAGACGACATTGACCGACGTCTGGATGCTGTGGGTCGTGTTGCGCATCACCGCCCGGTGATCCAGGCGAGCGGCAGCGGGTCGATCCTATGGCTGGACTGAACAGGTTGCGGTTGGCATCGTCCGGGGATCAGTCAAGATGAAGGCCGGAAAACGATGGCCAAGCCCGCTATTCCGCCGACTGCGACGGACGACGAGGTTCGCGCCCTCCTCGTCCGCTACTGGTGCCCCGTGCCATTCCATGAGGTGCGCACCCGGTTCCTCGGCAACATCGCCTCGCCGGGAATGGGGGTATCGCCGATCAAGGTGGTAAAGGGCCTGTGGGGCGGCAAGCTACCCGAGTTTGAAACGATCGAGGCGGCGAACGAACTGGTCGGCGCGCTGGTCATGGGCCTATGGAACCGGCTGTCGCGTCATCAGGATCGGAACGCGCCCTTCCACCTTACCCGGATCGAGACCGAGGCGACACGGGAAAGGCTTGCTGCCGCTTGCTGCCCTGGCGATGTTGCGGCGTCAGGAACTCGAAGGTTTCGTCGAGGGCCTGTTCGGCAAGGAGGAAGCGTTGGACTTTCCGGAGCGAGCTCATCGCGGCCTCGGAGCGCTCGGCGAGATGTGGGCTTTATTCGAGGGGGCCGTGGCCAGGGACGAGACAAAGCCTGGAACGGTGCGTGATATGGAAAAGACACTGCGGCTCCTCCGCCAGATGACAAAGGACGCCGAGCACGAGATTCACGCCATCTTGTTATCTTGTAAGCGCGCACGCCGCCAAATGCTCGCGTCGCTAACGGCCCAGAAGCCGACCTTGCATTGAAGGAAGCAATACGGGAGCACCGAAGTCGAAACAGGGAGCTACGTCTGACAAGAGCAGGGCGAGGGTCCGCTGTCGATCGTTGAGCCGCCGTTGCCGAACCGGCGCAATCGCATGGACCTCGCTCCCTGGTTGCGATGAACACCGATGGCAAGGTTGCGCCGGAAGCGGGCATTCCAGGCGGTCAACCCCAGCCGCACCACGCGTCACGCATCACGGGACCGTGGTTGGAAGCAACGACACGGCGGGGGTTGTGCTGTCGCGAACCTCAGTAAGCCGATCCCGGGTGCGGAAACAGCATGCGATGTGACCGCCACCACAATCGACGGATGGCGGCATCGTGCCACAGATGGGCATTGCGTCGGGACAGCGCGGCGCGAAGGCGCAGCCCGGCGGCAACGCGGCAAGATTGGGCGGCGCGCCGGAGATTGTCTTGAGCCGGGTGCCGGGCGCGACGCCGTGCAGATTGGCCGCGAGCAGCCCTTCCGTGTAGGGGTGCGCCCGTTTCTTCAGGACCTGCGCGGCGCTGCCGGTCTCGACGAAGCGGCCGGCATACATTACCGCCAACCGGTCGCTGATTTCGGCTGCGACACCGACATCGTGGGTCACAAAGATGACCGCCATACCGAGCTCGCGCTGCAATTCGCGCAATAGCAGCAGGATCTGGATCTGCACCGTCACGTCGAGCGCGGTCGTCGGCTCGTCGGCCAGCAGCACCCTCGGGTTGCACGACAAGGCCAGCGCGATCATCGCCCGCTGCCGCATGCCGCCAGACAATTCGTGCGGGTAGGCGTCGAAGCGGCGCCGCGCCGACGGGATCTGCACACGCTCCAGGAGTTCGAGAGTGCGCCGTTTTGCGGTACGCCGGTCGATACCCTCGTGCCGCCTGATCGTCTCGGCGATCTGCTGGCCGATCGTGAAGACCGGATCGAGCGCCGTCACCGGCTCCTGGAAGATCATCGCGATGCGGCCGCCGCGCATCTCCTCGAGCCGGCTCTCCGATGCGGTCATGATCTCGTCGCCCGCGACAGCGATTGTGCCATCGATCTCGCAATTGGCCGGCAAGAGGCGCATCAGCGCCCGCAGCGTGACGCTTTTGCCGGAACCCGATTCGCCGAGAATGCCGAGCACCTCGCCCCCCGCCAGCGTGAAGCTGACGTCGTTGACGGCATGGATCAGCCGCTCGCGCTGGCGGAACCGCACGCGCAGATTGTCGACCTTGACCGCGGGCGGCTCAATCATGACCGAACGCCCCGGCGCCGGCGCGGCTGTGCCCCGAACCAGTCACCATCATGTGACAGGCCACCTGATGCTCTCGATCCGCTCGGTCTCCGCCGCTGCTGAACCGGCTCGGGCGAAGGGGATCGTTACCATCCTCGGAACCGCCGATCGCTGATTTCGCCGCCGCCAGTACCGGCGAAACCCGGGCGCAGACCGCCTCGGCAAAGACGCAACGGGTGCGGAAGCGGCAGCCGGAGGGTGGGTTGATGGGGTTGGGCGGGTCGCCGGTGAGCGGCGGTTCGCTGGTGCGGTGGTCGGGGTCCATGCTCGGCATCGCCCGCAGCAGAGCCTGCGTGTAGGGATGCAACGGCCGGCGGAAAATCTCGCCAACATCGCCGGCTTCGACGATGCGGCCGAGATACATCACGACGACCCGGTCGCTGACATGCCGCACGACATTGAGGTCGTGCGAGATGAAGAGATAAGTCAGGCCGAGATCGTCGCGTAGATCGCTGAGCAGGTTGAGGATCTGCGCCTCGACCGATTTGTCGAGGGCCGAGACCGCCTCGTCGAGGATCAACAGGCGCGGCTCCAATGCCAGGGCCCGCGCGATGTTGACCCGCTGGCGCTGGCCACCGCTGAGTTCGTGCGGGTAGCGGCGCGCGAACAGCGACGCCCGCAGGCCGACCTGCTCCAGCAGGTTTTCGGCCCGTTGGGTTGCGACGCGCGAGGCTACGCCCTTCGCCGCGCGCGGACCGAACGCAATAATGTCGCCGATCGTCGCGCGCGGGTTCAGCGACGAATAGCTGTCCTGGAACACCATCTGGGCCGCGAGCCGCAGGTCGCGAACGCTGATCCCGTCGCTGGCGCCGACCGCCTCGCCATCGAAGATGATCTCGCCGGCATCGGGCTCGATCAGGTGGAGCAAGAGCCGCGCCGTCGTCGACTTGCCGCAGCCCGACTCGCCGACAACCCCGAGCGTCGATCCCTTGGCGATGCTGAACGACACGCCGTCGACCGCCTGCACCTGGTCGGCGCGCAGGCTCAAAAACCGCGTCTTTGCGCTGAAATACTTCTTCAGCTCACGCACGATCAGCAACGGTTGCTTGGCGCCACCGCGGTCGTTCGCGGCGGCGGGAGCAGCGGCGAGGAAGTCGGTCGTGCTCATGCCGGCAGCTTGATGTCCATCGCGCTGCGCAGCCCGTCGCTCAAGAGGTTGAAGCACAGCGAGGTGATGACGATCGCAACGCCGGGCAGCGCGGCGACAATCGGGTTGACAAAGATCGCCTGGCGCAGCGCGTTCAGCATCAGTCCCCATTCCGGGTTCGGCGGCGTGACGCCGAGCCCGAGGAAAGACAGCCCGGCCGACAGGATGATGCTGATGCTGACGAGGCTGGTGGCGTAGACCAGCATGCCGCCGAGTACGTTGGGCACGATCTGATGGCGGATGATCGACAGCAGCGGCGCGGCGCTCGCCCGCGCCGCCTCGACAAAGTCGCGATTCTTGACCTGCGTTGTCAGGCTCTCGGTGATCCGCACGATCGGCGGGGTGAAGACGACCGAGAGCGAGAGGATCGTGTTGCCGATGCCGGCGCCGATCACGCCGCAGATCGCAATTGCGAGCAAGACCGACGGGAAGGCGTAGAACACGTCGACGACGCGCATCACCGCCATGTTGACAAAGCGGCCGCTGATCCCGGCGATCAGCCCGAGCGCGCCGCCGATCATCGTCGCGAACAGGACCGGGGTGATGCCGCAGATCAGCGATAGCCGGGCGCCATAGACCAGCCGGGACCAGATATCCCGCCCGGTCTCGTCGGTGCCCAGAAAATAGCCGGGGGTGCCGACCGGCTTCAGCCGCCGCAGGACGCTGCCTTGCAGCGGGTCGTGGGTTGCGACCCAGGGTGCGAACACTGCCAGCAGGATGATTACCGCCAGCACGGCGGCCACCGCCAAGGTAACGCGGTCGCGCAGCAGCCGCTCGCCGACGCCTTGCCAATAGCCGCGCGGTTCGAGGCCGGCGGCGACTTCCGGCACCAGGGCGGGATCGACAAGGCTGATCTCGGTCATTGCCCTACGCTCAGCGGCGGATGCGCGGGTCGATCAGCGCCTGCGCCACATCGACCGCAAGGTTGATCAGGACAAAGAAACTGGCGAGCACCAGCACCGTGCCCTGCAGCACCGGGATGTCGCGCCGGAAGATCGCCAGGTTCATGAACTGGCCGGAGCCGGGCCAGTTGAACACGGTCTCGACCAGGATCGAGCCGCCGAGCAGATAGCCGAGCTGCAATCCCATCACGGCCATGGCCGGCGGTGCCGCATTCTTCAGCACATGCCAGACGATGCGGCGACGACGCAGGCCCTTCGCCTGCAGCGCCGTCGGGAATTCCTGGCTGAGGATTTCCAGCACCGTCGAGCGCACCATGCGGCCGATGACGCCCATCGGGATCATCGACAGCGTAACAACCGGCAGGATCAGGAACCTGGCGTCTTCCCAGCTGGTGGGCAGGCCGCCGCCGCTGCCCATGCCGACAGCGGGCAGGATCGGCCACAGAACGGCGAGCACGATAACCAGCACGATCGCCAGCCAGTAATGCGGCATGCTGAGACCAAGGATCGTGATGATCGAGAACAGCTTGTCGAGCGCCCGGCCGTAATTGAACGCGGCAAGGGTGCCGAATGTCGTGCCGAGCGAGAAACCAACGAGCGCCGCCGGCACGGCGAGGCACAGCGTGTTGCCGAGCGCGCTGAAGAGTTCGCCGGTGACCGGCAGGCCGGTGAATACCGAGGTGCCGAGATTGCCGCGCACCACGCGGCCGAGCCAGGCGAAGTATTGCAGGTAGAGCGGCTTGTCGAAGCCGAACTCGACCTTGAGGCGTTCCACCACCTCCTTCGGCGCCTCCGGCGGCAGCAAGATGTCGAGCGGGTTGCCGGGGATCAGGTGGATCAGGCCGAACGTGACGACCGAGACCCCGAACAGGATGAGGATCGTGTGCAACAGCCGAAGGGTGATGAACTGGGCCATAACCGCCTAAGCTCGCCGCTATTCCATCCAAACCCGCGTCAAGTCCTGGAACCAGCTCTGCGCGCTGGTAAAGCCCTTGACGTGCTTCGTCATGGCCCGCGGATTGCGGTCGTGCACGATGAACAGCCAGGCCGCATCGTCGACGATCACCTCGTGGGCGCGCCGGATGTCGGCGGCGATCTCCTCGGGGTCGCTCGAGTTCTCGATCTTGCTGACCAGCGCCTCGAACTCGGGATTACTCCAATGCTGCCAGTTGAACCCATTCGGCGCGAACGTGCTGGTCAGGAAGGCAGTCGTAAAACGGGAAAACTCGGTCGCGTGCGCCAGGCTGATATTCATCGCGTCGACGCCGTGCGCCTGCGGCGCGGTCGGCGGGTTGCGCGTCGCCACCAGCATCGTCCCCCAGTCGACGACATCGAACGAGATGTCGAAATTGCACTCCTTCAGGTTCTGCTGGAGGTACTCGTTCATCGGCAGCGGCAGCATCTGCCCGGAGCCGCTGTTCGAGATCATGACCTTGGCGGCAACCGGCTTGTCAGGCCCATAGCCGGCCTCCTTCAGCAGCGCTTTGGCCTTGTCCGGATCGTAGGTGTACTGCTCTTTCGGGTGACCGAAATAAGGGTCGGTCTTGTGGTAGATGCCGTAAGCCGGCTCGGCGAGGCCGTTGAGCAGTGTTACCAGGCCCTCGCGGTTGGTGCAGTAATTGAGGGCGCGCCGCACTCGGATGTCCTTCCACGGGCTGTCCGGCTTGCCGAAATTCAACACCCACGGCCAGGTGTGCGGATAGCTGTTGGTGACGATCTCGAACCCGGCCGCCTTGAGGCTCGGCACCGCGTCGGGCGGCGGCACCTCGATCCAGTCGACCTGCCCGGAGCGCAGTGCCGCCAGCCTTGTCGTCGCCTCCGGCATCGGAAACAGCACCACCTTGTCGAGTTTCGGGATGCGGTTCTTGTCCCAATACTGCTCGTTGCGGGCGAGCGTGACGCTGACCCGCGGCTTGAACTCGGTGATCTTGAAGGGCCCCGTGCCCGACGGCTGTTTGGCGAACTCGACCCACGAGCCGGCCTTCTGAAACTGCGCCGGGCTGGAGAAGAACAGATAGACGAGCGCATTGGGGAAATAGCTGATCGGCCGCGGGTTGCCGATCTCGACGGTAAAGTCGTCGATCTTGCGATAGCTCTTGATCCACGGGTCGCGGGCGCGCGCGAAGGCGCCGCCGGTCGGATCGACCTGCGGCGCGTCCGGCTTGAAGTAGCGGTCGAGGTTCCAGATCACCGCATCGGCGTTGAAATCGCTGCCGTCGTGGAATTTGACGCCGTGCCGCAGGTGGAAAATCCACTTGGTCTTGTCGTTCTTGTCCTGCTCCCAACTTTCGGCCAGCCCGGGCCGCAGTTCGGCCGGCTTGTCGGCGCGCGTCAGGTCCCACAGCAACAGGCCCTCGTAGACCGGATAGCCGAGAAAGCGCAGCCCCTCGAAGCCGTTATCCGGCGCGCCGGTCGTGGTCGGCACGTCGGATGCGGTCATGGCGATCCGCAACGTGCCGCCGGCTTTCGCCGCGACCGGCGGCATGGCCAAGATCAAGGCCGCCGTCGCGACCATCGCCGCCCGCTGAATGTTCCAGATCACCGATGCCTCCTCGCTTGCGTCGTCCCGCATGGCAGAGCAAATCTCGGGCCAGTCAGCTCATTGCCCGTCGCAGCAGGCGATCGAGAGCAGCCGAGCGGTTCCAGCCTTCGCCGGAGATTGCGACGCTACTCGACCGTTACCTTGGTGAAGTCCTGGTACCAGCTCTGGGCCGGCTGGAAGCCTTTGACCTTGGCCGACATCGCGCGCGGGTTGAGGTCGTGCACGATGAACGTCCAGGCGGCATCGTCGACGACGATTGCATGCGCCTTGGCCAGAAGTTCGGCCTGCTGCTCGATATCGAAGCTTTCCTGCGCCCGGGTGAGCAGGTCCTGCACCTGCGGCTCGCTGTAATGACCCCAATTGATGCCGTTGGGCGAGAAGCTGGTGGTGCTGAAATAGCGGAACATCGAGGCCGGGTCGGCGAAGCCGAGGCTGTTGTTCAACGCATCCGCACCCTGTGCCATCGGCGCCGTCGGGGCGGTTCGCTTGACGACCAGCATCGTGCCCCAATCGACCACCGCGAACTCGAGGTCAAAGCCGATCGGCTTTACCGTCTGCTGGATGATCTCGTTCATCGGCAAGGGCATCATCTGCCCGGACCCGGAGGTGGAGATCATCACCTTCGCCTTGACCGGGTGATCGGGGCCGTAGCCGGCTTCCTTCAGCAGCGCCTTCGCCTTCTCGGGGTCGTAGCCGTAATGCTGCTCGGGCTTGCCGAAATACGGGTTGTCCGGCGGGTAAACGCCGACCGCCGGCTTGGCCGAGCCGTTGAGGAAGTTGACCACTGCGTCGCGGTCGATCGCGTAGTTGAGCGCCTGCCGCAGCCGCTTGTCATGAAACACCGAGCCCTCGGTTACATTGAAGATGTACGGCCAGACATGCGGATAGGGCCATAGGCTGATCTGGAAGCCGGCCGCCTTCAGCGACGGGATCGCATCGGGCGGCGGCACCTCAATCCAGTCGACCTGGCCCGAGCGCAATGCTGCGAGCCGCGTCGTCGCCTCCGGCATCGGGATCAGCACCAGCTTCGCCAGCTTCGGGATGCGGTTCTCGTCCCAGTAATTCTCGTTGCGGCTCATCTCGACCAGTTGCCCGGGCACCACCTTGGTGATCTTGAACGGTCCGGTGCCGGCTGGATGCTTGCCGAACTCGGCCCAGTTGCGACCTGATTTCTCCCATTGCGTTGGGCTGACGATCAGCAAGGTCGGGATCATTTGCGGGAAAAAGCTGAACGGCGATTTGGTGTAGATCGCCAGATGGCGGTCGTCGATCTTCTCCCAGCGGTCGACCATGTTGACGAATGAGCGCACGATCGCCGAGGCGGCGGCGTCGAATTGCGGCGACTTGTCGTCGTAGATCCGCTGCAGGTTCCAGGTGATCGCGTCGACCGTGACGTCGCTGCCGTCGTGGAATTTGACGTTATCGCGGATCGTGAAGATCCAGCGCTTGTGGTCCGCTTCGTCGATCTTCCATTCGCTGGCGAGACCGGGGGTGATGCCGGCAATCTGCTGCGGATGCGTGAAATCCCAGTCGATCAGCCCGTCAAAGGCGGGAAAGCCGCAGAAGCGGTAGCCCTCGCCGCCATTGTTCGGGATGCCGGTCGTCGTCGGCGTGTCGGACGCGGTCATCGCGATCCGCAGCGTCTGCCCGAAGGCAGGCGGCATCAGACCCAGCGCGATGGCGGCGGCAGCGGCGACGGCAGAGAAACGCGGGCACAACATCGGATACCTCGCATGCTACGAAGGCTGCGGGACGTCCTCAGGGCTCCTCCGGGGTTAGCGCCAACGCAAGGAACGTGCCATTTGAGGTATCGATGAGCCGAGGTCGGTTTTGGGGCATGGGCGGTCGGGGCTCTCGACGGGCTCGATCGACCGTAACGAGCCAGGACTTGCTGGTTGTTCCGCGATCGGCATGCCCGCTGTGCAGCGCGAAGCGGTCGCGGCTCCGCGAGCCTTCAATCAACGAAGCTCCAAAACGAACTCTTCCTCCCATGTTCGCGGCGCAGCCGTGCTGCGTAGGCGTCATCCGGTTCAAGCCGCCCGAAATCCTCGATCGCGGACGACAAGCCGGAGCAGTCGAGCAGGTGGCGAGCGACGTGCCGGTAGCGTGTCGAGCGGCCGGTCCGCAGCGAAAAGTCGATCATCGCTCGTAGCACCACCCAGGAGTTCGAGGTTTTTCGCGTAAAGGTTTTCGCACTCACCGCAATCCCTTACGTCTACCCGGGTCCCACCAACCATTCGTTCAGTTTCGACCACCGTCGCCGGCCGGACACATTGCGCACGGCAATGGCGACCGCCTTCTTCTGGCCAACCAGGACGACGAGGCGCTTCCCTCGGGTGACGCCGGTGTAGAGCAGGTTGCGCTGCAGCATGGCGTAGTGCTGGGTCAACACGGGGATCACGACGGCGGGATATTCGGAGCCCTGGCTCTTGTGGATCGTCGCGGCATAGGCCGGCACCAGCGTGTCGAGCTCGCCGAAGCCGTAGGTGACGGCGCGGCCATCGAAGCTGGCGGTGAGTTCGCCGGCGTCGGGATCGACATCGTCGATATAGCCGATATCGCCGTTGTAGACCTCCTTGTCGTAATCGTTCTCGATCTGCATGACCTTGTCGCCGGCGGCGAAGGTCCAGCCGAAGCGCTCGACCTTGCGCTCGCCGGCGGGGTTCAGCGCCGCCTGGAGTTCGATATTCAGCGAGCGGGCTCCGACGCCGCCCCGGTTCATCGGGCACAGCACCTGGATGTCCCGGATGGGATCGAGACCGAAACGCTGAGGGATGCGCGTCTTCACCAATTCGATAATCCGCGGCACCGCGGTTTCGGGATCGTCGGCCTGCACGAAATAGAAGTCGCTGTCGCCCTCGGGCTTGGAGAGGTCGGGAATAGCGCCTCGGTTGATCTGGTGCGCGCTGGTGATGATCCGGCTGTGGGCGGCCTGCCGAAACACCTCGGTCAGGCGTACGACGGGCGCGGCGCCGGAAGCGATAATGTCGGCCAGGACCTGACCCGGGCCGACGGAGGGAAGCTGGTCGATGTCGCCGACGATCAGCAACGCGGCATCGTCGGGGATGGCCCGCATCAGCGCCTGCATCAATATGATGTCGACCATTGAAGTCTCGTCGATGACCAGCAGGTCGCAGTCCAGCGGATTGTCGCTGCCGCGTTTGAACCCGCCGCCCTTGGGGTCAACTTCGAGGAGCCGGTGGACGGTCTTTGCTTCGAACCCCGTCGCTTCGGTCATGCGCTTGGCGGCGCGGCCTGTCGGGGCGCACAGCGACAGGCTGACGCCCTTGGCGGCGAGGATGCGTAAGATCGAGTTGACGATGGTCGTCTTGCCCACACCCGGCCCGCCGGTGATGACGAGCACCTTCGACAAGAGGGCAAGCCGAATCGCGGAAACCTGACTTTCGGCCAGCGACAAGCCGGTCTTTTGCGCGATCCACGGCAGCGCTTTCTCCGGGTCGATGTCGGGCCAGGGCAGCGTGCCGTTGGCCAGGCACCGTATCCGCTCGGCGATGACCTGCTCGGCCCGGTAGAGGCCGGCGAGGAAGATGCAGGCCGTGTCGCCGACCGTGTCCGCGACAACTGTTCTCTCGGCCAGCTCGAGATCGAGCGCTGCTTGGATCAACTCCCCGTGGACCTCCAGCAACTCGACAGCCAACGGTGTCAGTTCCTCGGTGGGTAGGCCGCAGTGGCCCTCGTCCATCGCCTCGGTCAGCGCGTATGAAATGCCCGCGCGCACCCGGACCATCGCCGTCTTCTCGATGCCGAGCCGCATGGCAATTGCATCAGCGGTCTTGAAGCCGATGCCGCGGATGTCGCGCGCCAAGCGATAGGGGTTTTCGGTCATGACCTGGACCGCGTCGGCGCCGTAGGTCTTGAAGATGCGGACCGCTCGGGCGGTGCCGACGCCGTGGCTGTGCAGGAAGACCATGATCTCCCGCACGATCTTCTGCTCGGCCCAGGCGCCGGTGATACGTTTAGCGCGCATCGGGCCAATGCCGGTCACCTCCCGCAAACGATCGGGCTCAGCCTCGATCACATCAAACACCTTGTCGCCGAACGCCTTGACCATCTTCCTGGCGTAGACCGGGCCGATGCCACGGATCATCCCGGAACCGAGATATTTCTCGATGCCTTCGGTCGTCGTCGGCGCCGAGGTGCGCATGAAGCGCGACTTGAACTGCTGGCCATGGGTGCGGTCGTTGACCCATTCGCCCGACGCGGTCACCCATTCACCGGCGGAGATGGTGGCGGCGTGCCCGACGGCGGTCACCAGCTCGCGATGGCCGCGCGCCTTGATGCGGATGACGCAGAAACCGTTCTCGGCATTGTGGTACGTGACGCGCTCGACGAGCCCCGCCAGAACTTCCTGTGTCGATGACTCCGGGTGCGGCTTCAGCCGACCGTTCACGAAGTGCCAATTCCTGCTGCGGTCAGCAATTTGCTGATGATCTGCTCAATCCAAATCTCGTGAAACTTCCCCGTATTCACCGGATGCTCCTCCCTTCTCAGCGCTCAATCCCGGGCCGGTACTCGAAGCGTTCGCCGGCTTCCTGACCGGCGCTGAACGCGGCGGGCAATACCAGGCGGCGAACCGCGCTCCGGCGCCGAAAGCTCAGGCCCAGACGATCCATCTCCTCGTCGATGATCGATTCCTTGATCGGCACGAGTGCCCGCCCGTTCGTACTGCCGCCCGCCACATCCCGCGCCCGGCGCAGCGTATCGAGCTTGCGGATTATTCCCAGCGCCAGACCAACTTGAAACGAGTTGGTGGCCGACCGACGCCGGCTGCTGTGCGTGGAGCGATAGATCTCGGTAGCCTGGAAGGCCGCCGTCTCGGAGATAAAGGCCAGCGCGATCAAATCGTGCAGATAGACCGCTGCCTGCACATCGACCGGCAGGCCGAAGAAGATGTAGCGCAGTGTGGCGTCCTCCGACGTCTCGCACCAGACCCGGCAATCGAAGAACGTGGCGATGGTCCCCATGCAGTCGTCCATCGGCCCACGCCGCTTGCGGTCCGTTTCGACGCCGATGCCCTCGCAAGTCTGCCGACGCAAGTCGAGTTCGCTCAGACTTAGCCCGTAGCGGTCGAGCAGTTCGGCGACTTTCTCGGCCGCCGCCAGCGCCTCCTGTTCCGTGCACCCTTGCTCAACCGTCTTGGCCCGCAGGGCCTGGATGCGCTGTACCAGGCGGTCGATGTCTGCGGCGTCGCCGGTTCCCCGGCCGGCTGCGGGCCCTACCCGCTTGCGCAAGGCTTCGAACAGGCTCCTTGTCTCTGCTGGAAAATCGCCGCGCGCGATGGCCGCTTCGATCTCAGCTGCCACGGTATCGAGGTCACCGCGCGCTGAACCGTGCGCCGCGCGCAAGGCCATCGTCTCCACCATGACGGAAGCGATACGACCGTAAGCATTCGCCAGCTTCGGCGCCCCGCCATCACGGGCGATGCTGACGCTGACCAACGCCTCCAAAAGTGGCCCCTGTCCGGCGAGGGATCGGGCCTGAGCGATTTCCTCGCGGTTGAGTTCGCGGTCGAGCGCCGCCCAGGCTGCCGCTAGAGCATCGAGCGGGTTGCGATCCGGCTCGAACGGGAGCTTCGATTGCCT
>Ga0326597_10007190_pt1 | contig 15158 bp, 16 predicted proteins | sample RVTome_12_FD_203789 | JGI IMG/M metagenome (GOLD analysis project Ga0326597, IMG submission 203789) | Soil microbial communities from uranium-contaminated site in the Upper Colorado River Basin, Wyoming, United States - RVT100D185 | ecosystem: Environmental > Terrestrial > Soil > Contaminated >... | reverse complement strand
GCATCGACGTGTTTCTCGCGGCCCGCCTCGTCGGCCCCGAAGGACGCGCGATCGGCATCGACATGACTCCTGAGATGCTGGCGCGTGCGCGAGCGAATGCGGCGAAGGGCGGTTTCGCAAACGTGGAGTTCCGGGAGGGCCGCCTCGAGGCTCTTCCCGTCGCCGAGGCAACCGTCGACGCTGTGACCAGCAACTGCGTCATCAACCTCGTGCCGGATAAGGAAGCGGTGTTCCGCGAGATCCATCGCGTCCTGAAGCCGGGAGGGCGGCTGGTCATTTCGGATATCGTCCTCGACGGAAAGCTCCCGGAGGAAATCGAGAAGAACATCCTCGCCTACGTGGGCTGCGTTTCGGGCGCGCTCTTGCGCGATCGGTACTTCGATCTCGCGCGCCAGGCCGGTCTCTCGGATTTCGAGACCCTGAAGGATATCGATTTCCTCGCCGCGGTGGGCCAGGAGGAGACGTTCGGGAATCTCGAAGAAATCCGCGGAAAGGTCCGCTCGATCACCTTCCGGGCGCGAAAACAAGCGTGAGACAGTAGCTGGTACGCCCGGCAGGATTTGAACCTGCGACCCCAGGATTAGGAATCCTGTGCTCTATCCTACTGAGCTACGGGCGCACAATGGGTTACGAGGAGACCCGAACAGAGCCTCGTGAAAAGCATCGCCACTTTCGGGGCGCCGTCCCGCCCTTCCCCCACTCGCAGCCTTGTCCTCGCATGGTTCCCGAAGCGTAGCATGAGACGCCCGGCGGCGCCGAAGTAACCGGGTCGACTAGCGTAAAACGACAACCGTGAAAATCTCTTCGCCTGCCCGGCGACCTACTACGATGCAACCGTCTGAGGTGAGGTCTGTGCAACCTCGCATTCGGGGCAACGAATGGGCCAGCCTCGTGCCTCCGCTTCCTTCTTGGTGAGCTCTTCTTTGGGATCGTCGCAAGTACAATCGTAGGAACGGCCGCAATCAACGCACTCGTGGCGGTGCGGAGCAATCGAAGTCTGGAATTCGCGAACGCCGGAGGTCGGTTCATCGTCGGCAACCGGTGCACTTCGCAACGGCAGAAAAGCTTGGATGAGCTCCGTCTTTGCGCGGTACTTTTTCCCGACCTGTTCCAAAAGACCCAATCGTTTCAGATCCTCGAGATCACGGGAGAGCGTCCTTGCCGTCCGACCGGCGTAGGCCTCCGCGATGCGAGGCGTGATCCGCGTGATCTCATCCTTCTCCAGCGGCTCTTCCATTTGGGACAGATCTAGAATCAGCCTTCGCTTCCTTACCGCACTGGCGGAGGCGCCATCGCGGAACATCTCATGAACGAGGTTCGTCCACGCCACTTGAAGCTGCTGCTTTCGCACCAGGGAGATCTGGGCGCGAAGTCCGTCGACGAAGCCCCGGACGGCATAAACGATGAAGGGGACGACATCACCCCCCGACTTGCTCGAAGCATCAAGCTGGCGGTAATAGAGGGCGCGGGTCTCGTTATAGTGATTGCTGAGAAGATGTGAAGCGGGCGAAGGCACGCCGGCACTGACCAGGAGGTAGAACTCCACCAGACGAGCGGTTCTCCCGTTGCCGTCTCCAAAGGGATGAATCCAGGCGAGGTAAAGGTGAGCAACTACCGCCTTCAGGATAGCGAAGACGACGGGCGTCTGATTGTTCTGGAGCCCACCCAGCCACGAGCATAGTTTCTCGAGCAAATAGCCGCAGTCCTCTGAGGGAGCACCCCGGTACCTGGCAACGCCAACCTCGTGACGACGAACCTCACCCGGCACTATTGCTTCGTCGATCGCGAGACCTTTCAACACCAAACGATTGAAGACTTCAATCGCCGACTTCTCGATGCCGCGAGGCTTTGACCGGACGCAGCTCTCGACAATACCATTGCAGGCGTCAAGGATGTTCTGAACCTCTTTCTCCAAGTACTCCTTCGATGGCGGGAGTTTGAGTCTCCCCTCGATCAGCTTGATCACGTCGTTCTCAGACAACGTGTTCCCCTCGATAGCGGTGGAGGCGAGCGCCCCTTTGGCGAGATAGAGCTTGTGGAGTCGTTCGGCTACGTTCGCGTGGAGAGGAACCCCCGCCAGATGGTCGCACATTGACTGGGCCTCGCCGAGGAGAACCCAAAGAGACCAGGGCATTCGGCGGAGGTCCAGCTCGAAACTGATCCACGGGTGACTTTCCTCGTAGCGTTTGCGATTTGTCACGATTTGTGTCCCAGTTATTTCTTTTGATTCTATGCTGTTACAAGATTATTGGCAAGTATGCTGACGTGCCTAGCCCACCCGAGCGGATGCTCCGTTTGAGCAAGGACGAGGTCGCACCTCGCCATCTAAGTTCTCCCAGCAAAAGGATTAGCGTCGATCGCCGGGAAACAAAGCGACGAGGAAAGACGGGGAGCTACGCTATGCTTCCCGGCGGGCGCGGGAGTCGGTCACCTGGACTTCCTCCCACGCCCTGCGAATCTTGAGCCGGAGCTTCTGGCGCGCCTCGCGCTCGGCCATCGTGAGGAAGCTGTAGGACGCCTTCGTGAGCTTCTGCAGGAACGAGATCTCGAGCTGAGTCAGGAAGAGGTCGACGCTTCCGTCGCTCGTGCCCGGAAGGGTGATGTCCGAGAGCTTCCGTCCAAAGACTTGCCGCGCGTGCCGCTCGTCCTCGGTAATGAAGTGGTACTCCGAGCGCAGGAGCTTCTGGATGAACGTCAGCTCCTGATGGGTCAGCCGGATCGTCGCCCGACGGTTGTTCGCTATCGTCATCTCTTCTTCCTCAGGCATTCCCAATCTTGTAGTAGTTCTGCTCGTCCGGGGTTGCCTCGTACGAGCGGGAGTCCTCCTCCGCCCGCCGGTAAACCTCCTCTTCGCTCGCGCCCGACAGGATGAACGGCTGGTCCCCGTTGGGGTGAGTCACGTCCACCAGGACGACGCGGCTATCGAGGGACACGAGGTTCCAGGCGTGCCTCCCTTTGAAAATGTAGAACTTCAGGTCGCCCTTGACGACGCGGCAGTCGATTCCAGCTTCCTGCAGATAGAGCTGGAAGAAAATAGAAAGGTGGCGGCAAACCCCCAACCCCTTTTCGAGATACTCCGAGAGCACGATGCTCTCGTTCCCGAAATCCCGTGACAGTTTCTCGACACCGGGCTCGTTGAACTCGATGTCCCGTCGGACACTGTTATAGTACCAGGCCAGCAGGGGGTCAACCTCCCTCTTCCCGGAGACGCCGCGGCGTTTACACTCCGTCAGGCGCGCCACCATGCGGATCTTGTCGATCTTGATCTTCTCCCGGCCGGACCGCTCGGTGGGCGACGAATGAGTGCCCATGTCGGTGTAGCCGTGCATCAAGTAATCGGGAATCCCCCGATAGACTCTTCCGTCCTCGGCCCAGATCTGTTGGTCCATCAGAGTCTCGAGCTCCACCGCGGCACGCACGTATCGCTCCTTCCGCGACGACTGCGGAAGCCGAGAAATCGCGGCGTTCATCGATCGCGTGGTCTCCATCGGCGCCACCGCCCAGCTGGTGAGGAAGTCCGCGAGCTCCGCGGGCTCGAGCTCATGAGCGATGCGCTTGCCGGTTTTGGCATCGAGATAGAACGAACGGTCGAGGTAGTCGGGATCCACGAGCGCCACTGAGCGCACCAGGGACGCCTGCTGCGCCGTGAGCTGCTCCATCAGACCGCGCAGCTCCTTGGAGCCCAGCTTGCGCCTCGCCGGCGAGACTCGAGTGACGGAAGGCGAAGAATCCTGCACCCGCGGCCCTTCTTCTCCGGGGTCTCCCGGCTCTCCCGCGTGAAGCGATGAAGTCATCCGGTCACCGGTAGCTCAGAACGGAGCGGATCTCGTAACCGCTGAGCTTCTCGCGCCCTTTCAGGAAGTCGAGCTCGATGAAGAAGCTGAAGGCCGACACCTCGCCCCCGACTTTCTCCACCAGGCTCGCGACTCCTCTCGCCGTGCCTCCGGTCGCGAGCACGTCGTCTACGATGACCACTCGCTGGCCGGAGCGGATCGCATCCTCGTGCATCTCCAGCCGGTCCGACCCGTACTCGAGCTGGTACGAGATCTCGACCGTCTTTGCGGGGAGCTTCCCCGGCTTGCGGACGGGCACTTTACCCTTGCCGAGAGCGTAGGCGAGCGCCGCGGCGAAAATGAATCCGCGGCTCTCGATACCAACCAGCAGATCGAAGTCCCGCTCCCTCAGGGGCTCCGCCATCAAGTCGATTGCCTTCCTGAACGCCACGGGGCTCGCGAGAAGCGGCGTAATGTCTTTGAAGACGACCCCCTTCCGAGGGAAGTCGGGCACGTCACGAATGATTCGGCGCAGCTCATCCATAGAGACGGTCCTCTAACCTCTTATCCGAAACGAAGACAGCTCCAGGTCGACCTCGACGGTTCTGATCTCGACGAGGTCTACGCGCGAAGCGGAAGGTCCGAGGCGAATCCGCTCGCAAAACTCCTCGAGCGCCGATGGGGTGGACTGGGCAAGGATCTCCACTCGCCCGTCCTCGAGATTGCGCACGTAACCAAGAATGTCGCGCTTCACGGCCTCTCGCTCGGTGAACCAACGAAATCCTACGCCCTGAACCCGGCCCGAAACGATGAGAACGTACGCTTGCACCCTCCCGGCTCCGGTTCATGCGGTCCACAAGACGTTCAACTCGCCACCGTGGCACCAGACTCCGGAGAGGCCCGGTCTCCTCAATTCCTTGCTAACGCTGCGATTATAGCAGGAAAGGCGGGTCCAGCGGTGTGAGGTCGAAACACTCATGGGGCTGGCGCCGCGAACGCGAGGACGGCGTTCAGTCCTCCGAATGCGAAAGAGCTCGAAAGCGCCACGCGGGTGTCCGCCTCCCGGGCTTCGTTCGGCACGCAGTCGAGAGGACATTCGGGATCGGGCTCGAGAAAGTTCGCCGTGGGAGGAACGACCCGGTTCTCGATCGCGAGGACCGTGGCCGCGGCCTCGAGGGCGCCCGACGCCCCGAGCGCGTGGCCGTGCATGGATTTCGTGGAGCTCACGAAAAGCCTCGAGGCCCGGTCTCCGAAGACTTCTTGGATCGCCTGGCACTCGGCGACGTCGTTGAGAGGGGTTCCGGTCCCATGCGCGTTGATGTAGTCGACGCGCTCCCGATCGACGGCGCCGTCTTCGAGGGCGGCCCTGAGCGCCCGCGCCGCCCCACGGGCGGAGGGCTTGGTGATGTGGCCCGCGTCGGAGGACATACCGAAACCGACGAGAAGCGAGCGGAGGTGCGCCCCCCGTCGCCGCGCGCTCTCGAGAGACTCGAGGACCAGCGCCCCTCCGCCTTCTCCCAGCACCATACCTTTGCGTCCGAGGGAGAACGGGCGAGGAAGATCGGGGGCGATCGCGCGCAGACTGTCCCACGCCTTGAGGTGGCCGCGGCTGAAGGGAGCCTCGCTTCCGCCCGCGATCGCCCGCTCGACGACACCCTGGGAGACCAACCAGAACGCGAGGCCGATCGCGTGAGTGGACGAAGCGCAGGCCGTCGAAAGGGTCAACCCCGGCCCCTCGCAGCCAATCTCCATCGACAGGTGGCTCGCGCCGGCGTTCGCCATGGTTCTTGGAACCGCGAAGGGAGTGATTCTCCGGCGTCCCTCTTGATAGAGCGCGCGGAAGAGCTCGTCCTCGGTCGACTGTCCCCCGAGGGAGCTCCCGGTGACGATGGCCGCTTCGCGAAGCTCCGCTGCCTCGAGACCGCTGTCCGCGATCGCTTCCCGAGCGGCGAGAAGGAAGAGCATGGCGAAGCGATCGAGAAGCGCTCGCGAGCCGGGGTCAAAGGAATCCTCGAACGAAAGCCCCTGGACCTCCGCCCCCATCCGGTATTGAAGGTCGGAGGTGTCCGCGAGCGTAATCTCGCGAAAGCCGTGGCGTCCGCGGGTGAGAGACTCCCAGAAGGTGTTTCGATCGTTTCCGATGGCGGAGACCACACCGAGGCCAGTGACGGCCACCGGGCTTCGTCCGGGAAGACTCAGGAAGATCTCGCTTCCACGAGCGGCCGAATCTTCTCGACCACGTCCCCGACCGAGCGCAGGTCGCGCGCGTCGTCGTCGGGGATCACGATACCGAGATCCTCTTCCAGCTCGCAGAGAAGGTGGAAGCCGTTGAGGGAGTCGATGCCGAGCTCACCGAAGGTGCTCTCGAGCTTCACGTCCTCGATCGGTCTCTTCGAAACCGCGGCGATCGCCGCGATGACCTTCGAAGCCAGAGCGTCGCTCATCGAAGTCGAAGTCTAGCACACGGAATCGGAGTAAACTCGCGGGCGATGTGGGTCCTTCTCGCCCTGGGGGCGGGGCTTCTCCAGAGCGCGCGAAACGGATTCGCCCGAAGCCTCGTTGGGTCGATCTCCGCCGTCCTCTACTCCCTTCTCATCTGGAAAGAGTCGGAGGTCTCGCGCCAGCTTCCGGGAATGGCCTTGACTCTCGTCGGGATCGTCCTCGTTCTCCTCGGAGGGAGCCCCGCTTGAGCCTCGGGCTCACGCTTCTCATCCTGCTCGCGGCGATGATGCATGCCGCCTGGAACGCGCTCGTCAAGTCGAGCCGCGACCCTCTGGTGGAGCTCGCGACCCTCAACCTCGCCGGAGGCATCGTCTCTCTCCCGCTCCTTCCCGCTCTCGGTCTTCCGGGCCTCGCTGTCGCGCCCTATCTCGCGGGGAACGTTCTTTGCCACACGGCGTACTACACGCTCCTTCTCAACTCGTACTCCGCGGGCGGGCTCTCCCTCGTCTATCCCATCGCGCGGGGTGTGGCCCCTCTCCTCGTCGCCGCCCTATCCATTCCGCTCCTCGGCGAGCCCCTCGGCGGGAGGGCGCTCCTCGGTGTCGTCCTCATCGCCGCCTCGATTGCAAGCCTGGCGTTTGCGGGCGGACGCCGCGACTTCCGCCCGCGCGCGGTGCTTCTGTCCCTCGCGACGGGAGCGAGCATCGCGGCCTACACCCTCGTCGACGGCGCCGGCGCCCGCAGGGCCACGAATGCCATTTCCTACATCGCCTGCCTCTTCGTTCTGGACGGCTTCGTGCTCCTTCCCGCCGTCCGCCTTCGAAGGCGCGGGATCGCGCTCGAGCGCATGCGGGCCCATTGGAGAACCGGAGCGCTCTCTGGCGTCCTGGCGGTCACCGCCTACGGCATCGCGGTATGGGCGATGACAAGAGCGCCGATCGCGCTCGTGGCGGCGCTCCGGGAGACCAGCGTCGTCGTCGCCGCGATCCTCGGGGCCCTATTCCTGGGAGAGCCCTTCGGAAAGCATCGCATCCTCGCGTCCATCGGAGTGGCCCTCGGCATCGTGCTCCTTCGCCTTTCGAGCTGAAGGGAGAATCGCGTGGAAGACGACGAGTGCCGTTCCAACTTGTCGAGCCGAACTCGGCGCTCAAGCTTTGCAGGAGGTCCAGTCTCATCGCGTCCCTCGAGGTTCGAATAGTTGGAACGGCACGAGCGCTTCGTCCCCGTCGACTACCGCGACTTGAGCCCCGAGGCGCTCCGGGGTCTCATGGAGGAGTTCGTCTCCCGCGAGGGCACGGACTATGGGTTACGCGAGAGGAGCTTCGAGGACAAAGTGCGCGACGTGGAGCGGCAGCTCGAATCCGGGGAAGCGCGGATCGTGTACGACCTGTTCGAGGAGCGCGCGAACATCGTCCGAGTGCGCTAGTTTAGCCCTGTCCTTCATCCTTGCGGGGCTCGGGTGCGCCCTCGTCGGACTGTGCTATGCCGAGTTCGCGACGCTCATCCCCGTCGCGGGGTCCGCCTACGCCTACGGCTACGCGAGATCTTCGCCTGGATCATCGGTTGGGACCTCATCCTGGGGTACGCTTTCAGCGCGGCCACCGTCGCCTCCGGGTGGAGCGCGAACGTGGTGAGCCTCCTCCAGGACTTCGGGATCCACCTTCCCCCGCGTTTCACCGACACTCCCGGCACCGTCCTGGTGTTCCTCCCTACTCATGGTGAGCCTTCCCTCGACACCTGGATACGCCTCATCGTCTGGCTCCTCCTCGGCTTCGTGGTCTACTTCGGCTATGAAATCCGGCACAGTCGGCTGCACCGGGGACCGAGACCCATGGTAGGATTCTTTTTTCTGTTCTCGACGTCGGGAAGCCCTCATGGACGCTCCTTTCCGCCTGGACGAATGGCAGGTCCAACCCCAGCTCGATCGCATCTCGGGTCCCGCGGGCGACGTTCACCTCCAACCCAAGGCGATGCAGGTGCTGGTGTGTCTGGCGAGGCGAGCGCCGGCTGTCGTCACCAAGGACGAGCTGTTTCGGGACGTATGGCAAGGCGTTTTCGTGACCGATGAGGCCCTTACCTATGTGATTTGGGAGCTCCGTAAGGCCCTTGGGGACGACGCCAGGAGGCCTCGCTTCATCGAGACAATCCCGAAGAGAGGCTACCGGCTCCTCGGCTTGCCCGGTTCTGAAGAGGACCCGGTTGCGAGCGAGCTACCCGTGAAACCTCCGGCGGCGCGCGCTCCGGGCCTGAGGCTTCTCGCGGGCGCTTTCGGACTCGTCGTTGGAGTCGGAATCGCGACATGGTCTTGGGTACGGGATGGAGATCTCCCGGCAGTCCGATTCCATGAGCGGGACTGGGTTCTGATGGCCAACTTCGAGAACCGAACCGGAGAAGCTCTCTTCGACGGCTCGCTCGACTACGTTCTCGAGCAGGAGCTCATGCGATCCGCTTTCGTCAACGTGGCGCCCCGGGGGCGCATCGAGGACACGCTCCGTCTGATGAGAAGACCTCTGGATACGGAGATCGACGTCGATCTTTCGAGAGAAATCGCTCTCAGGGACGGCGGCATCCGGGCGATCCTCGCCGGCCGGATCGAAGAAGTCGCGACCGAGTATCTCTTGAGCGTTCGCGTGGTGGATCCGGCAAGCGGGGCGACGGTATCCAATCTAAGCGCCAGGGCGGAAAAGCAGGGAGAGGTCCTCCAGTCGTTCCGTGGGCTCTCCGAACGAATACGCCAGGTTCTGGGAGAGGAGCTTCCGGTCGGCGACAGCTTGATGACGCTTCGGAGGGCCACCACTCGCTCGCTCGAGGCGCTTCAGCTCTTCTCTCGGGCGCTCGAGTTCTCGGACCAGGACAAGTGGCTGCCGGCGAGCGAGCTCCTGGAGCGCGCCGTCCACGAGGATCCGGAGTTTGCTTCCGCCCACATCTGGCTGGCTCACGCCATGAGCAATCTCGGGAATGGGAAAGCGGGTCCGCACTACGAGAAGGCGTTCGCTCTGGCGGATGGCCTACCGGACCGCGAGAGGTATTTCATCCTCGGGAGTTACTACTCGAGGCACCTCGGAGACGACGAGAAGGCGGTTCAAGCTTTCGAGATCCTGACCGAGCTCTACCCTGATGACTACTGGGCCGTGCACAAACTGGCCAATGCCTACTCCAGGCTGGGACGCTACCGCGAGGCGGGCGCCTGTCAGCTTCAGTTGGCCGACCTGCGTCCCCACGGCTTTTTGGAGAACCTCGAAGCGGTTTTTTATCTTCTGAAGATCGAAGGGCGTCGGGTAACGGACACACGCTACTTTCAGCGCGCAAAGGCGCTGGCAACACTGGAAACCGCGACTCGATTCCCGGAGGAGGTCGCCGAGCTGGAGCTTCTTCTGGCCCAGGAATACTGGATGGAAGGGGACTTGCCGCGCACGCTCGAAGAGGTCGAACGCGTGGCTCGATTGGCAGAGTCCCGGCCCAGCCCCGCGGCAACTTACCTGGTCGAGTTCGTCGGCCGGGCCTATCTGGATCTGGGGATGATTCAAGCGGCCGAGAGCCGCTTCGGCGCCGCGCCCGATGAGAATCGACGCAATTATCTTTTGGCCCAGGCCGCCCTCGCTCGGGGAGATGAGAGCTCCTTCGTCAGGTACGTGAGCGGTGTCGATATCGCGAGCCACTTGCGTACCTACTGGATGGATGCCTCAGCGGTGGCGCTTTCCCGCGGCACCGGCATCCTGTCCCCGGCTCGCGCAGAACGCGTCGCAAGCGTGCTCGACGCCATGCAGCGCGGCCCCTTGCCGGATCCACTTCGGGAATGGGTGCGGGACTTCTCGACCGCGGCGCGAGGGGAGCTTCTCCTCGCTCGAGGCCGCGCCGGTGAGGCGATTCCGCTGCTGGAAGAGGCGGTCGAGCAGCTTCGCCCGCGGCCCCGCCCCGTCTTTTTCCTCGCGGTGGAGTCGCTCGCCGACGCCTGGGAGCGCGAAGGCAATCGAGAGCGCGCTCGTCAGGTTCTCGCGGAGGCGGCTCGACACAAGAACCAGGCGTTTGACGACGGGCTCTTCTGGATGCGAGTCCAGCTTCGGCTCGCGGAGCTCGATCGGAGTCTGGGACGTCATCGAGAAGCTCAGGAGATCGAGATCGAGCTTCGGCGCCTTCTCGTCTATGCCGACCGCGATCACACCATCCTCCGCGGGATCGACCGATTGTCCCGAGCGCCGATCCGGACCGCCGACGGGGCTTCCACAGAGCGCCTCGCGGGTTCCAAGGAAAACCTAATCCTTCCCTAAGGACATTCCTCCTCGTTCTCGTTTAGCTTCAGGCGCTCGTTTCCCGAGATGTTTTCGAGGAGGTTCATCATGCGGAAGGGATTCCCGAGGATTTTCGTGTTGCTGGCGTTCACTCTTCTGAGCGGCATCGTCTTCGTGGCAAGCGCCGCCAAACAAACGCCCGCGCGGTCCGACTTCCGCGACGACGCCTTCGACAAAATTCGGAGCGACGGCGCTTTTTACGAGGACGGTCCGTGCACGGCCTCCCGGACGGAGCCGCGCGGGTCTTACTTCCTGAGGACGATCAGATCCGGCTGCCTGGACGCCCGCTTCATAACGCTCGACTTCACACAGACCTCCCCTGGCTTCTGCCCCGTCTTTGATCCAGAGGCGGGCGAATCGTTGAACATCTGTGGACCGAACGATGTGACGGACGTTCGAATCATCGCCAATACGCTCTTCAAGGATGGTGCGCTGACGACGGCGGTGAGCCTGCACTTCAGCCAAAAAGACGGCGGCGACTTCACGGGCCCGGCGCCCTTCGAGCTTTCTTTTGAGGACCCGGTACCGATCACGGACGGAGATTCGACTTTTCGAGTTCTGGAGGCGGGCGCGAGCGCGGTGGCCGAGCTGTATCAGAACGTCCAACAGGGCAAAAGAACCATCAAGGTGAGCCTGGGCCGCTACAACATGCCGTTCCAACTGACGGTTACGAAGCAGTAGCATTTCTCTCACGAGGAATCAGAGCAGGTCGGGGCACGGCTACGTGCTAGACTCCCCGGCCTGTGACCGGCCACGCCGAGCTCCCGCGTAAGCTCTCCGTCATCGATTCCGCCGCCATCGTCGTGGGGACGGTCATCGGCTCCGCCGTCTTCATCGTCCCGAACTCGGTCGCGCAGAACCTCCCGACCGTTCCCGCGTTTCTCGGGGTCTGGGTATTCACCGGGCTCCTGAGCTTCTTTGGAGCTCTGGCCTACGCGGAGCTCGGCGCGATGATTCCCTCGACCGGCGGCCAGTACGTCTACCTTCGCGAGGCCTACGGACCGCTTCCCGCGTTTCTCTGCGGCTGGGCCTTCTTTCTCGTGATCCAGTCGGGCTCGATCGCGACCCTAGCGGCGGGGTTCTCGATCTACCTCTCGTACTTCGTTCCTCTCGGTTCCGCGGGCGCGAGACTCGTTTCCGTCGTTCTGATTCTCGCGCTCACGTTCGTCAACTACCGCGGCGTTCGTCAGGGTGCGGCGGTGCAGAAGATCTTCACCGTGCTGAAGCTTACCGGCATCGCCATTCTGGTCGCGAGCGTCCTCTTCGCGACGCGCGAAGCAGGCGCCGCCGCGGCGGCACCCGCCCCGTTCGCGTTTCGCCAGTTCGGTATCGCGATGATCGCTTGCCTCTGGGCATACGAGGGCTGGTATTGCATCAGCTTCGTCGCGGGCGAGGTCAAGAATCCGCAGAGGAACATCCCCCTCGCCCTCGCGCTCGGCGTCGCCGCCATCATGGCGATCTACCTGAGCGCGAACCTCGCGTACTTGAAGATCCTTCCGCTCGCGGAGATTGCGGAGACTCCTCGCGTCGCCGCGACCGTCGCCGAGCACACTCTGGGCGCTCTCGGGGCCACTTTCGTTTCGCTCACCATCCTTCTCTCCATCATCGGTTCCACGAACGGAACCATCCTCACCGCCGCCCGGGTGTACTTCGCCCAGGCGCGCGATGGACTATTCTTCTCCCGGGTCGCCGAGATCCATCCTCGCTTCGAGACCCCGGGGTTCTCGCTCCTTTTTCAAGGGGTCTGGGCGTCGATCCTGGCCGCGTCGGCCTCCTATGAGAAGCTCTTCTCGTACGTCATCTTCGCCGCCTGGATCTTCTACGGGATGACGGTCGCGGGAGTTCTCATCCTCCGCCGGACGCAGCCGGATAGAGAGCGTCCTTATCGGATGTGGGGGTACCCGGTGACCCCGATCCTTTTCGCGGGGGTCTCGTTCTGGTTCGTCGGCAACACTCTGGTGACGACGCCGGGCCCTTCAATCCGCGGTCTCGCAATCATCGCGACCGGGATCCCGGTCTACTTCTACTGGCGCCGAGGGCGGCTCACGAAAGCGCACTCGTAGCCGGTCGACGCCAGCGTGGAAGCGCCGCGGCGAAGCCGACGAAGAGCGCGGTCCCGACGATCATCTTGATCTCGTACTGGAGGGGCGACTCCACCGAGGTCGGCGGCACGAAGGCGGTGGCGAGGGCGAGAGAGGTCGCGAGAAGGCCTGCGAGCCCAGCGAGCTGCAGCATGAGCTTGTTCCGATAGTGTCCTCCCGGCTGGCCCGCGACTCGAATGAGGCCCAAGTAAAGGTAGACGAAGGGAACGAGTTGCAGGATTACGGCAAGCTCGAGAAGGGTCAGGTAGGCGTCGCGCACGCCGGCGCCGATGAAGCTCATTCCGATGAAGACCGAGGAGAGGGCGGCGTGGGTGATGAGCGCCACGTAGGGCGTTCGCCATTTCGGATGAACTCGGCCGAGCGCTTCGGGGAGGTAGTGGTCGAGACCGGCGACGAACGGAATCCGCGCCGAACCCGAAAGCCAGGCCGAAGTCGCGCCCGCGATGGAGAGAGTCAAGATGAACGCGAGAGGGGCCATGAGGAGCGCGACCCCCGCGAGCGAGCCCAGCCGCTCGAAGGCTTGCAGGATGCCCTGAACCACGCTCAGCTCGCCCGGCGGGAGAGCGGCGAGGAGCGAGAGCGTCGCCGCGAGATAGAGGATTCCGCACGCGAGCCCGCCCACGAGCGCCGCGCGGGGGATGTTCCGCCTCGGATCGCGAACCTCGTCTCCCATCACGGAGCCGAGCTCGAGACCGACCAACCCGAAACAGATGACGCTGAAGGCGGAGACCGTGCGCCACTCGCTCAAGGTGGGAACGAGTCCCGAGACGCCGGGAAGCGCGTGAAGCCCCTGGCCCCCCGAACGGGTGAAGGCTGCGGCCGCGACCGCGAGGAGGACCAAAGTCGCGCCCACCGCCCCCATGCCTCCGAGGTTGTTCACCCACTTCCCCACTCCAAGGCCCCGGAGGTTGAGCGCGGTGAAACTCCAGAGGAGCACCATGGAGAGCGCGAACACGAAACCTCGGTCGTCGGCGAGGTGTACCGCGCCCGGCCCGCCGATATAGACGGCGATCCCGACGAGATAGAGAAGGAGCGTTGGGATATAGAAGATGTTGTTGGTCCAGTAACACCAGCCGCTGATGAAGCCGTGGGAGTCGCCGAAGAGCTTCCGCGTCCAGAGATAGATCCCGCCTTCGCCCGGATACCGGGTCGCGAACTCCGCCACCGCGATTCCTTGAGGGACAAAGAACAACAGGAGGGCACCGATCCATAGAGTGATCGAGGGGAACCCCCCGGCCGCCGTGACCGGGACCAGGTTCAGGTTCAGGACGGCGACGAGATTGAGAAGGATGAGATCCCAGAGACCCAGGGAGCGAGGAAGCTCGGGATGCGCCGCCTCGCCGCGTTCGTTGGCGGCGACCATGGCGGCGGATTCTATACGCCGCCCGACCCCCCGGCAATGAGCGCCTGCAATCAACCCTTTGCGAACGACGCCTGAATGTCTGATAATCGGGCAAGGATATGGGAGAATCGGCGAAAGTCGGCAAACGCGGCGCAGTCGTCATACCCGCCAAGCTTCGCAAGAAGTTCGGCATCGAGGAGGGTTCTTCCGTTCTGGTGGAAGAGGGGCCGGACGGCGTCGTCATCCGTCCAGCCGTCACGGTCCCTATCGAAGTCTGGTCCCCCGAGCGCAAGGCCGCGTTCCTGCTAGAGAACGCGGCAGACCTCGAGGACTATGAATGGGCGCGCGGTGAGGTGCGCCGAATGGGACTCGACCCCGACAGGATTCCGCACGGCAAGCCCAAGACCTAGCGCGTGCATCGCCTCTTCCTCGACGCCAACGTTCTCTTCTCCGCCGCCTATCGAGAGAATTCTCCGCTGTTGGGGCTCTGGCATCGACGAGGAGCCGAGTTGCTGACTTCGGCCTATGCCCACGCCGAGGCCGAGCGGCACCTGAACCAGAGTCAGCGTGTGCGGCTCACGGCGTTGATGAAAGGGGTGCGCCTGGTTCCAGACGCACCGTCCCAAGATCTTCCCAAAGAGCTATCGCTCCGAGGCAAGGACGTTCCCATCGTGGCGGCAGCCATCGCCGCCCGGGCTACACACCTGATCACCGGCGACCGAAGGGACTTCGGTCCGTACTTTGGAAAACGGCTGGGGGAAATGCAGGTCCTCCCGCCTCGCGACTATTTGGCGCGCCCCGAGCGCAAGCCGCGGCGCTCGGACAAGAAATAGCGTCATTCCCCGGCAATTTTGAGCTCACGGAGGGCTCGCGCCACGTAGACCTTCGCCATCTTCTTGCGGTAGGGGTAAGAGAGGTCGGTGTTGTCGAGGGGCTTTGCCGGCCGATAGGCGAAAGCGGATGCCTCCTCGATGAGATCGTCGGTGAGCTTCTTTCCCACGAGAAGCGCTTCCGCCTTCTCCGCCTCGACGGGCGCGGACTCGACGGCCGTGAGCACGATCCGCGCTTTCGTCACCGTGCCATCTTTCGCCGTCGCCAGCGCCGCCGCCACTCCGAGAATGGGAAAGTCGATGCTGTCGCGTCGGCGGAGCTTGAGATAGGTCGCGCGCATGCCGTTCGGCGCGGGCACGTGGATCGCGGTCAGGATCTC
>Ga0326597_10007189_pt1 | contig 15160 bp, 12 predicted proteins | sample RVTome_12_FD_203789 | JGI IMG/M metagenome (GOLD analysis project Ga0326597, IMG submission 203789) | Soil microbial communities from uranium-contaminated site in the Upper Colorado River Basin, Wyoming, United States - RVT100D185 | ecosystem: Environmental > Terrestrial > Soil > Contaminated >... | reverse complement strand
GGCGATGCGGTTCTCGGCTATGAGACGGCAGATCGTGCGCTGGAGGTCTGTGAGAGCCATCGCCGCATCTCTCTCGCGCGCCGGTAGGCGTCACGGTCGCCATGACGCTCGATGTACAGGAGCACCCGGATCCGCTCGGCGTCCGTGGAAGGGTAGTAGTCGGGACGGAGAAACCAGAGGCAGCGCAGGCGGTATTCGTCCACCAGGCGATCGATCGCCGAGTGTCGCGCGGGTTCACCGGGGGTGCTCGGTGCGTCCATCGCCGACATTGTACCAGCGCCGCACGTGTGCCTCGTGTCGCGTCACCCACCGACCCCCGCGACTGGGAACGTGACCTCCACGACACCGCGCCGGGGCTGGGCCGCCGAAGTGCTGGTCACGGCTCGGTTGCAACCGATGGCCGGAACTCGGCGTAGTCGCGACAGTAGTCGGCCTCGTCGAAGGGGTGCGAGGCCAGGACGAGGCAGACCGATCCCGAGGAGAAGTTCTCGAGCTCCCGCCAGATTCGCGGGGGCAGGTAGAGGCCCACGTTGCTGCGGTTCAGCTGCTGTCGCCGGCGGCGCTGGCCGTCGTCGAGGATCACGTCGAAGCTGCCCGAGATCGCGATGAGAAGCTGATGGGTGGTCCGCAGCGCGTGGCCGGCCCGCGTGGCCCCGCCGGGCACGTCGTACAGGTAGAAGACGCGCTTGATGTCGTAGCCGAGGTGGCGGCCACCCTCGACGAACGTCAGATTGCCCCTGACGTCGTGGATCTTCGGCAGGTCGATGAGCCGGCAGTCGTCGATGGTCGTCACGACAGCGCCCTCGCGAACAGGCCCGGATCGCAGCGGTCGAGCTCGATCGCATAGTGGTCGTGGACAACGGCCCGCGCCCCGAAACCCTCCTTCTGCTCGACCAGTCCCTGGTTCAATCGCCACCCGTCGTCCTCGTCGGAGGTACCGAAATCGAAGTACGGCTTCTGCGCGTATTGCATGGCGAGCAGCTCGGTGAACAGGAGGTCCAGTGCCTGTAGATCGCGTCCCTGGTCGCTGGCCGCGATGTACTGGCAATGAGCCACCAGGGGGCTCTCATAGACGGCGACGCCGGCGACCATCTCGGCGTTCGGAGTCAGGCAGGCGTGTAGTTTGATGTTGTCGGGGAACCGCGCCTGCAGGGAGCGGATCTCTTCGAGCGTGTGTACCGGCCGGGCGTTGTGGGAGGCGAGCAGGCGCGCCGTGAGCAGGTGCCAGAACGCCGGCAGGTCGGCCGAAAGCGCCACCGTCAGCCCATTCTGCCGCGCCTTCCGTGCTCCGCGCACCCGCCGCTCCTGGGCCACGGGCCGATCGCGCGCTACGACGACCGTGAGCAGACCGCGCCGGATTACCGTGGCTCGGGCCAGGAAAAGGGCATAGCGATCCTCCTCGGCTGGGAGCTGGTGATAGAGATGCGGCACCGTCTTGTATTCGAGTGCGGTGAAGCCGAGCTCCCGGAGCGTCTCGACAGCAGCGCCGAAGACCTCGAGCATGCGCGGGGTCTTCATGGCGGCGTCGGTGACGAAGCCCCCGTAGGTGAGGCCGCGGTGGCTGGCCAGGGTGCTCCCCTGGCGGGTGGCCGGCAGAAGTGCGACCAGCTGTCCCCCCTGCGTGCGCACCATCATCGAGTGGTCCTCGAACCTGTCCCGGTGATAGTCCATGTAGTCGCGCAGGAAGAGGAACGTCCCATTCTTGCTGCGCCGCACGAAGTCGTCCCACTCCTGCTTCTGGTCGTCCCGGTACCGTGAGAGGCGCATCGCGGTCAGGCCTAAGGTCGGACGAACAGCAGGTCTTCCCGCCGGTTGGACATGGGCAGCGCGGGACTCTGGGGCAGCACATAGGACTCGAAGCCGGCAGCCCTGGCCCTGGAGAGCAGGGCCAGCACCACGGCGTCGTCGATCCGCTTCTCTTCGAGCGTATTGAAGGTCACGGCCGGCTTCTCGGTGGTCTTCTGGAATTCCTGGTGACAGCGCACGCCCGCTTCGCTGGAAAAAAACCGCTTGCGCTTGGACACGTTCGGGATGTCCCCCAGCAGCAGCCGCCCGCTGGATGCCAGCAGCGAAAGGCAGGCGTCGAGGAACCCGAACAGGGGCGTATCGACGAAGACGTAGTGGAGAACGCTGTAGCTCAGGACCACGTCCACGCTTCCCCTGTGGCGCGCGAGCAGATCCGGGGTGTTCGGAAACATCCCCTCGGTCTTCTCCACGAACGGGGCGTCGGGCAGACGAGCCAGCATCTCCGCGCTGTCGACCAGGCTCAGCGAATGTCCGCGCAGCCTGCACAGGTCGATCAGCATCTGCGGCAGGTCGCTGCATCCGGGGCCGATATCGACGACCCGGCAGGCCTTGCCGTCCAGCGCCGGGAGCTTGCGCTTGATGTCCTCGAAGATCGCCGCCTCGAAGCCCTTCCGATAGGAGTCAGGAAAACCGATGCGCTCGTACTTCGAAAGGGATGCATCGGCCGCGAGCCGGCGAAAATCCTCGAAGCGCAGGTCACTGAAGTCCCTGGGATCGGCCACGGCGCCCCTAACAAAACCTCAGCTGGAGGGAGACCAGGAAGGCATGCGCTCGAGCGGGAAGGGCATCGGTCGCAGGACTCATCGGGCGTCGCGCAGTATGCCACGTAATGCCTCTCGCTTTCCCATGGCCATGCCGGAAAGTACACTGCGCTCCGCCCGGCAGGGTCGCGCCCAGAGCGTCCTGCCCAACCGAACGATCGTACAAGTGGAGTGAACATGTCACCTTCACCGATGCGCTGGCGCAAGCAGGGACTGGTCTGGCGGCCGGAGGGGAGCCGCGCCTGGGCCAGGTCGCACGCCATGGTCCCGACGCCCTTCATGCTCGCTGACGGCACTCTTCGCGTCTTCGTGACCTGCCTCGACGCCGACGGCCGAGGCCGGCCGGGCTGGGTCGACCTCGATCCGCAGGACCCACGGCGCGTTCTTGGCGCGGCGCGCGAGCCCCTTCTGGACGTCGGCGATCCGGGGAGCTTCGACGACAGCGGCGTGGTCGTTACGAGCGTCATCTCGACAGCTCCGGGGCGGCTGTTCATGTACTACGCGGGTTTCGAGCTGTGCACCCGCGTCCGCTACCGCATCTTTACCGGCGTTGCCGCCAGCCGGGATGGCGGCCTGTCGTTCACCCGCGTCAACCGGGTGGCGGTCCTGGACCGCACTGAGGAGGAACGGTTGTTCCGCTGCGGCGCGTTCGCAATGGCGGACGGAGGCCGCGTGCGCTTGTGGTACGCCGCCGGCAGCGAATGGACCGAGGTCGGCGGCAAGGCCGTCCCGGTGTACGACCTGCGGCACCTCGAGTCGGAGGACGGCATCCACTTCGCTGGACGGGGTCAGCGCAGCATGGAGCTGAACCATGCCGAGGAGCATGGTTTCGGCCGCCCCTGGGTGATCCGCCACTCGCCACGAGACTGGGAGCTCTTCTATTCGATACGCCGCAGAAGGGAAGGCGCCTACCGCCTTGGTCATGCCGTTTCCGCAGACGGCGTGGAGTGGCAGCGCCGAGACGAGGACATGGGCCTCGAGGTGTCGACGGACGGCTTCGATTCCCACGCCATCAGCTATTCGTCCGTCATCGAAGCTGGAGGCCGGCGTTACTGCTTCTACAACGGCGATAATTTCGGCGAGCAGGGTTTCGCGGTGGCCGTCCTGGAAACCCAGGATGGAGACCCTGGCGCTCGAAGCGGACTCGGATCCTGATCTCGCCTGGGCCCTCTCTCATCCCTGGACACCGGCGGGGCCCCCCGGATATGCTCCCAGCCTCCATGCGTCGGCGTATCCAGTCCTCGGCTCGCGACGTTGCCATGAGGGGGAGCGATGACGAAGAGCCGGAAGCTGCTGCTGATCGGCGATAGCGCGTTCGCCGAGATCGCCTACGAGTACTTCACTCACGACTCCGAGTACGAGGTAGTGGCATTCGCCGTAGAGCGGGCGTACCTCCGTCGCGATCGCTTGTTCGGCCTGCCCGTGGTGGCGTTCGAAGACGTGGAGCAGTCCTATCCGCCGGCCGATCACTCGTTCTACGCCGCGAACGTCTACACCCAGCGGAACCGCCTGCGGGAGCGCCTCTACCGGGAAGCCAAAGGCAAGGGTTATGCACCCGCGTCGTACATCAGCTCCCGGGCCTTCGTCTGGCGTAACTGCCGCATCGGTGAGCATTGCTTCGTCTTCGAGAACAACGTGGTGCAGCCCTTCGTCACGCTCGGCGATAACGTCGTGTTGTGGAGCGGCAACCACATCGGCCACCACTCGGTCATCAAGGAGCACTGCTTCATCTCGTCCCACGTAGTCGTCTCCGGGTTCGTCAAGGTCGGCAGCCACTGCTTCATGGGCGTGAACTCGGCGGTGGCCAACGACACCAGCATCGGCGACCACTGCCTCGTCGGGGCAGGCGCCCTGATCCTGGCGGACGTTCCCGACGACCACACCGTGGTGGGTATCTGGAAGCGCAAGAAGGAGGCGAGCGCCGAGACGGCATGACGAGCGCCGAGGGCTCCGGCAGGACCCTGTCCGTGGTCGTGCCCGTGTATTACAACGAAGGCTCCCTCCCCTTGCTGTTCGAGGAGCTGCTGCGAACGGAGAAGGAGCTGGCCGCGAAGGGCCTGGCGTTGGAGCTCATCTTCGTCGACGACGGGTCCGGCGACGGGTCGTTCCGAGTCCTGCTCGATCTGAAGGCCCGGCGACCACAAACGCGCGTCATCAAGCTCACCCGGAACTTCGGGGCGGTCCACGCGTCGAAGACCGGATTCAGCTTCGTAAGCGGGGACTGCTTCATGATCCTGGCCGCAGACCTCCAGGACCCTCCCGCGCTGATCGTCGAGATGGCCGACCGCTGGCTGGCCGGCGCCAGGTACGTGGTCTGCGCCCGGGCAGACCGGAAGGACCCGCTCAGCACCCGCCTCTTCGCCGCCGCCTACTACAGGCTGTTGCGACTCATCGTGATGCCGGACTATCCAACCGGCGGTTACGACCTGGCCCTCATGGATCGGGCGCTGCTGCCCTTCATGGTGAACAGCAGCAAGAACATCAACACTCCGCTGTTCGCCTACTGGCTCGGCTTCGCGCCGCAGGTGATTCCCTACCAGCGGCGCGAGCGGGCCCACGGTCGCTCCCGCTGGTCGTTCTCGAAGCGCGTCACGTTCCTGATCGATTCGCTGGTGGGCTTCTCGATCGTCCCGATCCGGGTCATCTCGGTGCTGGGGTTGGTCGTCTCGCTGCTCAGCTTCGCCTACGGCGCGTGGATCGCGACGCACGCGCTGCTTCACCGCCTGGACGTGCGCGGGTTCGCGACCGTGGTCACGCTGATCTCGTTCCTGCTCGGGCTGACCATCAGCATGCTGGGCATCATCGGCGAATACGTCTGGAGGATCTTCGACGAGGTGAACAAGCGGCCGGAGACGGTGATCGAAGAAATCCACTGAGGTCAGCCGGGGGCGCGCGACCCTCGTCAGTCTTTCACGGTGACGACGAACGGATCTCCCTCCTGGTACGCCGCGACGTGATCACCCTGATCGTCATGGTGTGCGATCCTCGTCCAAGCGTCGATGGCGGCAGGTCGAGCTCGAACCCGGAGTCCCGGCAATCTGCACATCCGAGTTGGGCCGCTACATCGGCCCGTTGCAGCCCATACCTCGCCACGTGGGGCACGCCCCCCACGGTAACCTCCACTCCGCCTGCCTTTCCAGCGCCATCGAGCGCCCAACCAGCGATGAAGAGTGTCCGCCCCGCGCGCACTTCGAACTCCTTTCTGTGCCAGGCGTTGCGCACTTCACCCACTCTCTCGAGGGTGTACCGGGCACGGGTGGCAGTCGCAGACCGCCTGAGCTCCCCCATGCGCGACCGCGATTCCGCTCCCGGGAGCACGCGCGGGGCGCTCGCATTGCACCTGAAGAGCCGATAGGGAGGGAAGTCCAGGAGCGCGACACCGCACTCTTCTCCGATGGCGCCCAGGTCGCGATCCGCAAGTTTCAGGAAGCGCTCGTCTTGCAGGACGAAGTATTCCGACTCCAGGGCGATCGAGCGCCGCTCGGACGCCGGCTTCAAGGTCAGCGGCGACCGCGATTGGTACTGGAAAGCGGCGCCGGTGGCCCACTCCGTGACGACGACGGTGCCGGGGGGCTGATGCTCCAGGAAGCCCAACACCGCCGACGCCCGCGACGGGCGCTCGCCGGGCCCGACGCCGAGGCGCAATCGGCTCCAGTTGGGCACGGAGATGACAGCGAGCGCGAGGAAGCAGAAAGCAATGTGGGAAAGCCGCGTCATGCTGGCGACCGAAACGCTGACCAACGCCAAGGCGAGGATGATCGCGATGATCGCGTATCGAGGGCGACCGTCCGACAAGAACAGCCACCACAGGAGGTGGGCCCACAAGCCCACGTAGAGGACGCCCGCCACGCGCTTGAGCGGCGAGGACGCCTGGCGGAACAAAGCGGCGATACCGAACGTGCCAAGCAACAGGAGCTCTCCCGTGGAGAGGGAGAAGCGCTGGTACAAGCCCTGGCTGTTCTCGCTGACCCGGGTCCATAACCCTACGGGATCACGCGACACTCCGCCCCACGCAACGTAGGCGAGGTACTGGCGCAGGTTGGCCGCGTAGACGTCTGCCCCCAGGGCGACCACCTTCCACACCTCGAACAGGATGACCGGCGCCGTCATGGCGCCGGCGATGACGGCGAAGTCGCCCGCCAACACCCGGACCTGCCACTTTCGACGCCGGATGTGGACGAGGATGAAGACGATCAGGAAGCTGCCGATCCACACGAGCGAGAGGAGCTTCGACAGCATGGCGCAGGAGAAGATCAACCCGGCCGCGGCCAGGCGCGACCGGCGAAAGGGCTCCGGACCCCAGACGACGGTGGCCAAGAGCACGCAGAGAGCGGCCGGCACCTCGCCGAGGAGGGCGTACCAGTGCTCGAAGTGGTATGGGAAGACCACGAAGACGGCGAGGAAGAAGAAGGCGGCGCCGAAATTCGCCTGCGGCGGTGCCAGCATCGGCGCCAAGGCACGGCGTGTCAGAAGAAGGAGCACCAGCCAGATCAGGACGATGGTGAGCCCCGGCACCCAGTAGTGATTGCCCAGCAGGAGGATGAGGAAACTGGCGGGCAGCACCACGAGGGGCCCCGTCGTGATCCCGATATCGAACGGAACGGTGCGGAAACCCACGCCGGGGCCGATCTGCACTGTCGACGAATAGCCGCTGCCGTGCGCGAGGTTCTTCGCGACCATGGCGATGAACCCGTCATCGGCGCAGCAGACGCCTTCGTTCAAGAGCCTGGCCAGACACGTCAGCACGAAGGCCGAAGCGGTGGTTACAGCCGCCAGCCGAGCCAACAACGGAACGCCACGTCGGGAGAGCGAGTCCTGAGCCGGAAGTTCCGGGGTCACCCGTTTGGCCAGTGGAAGAGAATTGGACCGGCCTGCCTGTACCGTCCGTCGCGGGATCGGAAAGTCACCGTGAGGGTACGCGCTCCGGCAATCTGCCCGTCTACGGGAAACCGGGCCTCGAACCCCGTTCGTGAGGTGTCGCCGATGCCCGGGAAGACAACGGCAACGTCGGGCCGCGGCCCACGCCTGATCGACGAGGGCTCTCGACGCACACCATCGAGGTCGAAGGCCACCCCCAGATCCTCACCCGGGACGCGCGCCCAGCCGCGCACGATCAGCTCTCCTTCCACCTGCGCGAACGGACGGGGCTCGTCCACCGAACCGGTGAGCGTAACGTCCTCGGTTCCTCGATCCTCGATCGCCGCCCCGGCGGTCGCGGGCGACCCGGCCGGGCGCTCGAAGACGAAAGCCGTCTCGGCCACGATACGGGCGACGCGCTCGGAAATCGATACCGATCCGCCCGTTGTGGCCGGAAGCGCGAGAGTGAAGGCCAGATACGGCACCGCCTCGCCGCGGCGGCCGTCACGCAGGAGAAGGCGGGCCCGGCCGAGAGCCTCGCGCACGGACCCGTCGAGGACCTTCGCCCGAAGCTCCTCGATATCCGGAAGGAGATCTGGGGCACGATCGAGGGCCAGGAGCTTCGCCTCCAGCCCGTGCTCGAGCTCCGCGACGCCCTCGAATCGGCCCGTCTCCATCCCGGGGTGACGGCGGTACTGCACGAGCGCCTCGGTGAGATAGCCGACGGGGTACCTGGACGCGATCCGGAGCCACATCTCCCAGTCGAGCGTGAACTGCATGCTCGTGTCGAACCCGCCCAAGACGTCGAACACCTCGCGGCGGCAGACCACGCTGGGACAGCAGACGATGTTCGGCCCCAGAAGGAGTCGCCGGAAGAAGTCCTCGCCAGGGTGCAGGCCCTCATCGGCGGGGTCGGGCGGGAAATACCAGTACCGTGACAACACTTCGTCCCGCGGGCCGATCTGCCAGACGTTCGAGAAGACCATGCCCGCGCGAGGGTACGACTCGAGGAAGGCGGCCTTCTGCGCGAGGTTCGCCGGCATCATCAAGTCGTCCTGATGGAAGATGCAGACGAGCGGCGCGCGCGCATACTCCAGGCAACGGTTCCAGTTTCCCGCGATGCCGAGCCGGGTGGCGTTGACCTTTACCGACACCCGCGGGTCGCCGAACGCGCGTGCGATCTCGGCCGTGTCGTCCGAAGAAGCGTCGTCGACGACGACCACCTCGATGTCGGCGAGGGTCTGCCCCAGGACACTTTGGAGAGTAGCGGCGATGCACCGGGCGCCATTGAAGGTCGGAATGCAGACGCTGACGGCCGGCGGACGAGCATCGACGCCGACCGGAGGCGCCAGCCGCCGCTCGCGCTCCATCGCGCGCGCCGAGACTGCCCGCAGCGCTTGTCTCGTCGCCTCCAGGTAGCCCCTGCCCCGGCTCCGGCTCGGCTCGACTTGCGAGCCCTCACCCCAGGAGTTCCACGAGTTGATGAACACGAGGTCCAGCTCGGGATCGGGTGGCGTCCGCGATTCGAGGACGGCCTCCAGCCATCGCTGGAAAAGCGCGGGTCGAGATCCTCCGACGATGCGCGCTCCGCGCTCGCGACGCGGCGAGTCGTCCCAGCCCGGAGCCACGCAAGGGAAGCGGAGATATCCCGCACGAGGCTTGTGCGACTGGCGCTCGATCAGGCGCTCGTAGTCGAAGAGCTGGTGCCCCTCCTGCGTCTCCTGCTCGGGTGACCCGGCGTGGTTCCAATCGGGCTGCAGCTCGACCGCCGCGTCGAACCCGAAACGCCTGGGGTCGACCGCACCCGCGGCAGGGCTCTCGACGCTGCAGAGGAACGGCTCTGGCATGCCGAGCGCGCGCGCCCGGTCTCGCCAGACGTGGGTGGTTCGTGCCGCATCGGGAAGCTGCGCGACCCGGTGCGCCAGGACCAGCGGCCGGCTCCCGATCCGGAAATAGCGGCGGTCCTGGAATGCGCGTGCAAGCCAGTGGTAGTGCTCCCGATCGTCGTCTTCGGAGTCACTTCCTCCCAGGACGACGTGGTTGGCCGCTCCATCAGGCCGCGGTTCTTCGTCGATCCACGTGAGGCAGAAGGAAAGCTCTGGCTTCCCTGACGCGAGCATTTCATCGAGCGGCTGTTCGATCTGCCCACGGCCGTTCGACCAGCGGTACAGGTAACTGAACGCGTGGATCCCGTACTGCCGAGCCAGCCCGGCCTGCGCGAGGCGCACCTCGGGCACCCTGAGGTCATAGAAGCCCAGCTCGCCCGGCACGTCTGGCTCGTGGCCCGGAAACAGCGCGCGCGCGGCCGCCACGCTGGTCCAGTCGCCCTGCCCCACGTGGAACGCGATGAGGCGGGCCAAGCGCTAACGTCCCGGGCTTCGCGTCATTGTCGCGTCACCGAGCAGCGCTTCGATCTCCCGCAGGAGCACGGGCGCCACCAGGTCGAGATCGTGCCGCTCGGCGACCTTGGTCCGCGCACGCTCGCCGAGCGAAAGGTGAAGCTCGGGGGACGACAGGATGTCCGAGACACGATCGGCCATGGCTGTCACGTCGAGGTAGGGTACGACGAAGCCGGCATCGGACTCCACGAACTCCTTTGCCCCGCCCGAGGCGTCGAAACAGACCGTCGGAACGCCCGCGGTCGCCGCTTCCAGCATGACCAGGGGGAAGGGGTCTTCCCTGGACGTCAAAGCGAAGACGTCGCTGATCGCGAAATAGACGCGGGGGTTCTCGCAGTGAGCCACGAAATGCATGGCTTCCGCCAAGCCGGACTTTTCGATGTCATGCAAAAGCGCGGTGCGGTCGCCGCCCTCCCGGCTTCCTCCGACCCACACGAAGTGGACGGGACGACCCGCGGCGCGCTCCCGAACGCGGCGGGCCATCATCACGAACAGGTCGGGCGCCTTTCGCCAGTCGAGCGTTCCGCATCCCATGACCACCGGCGCGCCTTTCGGGATGCCGAGCTGAGCACGAACACTTTCGAGCTCCGCCGGCTGCGGAGAAGGCTCGCCGTGCACCGGCACGCACTCGTGGACCGCGGCGACCTTGGCCGGAGGAACGCCGACGGAGTCGACCAATACCTGCCGAACCGCATCGGACACGGCGATGAACCGCGCGGAGCCATCGACGACGATCCGAAGCTCGTCGGGATGGACGCGGTTCTTGATCCAGAATCCGAGCTCGTGCACGTGGGTGATCGCAGGGCACCCGAGGGTTGCCAATGCGCCCATCAGACGACCGTTCGTAATGGTGTTGGCGTAGATCAAACCGACGTTGGCATCCCGAAGTCGTCGGATGAGGGGGTCGTCTTCCGGCAGGGCGCCGGCTCCCGTCGGCGGGAAGGAGGACACGCGCGCGACCGCGGCAAAGTCGGGCTCCAGCGGTCCTCCGCCACCCAGGATGACCTCGAAGTCCAGCTCCGAATGGGCGCGGAACCACCGCAGCAGGCGGAGGAGGAAGATCTGGGCGCCATGGGCCTGGGCGTCGTGGCTCAGGAACACCACCGATCGATTGCCACGTGGAGACCCTATCTCCTGCCCGCTGCGGAAGGGGTCCGCGGCCACGGCGGCGGTCGGAGCTTGCGCAGAAGCGAGAACCGTGGCGGCTGTCCGTTCGTGCTCGGCCCGTGGCACAAGGGGCCCATCCCGCCCCCGTCGAAGAGCGTCGGCCAGCGCCTTTCCCACCCGCGCGATGCTCGAAGCGAGAGCCGTGGCGGCTGTCCGCCCGTGATCGGCTCGCGGCACGAGGGCCCGGTCCCGCAAGGCCGCCAATTCCGCCTTGAGCATCTCGGCGGCGCCGTTCGCGAGCGCCACCGCTCGCTCGGAGACGTCCGCTCGCCGGAGAGCGTCGGCCAGCGCCTTTCCCACCCGCGCGATGCGCGCCTCCTGGTTGGCCCGCACCAGCATCAGGTCGCTGACGCGCCCGGCCATGAGCTCCGGGGATTCGAGATCCCTGTCGCTCACATCGCCGGATCGACGGAGAGGGTCAACCAGTCGAACCACGGGCTTCCGTTTCCGTTGTCGACGCGGACCTCGAGATTCTGGACATTCGTCAGGTCGATCGACTTCTGGATGTGCACGTTCCTGTCCACGGAGGCGTTCAGAAGCCCACGACCGTCGGCGAGGAGCCGCACGTTGACCGTGCCCGCTCCCGGAACCGCGCTGCCTTTGGGACCGAGGGGCAAGATGAACAGCCTCACCCGAAGCTCTTTGATCTCGCCGCCGAGGCGAAACGTGACGGACGTGGGCGTCGTGGCGCCGGGATGAATGAGGATTCCGTCGTTGCGGAGCTCCACTTTGCCATTGACGTCACCGAGCTGCTTCTTGGTGACCCGGGCGAACAACGCCGCATCCAGCTCGCTCGGCGTCGTGCGCTGCGGCTCGCTACGAACGGACGGTTCCACCCGCGCCGGGGGTTCTGGGGCTTTTTCAACCCGCGGACTACCGCATGCAGCCAGGACACCAGTGAGCACGCCGAGGAGCGCGGTACGGCGCAGCGAAGGATGCATATTCACCTCAAAGGGTTGGTAGCCACCCGCACAGACTCATGGGCGTGCGCGCCGCGGGCGTCAGGACGCATGCGCGAGCCAGCGCTCGCGCATTTCAGCCCTCGCGGTCGGGGTGAAGAAGTGGCGAGCATAGCGAGACTCGTAGATTTCGTTCAAGAGGTCTTCCGGTAACCTCGCGATCCGCAGCACCGTCTCCAGGCGATGCCGCTGGGCGGAGCCACTCGAACGATCCACGGTGCCGAGGGCAAGGCCCGCGACCCCGGTGAACTCCTCGAGCGCCGGCCGAAAATGCGGCAGGCGGTCAAGACGGTACAACAGCACCCGGGTCCTGCCCTGCTCGATGATGGCAAAGCCCGCCTCTCGATCGAACGGGTATTCGTACACGTCCAGATCGACGAAGTAGCGGTGGCGGAACCAGTTCAAGCCTGCGCCGAGCGTCCGTCGGACGTGGGCCAGCACACTGCGCACGTCACGCGGAAGCTTCTGGTCGCCGACCGAGGCGGAGCGCCAGATCGCGGAGAGCGCCCAGTCGATCGGATCGCGGACCCCCGAGATGATGCGCGGCGGGTTCGAGCCCGCGCAGAAGTGCTTCACCTGCAGCAGTTGGGAGAACGTGAGCGCCGAACCGGCGTACGACTGTCCGAACTCGTAATCGCTGTGGGTGTGAATCACGTTGGTGAGCCCGGTCCCCGCTAGGGCCTGGACCACGGCCTGCGAGCCCACGCGCCCCATGTTGAACACTTGAAACGGACTGGACAGCGCCGCCTGGGTGACGTCCGTTGGGGCGAGGCCCGCGAATACGCCCTCGTACACCCAGTGCTGCTGCAGCTCGCGCTCGTTCAGTGCCTGGCCCCGCGCTCCGCGCTGAGCGCGGTAGAAATCGTAGTCGAAGCTCCGGACCAGTTGTGGCCGGTAGATGCGTCTTTCGAGGAACCCCTGGTTGAGGAAATGATAGGTCAGGCGCTCAGGCTCCCGGATCGTATAGCCAGCCGCCTGGAGGTCCTCGTGGATGTCCAGGTATCCGCTGGGATCGAACCATTCGACGATCAGTGGCCAGTGCGGATGGGCATACAAGCCGTCGAGGGCGCTCACGCAGAAGCGCAACGCCGAACGGAGGCGCGCGCCTCGGCCGAGGGGGCGAAGGGATACCTGACGAGGTGGACTGCCAGCGTCACGGCTCGCGTTCAGCGGCCTGCAACGCCCTCTTCGTGGCCTCGAGGTAGGCGTGGCCCCAGCGCACGTCGGGCTCCAGGTAGTTGGCTTCCGCCCACTCGTTCCAGGCGTTGATGAAGACGATCCGCTCCTCGCCGAAATTGTGCCTGCGGGTCTCGCGAATCGTCCATTGCAGCCAGGCCTGGTATGCACCAGGCGTGCTGCCCACGAACACGTCGGCCACGTCCTGCCGCCGCGCCGTGTTGTCCCAGCTCGGCATCACGGTACGGAAAGCGGCATGGCCCGGACGCCGGCGCCTCATGTAGGCCTGGGCGGTAGCCTTATAGTCGTAGACCCTCCCACGGTAGCTCTGGTTCAGCAGGGGCTCCGGAACGGCGATGGCGCCGCCGCAGTTATGGGGCGGGAACTCCACCGAAGCATCGAAGCCGAAGCTCACCGGGCTCGCGTCCTTCCGGGTCTGCGGGAAGGACTCGACCGTGGCGAGATAGATCTCGCCGAGCCCGGATCGGCGGCACTCGTCGCGCCAGATCTCGACCGTGTGGCGGATATCCGGGAAGAGGTCGATGCGATAGACGAGGAACAGGGGCCGGCCCCGGATGCGGATGTACGACGGATGCTCGAAGTAGCGCATCAGGTCGCGAATCACCGCGATATCGTCGCCGTCGCCGTGCGCCTGGGCGAGAAGGATGTCGTTCTCGCTCCCATCCCAGGTGCGCGTCCAGTTCTCGTTGGCCCAGGTGAGGCAGAAGGGAAAACGCAGATCGCCGTCCTCGAGCAGGCGCTCGAGGGGTCGCTCCAGCAGCCGCTTGCCGGCGAACCAGTAGTAGTACATGCAGAACCCATGGACGCCGTACTGCTCCGCGAGCTCGATCTGCTGGAGGTAGGTCTCTCGCAACCGCAGGTCGTAGAACCCGAGATCGGCGGGCAGCCGCGGCTGGTAGTGATCGGTGAAGTTCGGCCGTCCGCGGGCGACGTTCCGCCATTCCGTGAAGCCCCTTCCCCACCAGCGGTCGTTCTCGGGAATGGGATGGAACTGCGGGAGGTAGAAAGCCAGCAGCCGGACCTTGTTCAGCTCGTCGATCTGCTCCTGGTGGCGCTCCGCCAGCTTCTGCTCGTGCCGCATGAGGACCTGGACCTTTACGTCCGCGGCCCGGGCGCCGGACCTCGCATCCGAATGGTGGATGATCACGGACTCTGGCTCGTAGAGGATCTTCAGGCCCCTCGACCGGAGCCGCAGGCAGAGATCGACGTCCTCGTGGCAGTGGGCGAAGGCGGGGTCGAAGCCTCCCGACTCTCGGAAGCGGTCGGCCCTGATCGCAAGACATACACCCGAGATGTAGTCGACTTCGCGCGCGCGATTGAACGCGGGGACGTCGGGATGATCGAACGCTCCGATGGCCGTCGTGCTGCAGTCGGCGTTGATGCTACTGCCGGCCTCCTGCAGGCGACCGTCGGGAAAAAGCACCTTCGGGCCGACAGCACCGACGGAAGGGTCGCTCCGGCAAGCGGCAAGGAGGCGGGCCAGCCATCCGGGCGTGACCTGTGTATCGTTGCTCAGGAAGACGAGGAACCTGCCCCGGGCCGAGGCCGCGGCCTCGTCGCAGCCGATCGCGAAGCCGAGGTTCTCGCTGCTACGGCGATAGACGACGTTCGGAATGCCCGGCAGCAGCAAAGGCGTCTCGTCCGTCGAGCCGTTGTCGAAGACGATCACCTCGCAGGCGACGTCCCCGGTGAAGCGGCCGATGGAAGCGAGACATTCGGCGGTAAGCTGCACGTGGTTCCAGGCCGGTACGATGATCGACGCCTCCGGACTCTCCTGCCGTTCGAAGCGTATGGAGGCAATCTGAGTCTCGAGCATGGGGCCGGTGGAGAACGCGATCATCTCCGGCGGCGCCACGATCACGCCTTCCAGCCGTGAGGCACGGTCGGCACGCGCCCTCGCCAGCACTTCTGCATAGTCCCGATGCGAGGCTTCGCGATCGGTGCGCTCCTGTTCCGTTGCCGCCGGAGAGGCGATGTCGCGAGGGCTGGCGGTTTCCGAGGGCGGCCGCTTGGT
>Ga0326597_10007188_pt1 | contig 15162 bp, 16 predicted proteins | sample RVTome_12_FD_203789 | JGI IMG/M metagenome (GOLD analysis project Ga0326597, IMG submission 203789) | Soil microbial communities from uranium-contaminated site in the Upper Colorado River Basin, Wyoming, United States - RVT100D185 | ecosystem: Environmental > Terrestrial > Soil > Contaminated >... | reverse complement strand
GTTTCGTTCACCCCTGCCTTTTCGTTCAGGGGGGTCGTTTCGTTCAGGGGTTGACGGCATAACAAACAACCCCGCGCGGCCTTCATCAAGTAGTACGTATTCGGCTTGTCGCCTCCGCCGCGCTCGACTTTCAGATAGCCGACTTGCTCCAGCCTGGAAATGCATTTTCGGGCGCCTCGCTCGGTCAGATTGGAACGCTTGCCGATTTCCCGGATGCTCGGTCGGATTTCCGAGCAACCGCCAAGAGTGCAAAGTGCCCCGTACACCCGAACGTCTGCATCGGTAAGGTGTTTGTCAGAGAAGACGGCATGATTCACCCAGGCCCATGAGCCGTTTCTTCTGTCGCGGATCACGATACTATCGACCACTACCGAGCCTCCCCGTTCTGCGTCCGGGATTCGAGCCATTCGTCGAGGTCAGATTTTCTGTAGCGGCAGAGCCTTCCTACCCGAACCACCCTCAGGCCGTAGCGCCCAGTGCTGGCCCAGCAGGCCAGGGTTGCCTCTTTGACGCCGAGGTATTCCGCAGCTTGCTCGCGGGTCAGTAGTTCCGGCTTCGCCATAACCGCCACGGCGAAAAACATGAGAAATCCAGACAGCCAGGCCACGGCATCGGCGGCCAGCCAGCCGATGAAAATCAAGATTTGTGTCATTAAATCGCCCTCCACTTGGCAGGATAGCGGAAGGTAAAACTCAGTCAATTAGGGTAGGGGTTTTTCAGTTCGCTTTGCTTCGCTATTTCTAAGAATTGTCTGGAAAGTAACTCCGCACGGCTTCAAGGGGTATTCTTCGCTGCCGACCTTTTCCCACAGAAGGAAGCCTGCCCTCCTTGACAGCCATCTGGATGGCACGGAGGGTGACATGCCCATACTCGGCGGCCATTTTTGGATGCAGGAGATTTTTGTTACTCGTGGCAGTAGCGAATTTATGATGTCCATACATCGCAAGTTGACTGAATCGGGACTGAGCCCATTGCATGAATTGGTTTGGAGTCAATCGTTCGCCGACTTTCGTTCGGTGCTTCCTCCACGCTTCCTTCGTCTCTGGCTCGGCTAGCCATTTTCTAAACTCACTCGATTCTGCTAGGACTCGCTCCACGTACTGCACGTGCTCGCGGTACTCCCTCAATTTGGAATCAAGAAACTTGCGCTCCGGCTCCGTGATCTTTTTCTTTTTCATTCCGCCCGAGCCTCCGCCGCCGCCCGGATTGCTGCCGTCGCCCGGTCCACCGATTCACGCACGGGGTCCAGGTCCAAGCGCGCATAGATTTGCGTCGTGGATTGTTGCCGGTGTCCCAAACTTTTTCCGATGACAGGCAGGCTTGCGCCCGTGGCCGCTTGCCAACTCCCGAGAGTTCGGCGCAAGTCGTGAATTCGCACGTCGCGCAATCCGGCCCGTGTAACGATGCGCTTCCAGGCTTTTTTTGGTTCTTTCAAATGCCCGGTCTTGCCCGTGCCTGGAAGTACCCAGGCACTCATTGTTTTTTCTTTCTGCTCCGCCTCGGCTTCGGCGGCTTGTTTTCGCGCTCTGAGAATTTCCCGTGCCGGTTCGGGAAGGTAAACCGTCTGCGGCTTGCCGCTCTTGGTGTCAGGAATCTCCCATGTTCCTCGTTCGAGATTGATTTGCTGCCAGGCCATCGCCTGTACATTCGAGCGCCGCGCGCCGGTGTACAAGGCGAGCCAGAAGAAGTCCCGCGCGGTCTCGTTCAGTTCTTCCCGCAGAGCTTCGAAGAATTTCGGAATCTCATCCGCGTGAAGGAAGCGCTCCCGCTGCGTTTCCCGGAATTTTTGGATTCCCCGCGCCGGATTCGGCCCCGTGAAACCGAGGTCAACGGCCTTGTTGAACAACGCACGGATGAACCCCAATAGCCGATTGGCCGCTCCGGGTCCGCCGATTTGTCTTTTCCCGTATCCCTTGACGCTCCCCGGATGGTTCCGCCGCTTCGCCAAGCGAACGTGTAAGGTCGCAACGTCCTTGCGCGTGATCTCTGAGAGCCGCCGATTCGCGAGATGCTTCAGATGCAGGTCGAATTTCTGGACATCTTCCCGCCAGGTTTTTTTTCGTGGCTTCGCGTGATTCTCGATCCAATGCTGAAACAACTCCGCGAGTGTCGCTTCGCCGCGGCGCGCGCGCTTCGCTGCCGAGGGGTCAATCCCGCGGGTGACTTCCGAATTCGTTTCCTCCGCCCGCTCACGCGCCTGCTCAATTGATAGTTCTGGGAATCCCCCGAGCCGGATTCGCTTCGGTCGCCCGTGCACTCTCCGAATCACGTAGAACGACTTCGCGCCGGTCTCTGTGACGCAGAGAGCTAGCCTGGGAGTCTGGGAATCGAAGAGGTACTGCCGGTCACGCCCACGCTCACAGCGCAGCGCCTCAAGGAATTTCTTTGTAAATCGCAAGCGCTGGACGGCTCGTTTTTCAGTCTTGGTTTTTGTCGGCATCGCTTCTCCCGTGCTACGCGGGTGCTACGTTTTTCGTAGAATATGGCATATTTCGGTAGAACACGCTCAGGCAAAGATACCCCAAAAACGGCCTGGAATCTATAGAAATATCGCAGCTTAGATAGTTTTGTAGAAGAGCGTAGAACAGTCGGCCATCTTTTTCCTAAACCGGAGGTCGGGAGTTCGAATCTCCCCAGGCCCACCATTTTTCGTTTGGGCTGCTTTCAGGATCAGGTCAAAGGGTTTTCTGTAGGCAGGATAAAGACTGGTATCTTCTATCGCGCAGTTCGAAAGCACGATCTTGAGGAGCTTGGCTTGTTCCTCGGGATTCTGCCTATCGTAAAGAAAACAGGCCTTGTTCGCGAGTTCTAGAATCCTGGTTGCGCTCAGGACCCGGTCCTCCTCTTCTTCCTGTAGTCCATTCATGGCGGTTAGGGCTCGCTGCTCCTCCTGTTGCTATTCCCCGGCTTTCCGAACCCAGAACTTTTCGGAGATTTTCCCTTCCACCTTGTTCAGATAAGCTTGGTCAATTCGGTTCCTGCTTCTGGTCAGCCCCCTTTGCAATCGTTCCTTCTCCTGCCTTTGCCAGTCGCGCGAGCGTTCCCGAGCCCCCTGGAACGCCTTCCCCAGCATTTCCAAGACATCATCCGGGACGACACAAGTAAATGGACAGGACGAAACAGACAAAGGTGTAGAATAGGGGCAACCCGGAGGTGGGATATGAATAGGGAACAGAAAACAGGAAAGAGAAAAGCAGGTCCCTCGTCGCTACGCTCGCTCGGGATGACACGGCGGGAAGCGATTGAGGTTTCGTGCATGACGCTGGCGGGGATGGCGGCGGTGGGGTTTGGGCCGCAGGCTGCGAAGGCGCAGGCGCAGCAGGAGTGGCCGGACAATTTGAGCGAGCGGGAGTTGCGGAACATCGCACCCCTGCCGCTGAATGCGGACGGGTCGGCGCCGGAGCACTCGGAGGCCGAGGCGGGCGAGATTTCCGAGCCCTCCCTTTGGCGCTTCAACAAGAACCAGCCTCCGCAGGTGGACTACGATTACCGCAACATGCGAATCAAGGTGGACACGCGCGGGCACGCGGAGAAATTCGGGACGCTGACGTTCGCGGACCTTGATCCGCTGCCGCGGCACTCGGGGACGTACCTGCTGCAATGCGGGGCGCCGAATCCGCGCGGGATCGTCAAGTGGACGGGCGTGCGGTTCTCCGATTTCGCGGAGATGCTCGGGATGCAGCATTTCGCGCACTACGCGCGGATCATCGGGGCGGACCGGTTCTGGACCGAAGAGAGCAAAGAAACGCTGCTGCATCCGCAGGTGATGCTGGCGTGGATGATGAACGACCAGCCGATCGAGCCAAAACACGGCGCGCCGCTGCGGCTGATCATCCCGTTCCGGTACGGAGCGCGGCACGTCAAGGCGATCTCGGAAATGATCTTCTCGCCGACCGGGTTTCCGCTGCCGCAGATGCCGGGGCAAGAAGTGATTAGTGAATAGTGGTTAGTGGGAAGACGGGCGGGCGTGTTCGCCGGGTCGCTCGCTCGAACGCAGATCACGATTCGGTTTTTCAACAGTGAAAAATGTCCCTGCTCTCGGGGCAAGCGGTTTTTCACGGAGGGCGGTATTCTTCCGACCCGCTATTTGCGGGCACGCCGGGTCACGCGTCGGGGTTTGGCGTGGAGGTCTTCGATGCGGACACCGCGACCGTGGCCCAGGCTTTCCCTGGCGGCTTCGATGCGGGCGAGAAACCGAGGATCGTTTTCCAACTGGTAGTCGAACCAGTCGTCCTCCGACTCGAAGCCGATGAGAACCCCAGCCGGTTGGCCGTGGCGCGTGATAACGATCTCTTCTTTTTCTGCAACGCGCAGAAGGTGTGATAAGTCATCTTTGACTTCCGAGAGGGCAACTTTCTTCATAAAGACTCCTGAATACGTGCCAGCCAAGCGGCAGCACCCGATTGGGGGATGATGGCCAGGATTTCGACGACATCCTCGGACACATCATAGAAAACCCGGATGTCTCCTATCCGCAAGCGATATCCAGGCCTCCGGATGCCTCGCAGACGCTTGATCCGGCTCTTGCTCTCCTTCATCGGCTCATGCCGCAAATGAGTCTCGATGGCCTGCTTGATCGCCGCCCGATTCGATGCTTTCAGCCGGTGCAGGTCTTCAATCGCTTCCGGCGACAAGACAATCGAATACGGCATTCTGGCCAGATTATAGCCAGAACAAGGAAAAGAAGTCCAGGGGAAGGTCTCGACTGGAATTAAGGAGCCGGGGCAGATTCGGTGGGTTGCTGCGCGGGCTGGCGGCCGCCGAAGATGCCGGTGAGGCCGCGGATGAGGTCGCTGGGGCTGGGCTGGGTTTGACCTTCCTCGGGCTGGCCTTCCTGCGGTTGGCCTCCTGGGGCAGGCTGCTGGGAGCCGCCGAGGAGGCGCTGGATTCCGCGCAGAGCGTTGGCCGGGGTGGCGGACTTGAGGCGGAAGTTGGGCTGCTCGAGAGTTCCCGTCAGAGTGAATGGAAATGAGAGCTTGCCGTCGGCGAAAGTAGCGCCGGAAAGATTCGCGATCAGACTGCCTATAGGATTGTCACCCGCCGCGACGTTCCCAACTCCCTCATAGCCCAGGCTCCCCGCACCGGCAAGCCCGAGACTGCCCGCGCCGTTGATCTCGACGCCATTCCCGACGACGTGCAACTGCTGTGTGACGATGCGCTGATTGGCAATATTGAAATCGGCCGCAATTGAGGAGAATGAGGACGGGTCGCCCTCGGCGGGACCGAGTTGAGTGAAGCGGGCCAGGCGCATGAGGTTCTGGTTCAGATTGAGGCTGGGGAGATTTCCGTCGCGGATGCTCAACTGGCCCGTGCCGGATGCGCCGGCAAGGGGATCGGGAGAGTTGGTTACGACACCGTTCAACTCAATGTCTCCGTCCATCGTTCCGGTCATCTTTCCGCGGGCGTCAGGAAAGGACTCGAGCAGGCCGGCCACGTTCACGCCAGTCAGCTTGGCGGCGACAGCGTAAGCTGGATTCCTCCCGGAAAAGTCGAACGAAAGTCCGCCGGAAGCGTGTCCCTGGTAGAGGCCGAAATTGAGGTCGTCGAGCGAGACCTCGCGGGGAAAAAGCCGGATGCGAGTGGCGACCGAAGATACTTCAAAGGAGCCGAAGCGCAGCGAGTCCGCCGTGAGGGTTCCGTTGGCCGCGGGTTGGGGTTCGTTGTCCTGGGCATGGGCGGTAAGGGGGAATAGGGAGTGGAGAGTAGGGAGCAGGGGACTTAAGTGCAGATCCCTCGTTGCCGGACGGCTCCTCGGGATGACACGATGAGGGAGACCGGGATCGGGAGGGGGGGCCAGAGAGGCGGACTGTGGGCTCGTAAAGGCGCTGAGGTTTACTTGGACGAGCTCGGTGGCAAGATTGGCGGCTTCAAAATAGCTGGGCGCAGCCTCCGTCGGAGAGACGAGCTTCGCGGCGGCAACCTGCCCGCCGGTGATCGAGACACGCTCAATCACACCCATGGTGAAGGCAGGCTCGGAAGCCTCGCCGGCGGCAGCGGCTTGCGAAGCGGGAGCGGCGGGCGGAGCGGAGTTCTCGAAATTCCATTTTCCCTGTGCGGTGGAAAGCAGAGAGATGACGGGGTCGTCGATCTCCAGCGAGCGAATGACGACCTGGCGGCGGCGGAGAGCGCTGCGGTCGAGTTCGGCATAGATGCGCCGCGAACGGAAGAAGTCTCCCTCGGGAAACCCTTCGGGATTGCCGAGGACGAAGTCGTCCACGCGGATGGACAATGTGGGAAAGATGGTGAGGGTCAGGCGGCCGATCTCGGCGGGCTTGCCGGTCCGCTCTTCGATGAAGGCCTCGATGCGGGGGCGGTGCCTGTCGACGTCGACAAGAAAAGGGATCGCGACGATGAGGGTGACGAGCAATACCAGGAAGGAAACACCGGCGAAAACGAAGAATTTCTTCCGCAGGGACATCTTGCCCTCCTTTGACGGCGGATGCTCACCGGAATGAGCAGCACCATTCCACCATCTTAACTCACATTATACCGAAACATCCGGCCGCGGGCTGACCGCGGTCAGGCGGCGACGATCTCGACGAGGCTGACCTCGAAGATCAAGTCGTGCCCCGCGAGCGGATGGTTGCCGTCCATCGTCACGCTCGTTTCGGAAACGCTGGTGATGCGGACGCGGAAGGTCTGGCCGTTGCCCTGGAGCTGATACTGGTCGCCGACCTTGGGGTCGAGGTTCGACGGGATCTCCTCGCGGGGGACTTCGACCTCCATCTCCTGGAGATGAGGGCCGTAGGCGTGCTCGGCGGCGATCTTCTGGGTCCTGGACTCGCCGGGGCTGAGGCCCGTGACGAGTTGGTCGAATCCTGGGATGACCTGGCCAGAGCCGATGGTGAATTCCAGGGGGTCGCGGTCCGCGGATGTGTCAAAGACGTTGCCGTTGTCGAGCCGGCCCGTGTAGTGAACCTTTACCGTATCCCCGTGTCTTGCTTGTCCCATGCGATTCCTTTCCTTTGCCCGGGAAGAGGCGGTCTTCGGTGCGAAATGGGAGAGTACGCCACAGGCAAAATCAAAAAATGTGTCTTCCAGCATGGTGACGCGCCGGGGGGAGGGTGTCAACCCTGGGGGGGATTTGCTTGAGGGAGGAAAGCTGGGCGAAGGGGGAGGGGCGATTAAGTGACTTTCGCTAAGGCTCGCTTCCAAAAATCGATCTCCAGCGTCTGCTGCCCAATCTTCCGCTCCAACTCGGCGACCCGGCTCTCTTCCGTCCGCTTCCGCACCACGAAAGGCCCTTTCTGCGTGCTCCTCCAGTTCCCGACGCCAGCGGTAGAGCTCGGAGGGGTGCACTTTCCACCGCCCGCGCCACTGCCGCCACGCTCTGTCCATCCGCCAACCGCCGTACCACTTCCACCTTCAACTCCTTCGAAAACTTCCGTCGAGACATCATCCCAGTTCCCCCTTTCAGAGCATTTGGTGGCGCAAAGGGTATTACGAGCGGGACTTCGTAACATGGTTCGGGACGCTGCGGCTGCGGATTGCGCGGACGCGGGGCCGAGCGTTTCTGCCGGCGCGAGCGGCTCTCCCCCCAGCAAGCTCGTCATCTCTTCTCTTCGAAGCCCACTTAGGCATTTCAACCTCACAGGGGGATACGATGTACCGTTCCTGTCCCACCTGCTAAACGTGCTTGACACGATGATTGATTTGGTGTAATGATCGTGCAACCAAACATAAAGACGAGTAATAGAGACTTCCCGTCAGGAGGGGCCAGAATGATGAAACGCCGGGACCATATGAAAGGCTCTTGCGGGATATTTGCGGCTGCTCTCCTCCTGGGAGCGTCCCTGCAGGCACAGGCGCAGAGCCAGGGAAACTCCCCTCCGAGCATGTCGGCAAGGATGGAAAGAGCCAAAGAAATTTTCCAGGACTACTGTTTTTTGTGCCATGACCGGGCCAGTGAGCGGGTAAAGCCGTTAGGTCCTTCTTTGAATGGCCTGTTTCAGAGACAGACATTGATCGTCGGCAAGCCCGTCAACGAAGCGAATGTCGCGGAAGTAATCAAAACCGGGCCGACGCCCGGAATGCCCGCGTTTCGGTATGCGCTCTCCGATCAGGAGATCAGCGATTTAGTGGAATTTTTGAAGACCAAGTAGGTTCTTGCCTTCGACGGACAAGGACCATTTCGGCAGGGCGCTCACCCTTGTGCCGATGGAGAAAAAAGGAGAAAAGCAAATGAAGCGCACCACAGTAACGGTATTAGTCCTATGCGGCGTTTTGGCGGCCGGCGGCCGCGCACAGGCTCCAGACGACCGGATGTATCCCTTCCAAGACAGTTCCTTGGGCGGCTTCGTTAAATCGGCAGGCGGCGAGGCGCTCGAAGGGGTGGTCGTACGAGCGAAGCAGCCAGACTCCTACATCGGTTACAACGTCGTGAGTGATGCGCAAGGGAGATACCGGTTCCCAAGGCTGAAACCGGGGCAATACGTGGTGGAGATTTCGCGGGCGGACGGGCTGGAATCCAACAAACAGAATGCGGAGATCCGGACGGGACAGGAGAGTCGCGCAGATTTTACGCTGCGCCGTCCCAGGGTCATGGAGGACCACATCACCTCGGTGGATTGGCTTCAGAACCTGCCGGGAACGCCCGAGCAAGTGGAGTTAATCAGTGATTCTTGCATTCACTGCCACACGGGAATGCCGACGAAGTTCCGTTTCGACAAGGACAGCTGGGCGAAAATTATCCGCCTCATGCTCGGCAGGCGAATCCACTCCGCGCAATGGGGAATGCTTTCTCGCTCTGCAGCCGATGCGAAGCCCAACCGCGAGCTGCCCGGCTTCGAAGAAAAAGTACAGGCCATCGCGGGGTATCTTGCCCAGGTTCGCGGTCCGGAGCCGATTGACATGTCCAATGCCGCCGTTCTCCCCCGGCCTACCGGAAAGTCCACACGCGTGATGTTTACGGAATACACCATCCCGTATCCGAACGCGGAGCTGCACGACATCGCCGTGGAGCCGAAGTCCGGAATGGTGTGGTGGACGGACTGGCGGAATCCCTACATCGGCCGGTTAAACCCGATTACCGAGGAGTTCACGGTTTGGGAGACACCCGTGCCCCCGGGCAAGGAAGAGGTGCATCCGGGCGCGCAGGAAGTGGACTTTGATGCCGAGGGGAACGTCTGGACCAATTACAGCTGGACGGGCGGCGTCATGATGTTTAATCCCAAAACAGAAAAATTCTTTTCGTGGATGTTCCCGGACCAGAATCCCCGCCGGCTGATGAATTCTACGTTTGACCCGGTCCGAAACCGGATGTGGTTCGGCACGGATGATTACTACGGGAAGGATGAATCAGGAGTTTACGATGTAAAGACGGGAGAGTACAAAGTATTTCCCAAGTTCCCGGCCTACGGAGAAGTGACCGATTCGGAAGGAAACCACTATGGAATGCTCCGCGGGAGCCGGGGCGCCGGACCGATGAGCCACATCGGGCGAATTGACGCCGAGACGATGGAACGGGTGGACTATCCGACGCCGACTCCCAATGCATTTCCGCGGCGTGGAGATCACGATTCGAAGGATCGCATCTGGTTTGCGGAATACAATGTGGACCAGATCGGGATGTTCGACCCTGAGACTCGCAAGATAACGGAGTGGAAGATACCGGTTCCGATGGCCACACCCTATGGAACCGGCGTAGACCGGAAAACGGATATGGTTTGGGTCCAGTTGTACCGGCCGGACCGGCTCGTCCGGCTCAACCCAGACACCAGCGAAATCACACAATATTATCTGCCGGAGCGCCACATCATGGCGCGGTCACCGCGGGGAGACATCCGAAGCCGCATGGACCACCAGATCGTGTGGCTGGGAACGCTGCCGCGGTACGGGAACGGCAAGCTCATCAAGATCGAGGTCTGGTAACAGCCACTTGCGTTGTATCAGAGCTGGAGAGTCCCTCAGGGAGCGGCTAACGGCGACCATCACCGAATTGGGTCACCCTATGGACCGGGGGTAGACGGCAGCACAGATGGTAGAAGTGTAGAAGGACTCTCCAAAAGCCGGGCGAAGGTATCATCTGAGACTTGGGGTTGCGCCGCGGCGCAGTTGGATGCATAGGGATTCCGCATCCAGGGCTGTGGGCGCGGAGCTTCTCCATCGGCACAGGCCATCCTACAAGTTTTGGGCGAACTTTGGCAGAATGGCATTGTGGGTAGTCTTGGCCGCGCTTCGTGCACTCCTTAAAAAGGGACGACCAGGAATAATCCTCAGCACAACGAAAGACCAAGCAGCGCCGTGGTGTCAGGACAACGGGCTGCCCCCACCCCCCCTTCAGTAGTCATATTGGCGGAATGCTGCCAACAGAATACCCCACGAACCCGAACTATCCCACACCTCGTTGGTGTAGGGTACCAGCGGCAGTCAAAAAAGCCAGTACGTGGCCTCGTGCGGGCTTGAGTTCGAAGTACGTCATCGAGCTATTAGCTGAAACGGCACAATGGGAAGTGTCCGTTAACCAAACACCATTTTCAGGGCAAACAAATGAAAAGGGCCAAAGGCCAACGCATGCTTTCGGTCAGACTACCGGAGCGCGCCGGAAACGATTCCCATCCGCGGGATGAGGCAGACCATACTGGGCCTGTACATTCAGGACGACATTCGTGTAACCCCCAGCTTCACTCTGAACCTTGGTTCGCGCTATGAGCCGTACAGCACGCCATCGGAAGTGAATGGGCTCATCTCGACACTGCGTGATCTGCGCCCGCATGTTTTTAACACAGCGGACGTGGACGATCTCACGCTTGGAAATCCCTTGTTCCTCAATCCTTCTGCGCTGAACTTTACGCCACGTGTAGGTTTTGCCTGGGACCCCACTGGGAGAGGGAAGTTTCCATCCGAGGCGGCATCGGAATGTTTACTGACGCCATCACAAACGCCCACATCAACCAAGCAGCACGGGGCATGCCTTCCTACTAGTCAATGCCTTCCAGCCCAAAATCGTTTATCCCTATCACTATCGCGAGACGAATCTGCAGGAGTTCACCACAGCGGTGAACAGGGCCCCTGGAGTGGAGGTCCGTCTGCGGAAGTGGTATTGAGCGGACGGAACACGAGAGTCGTAATTCGCAGGAGACGTTACTGCGGGGAAGCGACTACCTGAATTTCACGATGAACATGAACTTATTGGACAAACCAAAGTCTTCTATCGGGGGTAAGGGTTCTGGATTTGCTACCTGGATCGCGTAAGTTCCGACACGCGCCAGCAGTTCCTTCGGGAGGGTTGCTTCAATCAACTCCTCACTCCGGAATGTTGTCCGGACTGCTTTCTGACCCACGTACACCACGGAGCCCAGCGTGAATCCCTGGCCGCTGATCCGGACGGTCTTGTTCGGCTCACCTTCCACCGCCACCGGCGGCTCGACCATGGAAATCACCGGCTTCGGATTGTTGTAGCCTGATTCGTCCCTGGTTACTTCCGTCGTCGGGATCGGGTTTCTCCAATCCGCAGAAAATCTCCGGTCAATGATCTTCCCCCCCTGGATGACTTCCGCGATATCTTGCGTGTTCGTAATATCCTGGAGCGGATCCGCATTCAGGATGATGAGATCGGCATACTTCCCTACTTCCAACGTTCCCAGATCATCGTCAAGCCGGAACAACTCCGCCACATTCTTAGTCGCCGCCTGGATTGCCTTCATCGGCGGGATTCCCGCATCGGCCAGGAGATGCACATTGCGATGGATATTCAAACCGGGCATAACGGTCGGCGCCTCGCCTCCCACGACCACCTTCCCTCCGGCCTGCGAATACTTCACCATGAACTTCTGCCAGTTCTCCAAGCCGCGCGTCAGATTCGCCTTGAGTTCCGGGGAGAAGGAGTTCCATGCGGAATAATCCAGCCAGCGATACCGCGCATCTTTGGGAATGAACGCCATCTCCGGTCTTTGCACCAGCGCGACGTTCTCGGTCAACCAGTCCGTCCTGCGGCGGGTTATATTCCTCATCCTGCCGCTCCAATCCGCCTCCACATACACATCTTTCTCGATCAAAACCTTGATGAGTTCATCTTCCTTGGCTGGATCAGGGTTAATAAATCCTATGCCCGTTGCTTCGAAGGTATTCGAGGGCCTTCCTTCCATTGCCCGCGCAAATTCTGCCCGCAAACGCTCCACCTCGCTCCAATCTCTTGAGATTGCTTCTGGAATACCGCCGCTGTGTTCCAAGTGGTTCATGCCGATTTCTGCCGCCCGGAAGGCATTCATGCCCCGAGGAAGATGCCCAATGAGCGGCAGGTCATATTCCCGGCCGACTTGGGCGATCGCGAGCATCATCTCGCCAGTGAGTCCACTCTGCAGTTTGAGACAATCCGCACCGAGTTCGACAGCTCTCCTAGCCGCCTCCCTCGCCTCGGCCACCGTCTCGAAGATCAGCATGTTCGGCAAAAGGAAGCCGTCCCGAGCCCGTCCATACAGATTCAGCACGCATGCATACAGCCGGGGTCCGACGATCTTTTCCTTCTGCATCATCTCCCGTTGCGCCAGAATCCAATCGGTGGCACTGTTCCCGATTTCGTAGATCGAAGTCACTCCGTAGTTGATATACAAGGGGAGGAACCACCCTTTGTAATGAGCATGCGGCTCGTGCATTCCGGGAATGATGAATTTCCCTCTTGCATCGAGGACTTGGGCACCAGACGGAACCGGCCCGCCATCGGTGGTGCGGATCTCCCGAATCCGCTCCCCAATGATCATCAGGGTTGCGTTCGGAACCGGCGGACCTCCGTTCCCGTCAATCAATGTCCCGCCCCGAATGATTAAGGTTTGTTGAGCGTGGATCAAGCCAGGAGTCAAGCACCCCGCCAACAGCAACAGCACCAAAAGCTGCATTCGTTTGCCAAACACCATCGGATCACTATTCCTTTCCATGGAAGCGCTTCTCCGTTCGATCGTCGTGTCCGCGAGCGACAGTATACCCCTTTGGTGATGTGGGTTCCAACTACTCAGGGGGGCACGCTGGTCCGCGAAACAGAGTTGCGTTTTTCGCTTGCGAATCGGTTGCGTGCTTGTCGATGAGTCAGCTGAATCCCAGCCGCTCGAATCGTCTGCTCTTGGATCAAAGTGGAAGTGCGCGGAGTCCGATCTAATTTTGCCGTTGAGGAGACACTTGCCCCCGCAATTCCATGCCGGGACCGGCGTGGCCAGCGCTCTTGGCAATTGTTATCACGGATGCATCGGGATCTGGAAAATTGAACTGAATTCATGATCTCGTTTCCTGGGGCACTCGGGACAAATGCTCTGCAACCGTCACTGCTTGACGCACCAGCACCCAAGCAATCTATGGATCCCCTCGGTAGTCACTCCGCAGGTGTTATAATTTCCCTCGGGATGAAATGTCCAGAAATTCCAGCTTTATGAATCACGCTGGTTAGCTTACTGGGAGCATTTCGACCGGTAGCGGACTGATTCAGTAACCGCGGAGCCACCTATAACGGATTAGAGCGGAGGCAATGCATGAAGAATGCAAAGAGAGCTGCGGTATGGTTGGCTTTGTTTGGTCTCATCATGGCTTCGAGCCTGATGTTTGGGCACCATTCGGCAGCGGGGTTGTTCGATCCGAATATCCAAAGAACACTCAAAGGAGTGGTTCGAGAGCTGCGTCTCGTCAATCCGCATGCTTCGCTCGTTATTGATGTCAAGAATGGTGCGGGTGGTGTTGACGCATGGATCATACAATTCCCCAGCCCCCGCCAATTGAGGAGAGAGCATGGTTGGACCAGGAACACCCTGAAGCCGGGAGACGAGGTTACGATTCTGGGACATCCTTTTTTTAGCGAGAAGAAGATCATGTTTCCCAACAAAGTCACGCTCCCGAACGGAAAGGAGCACGTCATCCGTGAGCGATTTGATGAAGTCGGAGGGAGGGGAGGAAGCGAAGATTACAAGGTAGAGTGACGAGTTGTCTCGGGCGGTTTGCCTTGGAGTTGTCACGCACGCAACTCTTGCCTCATTGATTCTGGAAAGGGAGGTTTCCCATGCGAAAGCGTTTCCTGGCTTCGATCCTCATGGTGACGGCGGTTGTCGTTTGGGGTGTTCGAGAGTCAGAAGCACAGACACCGGACTTGTCCGGGGTGTGGAGCTTGAAGGCTGGCCCCGCGCTGCCAGGGACGCGGGGAGGCATTACGATCTTTAACATCCAGACCCGCTCTCTTCTGCAACCTTGGGCGGAGGACAGATGCAAGGAAATCGGTTGTGGGGAGGGTGTCAACGTCGCCGGCGTGCCGACCGGACAGCAATATGACGAAACCGCAGAACCCGTGTTTTCCAGATGCGCACCCGTGGGTTTTCCGCGGTCGTTGCTGAGCAGCCCTTTCGAAATCATCCAGCTTCCCGGCCGCGCATTGATGCTCTGGGAGCATCGGGACTCGCTGCGCCAAATCTGGATGGATGGACGGAAGCATCCGGAGGATCCCTATCTGTGGATGGGGCACTCCATTGGACGGTATGATGGAGATACGCTTGTTGTGGACACGATCGGGCTGAACGAACACACGTGGCTCGATGACGCCGGGCATCCGCATAGCGATGCGTTGCACGTGGTAGAGCGCATTCGGCGCACACGTCCGGACACGTTGCAGATTGACCTGTCGTTCGATGACCCAAAAACATTTACAGAACCGTTTCCCGGAAGGCTGGAATACCGGTTGCGCCCTGGCGCCCAGTTGGAAGAAAACGTCGTCTGCGAGGACCGCATCCTGTCGGATGACCCGAAAGACGTGTTTCCATTTTTCGGCGGGGAATATCCAGAACCAGCTGTGCCCCCCTTCATCCCAGAGCAGTGAAGTGAAAGTGACAGCGCGGCAGGTGGAGGCAACGGGGGGCTGAGCGTCATGAACCCGAGTGTTCCAGATTGGGCGATGGAACGGTTTGGTGCGATCAGAAAGCAGAGAATTAACTATTGAGGTGAGCCAGCGATTGATGGACAATCGTAACGACTTAAGATGCAGGACAGGAGGTAGGGAGCATGCCCTCTAAAAGGATTCATTTGTCGAGCCAGCACCGAAGGATGTCTGTGATGTTCGTTCTTGCGCTCCTGGCGGTGACTGCGGGTCTTGTTCTTTCCATGAGCAGACCCGGAGGAATGACCAGAACAAAGCAGGTCGGCGCGGATCGGCTAGTTGCTTGGGAGGCTTTGCCGGAGATGGATGGCGCAGCGTGT
>Ga0326597_10007187_pt1 | contig 15162 bp, 16 predicted proteins | sample RVTome_12_FD_203789 | JGI IMG/M metagenome (GOLD analysis project Ga0326597, IMG submission 203789) | Soil microbial communities from uranium-contaminated site in the Upper Colorado River Basin, Wyoming, United States - RVT100D185 | ecosystem: Environmental > Terrestrial > Soil > Contaminated >... | reverse complement strand
CGCGGTCCAGCCGCCGGGCGATGCGCTTCAGGTTGTCCTTGACGGGCGCGTCCAGGTCCACAACGCCTTTGGAGGACGGTCCGACGATGATCTTTTCCATGTAGCAATCCGGCGCGTTGAGCAGCCCTCCGGCTTCGCTTGCTGCCAGCACCGCAATGGAGTTGGGCGCCCCGGTGGCGCACAGGTTGGTTCCTTCGAGCGGGTCAACGGCGATGTCTACTTCAGGGAATTTAGCGGTATTTCCGTTCTTGACTCCCACCTTCTCCCCGATGTAAAGCATGGGCGCCTCGTCGCGCTCGCCTTCGCCGATCACGATGGTGCCGCGAATAGGCAGGCTGTCCATGGCGTGGCGCATGGCCTCGACGGCCTTGTCGTCGGACTTATGCCGGTTGCCCTCGCCCATGGTGCGGGCCGCGGCAATGGCGGCTTCTTCTACGACGCGGAGAAACTCAAGCGATAATTCCAGTTCCATAAATTTTCGCCCTCTTGATTTTCCGAAAAACGCCTCGATGTGAAACCAACAGCAGATCCCTCGTCCCGGCCGCAGGAACTCAGGATGAGAGCGATAGCAGGGCTACTCGATTACGGCCAGGATGGTATCTGCTTCGACGGTGTCACCGGCAGCAACCTTCAATTCCTTGATGGTCCCCGCGACGGGAGCGACCACGGGAATCTCCATTTTCATGGCTTCGAGGAGCAGAAGGACGTCATCCTCCTTCACCTTGTCGCCCACCTTGCACTGCACCTCGAGAACCTTGCCAACCATGGGTGCTGTTACCTGTTCAGCCATTCCGATCTCCTTATCCCGATCCCTTGCGAGCCGCGATTCCCGGACGCCTCCGCAAGCCCAGTGGGAAACATTACATACTAGCATCAACTAAGATTGCATAGAAACACTGCCTACCGGATACTGAATCCTGTTGCCGAACAACCACAGGAGATTCGGCGCCGCGAAGCGGCTATACCGGCATGTTGCCATGCTTTCTGCGCGGCAGCTCATCGACTTTATTGCGGCTCAGTTCCAGCGCTCTGACGATGTTCGGCCGCATCTCGCGCGGGTCGATGATGTCGTCAACGTGCTGCAATGCCGCCGAATAGTAAGGATTCACATAGCGATCGAAAAACTCCTTCAGCTTTTCCTGGCGCATCGCCGCGGGGTCCGCAGCCGCGCTGATCTCTTTGCGAAACAGAATATTCACGGCCCCTTCCGGACCCATCAGGCAGACCTCCGCTGTGGGCAGAGAGAAGACGAAATCTGCGCCCAAATCTTTGCTGCACATGGCCAGGTATCCGCCGGCATAGGCCTTGCGCAACACCACAGTGATCTTCGGGACCGTCGCGTTGGCGTAGGAATAGAGCATCTTTGCCCCGTGTCGGATAATGCCCTTGCGCTCCGACTCATTGCCGATGAGATAACCCGGGACGTCCTGCAAATTGATCAGAGGGAGATTGAATGCATCGCAGAAGCGCACAAAGCGCGCCCCCTTGTCGGCCGCGTCCACATCGAGGGAGCCAGCCCGCACCATCGGATTATTGGCCACGATCCCGACCGGATGGCCGTCGAATCGCGCAAAGCCGACCACGATGCTGGTAGCAAAATCCTTCTTGATCTCAAAAAAATCGCCGTTGTCCACGATCTCCGCAATCACCTTGTGCATGTCGTAGGCGCGGCGTGGCTCGGTGGGAATGATCTTCAAGAGCTGATCGGATCGCCGGGCGGGATCGTCGGTCGGCGCAAGCCGCGGCGGAGACTGCGTACAATTATCCGGCAAAAAGCTCAGCAGCCGTTTTGTCTGCTCGACGCAGTCCTTATCATCTTCAGTGGCCATGTCGGAGACGCCGCTGATCGAGCCATGCACGTCCGGGCCGCCAAGTTCTTCATTGGTGGTCTTCTTGAATATGACCGCCTCTACCAGCGGCGGGCCGGCGATGAACATGTAGCTGGTTTTGCGAACCATGAAGATAAAATCCATCAAAGCCGGCGAGTAGGCCTGGCCTCCCGCTACCGGGCCCATGATGAGCGCGATCTGCGGGATCACGCCGGAGGCGCGGGAATGACGAAAGAACAATTGCCCGTACTCGCTCAGCGCACCCATCTGCTCGGTGACTCGCGCGCCGCCGGAGTCGTTCATGCCTACCACCGGAACGCTCATCTTGCGCGCCAGGTCCACCGCTTTGCAGATCTTCTTGCCGTGGCGCTCGCCATAGGTGCCGGCCACAACGGTGAAATCCTCCGAGTAGGCTACCACGTTGCGTCCGTTCACCTTCCCGAATCCCGTAACGACACCGTCGGCGGGCAACTCCGCCTTGTCCAGACCGTAGTCGGTGCCGATATGTTTGGCGAACAGGTCAAACTCGACAAACGTTCCCGGATCGAACAGGCAGGCGAGCCGCTCGCGCGCTGTCATCTTGCCGCCGGCGCGCTGTTTTTCGAGGGCCTTGACTCCTCCGCCCAGGCGAAGCTTTTCCTTGCGCTCATTCAACTCGCGAATTTTATCTTCCATATTGCTCATGGTGTTCTCCTCGGCGGCAATCCGGCTAGCGGTTCGCTTTGCGATAGCCCAAAGCGTCCTGGGCGATGATAACTTTCTGGATGTTCGCCGAGCCTTCGACGATCTGGTAGGAACGTGAATCACGGAAGTATCGTTCGATGGGGTATTCGCCGGAATAGCCGTAGGCTCCGTAGATCTTCAAGGCTGAGTCGGCGGCGAAGGCGCAGGTCTCGCCGGCGTAATACTTGGCCATGGAGGTCTCCAGCGTGTTGGGCTGGCCTTTGTCCTTGAGCGCCGCGGCCCGGTAGAGCAACAGCCGTGCGGCCTCTTCCTGCACCACCATTTGCGCGATGGTGTCCTGGATCATTTGGAACTCGCCGATCTTCTGGCCGAACTGCACGCGCTGGTTGGCGTATTGCACGGAGGCCTCACGGCAGGCCCGCGCCACTCCAACGGCCCCCGCCCCGCAGGAAAGCCGCGTACTGTTTAACTCCGTCATGCAGATTTTAAAGCCGTCGCCTTCCTTGCCCAGCAGGTTCTCCTTGGGCACGCGGCAGTTGTCGAAGAACAGCTCGCCGGTGGGCGAAGCCAGCGCCCCCAGCTTCTCCGAGATCGGGCGCGATGAGATCCCCGGCGAGTGCAAGTCCACCATGAAGGCGCTCATGCCCTTATACTTGATTTTGGGATCGGTGTAGGCATAGACCAGGGCCACGTCGCCCACCTGGGCGTTGGAGATCCAGGTCTTGGAGCCATTGAGCACGTAGTGGTCGCCGTCTTTGATCGCCGTGGTGCGCATCGCTCCCACGTCGGAGCCGGCATCGGGCTCGGTGATGGCAAAGCAACTCAGCCACTCGGCACTGACGATTTTGGGAATGAAGTGTTTTTTCTGCGCTTCGGTGCCGAAATCCACCAGGGCTCGCGCCGGACCCACCTGCATGTTGATGGCGACGCGCATGGAGCTGTGAATGCGCGAAATCTCCTCGGTGATAATCACCAGCGAAATCCACCCGGAGCTGGTGCCGCCGTATTCTTCCGGCACCACGCAACCGAAAAATCCCATCTCACCCATCTTGCGCACAAGGTCTCTGCGGAAGCGGTGTGCGCGGTCATCCTCATCCACGGTGGGGGCGATTTCCTTCTCTGCAAATTCACGGGCCGCTTGCTGTATGGCGATCAATTCCTCGTCGAGATCAAAATTCACGATGACTCCTCCTCCGCGATGCCTGCGGTCCGAGTGGGAAGCCGGACACCGTCTCTCATCAAATCAATGTAGTCCGACATTATGGCACACCATTTCCTGGACGCAAGAAAACACCTGCGTCGCCGAAGTTCGCCTTCGCGATAACCCCCACGTCCGCCTGTCGGCGAATACGTTTGGAAAGATTGGCGTACTGTCCCGGCACGATCCAACCCATCCTGTCCTTGCATGTGGAATTCCAAGCGGGAGTGTGGAGCACAAAACATGCTTAGATTGCTCTTCTCGTACCGTTCCCTATCATGTATTGACGTTTTATCGGCAGGAGCGGACCGAAAATCGTTGACCTCGGCTGAGTGAAATCCTGAAGAATAGCCCGCCTGTTTGCGTGATTTTCCCCAATCGTTGGGGAATGACACGCTCCACAGAAAATTCGTGTTAGAATTGAAATTTAGTTTTGCAGACTGTGGGAGGCGCAGCGGTGCCGTCGGCTTATATCCCAGTAGTGATCTTTTTCGTCCTGGCGACGCTCTTTCCGGTAGTAACGCTGCTCGCCGCCAAACTGGTGCGCCCTGACTCTCCTTTCGCCGCCAAACTTCGCCCGTACGAATGCGGCATCGAGCCGGAATCGGACTCTCGCGGCCGCTACACCGTGCGGTTTTATATCGTCGCGATTCTATTTGTGATCTTCGATGTGGAGACCATCTTCCTGTTTCCCTGGGCCGTTCAATTTCGGGCGCTGGGGCTGTTCGGCTTGATCGAGATGGGTATATTTTTGGCCATTCTGATCGTCGCCTATATCTGGATCTACAAAAAAGGCGCGCTCGAATGGGTCTAATGCCTGCGGCATACCTCGCCATTGACCTAGAGAAACTATGCAGTTAGACATGTCTCCCGCAATGCTACTGGCCGCGGAGAATCCCGTCCTGCAATACTTCGCTCGAGTCTTTACGCCCGATCCGTTCCGTGGAATCTATCAAATCAATACATTTGACCTGTTGATCCTCATCCCGTATTTTGTCGTTCTGATCATCCTGGCCTTCTACGGATCACATCGCTACATCTTGCTCTATAAGTATTATCGGAACCGCCGCAACCAGCCCTCCGCGCCGGATCGGGGACTCGATCCGCTCCCGCGCGTTACGATGCAGTTGCCTATTTACAACGAGCGGTATGTCGTCGAGCGGCTGATCGAGCACGCTTGTCAGATGCGGTACCCGCACGAGTTGCTGGAGATTCAGGTTCTCGATGATTCGACTGACGACACCGTCGCCCTCGCCAGCAGTTGCGTCGAGCGTCATGCGCAGATGGGCTATCCCATCCGCTACATCCATCGCGACAACCGCGACGGATATAAGGCCGGGGCGCTCGCGGCAGGGCTTGAGTCCGCCACGGGCGAGTATATAGCGATCTTCGACGCCGATTTTCTGCCGCCAGCCGGTTTCCTCGAAAAAACGCTGCCCCACTTCGCCGATCCCCAGGTCGGGATGGTGCAGACCCGCTGGACGTACATCAATCGGGGTTATTCCTGGCTGACGCAGGTGCAGGCCATTCTGCTCGACGGCCACTTCGTCTTTGAGCACGGCGCACGATCGCGCTCCGGGTGCTTCTTCAATTTTAATGGCACCGCGGGCATCTGGAGGCGTCAGGCCATCGAACAGGCCGGCGGCTGGCAGCATGACACGCTCACCGAGGACACCGACCTCAGCTATCGCGCGCAACTGCGCGGCTGGAAGTTTCTGTATCTTCCGGAGGTCGAATGCCTGAGCGAGTTGCCCGTTGAGATGAACGCCTTCAAGACGCAGCAGGCTCGCTGGGCCAAGGGCCTGATCCAGACCGGCAGGAAACTTCTTCCCACCATCCTGCGCAGCCCGGTGCCGCGCCGGATCAAACTGGAAGCCTTTTTCCACCTGACGGCCAACATCTGCTATCCGCTCATGAGCGTGCTCGCCGGGCTCATTCTGCCGGCCATCATCGTGCGGTTTTATCAGGGCTGGTTTCAGATGCTCTACATTGACCTGCCGCTGATGTTTGCCGCCACGGGATCGGTCTCCACGTTCTATCTAGGCAGCCAGCGAGAGCTCTTCCCCGGCGATTGGCGGCATAAGCTCCGTTTTCTGCCCTTGATTCTGGCCACCGGAATCGGCTTGACCATTACCAATACGTGCGCGGTGCTGGAGGCCCTGTTCGGCCACCAGTCGGAGTTCGTGCGCACACCCAAGTACCGGATTGAAGATCGCGCCGGGGGCGGCAAAAAACATTTTTTCAAAAATGTTTACCGGCGCCGCGCACACTGGGTCGCCATCGTCGAGATTCTCATCGGGACCTATTTCGCCTTCACCGTGCGCTACTCCCTAGGAAATGAAAATTATGGAACGGCCATGTTCCTTTGCCTCTTTGTGGCCGGCTATCTTGGAACCGGCCTGTTCTCGCTGTTCCAGGCCCGCTGGGACCGTCTGGCCGGCAGCGTTTCCGGCTATATCGCCGCTGTGCGGCGGCCCTTCGTCAAGGGCCTGCAAGAATCCTGATCCCCGCGCGTTAGATTATTGAGGCTAGGGCATCACCGGCATGAGAGATTCCCTGAATCAGGGTCGCATCCCCCGGACAGTATTGGCGTTTGTGCTCTGCGGTTTTATGACGGGCCTCGGGGCGCAAACCGAGAAACCCTCCGATGAATTTCGCGCGCGCCGCGCCGCGCTGCGCGAAAATATCGACGATGGCGTGGTTGTGCTCATGGGCAACTCCGAAGGAGCAGGCTCGGAGTCCTATTTGGTCTTTCGGCAAGAGAGCAATTTTTACTACCTGAGCGGCTGGACCGTGCCGGGCGCCGCCCTGCTGGTGGCGCCGCAGGCTTCCGGAAGCAATCCGAGCGGCTCGACGCTTCCTTCCGAGATCCTCTTTCTTCCATCACGCAATCCATCCGAAGAAGCCTGGACTGGCTTGCAGCCGGACCCGAAGGATTCCGCAGTGGCATCTCGCGCTGGCTTTGAAGCCGTTCGCGAGATGAGTGCGCTCGACGACGAGTTGAAGCGATACGCCCGGAGTTACAAGAAAATTTACACCCTGCTTCCCGATGCCCATGGATCAGATGACGAGCAGGCCGTTGAACGCGCTCGCGTAGAGCGATTGCGGAAAATGATTCCCGCCGCTCAGTTTGAGGACGCCCGCAAGGCGCTGCGGACGTTGCGCCAGGTGAAATCTCAGAAGGAAATCGAGCTGATCCGCAAGGCGGTGGATTGCAGCATTGACGCGCACCTTGCCGCGGGCCGCGCCATTCAGCCAGGTGTCCGGGAGTATGAAATCGCCGCGCTGATGAAGTACACCTTTGAGCGGGTGGGCTGCACCAACACGGCGTTCGATCCGATCATCGGCTCCGGCCCGCGCTCTACGATTCTGCACTACACGAATGGTTCCGGACGCATGGAATCGGGCGATCTGGTGGTCTTGGATGTAGGGGCGGAATATGGCGACTACTCCGCGGACATTTCGCGAACCCTTCCCGTGGACGGTCACTTCACCCCGCGGCAGCGCGAAATCTATGGGATCGTGCTCGGCGCGCAAAAGGCAGTCATTGCCGCCATCCGGCCCGGCAGAACGCTTTACGGACGTGGCCCGAACAGTCTGCATTCCATCGCCGCCGAGTATCTGAATTCCCACGGCAAGGACAACCACGGCGATTCGCTCGGCAAGTATTTCATTCACGGGATCGGCCATACCATCGGCCTCGATGTGCACGACCTCTCCGACCCATCTCCGGTCCTCAAAGAAGGTATGGTGCTGGCCATCGAGCCCGGTCTATACTTGCCGGAGGAGAATATCGGGGTACGTATCGAAGACAATATCCTGGTTACCAAAGACGGTGGCGAAGTGCTCACCAGGCGGCTCCCCAGCGCACCCGACGAGGTCGAGCGCTGGATGCAGGAAGAAGACGGCCATTGAATTCGATGGCCGGTGATGTAAAGAGGGAGGAATGGACGATGCGCTTTTGCGAATGCATTCGAAATCACTCTGATCCTACGCGGACTGGCGTGGGCGGCGTAATTATCTGCTCCCGGTGTAATGGATATATCTTGTGTGATTTTTGCAAGGGGGCGGAGCTGGACAGCCCGTTCATGAGTATCGCCCACTACTTTATCGCCGGCAGCTACGCCTGCTGGCATCACGCCTGGGTAGGGGTGGCAAAAGTCATGAGCAGGCAGGAATTCAATTAGCAGACCGTCACCATCTGCCGCCGTTCGTTGACGATTCTCCGATCAGCCCCATATAATAAGCATAGCTGTCTGCTTCTTTCGCCTCGCAGCGGCGCTCCGCGGTGGGCGGCAGCGAATCTTTCTGAAGAAATGAGTTTGGAGTGGCCATCAACTTAGCAGCGACGCAGTTGCGCCCCGGCAACATCATCAAACACGATGGAGAGCTGTTCTCCATCCACCAGGTTACGCACCGCACGCCGGGGAATTTGCGGGCCTTTGTGCAGGCCAAGATGCGCAACTTGCGCACCGGCGCCATGATCGAACATCGCTTTCGCTCGGAGGACCGCGTGGAGCAGGCCATGGTGGACGAGCAGGTGATGGAGTACCTGTACAAGGACGGCAACGAATACTGCTTCATGAATACGGAGAACTACGAGCAGGTTCATCTCACCAAGGACACCCTCGGCGACGCCGCGCTCTACCTGATCCCGAATATCCAGCTCAAGATCCAGATGTATGAAGGCAATGCCGTGGGAATCGATCTCCCGATCACGGTCGACCTTCTGGTCACGGATACCGAGCCGGGCCTGAAAAGCGCGACCGTGAGCAACGTCACCAAGTCCGCGACGCTGGAAACGGGTCTGGTGGTGCAGGTTCCGGGGTTTATCAACAGCGGCGAAAAAATCCGCGTGGACACTGCCGAAGGCAAGTATCTCGAGCGCGCCAAGTAAGTGCTGCGTCCCCAGAGGGGAAACCCCGCGCCTTTGCGCTCGTCGCTCCTCGCGTTTGCTGAGGGTTTAGGATTTAGAGTTTCTTGTTCCGGTTTAGGCGGCTTGCGGGGCGGCTTCCTGCGCCTTCAGCAATTCGATAGCGCGTTTCAGCGGAAGATCTTCCTGCGGCTTGGCTGACTCCTGCGGTTCCGCTTCGCTCTCATCCTCGCCCGGCAGCGCAGTGATATTGCGATCCTGCAAGACCACATCTGTCGGGGTCACGCCGCTCTCCTGAATTTTTTTCCCCACCGGAGAATAATACTTGGCAACCGACAGGATCAGAGCAGAACCATCTTCGAGCGGGATGGTTTTCTGAATCGATGCCATCCCAAAGGTGCGGGCTCCCACGACGCCGCCACGACGATTATCGATGATGGCAGCCGCCAGGAGCTCTGCCGCTCCTCCCGTCGATTCATTCACCAGAACCTGGAGGGGCTCATCGGCCAGGAATTTGTTGTCCTCGGCGGTAAAGCTCTGGCGGGGATACTGTTGACCCTCCAGGTAACCAATCAGTCCGCGGCGGATGAACAGGTTGGCCGCGGCCACTCCCTCCTGCATATCGCCCATGGCATTTTCGCGCAGATCGAGGATCAGCTTACTGGCGCCGCTGCGCCGCAGGTCCCTGATTTTGCCCGCGATCTTCTGCGTCTCGCCCTTGGGGAGAGCCAGAACCTTCAAATATCCGATGCCTGATTCCATGACCCGCGCCTCGATTTCAGGAGGACGAACCACTTCCCGTTTCAACTGGAATTGTTGCGGATCCTGGGAGCGCTGGCGCCAGACCGAAATCTGAGCGGTCGAGCCGGCAGGCCCTTCCAGGCGCGAAACCACTTCGGCGTAGGACAAGTCCTGAGTACTGAGTCCGTCAATGGATTCGATGATATCGCCCGCGCTCAGCCCGGCTCTCTCCGCCGGCCCGCCCGGGATTACCGTAACGATACCCGTCAGACCGCCGCGCTTGAAGACCACCGCTCCGATCGTGGCGTCCCCGCGGGAACCCTTCTGGTACTCGCGGTAGGCTGCGGGGCTGAGATAGCTGTTGTAGGGGTCCAGCGATTCCAGCAAACCGTGCAGCGCGCCCTCGGTAACTTTTGGGAAACTGGGGTCTTCGACGTAGTCTGTTTGAATGCGGCTGAGCACTTCGGCAAGCACCGCGAGCGGCCGGTAGGGCTCTTGAGAACCTTTGTTCTGTCCGAGCACCGCTCCAATCAAAAGGAACAGTGTAAGGCCGGTGGAAAATGCCACTATGAGGAGTCTGCCGCGCTGTTTCATAATCCGCACCTATTTCTGCTCATTTCTGCACAGGACTGGTACTCATTGTGATTATACCACGCCGTCCCATGCGCGACGGAGATGCCTTTTCCGCGGCCTTTCCAGGTATCCTCTCCGGTATCCGCCCACGCAGCCGTTCGCCCGCCAGGCGCTCGGCGTATCCGGTCTTTTTCGCCAGCTTCCGGTTCACGAACCGCCCTTGGCCCATCCGATCCCTCTACCCCTACTCCGCATACCTCTGCGCAATGGGTAACCGCCGCCCAATCCCAAATGCCTTGGATGTAATTTTCAGTCCCGGGGCTGCCTGCTGCCGCTTATATTCGTTGCCATCCACGCGCGCGGTAACGCCGCGAACCAATTCCAAGTCCAGGCCGTACTTGGCGGCTATCTGGCGGGGTGTTTCATACTCCTCGATGTAGGCCTTCAGAATCACGTCCAATACTTCATAGGGCGGAAGGCTGTCGCTATCCTTCTGATTCGGCCGCAACTCGGCGGATGGCGCCTTGTCGAACACAGACTGCGGTATGACAGGTGCATCGCGATTGATGAGGGCGGACAATCGATAAACCATCGTTTTCGGAATGTCCGAGATGACCGCCAGCCCCCCAGCCATGTCTCCGTAGAGCGTGCAATAACCCACCGCGAGCTCGCTCTTATTTCCGGTCGAAAGGACCAGCGAGCCAAACTTGTTCGAAAGCGCCATCAGCACATTGCCGCGAATCCGAGCCTGAATGTTCTCCTCCGTCACGTTCACCGATGTTGCGTTGACCGGCTGATCTAGGAAAGCCGGGCGAAGCGCTTCCAAGTACTTCTCGAATATGCTGGTGATCGGCACAATCAGGAAGCGAATCCTCAGGTTGTCGGCCAGGGCACGGGCATCGTCAATGCTCCCTTTCGAAGAATACGGTCCCGGCATCCCCACCCCGAGCACATTCTCCTTGCCCAGCGCCTCGACCGCAATCGCTGCAGTGAGCGAGGAATCAATCCCGCCGCTCAAGCCCACCACCACGGAGCGGAAGCCGCACTTTCTTACGTAGTCGCGCGTGCCCAGAACGACCGAATGCAGCGCAGCCACATCCGGGCCAGTAACCTGCACGTGGATGTCTCCCCGGCCTGTTCGCGTATCGAACAGAACGAGGTCTTCCTCGAAGGAAGCTGCTTGCGCGCAGACTTCCCCCTCGGCGTTGAAGACCAGGCTCGATCCGTCGAATACCAGGCTGTCATTGCCCCCCACCAGATTCACAAAAATCACCGGCATGCGGTAGCGGATGGCAAAGGCGCGCAGCATCTGCACGCGAAATCTGCGCTTTCCGATCACATAGGGAGATGCCGAGATGGTCAGCAGGATGTCGGCGCCCTTCTGGACGAGCTCCTCCACCGGATCGCGGGTGTAGAGCCGTTTGCTCCAAAACGTCTTGTCGTTCCAAATATCCTCGCAGATGGTCAGCGCCCATCTGTGGCCGCACAGCTGCAAAACCGATTGCTGCGCGGCCGGCTCAAAGTAGCGCATCTCATCGAAAACATCATAGGTGGGCAGCAACATCTTGCTTTGCACAAATTCGATCTTGCCGCCCGCGAGCAGCGCAGCGCTGTTGGCAGCGGATTTCCCCGTCTCGCTCGCCACCTTGCTGACGAATCCGCAGAGGATGCGAATCTCGGGAAGGTCCCTGGCCAGCGCTTCCAGTTCCAGCCGGTTGCGCTCGAGAAAGCTGGGCTTATCCACCAAGTCGCGCGGCGGATAGCCGCACAAAGACAGTTCCGGAAAGACAACCATCTCGGCGCCCGCCTGCTGCGCTCGCCTGGCATACTCGCGGATCTTCGCGGAATTGCCTGCGAAATCGCCCACCGTCGTATTCACTTGTGCCAGCGCCAGTTTCATCGCGGATACCAGAGATCATTATACCTGCCCGCAATCAGCCGCCAGGAAGTCGTTGCAAACTCACCGCCCGCGCCAGATAATAGCTTCCGACGGGCGGCGGCGTGCGGCAGACTCCCGTAGCCTCCGCGCCAGCCCGAAGGCCACGCCGGAGTGAGGCAACTCGATTGGGCGAAGATCCCGAACTGGAACGCGCGCTGGAATATTTCCAGCAAGCCTATGAATGCCAGATGAAGGGTGAATTGTGCGAGGCCGAGGAGCTCTACAAGAAATCCATTGACGCCTATCCGACGGCCGAGGCCCACACCTTTCTCGGATGGACGTACAGCTTCATGGGCCGTCTCGATGATGCCATCGCCGAATGCCGTCGGGCCATCGAGGTTGACCCCGACTACGGGAACCCCTACAACGATATCGGCGCGTATCTGATTGAACAGGGCTTGCTCGATGAGGCCATTCCCTGGCTGGAGAAGGCTACCCGCGCGCCGCGCTACGAGAGCCACTGCTTTCCGCACTACAATCTTGGCCGCGTCTACGAGCGAAAACAGCAGTGGGGGAAAGCGCTGGAATGCTACCGGCGCTCGCTCGAGCTCAACGCAAAATACGATCTGGCCCAGGCATCTCTCCGCCGCCTGCGGGCCATGATGAATTGATGATGAATTGATTATCCGAGCAGCGGCCCGGATTCATTCTTGCGCGCGATCAATTGGGCCACGCCGCTGTCCTGAACGGTTTCCTCATAATAGAGCACGCGAAAATCCCGAAAAGTATCGAGCAGTTCCCCCGGCTGCAACAGATGCAGTGGATGGCGAGGTCCATCGGAAAACCGCAATTGGTCAGTGGTGTAGGTCTTGAACACGATCAGCCCGCCGGGACTGAGCGCCGCCTTCAGAGCCGGAAGCAGCTTCCGTTGCAGGTAGAAAAAGCAGGTGATTAGATCGAATTTGTGCGGGAGGAGCGGAGCAGTATCAAGGTCTGCACAGTAGAGCGCCAAATGTAAGCCGCGCTCGCTCGCGAGGGCCGCGGCGCGGCGCAGAGCTTCAAACGAAATGTCGCAGGCCGTAACGTTCCATCCGCGTTCAGCAAGCCAGATAGCATGGCGACCCGCGCCGCAGGCGACATCGAGCGCACGCCGGCCGGAAGGAAGTAGTTCCGAATAATTTTCTAACTGTCCGAGAAATGGATCCGGGTCGCGGCTACCGTGGTCGCCCGAGCGAAAACGTTCGTCCCACGCTGCCCGTTCATCATTGGACATAAGTTCGCCATCGAATCGTCCTTCGCGGCATTATCCTTCGCGCTCAAAAAGCGAACGAGGTCCTTTCGACAGCCATTCCATCAGCCCGCGCAGAGCCTTGCCCCGATGGCTGCGCTGCATCTTCTCTTCCAGCTTGAGCTCCGCGAAAGTCTTGCCGGCGATGGGGTCAAGGAACAGCGGATCATATCCGAACCCGCCCTGCCCGCGAGGCTGGCCCAGGATGAAACCTTCGGCAACTCCGCCAAACCGCGCCAGCAATTTCCCTTCCCGCGCCAGGGCCAGCTCGCAAACAAACCGGGCTGTGCGCATTTGCGGGGGAACATCGTTCATCGCTTGAAGGAGTTTGGCATTGTTTTGAGCATCGGTGGCTTCCGGACCCGCAAATCGAGCCGAATGGATTCCGGGAGCCCCCCCCAGCGCCGCAACTTCCAAGCCCGAGTCATCGCTGAGAACGAGTCCGGCAGCGAGCTGGCTGTAATGGATCGCTTTCTGGTGAGCGTTGGCCGCAAAGCTATCCCCATCCTCAGGACAGGGCGGAAGATTCTTGACCCCGACGAGCGGCCCAATCGTCCAGTCCTCCGGATCCTCGCTGGGATTGCTCCACAACTGCGGCCCGAGCATCAGTTCAGCAAGTTTCCCCGGATTGGTAGTAGCCGCATGAATCGTCGGCAAGGGTGATTCTGTGCTCCGAACCTAAGCGCTGACGGAAGCGGGTGATTGCTCCTGGAGTTTGATCAGAAAGCTGAAGCGCGGCTTGGGGCTGCCTACCCCCCAGCGATTCACCGCCCATTTGGCTCGGAGGAATTTGACATCGGTGGCTTTGCCGAGGTCCAGGAGAAGCTGGTAGATTCCCTGATAAAATTTTTGCGGAAATGCCGTCAGCGGTTTTTCGCCCCACGCGACGCCATCCGCTGACCCCCAGATGCTGACATCGAGCGATTCCTGCTCGATGATCCCGGTAATGGCCAGAGTGAGCAGAATGGGCTTGCTGGCCGCAGCTCCAATCGCCACCGGCGCGCTTTCCCCCGCCGCCTCGATGGTAATCTCGGGAACCAGGAAAGCATCATACATGGAGATCCTACTCCTTCAAAAAATATCGCATGGAAACACGTAATTGTAACACAGCCAATCGGAGGCATCGGCTGGTTATGACCGGATCGCGAACCGCCGGTAAAGCCGCACAACCCAAACAATGGTGAACACAAAGAAGCCGCCGAGCAGCATCAACATCACGTCGGAGCGCAACTCTCCACCGCCGGGCAGATTGGCGTTGATGGCGAGTTGCAGCGTCCAAATCATGAGCAGCAGGATGGCGATTCCAAACCAGCCCATCTCCTCCTCCAACATGGCGAGAGCCTGTTCCTTGCGTTCCGGAACCAGCCAGTATTCGCGGTTTGGCAGATTAATCAACGACGACGGCACGCGGCGCAGCAGGCGGGGGAGAAAGAAAAAGCAAAAGGTCATCAACCCAACGATAAACAGATAGAGGGTATAGAATGCCTGCTTCGAAGACCAGCCGTTGGGCCTTCCCGCGCCGTCAAAATGCGATGAGACCGTTTCCGGCAGCAGCGGAAAATAGTAGAGGCATTGGAGCGTGACGCCTCCTAAAAGCAGCAGCAGGATGAGATGCCGGGTCTTCATATTCCTCGAAGTCCGCGATCAGCGGACGCGCCTCAGCTTTTGCAGGCGACGTTCGGCCTCATCGAGGGTTTCTTTCTTCTTGCAAAATGTGAACCGTACCTGCTGCGCGCCATTCACCGCATTTTTGTAGAAGCTGGAGCCGGGCACGGCGGCGACTCCGATGTCCCTGATGAGGTGCTTCACAAATTCTGTATCGTTGGGGAATCCGAATCCGGAGACGTCCGTCATGATGTAATAAGCCCCGGCGGGGCGATAACATTGGAAGCCGCAGGAATTCAGAATCCCCAATAACCGGTCGCGGCGCTCGGTGTAGTCGGCGGCCAGTTGGCGATAATAGTCTTGCCCGTAAGAGACTGCCGCAGCGGCCGCCTCCTGCAACGGCGCCGGAGCGCCCACCGTCAGAAAGTCATGGACTTTGCGGATGCTGTCGGTGAGTTCCCCGGGCGCCACGACCCAGCCCACTCGCCAGCC
>Ga0326597_10007186_pt1 | contig 15163 bp, 11 predicted proteins | sample RVTome_12_FD_203789 | JGI IMG/M metagenome (GOLD analysis project Ga0326597, IMG submission 203789) | Soil microbial communities from uranium-contaminated site in the Upper Colorado River Basin, Wyoming, United States - RVT100D185 | ecosystem: Environmental > Terrestrial > Soil > Contaminated >... | reverse complement strand
AGGCATCAGATTGCGAATCCCTCTGGGGACCTTGAAGAGTTCCGTGCCGCCGCGGCTCTCCATGTTAACCAATACCTCGGCGACGGCGAAGATGCCGATGCTCACGACGACAAAATCGATGCCGTCGAGCAACTCCATCTGCCCAAAGGTAAATCTGGATTCCGCGGTAAACAGATCGGTTCCGACGCCAGCGAGCCACAAGCCGACCAGCATCGCCAACAGCCCCTTGATCATCGACTTGCCGGCGAGAAACACGACCATGGCAAGTCCCAGTGCCATCAAGGCGAAATACTCCGGCGGTCCGAAACGAAGCGCGAAGCGAGCGAGGGGCGGCGCAACCAGCATCAACCCCAACACGCCGACGGTGCCGGCAACAAAGGACGCGATGGCCGAAATTCCCAGGGCTGCGCCGGCCCGGCCTTGACGGGCCATCTGGTAGCCATCGAGGCAGGTCACCACCGAGGCTGACTCGCCCGGGACATTGAGCAGAATCGACGTCGTCGAGCCGCCGTATTTGGAGCCGTAGTAGATACCCGCCAACATAATGATCGCGGCGGTGTGATCCATCTTGAAGGTCAGGGGCAAGAGCATGGCAATCGTCGCCGCCGGCCCCAAGCCGGGCAGTATCCCAACAACCGTGCCGAGAAAAACGCCGACGAAGCACCAAAACAAATTTCCCGGCGAGAGGGCTACGGAAAATCCCAACAGAAGATTCCCGATGGATTCCAAGTCAAAACCCCTTTTAAAAACCCCAGGGACCGGCCGGCAAAGAGAGTCCTAGCGCCAGGGCGAAGATCGCGTGAAACCCGAGGGCAAGACCAAAGGCGACACTGAGGGCGACCCATGGGGAACGCCGCTCCAACGCCAGAATAAGAAATGCTGCCAGCAGCGCAAGACTAAGGCCGAATCCCAACCAGTGCAGAAGGCCGATGGCGAGCATCAACCCCGACCAGCCGACTAAAGCCCTGCCAACGGCAGTTCGAGATTGGCTTTCGCTGCTCTCCACGGCCGTCGAGGCGAAGAGGTTAGCAACAATCAAAAGCAGAGAAAGCAAAATAAGCCCGATGCCGATCCAAAGCGGAAAGAAACCGGGGCCAGGCCCGAACTCGGAGACGTAAGGAAGCTTCAAGGCTTCAAAGGCCACGTACACCCCGAAGGAACCGAGACAGATGCCGGAAAGTAGTTCTTTTTTTTCGCTCATGGTTACAGGAAGGCTCGCGCAACGCGACTAACTGCCAAAGATATTGCGCTCCACGCTCTGCCAATCGTAGGACACAAAGTTATTTTCGCTCGGCGGCCGCATCTGCGGCTTCTCACCCTCATCGAAAAGACCGATAGAGGTCTGCTGAAGCTTGCCTGCTACGAGCGCTGGAGCATGGGCTTCAACCACGATTGCATCCGCATCGGAGCGGTTCCAGGCCCAGTGGATTTTGTGCGCCGGGATGCGGTGGTAGTCTCCCGCTTTGCAAAGAAAACCACGCTCCTCGACGAAAAACCAGATTTCGCCTTCGAGCAGGTAATTGATCTGTTCCGCTTCGTGCGCATGCGGGGTGGTGTGATAGCCGGGCGCCCTCACCGCATGCATGAGGCTGCACTCGTTGCCATAACCTCTTCTCACGACCATCGCACCTTCGCCTTCCACTCCGGTGCGAACCACCTTCCGCTCTGGCACATCCTTGGCTTTAACATGCAACGACATCGCTCATCCTCCTCATGGCAGGGGCTCGGCGCTTTCTTCTATCACAACCGCGCGGGCAGCGGAATGCCTTCCCGATCATTTATAAGGCAGCAAGCGCAATTTCACCACAGAGGCACTGAGTTCGCAGAGTTCGGAATATTTCTTAATCAAAACTCCTTTACTCCGCGTTCTCGGCGCCTCTGCGGTGAGTCCCTTCTTTGTTCGATACAGAATAGGGGTCAGGAATTGGCCGTCTGGGGATGGATCTCTGAAGGCAGGGCGAAGTGAATGTTTTCCTCGATGAAACCTGAATATGCGACCTCAGCACCATGCCGCCGGAAATATTCAGCCGTGTCCTGAACCAGGTGATCCGGAACCGACGCGCCGGAGGTAATGCCCACTCTCATAACACCCACCAGCCAATTGGTATCGATCTGGCTGCAATCGTCGATCAAATGGGCTGCCGTCCCCTGATCTCGGGCAACCTTGCAGAGTTGATTGGAGTTCTCGCTGTTTCGCGAACCGATGACCAGCACCAAATCGACTTCCCTAGCGAGCTGCTTCACCGCATCCTGGCGGTTTTGCGTGGCGTAGCAGATATCTTCTTTCGCCGGCGTGATCATTTGAGGAAATCTCTGCTTCAGTGCGTCGATTACCTCGCGGGTATCGTCAACACTGAGGGTCGTTTGAGTCAGGACCGCGACCTTGCTCGGGTCGGGAATATTCACCGCGCGCGCTTCCATAACGTTCGCCACGACGCGTATGCGATCTGGAGCCTCGCCGCTGGTGCCGACGATCTCGTCGTGTTTTTCGCGGCCGACGAGAATAATCCAATAGCCTTGAGCGGCAAACTTGCGCACCTCACGATGCACTTTTTCTACCAACGGGCAGGTCGCGTCGATGACGATCTCCAGCTTCTTTTCTTTCGCCCTTTGCCACTCCACGGGGGACACTCCGTGAGCGCTGAATACCAACTTGGCTTGGGCGGGCACCTCGTCGATAGACTGGACGAAGCGCACGCCGCGCTCAGTGAAGTCGCGGACCACGTGCGAGTTATGAACGATCTCGTGGAACACATAGAGCGGTGGCCCATGTTTCTTCAGAGCCCGTTCTACAGTTTCTACGGCCATCTCTACGCCGGCACAAAATCCGCGCGGCTTCGCAATGATGACTTTTTCAACCGCCATAGGAATGCTTCAAGTCTGGAGGAATCACGGGATGCTGTCAACCTGGGGAGGTAGGCAGTAAATGAAGGGATCGAGCTTCGACGCTCTTTAATTAGAGCAGATCGAGGAAGACACGTGGAGTTACGATTCGAATTCCTCGGTATGATTTGAGAGACTTAAGATGACTATCGCCCGTGACGATGTATTATGCGCGGCCCTCCAGTGCGGCCTCGATGTACTTGTTGTCGTCGGGATCGTCAGCGACCGCGTTAACCCGCAGACTCCCCTCGACGGGTTGGGCGACAAGCGCAAGGGCTGCCACCGAGAGGTCCAAATCTTCGTCCGAAGCTTTAATGTACCTGCGAACTTTTGGATAGGTCAGGGAACGGCGTATCTCGGCTAGAATCGCAGGCGAGACAATCAGTTCGAAGGAGCTTTCTTCCAGCAGGCTTGCGACGATTCTCCCGGAAGCTCCCTTGGGCTGTATCAGCGCGCTGATTATTACGTTGGCGTCAAGGACAGCTCGGAGCACTCCCTACCTATGGTTGCGCTTGCGCGCGCCGTGTTTGGCTTCATCGGCCAATGGATCGGCTTGCTTGGGGGAAACTTTGCTTTCTTGGCGCTCAAGCACCCGCAACAGGTGCATCCGTGCCGCCCGCCGCATCTGTTCCAACCGCTCCACTGGTACCACAGCCGCCAGAGGTTTTCCCTTACGCTCGATGATGAAGTGGTCGTTGCGGAGCGCGACTCGATTCAGAATGTCTCCGAGCCGGTGGCGAACCTCAAGTGTGGAAATCTTCTCTGTCATCTGTGGATTCCTACCTATTAGTCATCGATAGCCATAATAGGTCTTGTGGTTCGCCGGGTCAATGCTACCGGCGGCGCCCGTAGGTTGACTGGACAGAGCGTCAGACTTCGGCTCTGAGGGTTCGGGGGTCAATCCCTCCCGGCCGCGCCGACAAGTTTACGTTCGTAACACAGCGACGCGGCGATTTCTCACTGAGCTTGGGAGCTAAAGCTTCTTTTTCCTCTCCTTAATGCGCGATCCCTATCGGCTTTCTTGCTCAGACGGGAGGACTGTTGCAATTTTGAATTAGGACATCGTGCGCCTTGCCTTTGCCTACGATAAAAAAAAGCTCAAAAGGCGCACTTCAAGGCGCGTCACGGCAACATTAGAGAAGCCGAATTCGAGGAGGTATTCTCCAGACCTATGGTTGTCAGCGGGCAAGAAGGACGGGTGCTGCAAGCCGTGGTCGAGCCGGTGATTGTACGGCGAAGCCAGCATGAACTACTTCAGACTGGCAGAGGGGATAGTTCACACCGGCGGGGTAATGGCGGCGACACGGTCTTTTCTTACCCCTGTATTTCCACGATTACCGTCGGTCAGGATCGTGCCTTTCTCCTTCCCTTGACCAACCCACCCTGCCCCCGTAGACTTAGACTCGCGTGACTTGAGCGGTTAACGCCGCGTTACGGTTTTTAGGACATATATTCTCCTCTTCGCTCTCCCTGCCATGGCCACAGAAACAATCCAACTTAATCGCATCGAGGACTGTTTGTGGGAAATCCCGCGCCAGGGCGGGATGAGGGTGCCGGGGCGCATCTATGCGAGCGAGAAGCTCATGGCGAATCTCAAGGACGATAATTGCCTTCGCCAGGTGATGAACGTCGCGCACTTGCCCGGCATCGTCGGTTACTCGCTGGCCATGCCCGATATCCACTGGGGCTACGGTTTTCCCATCGGCGGCGTGGCGGCGATGAGCGTCGACGACGGCGTGATCTCGCCCGGAGGCGTCGGCTACGACATCAATTGCGGCGTGCGCCTGGTGAAGACCGGTCTGGTCTTCGATGAAGTCAAAGACAAGCTGCCGCGCATCGTCGATACACTCTTTTCGCTGATCCCTTCCGGCGTCGGTTCCGAGGGCGCGATTCCGAAACTTTCCAAGCCGGATGAAAAGCGGCTCTTGCGCGACGGCGCGCGCTGGGCGGTGGCGGAGGGATACGGCGGGCCGGACGATCTCTCCTATATGGAAGAGGGCGGCAGGCTTGCGACGGCGGATGCCGACCTCGTCAGCGACCGCGCCCTGGAGCGCGGGCTCAAGCAGGTCGGCACGCTCGGTTCGGGCAATCACTTTCTCGAGATCGGGCGCGTCGAGGAAATTTATCTTTCACCAACGGCGGACGCTCTGGGCTTATTTCCCGACCAGCTGGTAGTGTTGATTCACACCGGCTCGCGCGGCCTGGGCTACCAGACTTGTGAGGATTCGCTCAAGGTCATGAACCAGGCGATGCCCAAGTACAACATCACGCTGCCCGACCGCCAGCTCGCCTGTACGCCGATTCAGTCGCCGGAAGGGCAGGATTATCTGGGTGCGATGGCCGCCGCGGCTAATTACGCCTGGGCCAACCGGCAGGTGATCATGAGCCAGGCGGAAAAGGCTTTCATGAAAGCTCTCGCGATCGGTCCGAAGGAGTTGGGTTTCTCGCTGATCTACGATGTCTGCCATAACATCGCCAAGATCGAAGAGCATATCGTTGAAGGCAGAAAGCGCAGTCTCTGCGTTCATCGGAAGGGCGCGACCCGCGCCTTCGCGCCGGGCCACCCGCAGATTCCCGCGGCATATCAAAAGCTCGGCCAGCCAGTGCTGATACCCGGCGACATGGGGCGCTATTCCTATTTGCTCGTCGGAACGGAAGGTGCGATGGAAAAAACCTTCGGCAGCACCTGCCACGGCGCCGGCCGGATGATGAGCCGGGCGCAATCGAAAAAACAAAGCCAGAGCATGAACATCGATCAGGAAATGGCGCGGCGCGGCGTCGTCGCGCGTTATCAAGGCCGCGGCACCATGGCCGAGGAAATGCCGCACGCCTACAAGGATGTGGCCGACGTGGTGGAGACGATGGACATGGCCGGCATTTCCAAGCGCGTGGCGCGCTTCCGGCCCGTCGGAGTGATTAAGGGTTAACGCATTCTTTACCGTGGGTTCAAGTCGTTCAAGCCGTTCCAATCGTTCAAGCCGTCGGACAATCTGGGAAACGGTTTGAACTTTTTGAACGTTGCTCGATCATTTGACAACTCCCGCCGCAGCAGCGTAAAGGGGTAGCAGACTTTGGCCGCCCCTACGCCGAGACCCGCGGCTCGGACCCGGACGGCAACTTCTTCGATATCTCCGAGCATGGTTTTCAGAACGTGGTGGCGCTGGGCGAGAAAAAAAGTAACTGATTGGTCGCAGCAAATGCGGAGGATCACGATGCATGCTAAGCGAAGGCACAAGCTTCTAATCGTTCTTTTATTGGTCGCCTTACTCGGGCCGGCATCCTCGGGCGCTCAGATCAAGTCAAACTTCGCCTCGAGTATCACCAGCGAGAGCATGACGGCGATGTGGGTGGCGCGGGAGCGCGGTCTGTTCAAGAAGCATGGGCTCGAGATGCAATACGTCGTCATCCCGCGCTCGCCCTTGGCGGTGGCCGCGTTGATCGCGGGAGAGATCGATGCCGCGATCATCGGTCCGGGCCATCTTATCAGCGCCGGCAGCACCGGCGCGGATCTTATCGGCGTCGCCAATTTTTTTCAGAAGCTCGACTACCGGTTCAACGCCCGGCCCGAGATCAAGAAGCCGGAAGATCTACGCGGCAAGCGGATCGCCATCAGCGGCCCCGGTTCCACCTCCCATCTGGTGGCGCTGCTGGCGCTCCAGGGCCTCAACATCGACGCGGCGCAAGCGAAGATCATCCTGCTAACGATTCCGGGGACCGAAATGAACCGGCGCTTGGCCCTGGAAAGCGGCGGCGTGGACGCAACGGCGCTCAGGGGGGCGATCGGCGATCTCTACAGCGCCAAGGGCTTCAACGTGCTCTACAATCTCAAAGCCGCCGGCGTCACCCTGCCGCAAACCGTCCTGGCGACGACCCGGCGCACCGCGGCCACCAAACCTCAGGTGATCGATGCCTATTTGAAAGCGATGATCGAAGCGATTGCGGTAACCGTCGATCCGGCCAACAAAGACGGCGTGGTGCGGACCATCGCCACCAATCTGCGCCTGTCCAATCTCGCCGACGCGGAGGAGGCATACCATGCGGTGGTCAGCTCCGTGGAGCGGGTGCCCTATTCGAACCTGGAAAGCATGAAGCGTTTGCACCGGCTACTGATCCAGGTCAATCCCAAAGTCGCGGATGTTAAAGTCGAGTCGGTGATCGATAATTCTTTCATCAGCAAGCTCGAAAGCTCAGGCTATATCCAGAGCGTTTACAAGAAGAAGTGACATTCGCTTTGCTATCGTGCCAGACGGGCAACGTCGTCTTTCTCCCGACTGGCGGGGCGCAATGCGGCCGCGCAGGGGTTGTAACCTGCCCGCGCACCTCGCGTACCGTCTTTTCCCTCGACCTCTCACGTCTTTTTCCCCCAATTTATCCTTTTGAACTTATCCCCTATCCTTTATAGTATTATCGCCGATGTGGGATGCAGCCGAGACCGACGCGTTCGGATCTCTGGGGACAATTTCTACGCAGTCTTTGGGAGCATTAGAAACCCTCCTCTATGGGGAGTATCATGACAGGGTAGCCCGTTCCGGGGCGGCAAATTAGGACATGTCATAAATATACCAACCCTTTGTATGCTTAACTTACAACTACGCGACGAGTTCAAGGGCGAACGCCTCAGAGGCACGACCATCGATTTTTCCACAGATAGGCCGACGAGCGCGCTCCAAAAATCCGCCGCCGAGTTCCTGAGCATCACTTATCCGTCCGTTGATCTCCTGCGCGTGTTCGAGGCGACGCAGGCGGACAAGTCTCGGCCCGTTGTACTGCTAGGCAGTCGAGGTCAAGGCAAATCGCACTTAATGGCCGCGCTGTGGCACAGCATTAAGGACCCAGTAGAGGCGACCAAGTGGTTGGCAGACTGGGCCGCGAAGCTGAACCGTCCCGAGTTGAATGCGCTCAAGTTTCGCGGCGATTTTCACGTGATCGCCGAGAGCCTCTTTCAGCAACGATTCAAATTTCTGTGGGACATCCTCTTCGCGCGGCATCCCAAGGGCGAATTCGTCAAGGGCAAATGGGAGGGAATGGGCGCGGCCAAGACCAACGTGCCGAGCATCGACTTGCTCCTTGAGATGTTTAAAGCGCAGCCCACCGCCCTGCTACTCGACGAGTTTCAGACCTGGTACGACGGACTCACGAACACTGCCCAGTATCCGTGGCGCAACTGGGCATTCAATTTCATCCAACTCCTCTCCGAGATCGCTAATGACCATCCCGACCTGCTCGTTTTCGTCACCTCCATCCGAGACAACCAATCACAGGCGTATCAGCAGATTCACCGTATCAACCCAGTACTGGTGGATTTTCAAGGGACGCAGGCCAAACAGGACCGCCAACGCCTCTTGCTTCACCGCGTCTTCCAGAACCGGCTGAACATCCCTGCGTCAGACATCAACGCTCTTGTGAAACCGCACGTCGAAGAATATCTCCGCCTTGCGCAAGTCTCGCCATCACAGCATCAAACGAAACGTTCTGAATTCCTCGAAGCGTGGCCCTACTCGCCCGTACTGATGCACCTGCTTGAAGACCAGGTTCTCGTAGCTACGGAAGCGCAGGAAACCCGAGACCTCATCCGCATACTCGTCGACCTTTTCAAGACCCGTGGCGACAAGTCACCGGTAATCAATGCCGCCGACTTCGATATTACTAACGAAAAGGGCAGTGTCACCTCGCTGCTGAGTTCAGTGGCCAATCAGCTTCACCGGACCTTGCTGGAAAAGGCGCGCCGTAACCTTGAAGCCGTCTCTACCGCCGTCAAAGACCCGGCTAATAACGTTCCGCACGCGTCGGACATCATCAGTGCTCTTTGGCTCCGCTCGTTGAGCGTTGACAGACTCAACGGCGCAGAACCCGCCGAATTGCAATCGGACATTACCCGTATTCAAGCTATTGACGACAATACTTTCGCCGCTGAGATGGCGCTCATTCGAGAGAATAGCTTCAACATTCACCCGATCGGAAATCGGCTTGTTTTTAAAGAAGAGGAAAACGCAGAGGGGAAACTGCTCGCTCACGCGAAGAATGACAGGTTGTTTGAGAACAATCAGGATATCGAGCAACTCGCGGCGGAAACTCGATATGTCATCGGCGGCACCGAAGAAGTCTCTCGGCAGTTCCGCGTTGTCGCGCTACGCAAGAAATGGCAAAGCGACCCTTGGTCTGAACTGCCGGAGAATGAGCGCCCAGACCGCTGGGATGGTCGGCTCACGCTCATCGTCCTGCCGGAGTATCCCGAAAACGTTGATGCAACTCTCGGCGCTTGGCTCAAGCAGCATCTGTCCCAACGGCGCAACACGCTCCGATTCTTACTGCCGAAGAAGTCGGCTGGGAATATGTATTTCGACCGGGACCTGATTATTTACGCCCGAGCAGTGCACCTTGCTAATCAGTGGAAGGATACTGACCCTGCGTATCGCCCTCTGCACACCACTTATCAGAACTCGCATCTCCGTCAGGGGCTTAAAGACATCTTCGATACATTTGCGCTCCTCGATATCTGGAATTTTTCCCAACCCACGGAGTGCCGATTCCTTGTCGAGAAGCATAACGCGACGGGCGATAAGATTCCTAAAGCCATCGACGCGAAGATAGAGAACGAACTGTTCATCGCAGAAGATTTCGAAGACGCCGCGTTAGCTCACGCCACGTCCGCCTCATCGCTTGCTAAGTTCATCGGTGAACTCCAAGAGCCAAGCATTAACGGCAAGCATTGTATCCCCTGGCTCGGCGAAGTGAAGGTAAAGGAAAAAGTCCTGCGCCTCTGCGCCGACGGAAAGCTTGCCATCAACCTGCGGGGCTTGGAACTGCTCCAAGCGCAGCCCGGCGAAACCGCTGACGCCGCATGGATGCGTATCAGGGGCAAGCTGGGCTCGGGAAAGGAACTTGAGCAGACAATTATATCGACACCGGGTGCCACTGCAACGAGCGGCGGCGCGGTTCCACTTTTTCCTGTTTCGCCCATTACTCCAGTCGTTACACCTCCGCTGGTTCCACCGGACGCACCGCCGCCGAATCCTTTCGAGCCGCCTAGCCCCACACCACAGCCCGGACCGACGTTTAAACCATTTGGTTCACCACCCAAGACCCCGGTAAACTTGCTCGGCGAAGTTGAAAAGTGGGACATAACCGCCGCGACTAACGTGACCAATGTGAATATCAATGTCTCCCAGATGACCGGGGCGCAACTGATTGAGATTCTAAAGAAGCTTCCGGATGGCGTGACATATTCATTGAATCTGGAGAAAGAAACGAAATGACGGCCAGCCGAGACGCAATACTCGATGCCATCCTCACGGCGACGCCAAAGGAAGCGTGGCAGGTCATCTTTGATAAAGTCTGGGAAATCTTTTCCGCTCCCGTAACGGCGCAGCATGCCGAGCGCGAAGTTACCGCCCGCGAGCGAATGATTGGTGAAATGGAACTCCTGCTATCCGGCTCGGCCTGGGAGCTCTGGCGGGACTTCGATACATCGGTGCCGCACACGGCACAATCGCTGATCGAGTTCTGGAATAAGATACCGTCTGGAAAGGCCGTGCTGATTCTTGATGCGCTGTCGCTGCGTGAATCGGCCTGGCTTCTGCAAGAAGCCGAGCGGCGCGGCTACCAGGTTCACCAGTCTGGCGCGCGCGGGTCCGAAATTCCTAGCGATACGACATCCTTCGCCAAAGCGCTTGGCTTCGCTCAGCGCTCATCGTTCGAAAACAACGGCGCGGGGTCCGCCCACTACTTAACTGGCGCACGCACCGAAAGCATGAATGCCGCGTGGGATTATTGTCTCGACTGGATAGCGTCTGCCCCCGATATTGCGCTTTGGCATCACTGGCCGGACGAGCGTATCCACCAACTGGCCGAGCCGGGCGATGGTTTTCAGAAACTGTGCCGCGAAGCCGCCCAACAGCTTACCTCAGACTCGTTTTGGCAGATGGTCGAACGCATGGCCACTGGACGCCGCTTGGTGATTGCCAGCGATCACGGCTACGCGGCGTCCGGCATGTTCGCCGATGTTGGCGACAAGGAGCAGGTGGCCTGGCTCAAAACAAACTTCGGCAGCAGCCGCTTCGCCGACGCACCTTCCACCGCTCACCCGTGGGTTCCGCCGATCTCGCTGTGTTTGCAGAGCACGCACGGAACAAATCAGTTCGCGCTCGGTCGCCGGAAATGGCGCAGCGCGGGCGGCTATCCCACGCTGGCGCACGGCGGATTGTCGTTGCTTGAAGTTGCCGTGCCATTCATCGAGATTTCTCGATAGGTGTAGACCATGAGAACGTTCACGGACGACGAACTCGGTAACCTTATCGCCTGTCCCAAGCAGGTGGATGACCCACCGAGGCGTGAGATGCGGGTTGAAGGCAAGATGAAGCGGAATGACATGACGTTGAAGTCGGCGGATGAAAACCATTCTTTCCGGGTTTTCATGCGCCAGAGCGACGAGTTCGTGGAAAACTTTTCCATAGGTCTGATGTATGTGCCCGGCGAAGAACCGGGCAGCTTCCAACTGATTCGTTGCAACGGGCAGCATGGCGGGGAACGTGTTCACCCTCATCATGCGGTTTTCCATATTCATCGCGGCATGGCCGAAGATATCAACGCTGGAATCCTGGAGCCTCGTTTAATTGAACAATCCGCTTCTTACGCGTCCTTCCGCGAGGCATTAGCTCATTTCTGCGCTGTAATTCAGTTAGAGCGACCTGAGGAATACTTTCCGGGCCTTAAACAGATGCCGCTTTTCACGTAATACGAGGTGTAAACATGGACGCTGTAGAACTACTTCGTGAGCAGTTTAACTCACATGTCGCTGTCCGCGAAAAGCGACCAGGCGTACTCCAGCTTGTGGCACCGCTCTTCCATGAAGATGGCGACATGATGGACATTTTTCTCGACGTTCCAAAGAACGGCGATGCCAGCCCTGACCAGAAGATCCGCGTTAGCGACCACGGCCTGTCGTTGATGCGTCTCTCATATACGTACGACATCGACACACCCAACAAGGAAAAAATCTTTCACCGTATCTTGGCCGAGAATGGAGTCGGTGAACAGAACGGCGAACTTTTTATCGAATCCGCACCGGAGTCCCTTTACCCGGCCTTGCTCCAATTCGCGCAGGCGGTATCCAAGGTTTGCAACATGCGTTACTTCCGGCGCGAGGTGCTGGCCAGCTTGTTCGAGGAGTTGCTTGCCGAGTTCATCCAGGCGGAACTCGCGCGCTTTAAACCGACGCAAACCATCTTGCCCATTCCCGACCGCGACGACCTCGAAGTGGATTGGGAATTTCGCCCAAATGGTGTGCCGCTTTATCTGTTCGCCGTGAAGGATGTCAACCGCGCCCGTCTCGCGACCATCAGTTGCCTTGAGTTCCAGCGGCACATTCTGAAGTTCAAAAGCATCGCGGTTCACGAGGACGTAGACAAACTGACCCGTAAGGACCGCAACCGCCTCACCAATGCCTGCGACAAACAGTTCACCTCGCTCGATGAGTTCAAACAGAATGCGATCCCATACTTAGAGCGCGAGATCGCTTAAGCGATGGCTGTAAGAAAATCCGGTAAATCGAAGAAGGAATTGCTCACCGAGCAAATCGCTGCTGCTGTGGGCGCTGGTCGCGAGGTGGCGGTTGAAACGGTGGACTTCTCAGACCCGAACCGGCCCAAGACCTGTCTCGAAGTTGATTTTCCAATCATACCGATCAACCAGATTGCCGCCATCGAGGGCAACGCGGGCAAGCCTATTTACCAGATGTCCAAGTGGTGGGCGCGGCGACGTTCCAGCGTTTTCCGCTCCATGCTGCTCGCGGCGGCGATGAAAGCGCCGGACGACGAGAGCAAAGCCGCGAAAGCTGTTTGGGAGGTCTACTACGCCAATCACCAGAAGCGTGGCACGCTTCGCCATCTGAAAGTGGCCGACCCGTTCATGGGCGGTGGTACTACCATTGTGGAAGGCTCGCGTTTGGGGATGCAGATGTTCGGCTGCGACCTGAACCCCGTCGCGTGGTTCGTGGTTAAGAACGAAATGGCGCAGGTAGACATCGAAGAAGTGAAACGATTGCTCGCCGACATCGAAGCGGAAGTAAGGCCGCAGATCATGCCCTACTACGCTTGCGACGGGCCGAACGGCGAGAAGGGCAAATGGTTTCGACGCACGGGCACCAAAAAGCGCGAGAAGAAGCCCACGCAGCTCGAACTCGGCGCGGTCCCACAAGAGTCTTGTACGACCGAGGAAGACTGGGAGGAACTCCCGGCCAGCTTCGACATCTTCTCCGTGCCGTGGCAGGAGCGGAAGCACTACCGCTACGAAGGGCCGGAAATTATCTACACCTTCTGGGCCAAGCATGGGCCGTGTCAGCGCGAGGGCTGCGGGCATCGCACGCCCATCATGTCCACGCCGGTCGTCGCCATCAAAACGCCGACAGTGGATGCGTGGCAGGATTGGGAGTGTCGCGGGTGCGGGAAAAAGTTCGATGTGGAGCGCCACGCGGCGCGGATGGCCCCGGACGTGCCGCTGTTCGTCGCGCCCGACGAAATGCCGTTCGCCGTGATGGACAGCGGAGGACGATTCACCTGTCCGCACTGCGGCACGACGCGGCAGGATGCTAAGGCGTTCGCCGAAAAGAATTCGCGAGAGCTTGGCAAAGCGAAGAACAAGAAGGTGGAGTTGACGTTGCTCATCCATCCGCAGTGGCTCGAAGGCTGCCCGAAGTCCGACGAGCAGGGGCGCGAATACGGCGGCAGCGCGACCGATTCAGTCGAGGCGACCATCCGGTGGAACAACGCCCGTGCCGCCAAGCTGCGCCTGCTCGAAGTGCGCGGCACACTGCCGGAACAAGTCACCTGTCCAGAAACCAAGGTGACGTTTTACACTGACGAACGAGGAGGAACAGCACCAGTCAAAACAAACAAGGACGGTAAAATTAAGGCCCAGCGCTCCACTTTTGCTTGCCGCGTTGATGGAACGCCAAATGACGTTCTGGAAGCTATCAAGTCATCTGGCAAAACAGGGCCAGTCTCCGCCTATGTGATTCAAGGTTATAGTCAAAACAGGAATTTAAACGGAGCGCCATATAGCGGTCGGTTTTTTGCTACGGGAACCGACACGCGACGATACAATTCCGCGCTTCTCGAATGGGAAAGTCGAAAGCATGCGGACCTTGAAGGTTTCTGGCCGATGAGCGAATTACCTTATGGATTCATGACGCACCACCTCAATGGAGGAATTCCGAATCACGGACTTACTCACTGGTGGAAATTATTTAACCCAGTTCAGTTGCTTGTGCTCACCCAACTCCTCAAAGCTATAACGACAAATGAAAAAGTTTCATGGGGGGTTAAGGAATTTGTTCTTGGAGCTTTTCAGCAATACATCCGAAATCAGACGATGCTGTGTTTTTACGACCGCGAATATGACAAGCTCACCCCGGCTTTAAGCAACAGCAATTTCCATCCGAAGAACCACGCTTGCGACAATTCGGTTTTTTCGACCCTCGGACGTGGCAACTGGACATCGTGTTGGGAAGGCGCTGTCGAAGGGTTGGAGTGGGCGCGTCACCCTTGGGAGGTCGTAGCACCGGAGTTCCTTGAAGCGCGTGCGCCAGAGGCCGCCCGATCACTTGTAGGCAAGAGCGCGAAGGCTAAGAATGGCGACCCCGTTGTTCTCGGCGCTACTCGCGTGGATTGCAACTCCGCAACCGAACTCAAAATCTTGGCTGATGCAACACTTGATTTGTTCATCACTGACCCGCCTTTTGGTGGGTTGCTTCACTACTCTGAGCTTTCAGATTTCTTTTATGTGTGGCTGCGATTAGCTCTGAAATCCCGGTATCCTGAACAGTTCAGCCCAGACTACACACCGAAGGCTCTTGAAGCAGTTGCTAACCGGGCGAGGCAACCAGAGAACTCAGATGCCTTTTACCAGCGCATCCTTACGGACTGTTGGCACGAAGCATATCGAGTATTGAAATCGGGCGGTATTCTGGCTTTCACCTTCCACCACAGTGAGGACGACCCGTGGGTCAGAGTCTTGAAGAGTTTGTTCGATTCTGGATTTTACCTTGAAGCCACATATCCGATTAGGAGTGACGAGACGAAAGGCGAAGGCGAATTCGGCTCACGGCAAATTGAATACGACATCATTCACGTCTGCCGGAAACGAATGACAGAGCCACAGCCCATCAGTTGGGCGCGGTTGCGTCGCCTGATTACGGATGACGTGCGTCACTTGAAGCGTCTGCTTGAGCAACATAGGAACGATGGACTTCCTGCTGCTGACCTGGACATCATCAAGCGCGGCA
>Ga0326597_10007184_pt1 | contig 15163 bp, 16 predicted proteins | sample RVTome_12_FD_203789 | JGI IMG/M metagenome (GOLD analysis project Ga0326597, IMG submission 203789) | Soil microbial communities from uranium-contaminated site in the Upper Colorado River Basin, Wyoming, United States - RVT100D185 | ecosystem: Environmental > Terrestrial > Soil > Contaminated >... | reverse complement strand
ATCGGCGGCTGGCGGCTGGCGGCTGGCGGCTGGCGGCTGGCGGCTAATTAGACGCCATCACTTGTCACTGATGATGCTCTTGGGCGTGATGCGGCGGATATCGCGGGCCATTTTCACGGCAGTCTCGACGCCGCGATAATAGCCGGGGATGTAGGACAGCTCCTTGTAGCCCAGCACTCGGTAGAAGGCGCGCGCCGCGAAGTTGTTGGACCGCAACTCCAGGCTCACCGTGGTGATGCCGGCGGTCAGCGCCGCCTCCTCCTGCCAGCCGACCAGCTGCCGGCCGATGCCGCAGCGCTGGTAGTTGGGCTTCACCGCAAGCAGCGAAAGGTGCGCCGACGTGTCGCCGAAGTCCATGATCGCGAACCCGACGAGATGCCGTTTCACTTCCGCCGCGACGACGTTGGTGTCGCGCGTCCGGATCGCCTTCGCTACGCGATCGGGCGGCCAGGTCCAGCCGCGCAGCCCGACCTCGATGAGATAGCGCGACATCACCGCGATCTCATAGGCATCGGCGGGAACGGCCAGTCTCAGTATCGGTCTAGTCATTGGGAGGGGCGTTGCGTCCAGTCACTATATATCGCGGAGCCGACGATTCCGCAACTGGGTCGCGCGTGCGTCTCGGGGAGACCGCATCGTGAGCCTCGTGGACGCGCTGATCGTCGGGCTGTTCCTTGCCTACGTGCTCGCCGTCGGACTGCGCGATCGCAGGCAGGCGGCCGCAAGCCCCGAGCAGTACTTCCTGGCGGGACGGAGCCTCAACGGCTGGCAGGCCGGCATCAGCATGGCCGCCACCCAGTTCGCCGCGGACACGCCGCTGCTCGTGACCGGGCTCGTCGCCGTCGGCGGCATCTTCGCGCTGTGGCGGCTGTGGATCTACGCGCTCGCCTTCCTGCTCCTCGCCTTCGTGCTCGCGGCATGCTGGCGCCGCGCGGGCGTGCTGACGGACGCCGAGTTCGCCGAGCTCCGCTACCGGGGGCATGGCGCGCCGCTGCTGCGCCTGTTCAAGGCGCTTTACTTCGGCACGGTCTTCAACTGCTTCGCGCTCGCGATCGTGCTGCTCGCCGCCGCCCGCATCGCCGAGCCTTTCCTCCCCTGGCACGAATGGCTGCCGCCGGCCGCGTTCGAGCCGTTCCATGCGCTGGTGCGCGCGCTCGGCATCGATCTCACCGCGGCGGCGGGCGGGGACGCGGCGCACGCCGTGCGCTCCGCCGACAACCTGATCTCGGTGCTGCTGATCGCGCTGGTCACGCTCGGCTATTCGACGCTCGGCGGCCTGCGGAGCGTGGTCAAGACCGACGTCGTCCAGTTCGCGATCATGATGGCGGCCACGCTGGTCTACGCGGCGATCGTCGTGCGCGAGGCCGGGGGCCTCGACGCGATGACGGAGCGGCTGCGCGGCGTATTCGACTCCGGCGCCGGCCCCATGACCGCGTCGCAACTGCTCGCGTTCACGCCCTCGGCCGCCTACAACGTCGGCGCGCTGCTGCTCGCCGTCGTCTTCCTGCAATGGCTGATCCAGGTCAACGCCGACGGCACCGGCTATCTCGCGCAGCGCGTCATGGCCTGTCGCAGCGACGCGGAGTCGCGTCGCGCCGCGGTGGTGTTCACGTTCGCGCAGGTCGTCCTGCGAAGCCTGCTGTGGCTGCCGATCGCGCTCGGCCTGCTGCTGCTGTTTCCGCCCGCCGGCGGCTGGAGCGGGGAGGCGTTCGTCGCGGAGCGCGAAGCGACCTTCGTGCGCGGCATGGCCGAAGCGCTGCCCCCGGGGGTAAAGGGCCTGATGCTGACCGCGATGATCGCCGCGCTCGCCTCGACCGTCGACACCCACCTCAACTGGGGCGCGTCGTACTGGACCCACGACATCTACCGGCGCTTCATCTGCCCCCGCCTGGAGCGGCAACCCGGGCCGCGCGAGCTCGTGCGCGTCGCGCGGCTCTCCAATCTCCTGATCCTGGCGATCGCGCTGGTCATCATGGTCCGGCTCGATTCGATCAAGGTCGCGTGGGAAACCAGCCTGATACTCGGCGCGGGCGTCGGCATCGTCCTGGTGCTGCGCTGGCTGTGGTGGCGCATCACCGCGTGGGGCGAGTTGGCCGCGATCGCCGCGTCCGCGGTGCTCGCGCCTGCGACGCTGCTGCTCGTGCCGGACGGCCTGGCCGAGTTGCGCGTGCTCGTGACGGCCGGCGTCTCGACGGCGGCCGCCATCGCCGCATCGCTGTGGATCGCGCCGCCCTCGCCCTCGGCATTACGGGACTTCTACCTGAGAGTGCGGCCGCCGGGATTCTGGGCGCCGGTCGCGGCGGCATCGGGCGCCGATTCCAACGAGCCGCTCGCCGCGCTCGCGCGCGGGGCGGCCGCGACGGCGCTGGCGGCGCTGACCGTGTTCGGCCTCCTGATCGGGCTCGGCACGTGGCTCGTGGACGCGACGCCGCCTGCCTGGTTTTCGCACCGCGGCGCGTGGATCGCGCTCAATCTCGCCTTCGCGATCGCCGCGATTCCGCTATGGCTGAGACTGGGATTCCGGCAGATGCCGCCCGGCCGTGATGCGTGATGGGTGATGGGTAATGGGCGATGAAAAGGCGGCGCAGCGCGCCGCCTTTTATCATGCGAGCCCGATCCACGAGCCGCGAACCGCGATCCGCCCGCGGCCCAAGATCAGGCCTTGCCGGTCTTGGGCACGAAACGGAGGGCGACACCGTTATTGCACCAGCGCTGCCCCGTCGGCGGCGGACCGTCGTCGAACACGTGGCCGTGATGCCCGCCGCAGCGCTTGCAGTGGTACTCGGTGCGCGGCAGGAACAACCCGTAGTCTTTCTTGGTTTCGAACACGCCGGGGATGGTGGTGAAGAAGCTCGGCCATCCCGTGCCGCTTTCGTACTTCATCGCCGACGTGAAGAGCGGCAGGTCACAGCCCGCGCAGACGAACACGCCGTCGCGCTTCTCCGCGTTGAGCGGGCTGGTCCCGGCCCGCTCCGTGCCCTCCTCCCGCAGCACGTCGTAGGCCAGCGGCGCAAGCCGCTTCTTCCATTCCGCGTTCGACAGCTTGAGCGGCTCCGTGGGCAGCGGCGCCTTGTAGCCCTCGGCCAGCAGCATCTTCCAGTTCTTCTGCAACACCTCGACACCCTTCATGTCCTTCGCCATCGGCCGGGCTGCCGAGCCGCGTCCCGTGAACGTCGTCCACAGGCCCGCGGCAAGCAATCCCTGCAATAATCCTCTGCGTGTCATGGCTTCTCCTGTTCCGGTTGCACCGCCATCGCGGATGCTTCCATATACGGACCGTCACCCCTTCCGGATGAGGTTGATGAGGAACTGGACCTCCCTCGCGCCGAATGGCCGGTTGATTCTAGCAGACCCGCTGCCGCGCAAGCCGCGGCGCCGCAATCACCGCGCGGCCGGATCGCCGCGCCGGAGGAGAAAATCGGCGAGCCGCCGCACCGCCAGCGCGAGCCAGGGCAACAGCACGAACCACTGCGCGTAGCCGAGCACGGTCAACGACAGCCACAACAGCGGCCCCTCGGAGGCGATGTCGGGCACGAAGTGGTAATCGAGGTACAGAATCCGCTTGACCTTGTTGCAGGCAAGCAGCCCAAGATGCCCCAGGGGGAAGCTGAGGAAATAGAGCGGCACCAGCACCGTCAGCGCGGTGCGCTCGTTGGCCTGCAGCTCCGGGCGCGCGAGCAGGACGATCAGCATGACCCACGACACGGCCAGCCATGCCGCCGCCGCCAGGCGCAGGACGCGATGTCGCGGAAACAACGTCATTCGTATTCCTGGATCGTGGGTCGTGGATTGCACGCTAGAGGTTGCATTTACTGTTTACTGACGGCTGACGGCTATCAAGTCCGGATTTCAGTCACTGCTCACCGTCTTGTGAGATCGTCGCTCCGTCATGGTTAGGGTATTCCCTTGGTGCACCCGCGGTCACGGCGAGGAATCCGGCGGTCCACTATATAAAATTCCGTTTCGGATTCTGGCCAAAGCCTATTGATTTTATTGATTCTCGTAAAAACGCCTTGAAGCCCCTTTATCCATATTTTGAACTTGCCCAGGATACGGACTATACTTTTCGCACAATCAAAGCCGTCACCGACGGCAACAACGAGGAGGAAACTGACATGACGCGGTTCAGCCGGTGCTTCGCCGTCGCACTCAGCCTATCGCTTGTATTGCCGGCGGCACGCGCCGCCGAAATGGCCAGCGCCTTCCCGAACAAGCCCATCCGCTGGATCATCCCGTTCCCGCCCGGCGGCAGCAACGACATCCTGGGCCGCTATCTGGGCATCAAGCTGACCGAAAAGCTGGGCCAGCAGGTCGTGATCGACAACCGCGGCGGCGCCAACGGGATCATCGGCGCCGAGATCGCCGCCAACGCACCGTCAGACGGATACACCATATTGATGGTATCCACCTCCTGGGTAATGAACGCCGCGGTCCGGACATTCCCGCTGCCTTATGACATCGAGAAGTCGTTCGATCCGGTTGCGACCATCGGCTCGGCCCCGAACTCAATTGTCGTCCATCCGCAAGGCCCGTTTCGCACTCTTCGCGATCTCATTGCGCACGTCAAGGCCAAGCCTGGCTCGGTCAACTATGCGCACACCGGCGTGGGGGGGTTCAATCACTTCGGCGGGGAGCTCTTCAACCGAATGGCAGGCGTGAAGATGGTGCCAGTGCCGTACAAGGGCGGCGGCCCGGCCATGGTGGACGTGATGGCGGGCAATATTCCCATCATGTTCACTTCGGTTACGCAAGCGCTGCCCCACGTGCGCAACAAGCGCCTCCGGTACCTCGCGGTTGGCGCGGCAAATCGCAACCCGACGGTGCCGGACGTGCCGACGTTCGCCGAGCAGGGGCTCGCGGGCTACGAAGTCGCGGTGTGGTGGGGCATCGTCGCGCCCGCCGGCGTGCCACGCGTTTCGATGGCGAAGCTGAGCGGCGCGATGATCAGCGTGCTCAAGGATCCCGATACCAAGAAGCGCCTTCTGCTCGAGGCAGCCGAACCGGAACTCCTTGCGGGCGCCGCGTTCCGCAAGAAAGTCAGGGACGAACGCAAGAAGTGGACTGAACTGGCGAAACAGGCGGGAATGCAGATGCACAGGTAGGAACGGCCAAGGGGAGGAACCTGGACGCGCACGTCACCAACGGTCACAAAAGCCCCGTTCTGCACGAGGGCCTACGAGGAGGAGGAACTGGAGCACAACAGCAAAAACAGACATCCAGTATTTAACGGGGGATGGCTCTGGCTGTCCCCCTTTTTTTGACACCGTGACTCGCGGATCGCGGATGGGCCGACAACAGGTGACCAGTGACTGGTGACCGGTTTTAACTGTTGCCGTTCGCCCTATATTCCCGCCACTCGTTGCCCATCACTCATCACTCATCACTCATCACTAAAGTGGGATCACCCGCGTGGCGGGAAGTACCGGTCCAGGTACGCGAAGTAATGCCGGTTGAACGCTTCCGGGTTCTCGGCCCACGGGTAGTGGCCGGATCCGGGGACGACGCCGAACTCGCAGTTCGCGATCATGCCCGCGACGCGCTTCATCCCGGCGGGGTGCCCCACTTGGTCCACCTCGCCCGCGACCAGCAGCGTGGGAACGGAGATCGCCTTGAAGCCGGCGATCGCGTCGGCTTCGGGCCAGGTCTGCACCGCCTTCACCGCCGCCTTCACCGTAGCCGGGGGCGTGCGCGAGGCCCATTCGCGCACGAGGTCCACCTCGGGGCCGCGGGACGACGGTCCGAGCATCGAATCCACGACCATCCGGTTGGCCGTCACGGGATCGGTGCCGGGCGGCGGCGGCGCCGTGCGCTTGCGCACGAACTCCGCCTGCTCCTCCGGCGTCCGGTTCGCGAAGTAGCCGATGGTCGAGGAGATCACGATGCCGTGCACGCGGTCGGGGAGCTTCAACCGGATGCGCGGGCTGATCTGGCCGCCCATGCTGTGGCCGTGCACGACGTTGACCGCCGTGCCGAGCGCCCCGATCAGGGCAGCGCCGGCGCCCGCGACGACATCGAACGAAAAGGGATCGGGCAGCGGCGAAAGCCCGTAGCCCGGCGCATCCCACGCGACGACCCGGTAGCCGCGCGCCACCAGCCGCTCGGTCTGGAAGCGCCAATATTCCTTCGAGCCGTAGATGCCGTGCAGCAGGAAAACGGTCACCGTTCCCTCCCCGGTCACCATGGTGTCCGGCGTTCTCGTCGCCATGCGCTTTCGCTCCCCGCGGAAAAAGTGAAAAATGCGGCTTGAGCCTAAACAGTCTGGAGCGGAATCGCAATGCTGGATCTCAAGGACAAGGTCGCGCTGGTCACCGGCTCGGGCACCGTCGGCCCCGGCTGGGGCAATGGCAAGGCGACCGCGGTGCTGCTCGCGCGGCAGGGCGCGCGCGTGTTCGGGACCGACATCGACCTGGCGGCCGCGGAGGACACCCGGGCGATCATTGAAAAGGAAGGCGGCGACTGCGCGGTCCACCGCTGCGACATGACCGTGGCCGCCGAAGTGAAGGCCGCCGTCGACGCCTGCGCCGGCCGCTATGGCCGGATCGACATCCTGGTGAACAACGTCGGGGGCTCAGCCCCCGGTGACCCGGTTTCCATGACCGAGGACGTGTGGGACGGCCAGCTCGACCACAATCTCAAGACCGCGTTCCTGGGCTGCAAGTACGTGCTTCCGGTCATGGAAAAACAGGGCGCCGGTACGATCGTGAACATCTCCTCCGTCGCCGGCTTCAGCCACCAGGTGGGCGGCCGCGTCCACGTCGCCTACAGCACCGCCAAGTCCGGGCTGCTGGGGTTCACCCGGTCGACCGCGATCGCGTACGTGAAGAAGGGCATCCGCTGCAACCTGGTGGTGGTCGGGACCATGCACACGCCGCTCGTCGAGGCGCGCCTGATGAAGCAGCTGGGCGCCCGGGAAGCCGCCGATCTCGTCGCGAAGCGCCACGCCGCGGTGCCCATCGGACGCATGGGCGATGCCTGGGACGTCGCGCACGCAGTCCTGTTCCTCGCGTCGGACGAGGCGCGCTACATCACCGGGACGCACCTCGTGGTGGACGGCGGGCTCACCGCCGCCAGGCCCGGCTGACGCCGGGCAGCGGATGGCGGCTCGCGGATCGCGGATGGGCGGTCAGCCGGAGAGGATATCCTGCCCCTGCTCCTGGCGCAGCAGCTCGTAGACGAAATCCTCGAGCTCGGGACCGAGCGCATCGCGCGCGGAAATCATGCCGACCGGCCGGCCGTCCTCGACCACCGGTACGTGACGGAAGCCGCGTTCGTGCATGAGGTGGAGCGCATCGGGAAAAGGCCGGTCCGGCTCGATGGTGCGCGGATCACGCGTCATCACCTCGGCGAGGCAGGTGGTTTTCGCGTCGCGGCAATCCGACACCACGCGAAACAGCGCATCGCGCTCGGTGAAAATGCCGGTCAGGCGTCCCTCGTTCATGATAAGCAAGGCGCCAACCTGTTTCTCCTTCATCAGGCGGGCGGCATCCGCAACCGTCATGCTTTCGGGGGCCGCGACGACTTCCTGGTGCTCGATGATCTCCCGGATGGAACGGTGCGTCATGGTCGGACTCCGGTTGAAAGGCGTTGAACGTCGCTCTCCGGCCCGTTGAGCCAGCCGCAACCCATGCTACCCCTGCCGGCCGATCGGGTCAAAGCAACGGGCGGCGCCCACGGCCCGTTACCCTGCCTAGAATTCGAGGCTGTCCCGGATGGCGCTGATGCCCGCGCGCGCGCAAACGTCGTCGCGGTCGCCGCCCGGCGCGCCCGAGACGCCGATGCCGCCCACCAGGGCGCCGGCGCTTTCGATCAGGAGCCCGCCGGCGACCGCCGCCACGCGCGATCGGTTGCGGATGCCGCTTTGCGGGGATCCCGGCTGCGTCGCCTTGGCCAGGTCCGCCGTCGGCGTCCGGAAGCTGACGGCGGTCCAGGCCTTGTCGGTCGCCATGGCCACCGTGTGCGGACCCGCGAATCGGTCCCGCAGCATCACCTGCGTCACACCGCTGCGATCCACGACCGCTACTGCAACCTGGTAGCCGTCGCTCCGGCACTTCGCGAGCGCCGCCTGCGCCGCCTTCAACGCCGTCTCCGGCGTCATCAGTTTCACCGTGTAGGTGGCATCCTGGCCCCTGGCGGCGCCGGCAGCGAGCGCGGCCACCGTCCACACAGCGGCGACGCATGATCTGGCAATAAGTGTCATGGCAACGAGTTCCTCCAGAATGTTGAGCTGATGTGCGACGCGGCCCGGTACACCATGCCGACTCGCCCCCCCCCCGGGCGGCTTTACCGCGGCGCCGCAGCGGCAGCCACCGCCCGGGTCCAGCGCATGATTTCGGCTGCCGAAGCTGTCGGCGCATCGCCGTGGCCCGCCTCGGGTTCGTACAGACGCGTCCGCGGATGGCGCGGCAACAAGCGATAAATGCGGGGGCTCGTGCGGAGCAGCCCCGGGTAATCGCGCGTCGGAACGATGAACAGGACGGGCACGTCGTATTGACGGCTTCCCGACCACGGCATTTCGATATTGGCGACGAGGTAACCGTTGGCCTCCAGCGTCGCGGCAAGGCCAGCAACCAGTCCTTCCGGCGATCCGCCCTTGCCGTGCATGATCACGATGCCCAGCGGCCCGTCGCGCGCCGACGCCGGAAGCGGCAGCAGCGCCGCAAGGCCCGCAACCAGCGCCAGCAGGCATGCCCGTCGATCCGCCATCCGCTATCCGCGACCCGCGCGCGCCCGCACGGTCAGCGCCGCGTCGGCTTGCGCAGCGCCGGGTTGAGCCGGTCGATGTCCGCCCGCACCTGCTCGCGGCTGCGCTCGTAGACGATTTCCCGTCCCATGACGTTGCCCGCGTAGGCGAGCCCATTGCGCGTCGGGGTCAGCGCACACTTGACGTTGTGTATGCCTTCGCCGATGACGACCTCGATCACCTCGGCCCGCTTGCTGAACACCACCACTTCCATGGTCTGCCTCGTTTCGGTAACCCGAACCGTGATCTTTTCCGGATTCATTGGTGTGATTTTCGCCTTTCGCCTTTCGCCTTCCTACTTTAGTATGCCGGCCACCCAGTCGGCCATCGCCGCCGCGGCCGGGTCACCCTGCTCGCGCAAGCCGCGCACCACGCCCTCGCGATCGGCGGCCGACTGGTTCTGGCTTGTCTTCCACTTGCCGAGCAGGCGCGCCACCGGGATCTCGATTCCGACGATGGCCTTGACCATTGCGTCTACGTATTCGGCGGGCGCATCGCTCACCTGCCAGGGTGCCGGCCGCGCGGCCTCGAAACGGTCCGTCAGCCGGCCCACGAACGCACGCAACCAGGCGGCATCCTCGACCGCGCGCAACTGGCCGTAGGCGTGCACGACGAGATAGTTCCAGGTCGGCACCACTTTGCCCGACTTCTGCTTTCTCGGGTACCACGACGGCGTGACGTACAGGTGCGGCCCCTGGAATATCACCAGCGCCTCGGTGTCCGCCGCCGCATCGCGCCACACCGGGTTCGCGCGCGCCACGTGGCCGCGCAGCGTCCCGTATGGCGCCGGTGCGGGATCGTGCAGGAAAGGAATGTGATTCGCCTCCAGGCCAGCAGCCGTGAGCGTTACCAGCGCGCCGAGCGGATGGTCGGCAATCAGGCCGCGCAGGATCTCGTGGCGCTCTTCCTTGAAGTGAGTTGGCAGGTACATGAAGCCGGCCGTTCGCGTGCAAAGGAGCGATTATGCACCCGGGCCGGAGCAAAGGGGCCGCCGGAACCGCGCGTCCGCCGGCGTCGTCTCATGTTCTGGAATCCGCACGCCGCTTGGCGGCCCGAGTGGACCGGGCTATGCTCGCGTTGCCCGATCCACAAGCCGCGATCCGCGAGTCGCGGTTTTTCCATTCACCACTCACCATTCACCATTCACTATTCACGCCCCTGAAAGAGGAAACAATGGCAAACACCATCCGACGCGTCGTAACCGGTCATGACAAGAACGGCAAGGCCATCGTCCTGTCCGACGGTCCTTGCACCTCGGTCCGGTCCCATCCGAACCGCCCCGGACACGTGTCCACCGACGTCTGGAAGACGACCGCGATGCCGGTGCCGATCACCTCAGCCGAGCTCGACCCGACCCAGGGGCCTCGGGATTTCGTGCCGCCGATGGGCACCAAGATCCGCATCAGCATTGTCCCGCCCGAGCCCGAAGCATTCCGGAGCCTCACCCCTGAGCAGGCGCGCGAATTCTTCAAGGAGGGCGGCAATCCGCAGGCGTCCACCTTCGCGCAGAACGGGCGCCACCCGTTCATGCACCGCACGGAGTCGGTGGATTATGCCGTCGTGCTGGAGGGCGAGATCACGATGCTGCTGGACGAGGAGGACGTCGTGCTGAAGGCGGGCGACGTCGTGATCCAGCGCGGCACGAACCACGCCTGGAGCAACCGCTCCGGCAAGCCGGTGAAGATGCTCTACATCCTGATCGACGGCACGTTCGCGCCGGAGCTCGCGCAGTACACGCAGAAGAAGGCCGGCCACAAGTAGCCGGCGCGGCGGGCGGTGCGCGCGCGCCCTACTGCGCGCGCAGCTTCGCTTCCTTGATCAGCTTGCCCCACTTGGCGATTTCGGTTCTCATCACCGCCCCGAATGCCTCCGGCGTGCTGCCGACGGTTTCCGAGCCGCGCTTGAAAAAGCGGTCCCTGACGTCCGCGCGCTGAAGCACCTGCGCGATCTCCCGGGACAGGCGGTTGACGAGCGCGTCGGGCGTCCTGGCCGGCGCGAGGAAGCCGATCACCGACACCACCTCGAAGCCGGGAACGGTGGCCGCCACGGTCGGCATCCCGGGGGTAAGCGCCGATGGCTTGGGAGCGGTCACCGCGAGCGCCCGCAACCGCCCGCTCTTGAGGTGTGGCGCGATGGCGCCCGCCGGCGCGAACATGACTTCGACATGGCCGCCGAGTATCGCGGTGATGGCCGGGCCCGTTCCCTTGAAATTGATGAGCACCATGTTGACGCGGGCCATGGACCGGAACAGCTCCGCCGACATGTGGGGCGGCGATCCGATCGAGGATGCCGCGTAGTTGAGCTCCCCGGGACGCGCCTTCGCCAGGGCGATCAGTTCCTTCACTGAGTTGACTGGCAGCGAGTTGTGGACGACGAGGATGTTGGGCGTGCTCGTCGCCTGGCTCACCGGCATGTAGTCCCGGATCGGGTCGTAGGGCACCTCGCGGAAAAACGGCGAGACCCAGAAGCTGCTGCCCGTCAGCAGCAGGCTGTATCCGTCCGGCGGCGCCTTGGACACGGCCTCCGCGGATAACAGGCCGCCGCGGTTCTCGATGATCACCTGCTGGCCGAGTCGCTCGGATAGCGGCGGCGCCAGGAGGCGGGCGACGAAATCGTTTCCGCCGCCCGCCGCCGCCGTCAGGATGCGGACGGGCCGGTTGGGAAAATCCTGCGCCGGCGCCGCGGCGGCGAGGGCCATGACGATCGATGCGGCACTCCACACTGTGAAACGCAACATGTTCTCCTCGCGTCTTTTATCGGACAATGATTGGCCAGCGATGAAGCTTCAAGCCCAGTTTACCTCAACCGCGTCGCGCTTCCCGGTCTGGTGTATGCTTCCCCTGCGTCCCCGCCGATTGCGAATAACAGGGAGGAGCCATGAGCGAAAATCCGCAAGCGTCAGTATCGAAGGACGAGCAGAACTGGGCGATGTTTTGCCATCTCGCCGCGCTGTCCGGTTTCATCATTCCGTTTGGCAATGTTCTGGGCCCGCTGGTGATCTGGCTGATCAAGAAGGACACCATGCCGCTGGTGGATCGCCACGGCAAGGAGGCGATCAACTTCCAGATCACGGTGCTGCTCGCGCTGCTCGTGTGCGTCATTCTGATGTTCGTCGTCATCGGCATTTTCCTGGCGTTCGCGGTCGGCATCGCCGCGCTGGTGCTGACGATCGTCGCGGCGGTCAAGATATCGAACGGCGATCTCGAGTACCGATACCCGTTCGCGCTGCGCCTGCTCAAGTAGCTGCGCTCGTGACTCGCGGATCGCGGATCGCGGATCGCGGCCGGGGAGCCCGATACCTGCGGCATGTCGGCGGTTGAGGTAAATGCCGGCGCGGCGGCGGCGCTGTACGAGCGCCTCGCGCGGAACGTCGAGACGGTGCGCCGCCGGCTAGGCCGGCCGCTGACGCTCTCCGAGAAAATCCTGCTGGGCCATCTCCATGACCCGGCGCGCCAGGCGCTCGAGCCCGGCGCGAGCTACCTGCTGCTCGGCCCCGACCGCGTGGTGCTGACCGACGTGCTGGGCCAGATGGCGATGCTCCAGTTCATCCAGACCGGCCGCGAGCAGACGGCGGTGCCGACCACGATCCACTGCGACCACCTGATCCAGGCGCGCCGGGAGGGGCAGGCGGACCTCGCGCATTCCCTCGAGCAGCATCGCGAGATTTACGACTTCATGCGCAGCGCCGCCGCGCGCTACGGCGCGGGCTTCTGGGCGCCCGGCGCCGGGATCATTCACCAGGTCGTGCTGGAAAACTACGCGTATCCCGGCACGCTCATCATCGGCACCGACTCCCATACCCCGAACGCCGGCGGACTGGGCGCGTGCGCGATCGGCGCGGGCGGCGTGGAAGCGGCGGAGGTAATGGCCGGGCTTGCCTGGGAGGTGCTGTACCCCCGGCGCATCGCGGTGCGCCTTACCGGCGAGCTCGGGGGCTGGACGAGCCCGAAGGACGTGATCCTGTGTCTCGCCGGCGCGCTGACGGTCACCGGCGGCACCAACGCGATACTCGAGTACATCGGCCCCGGCGCGCGCGCCATCAGCGCGACCGGCAAGGCGACCATCGCCAACATGGGAGCGGAACTCGGCGCGACCACCTCGATCTTCCCCGCCGATGCGCGCATGGAGCGCTACCTGGCGGCGACCGGGCGCGCGGCGCTTGCGCCGCTGATCGCCCGCTACCGCGCGTTGCTCGAGCCGGATGAAGCCGCGGAGCGCCATCCGGAAAATCACTACGACAGGGTTGTCGAGATCGACCTGTCGAAGCTCGAGCCGCACGTCACCGGCCCGCACTCGCCCGACCGCACCCGACCGGTGTCCGCGCTCGCGGCGGAATCGAGGGGCGGCGAACTGGCGGCGCCGCTGGCGCTCTCCACGGCGCTCATCGGCAGCTGCACCAACTCGTCCTACGAAGACATGAGCCGCGCGGCGGACGTCGCGTCGCAGGCGGCCGCGCATGGCGCTCGCGCCGCCGTCCCACTGCTCGTGACGCCGGGCTCGGAGCGGATACGCGCGACACTCTCGCGCGACGGCCAGCTGCGCGCGCTCCAGGCGATCGGCGGCGTCGTGCTCGCCAATGCCTGCGGACCCTGCATAGGCCAGTGGCGGCGGGAAGACATGGCGGCGGGCACGGCCAACACCATCATGAGCTCCTACAACCGGAACTTCCCGGGCCGCAACGACGGCCAGGCCGAGACGCGGAATTTCCTGGCGAGTCCGGAAATCGTCACGGCGTTCGCGCTGGCGGGCCGCCTCGACTTCAACCCGCTCGCCGATACCCTCACCGGCGCGGACGGCAAGCCGTTCCGGCTCGCGCCGCCGGGCGCGGCGCCCGACGTGCCCGGCGCCGGCTTCGCGGCGCGCGGCGCCCATTACGTCCCCCCCGCGCCGGACGGACACGATGTCCCGCTGAAGCTCGATCCCCGCAGCGAGCGGTTGCAGCTGCTCGAGCCCTGGCCGGCCTGGGACGGCCGCGATTTCATCGATCTGCCCGTGCTCCTCAAGGCGCGGGGCAAGACCACCACGGACCAGATCACGCCGGCGGGCCCCTGGATGCGCTATCGCGGCCACATCGAACGCTCGAGCGACAACCTGTTCCTCGGCGCCATCAACGCCTTCACCGGCGAAACCGGCGCGGTCACCAACGTCCTGACCGGGGAGCGGTCCCAGCCCGTGGCGCGCACCGCCCGGCACTACCGGTCCGCGGGCCTGCGCTGGGTCGTCGTGGGCGACGCGAACTACGGCGAAGGCAGCAGCCGCGAGCACGCCGCCCTGTCGCCCCGCTATCTCGGCTGCGCGGCCGTCCTCGCGCGCAGCTTCGCGCGCATCCACGAGTCCAATCTCAAGAAGCAGGGGCTGCTGGCGCTGACGTTCGAGGATCCCGGCGACTACGAGCGCATCCGGGAGGACGACCGCGTGAGCCTCGTCGGGCTGGACGCGCTGACGCCCGGAAAGCCGGTCGAATGCGTGCTGCGCCACGCCGACGGCGCGTGCGAGACGCTGCGGCTGCGGCACACCGGCTCCGCCGACCACATCGGCTGGTTTCGCGCCGGCTCGGCGCTGAACGCGCTGCTCCGCTGACGGCGCGCTACCAGCTGCGCAGGCCGCCCCCGTCCACGCACAGCACCTGCCCGGTGATGTAGGCGCCGAGCGGTGCGGCGAGGCAATAGATCGCGTGCGCGACCTCCTCCGGCTGCCCGAGCCGGTGCATCGGGATGTGCACGTTGCGGGGAGCGAGGAACTCCTCCATGGTCTTGTCCGGCGCCCAGCGCTGCCGGCTCTTTTCGGTCTGAGAGGTGATGATGCTCTCCAGGGCGATGACATTCACCCGGACGTTGAATTCCGCGACCTCGAACGAAAGCGCCTTGCTGAGGTTCATCGCCGCGGCGGCAGCCACCGAGGAGCTGACGACCCGAGGCGGCGGCTGCTTGCCCTTCATGGACACCACGTTGACGATCGCGCCGCTTCGCTGCCGCTTCATGTACGGCAGCGCCGCGCGCATCGTGAACGCGAGCGCGAGCACTTTCTGCCGGAACGCGTTGAGCAATTCGTCATCGCCCATTTCCTCGAAGCGCCCCGGCGGCAGCGGCGAGCCGCCGAGCGGGTCCACCGCGTAGACCTGCCTCTGGGAACCCGCCGCCTGCCGCTGCTCGGACCCGCCGGCGTTGTTTACCAGGATGTCCACGCGACCGTAGCGCGACGCGACGTCGTCCACGAATGACGCCATCGCGGCCGGATCGAGGATGTCGGCGGATTTTCCGTGCACCTTGACGCCGTGCTTGCCGCCGATCTCCCTGGCGGCCTGATCCAGCGCCTCCGGGTTGCGCGCGCACAGCGCGAGCGTCGCGCCCTGCGACGCGAACAGCTCGGCCGTCGCGCGCCCGATGCCCCTCGTGCCCCCCGTGATGATCGCCACCTGCCCGT
>Ga0326597_10007183_pt1 | contig 15163 bp, 18 predicted proteins | sample RVTome_12_FD_203789 | JGI IMG/M metagenome (GOLD analysis project Ga0326597, IMG submission 203789) | Soil microbial communities from uranium-contaminated site in the Upper Colorado River Basin, Wyoming, United States - RVT100D185 | ecosystem: Environmental > Terrestrial > Soil > Contaminated >... | reverse complement strand
CCTACGAGGGCACGATGCTCTCGACCGAGGTCTCACTCTTCGGGTCCGTGTCGGGTAACGGCCTCGCCGACTACCTCGACCTCGTGATCGAGGTGGGCACCGGTGGCACCTTCGGTGATTGTGGCGGGTTCAGCGCCTCCGACACCGTGTTCATGGGCACCCTCTCGGACTTCGGACGGAACCATGCGAGCTTCGCCGACGGCCTGCGCTGGTCTCCGACGGAGGCGGGAGCCGCACTGACCTACCGCTTCGCCGCCACCCTCCACAACGACAACGGCGCCCAGGGCAAGCACGCGTCCGCGAGCGTCGTCTGGGAAACCCGAAGCGGCTGACCGCCTCTGCCGGCTCACACGGGGCGATGCTCTCCTCAGAGCCTACGATCAGCTCGAGGCAGTGGTGGCGGCTGCCGAACGTGGTGTCGGCAGCACGAGAGTCACCTCGCAATCACTCTTCTTGTTTCAGGAGGCAGCCATGTCCGAGGTCCGTGTTCATAACTTCTCGATCTCTCTGGACGGGTTCGGGACCGGCGACGGGATCACGTTCGACGCCCCGTTTGGTCACGCCGGAGAACGCCTCCACGAGTGGATGTTCGCCACTCGATTCTGGCGGTCGATGGTGGGAGAGCCTGGTGGCACGGTGGGTGTCGACCACGCGTTCGCCGAGCGCCATGGGATCGGTATCGGTGCCGAGATCATGGGCCGGGGCAAGTTCGGCGCGCAGACCGGCCCGTGGACCGATGTCGGCACCGACGACGAGTGGCGTGGCTGGTGGGGGCCGAACCCGCCGTTCCACACGCCGGTGTTCGTGCTCACGCACCACCCCCGTCCGTCGATCGAGATGGAGGGCGGCACCGTGTTCCACTTCGTCGACGCCAACCCGCAGGAGGCGGTCGACCTCGCCCGAAAAGCAGCCGGAGACCTCGACGTGCGCATCGGCGGCGGCCCGACGGTCGTGCGCGACTTCCTCGTCGTCGACCTCATCGACACCCTCCACATCGTGCAGGTACCGATAATGCTCGGCCGCGGCGTTCGCCTCTGGGACGGCGTCGAGGGCGTCGAGGAGCGCTACGACATCGAGGCCGTCTCTTCAGCCAGCGGCGTCACGCATCTGACCTTCACACGTCGATAACCGACCGGTGTCGTAGGAAGGGCCTGGCGTTCGTTCTCATGGACACGTTGGTGGGTCGGGTCGGAGGCCCACGCGCATCTTCATCACCTACCTGATACCTATGGTGGCACGGGTGATAGGTGCGATGTTTCTCGGCGAGTCAGTCACCCCGATGGCTCTGGTTGGAGCCGGTCTCGTGGTGGCTGCTTCGATGCTGGCCCCCCGCGCCGAAATCTGATTCCCAAGAGAGAGAAGGGAAGAGAAATGACTGAGATAGCCGCTCCTGACACGATGAAGGCGGTGCGACTCCACGATCCGGGAGAAGTCGGCAGTATCAGGTTTGACGAGGTGCCCACACCCACGCCTGGCGCCGGCGAGGTTCTGGTCGAGGTGCACGCCGCGGCCATCACCCGTAACGAGCTGACCTGGTCGGCCGACCGTCTGCCAGCAATCCCCTCCCATGAACTGTCCGGCACGGTGGTGGCGTTGGGCGACGGAGTCTCGGGGTTCGAGCCCGGATAGGACATTTATGCCATGACCGGATTCGATCGGGATGGCGTCGCCGCCGAATACGCAGCCGTCCCTGGGCGTGAGCTGAGCTTCAAGCCGAAGACGCTGACACATGTGGAGTCGGCAGCGATCCCGCTGCCGGCGTTGAGCGCGATGCAGGGTTTGTTCGACCATGGGCGCTTGACCAAGAACGAGCGGGTCCTGATCCACGGAGGAGCGGGCGGTGTCGGCGCCTACGCCGTTCAGCTTGCCCGGCTTCACGGGGCCTTTGTGATCGCCACCGCCTCGGCTTCGCGGGTGGCACTGGCACGGGCGCTCGGCGCCGATGAAGTGATCGCCCACACCTCGACCGATTTCACCACGATCGAGCCGGTGGATCTCGTCTTCGACACAGCCGGGGGGGAGCGTCTCAAGCGGTCGGTTGAGGTGCTGGGCCGAGGCGGGCGTCTCGTCTCCGTCGCCGATGACCCGCCGGCGGCAGCGAGCGAGCAGGGCATCGAAGCCACCTGGTTCCTGGTCGAATCCAACCTGGATCAGCTTACCGAGCTGGCCAAGCTGGCCGATGGCGGTGCCTTGCGCGTCTCGGTGGAGCGAACCTATCCCCTGTCAGACGCCAAGGAAGCCTTCGCCCACCTCATGAAGCAGGGCGGTACAGGCAAGATCGTCCTCACCGCCATCGAGGAGCAAGCGTGACCTTCAACGGCCACGAGCCCGACGTCGACTAGGTGTTCGACGACGTTGCCATCGACCGGGATGAACCGTCCGAGCTCTATCCGGTAGCACCGTTGGGTGAGAAGCCGCCAGAGGCCTACGTTCTACAGTGACCGCGAGGCTCGTGCCTCCCGGAAGTGCACTGACAACCTATCGGCTGACCTCCTCTCGAGGCCTCGATTTTCACTCCGCGTCGGGGAATTATTCGGCTGAGATGCGTGAAGACATGTGGGGACGGCGCGACGGCAAGGGAGCAGTAGGTCTGAGAGCGCCGAGAGTGGGCCGACGTGGACTTGAACCACGCACCTCATCCTTTTTTGGGATGCGTGCATCGTGCCTGCGACGTAACGGGGGTCGCTGTCTCCGCCTCCTTATGGACGAACTTTGATGATCGTCTTGCCCTTGATCCGCTCTGTCGGGTTGAAGGCGGCAACGGCGTCGTCGAGGGTCGCGACGTTGCCGATGTTCGTCCGCACTCGTCCGTCCCGCACTCGCTGGACGATCTCACTCAGTTGGGCGCGGTGGGACACGACGACGAAATCGATCGCTAGCCCGTTGGCGGGCCGCGCCTCGGGCGGCCCGGCGATGGTCACCAGCGTTCCTCCTGCGCGAATCACGCCCGCGGACCGCTTCCCGGTGTCGCCGCCGATGACATCGAAGACCAGATCGACGCCGCCGACGTCTTCCAGGGCGTTGTTGTCGAGGTCGACGAACTCCTGCGCGCCGAAGTCGAGCGCGGTCTGCCGGTCGGCGGCGCGTCCGGTGCCGATGACGTAGGCGCCGGCCTCTCGTGAGAGCTGCGTCACCATCGAGCCGACTCCGCCGGCCGCGCCGTGCACGAGGACGCTCTGGCCGGCCTGAACGCGGCCGTGCTCGAACAGCCCTTGCCACGCTGTCAGGCCCGAGATCGGCAGGGATGCGCCCACCGTGAAGTCGACGTCTCCCGGCAGCGGTGCGAGGTTGCGTGCCTCGACGGCCGCGTACTCCGCCAGGGTGCCGTCGCGAGTCCAGTCCGTGAGGCCGAACACCCGCTGTCCCACCGACAGCCCCGTCGTTCCATACCCGAGGGCGCTGACCACTCCGGCCAGCTCGTGGCCGGGGATCGACGGCGTCCGGTCACGGCCGAGGCGATCGATCCAGGTCGAGGGCCACGTGAGCTCGCCCGGCGTGAATCCCGATGCATGAACCTCAATGAGGACGTCGTTCCCCGCCGCCTCTGGCTCTGGCCGCTCCAGGAGCGTCATCCCGGCCGTTCCCGCGGCCTGATCCATCACCACAATCGCCTTCATCCGGCACCTCCCTCTATGTCTGCTATCTGGAATATCGTTGTGGGCGAAGCGCGCTGTTCCCCAAGGCTTGCTCGAACGGTGCGTCGTGCGCACTGAGGTTGAGGACGGGTCCCGTTTACGTCGAAGGCGACCGGGAGGGCGAGACCGAGGAGCACTTCTCCCCGATCCTACGCGACGTGGTTGCCATGGTCGAGGGGTTGGGCGGCAAACGAGCACCTCATCGGCGTTCACGGCGCCGGCGGGCTACGCGGGGGCGTAAGGCTCGTCAAGACCTGTGAATCGGTTCCTCGGTTCAGCGCGTCGACGGTCTGGATCCGCTGCTCGCCTTGTACGACCGACGTCTTGCGCCTCAGGCCCTGGCGGCGGTGGAAGTTCGAAGTAGCGTGGCGTGGTCGGGAGTCAAGATGTCATTGTTGGTTACCCTGTGCATCATGACCGAGCAGGTCAACTCAGCCAGTACGGTCGCGCTGCTGCCATCGTCCCCCACTGGCCGTGCCGATGTCCTCGCTGGTATGAGCCAACTGCCCGACGGCTGTGGTGTGGCCGTCCGACTGCTCGGGGCCCACGTCGAAACTGCGCGGGCCGCATCTGTTCAATGTTCGGCCAGGCAGTGCGACCCAGAGGGCACACTCGACCATTCGATTTCGAGTCGCAGCCGTCGACGATAGGAGGGACGCAATGCCCATCGTGAGCCGCGGCTTTGGTGGCCGGCGGCGCCAGCCCGGCGTCGGCTTGCTCCCACCGGGCCAGTACATCGTGGACGACTTCCCCGTCCTCACGGCCGGTCCGACCCCGCACACATCGCTCGACGACTGGGACTTCACCATCGTCGACGAAACCGGCAGCCAAGTGGCGAGATGGACGTGGCCACAGTTCCGTGCGTTGCCGGCCGACAGCATCACTGTCGACATCCACTGCGTCACCAAGTGGTCGAAGCTGGGCACCGACTGGACGGGTGTCTCTGTCGACGTGCTGCTCGATGGCATCGAGACCAGCGCGGCCCACGTGGTCGCATTCTCCGATGGCGATTACACGACCAACCTTCCGCTGGCCGACGTGCTCGATGGCCAGGCGTGGGTAGCCTTCGGCTACAACGGCGCCGACTTGGAGGCCGAGCACGGTGGGCCGGCGCGGTTCCTGGTCCCCCATCTCTACTTCTGGAAGAGCGCTAAATGGGTCCGTGGCCTGCGGCTACTGAACGAGGACGAGCCCGGTTTCTGGGAAGCCCTCGGATACCACAACTACGCCGACCCCTGGCGGGAACAGCGCTACTGGGGGGACTGAGCGGTGCGATGGCTCGTGACCACGGTGGCCGAGACCGCCCATGAGACCGCAGACGCCGTCAGCCTGCGTCTCGATGTTCCCGACTGGCCCGGACACCGGGCCGGTCAACACGTCGACGTGCGTCTGACGGCAGAAGACGGCTACTCCGCGCAGCGGAGCTTCTCGATCGCCTCTCCGCCGGGCGCCGCTCGACTGGAGTTGACCGTCGTCCGCATCGACGATGGTGAAGTGTCCCCCTATCTCACCACGGTCGTCGAGCTAGGCGACCAACTGGAATTACGGGGACCGATCGGCGGATATTTCGTCTGGGAGGCGGCCGACACTCGGCCCGTACTCCTCGTAGGAGGCGGATCCGGTGTGGTCCCCCTCATGGCGATGCTCCGCCACCACGCCGCGCTGAATCACCAAGCAGCGATGCAACTCGTCTACTCGGCACGCACCCAGCACGACATCCTCTACCGGGACGAACTCGACCGGCTGGTGGACGCGCATCGGGCCGTCACTATCACGCTCACGCGCGAGTCGCCTTCCGAGTGGTCGGGTCGTCGGGGCCGAGTCGACAGCGACCTGCTCTCGGACTCCGGTTGGCCGCCCACTCACGAGCCCCGCTGCTATGTCTGCGGCCCGACCGCCTTCGTGGAAGCGGTCGCCAACGACCTCGTCGCCATCGGCCACGAGGTCGCCAACGTCAGGACCGAACGATTCGGACCGACAGGAGGAGGCTGACATGGAAGATATGACCCTCGACGGGAACGCCGCTGCGGGGATCCTCGGCGAGGTATTCGTCTCGGAGGTCACCACCGCGGTCACGACCTGTGCCACATGTGGCGCCGTTGCTCCTATAGGCGGGCTGCGGGCCTATCTGCAGGCACCCGGCGCCGTGTTGCGCTGTGTGACCTGCGGCGCGGTCCAGGTCCGCATGGTGCGCGCCCCCGACCGCGCCTGGCTCGACTTCCAGGGAGTACAAGCACTCCAAGTCGAGATGCCCCCGCTGGCGTGAACTCTTGAGCCTCCGCGCGCGTCGCGTGGACGCGTCGAACCGAGAGCTAGTCGGCAACCAGATACGCGCAGCCGGAGGAGCCGCATCGGATGACGCCCGGTGGGTTGTCGTTGTCCAGGACCTTCAATATTTCGGTACGTCCGTCGGTCTCGAGGGCATGTCGGGTGTCTTCGGGCAGGCGGAGAGGATCGCTCGACCAAGCCGATCCGCTGATCTCGACCACAACGTGCCCAACCTGCGCACCCCGGGTGATCTCCCAGAGCCAACCGCGCGCGTCGACACCCCCTCGCACATGCGACCCGAGGTTCGCTCTGATCTCCCAGCCCATCACACGAGACTACCTAGCGTTGTTGACCCGCATCCAGCGTCCGCACCTTCGGGCCGCGCAAGGATCTATGGCTGGATGTGAGCCCTCCCATGGACGAGCAGCAGCTCCACAAGGTGAGGTTCGGCACGGGCTTCATCGCGGCACTCGACCAGAGCGGCGGAAGCACGCCGAAGGCTCTCGCGCAGTACGGGATTCCACCCGAGGCGTACTCGGGAGACGCCGAGATGTTCGCGCTCATGCACCGGATGCGCTCCCGGATCATCACCAGCCCGAGCTTCACCGGCAACCGCGTTCTCGGCGCGATCCTCTTCGAGAACACGATGGACCGCCAGATCGAGGGGCGCGACTCGGCCGAGTACCTCTGGGCCGTGAAGCGGGTCGTCCATCCGAGCCGGCCGCGAACCAATGAGACCAACTGCTTGCCCATCCCGTCGGGCGAGTCGCACAAGCTCACGGACGTCTCGTCGGCTAGGTCCACTGGACTCGGGGTGTGAGTGCCGCTCACCAACCCAGCCCAGGTACGAGTCCTCGGCATATCCTCTGGAGTTGCCGCGGTATCGAGCGGGTAGGCCGGGGCATCGTCAGCCGTCCTCGCCCCCGAATCGAGGGGGCGACACGGCCCTCCCAGCGGTCCTTTCGTGATCGCCGTGTGCGATGGATGTGCGATGCAGTCCTCAAGAACCGGGTTGAGGCAGGAGCCTGACAAGCGAAAAACCCTTGCGGTGCAAGGGTTTTTCGGTGGTAGCGGGGGCGGGATTTGAACCCGCGACCTTCGGGTTATGAGTCAGCAGGTGGTGATGGGCTCGATGTCATTCACTTCGAGGAGCCGCGTGTTTATGCGGTCGTCCCCGGTCTAGGTGGCAGCGAGTTCGTCACACCAGCATCCGTTCGGCTGTGTTCGTCTGACACCGGTTTGACACGAGCGGAGTCGAGACTCAGCGCTCTGCTAGCGTGCCACAATTCGAGAGGAGCTCACCATGGCGCAAGCGATCACCCCGGAGATGCGCGAGCTCCAACAGGCGGTGTACAAGGCAGGTAAAGACGTCGGGATGGAACTCGTCGGACGCAGCGATTGGGGCGAGTTCACCGAATCGCTGGCCGGCGAGCAACGTGACCCACTGCTGAATGACACGACACCCGACACTTCAGGCACCAAGATCGGAATGAAGGGTGAGATGACTGTCGCGGTCGGAGCCGACGGGCAGTTGGTCAACCAGGCCCGGCACCGCCGTGAGGGCGATGCACCATCGACCCATCTGCTCAAGATCTGGGTTGCACCGACTGTCACGTTCGGCGTCGATCGCAACGTGCCGATCATCCGTTGGATCGCCAATGTCACTGTGTTCGAGCTCACCAAGAATGTTGTCGTGCTGGGCGAATCGTCCGCCGATGAGGCCGGCGAGCGGGCGTTGGCCGGCGACCGACCAATACATGTGTACGGGAACGACCCGGTCTACCGGGCTGCTCTCCCGGGGTTTCTGCACGAAACGCCTCGGGAGGCAGTGAGCGCGGCTCTCGAGAAGATCTCCTCCAATGGGCTGATCAATCTGCCGGGACCACCCGCTCCGCCGATCGGCGCGCCTACCGCTGCGGCAACGGTTCCGGTGACCGCCGATGGTGGACGGCCCGGATGGCTGTTGCCGCTCCTGGGTCTTGTCGGGGGTCTGGCGCTGATCGCGCTGCTGCTCGTCTTCACCGGCGACAGCGACCCCAAGACGCAAACCGCCACACCACCTGCCACGGAGCAGCCGCCAACCGCGATCTCACAACCGGAGCCGTCCGATCCTGCCCCGACATCGACGACCACCGAGCCCCCGGTGGTGATCAACGAAACGGTCTTCGAACTTCTCGATCAGCAGTGCGTCGTGGTCGCGACGGGCGAGCCAAGCGACGGCTGTATCTTCCCGAGTCTCATCGCGGTCTCCGACTCCGAAACGGCGACGCTCCGAGTCGAGTTGCCTAACGGGGCCATCTTCGACCCTGACGAGGTGGTCGGCACGGTCTCGTTGTACCTCACCGGTGGGCCGGCCAATGACATCCTCCTCGAGTGCGACACGACTGGCGAGTGCCAGGCCTGGGCTGCACCCAGCTTCTTCAACATCCTCACCCCTGAATGGATACCAATTCGGTTCGTCGAGGAGAGCCAGGAGGGGGCGATATTCCAGATCCCGGTCAGCACCGTTGACGAAGGTCGCGCCTCACTCGATCTGCCGGCCGGCGAGACGCAACAGGAACAGATCCCCGCCGGCACGTACTCCGTGACCAAGGGTGTGTTCTACATCGACGCCGACGGCCTCCAGAGCACCACGTTGTTTGCCGATGAATTCACCGTCTGGTTCTAGCTGAACCCATTGTCTCGAGCCGATGCTCGGCGATCTGGCTCCGGACCAACAGGGTGAGCCCGACAACACAGAAGACCGGCCAGAGCCTTCAAGAAAACCAGGGCGATTCAATCGAACAGATCGCCGACCACTGCGACGAATATTCGCCCTCATGGCCGAACACCAACCGGACCGCCCGCTCGCGGACCTCCGGTGAATACCTGCTCTGACTTCCCAAACTTCTCGACGGAGTGGGGACCGGGCAGCGACAGGCCCGGTCCCTCCCCGCAGCTCGGCGACCGGTCGTTCCCCTTTTCGATGATCCGACCAGGCCGTTTGCAGACGGGGCTGAACTGAATGGAGGACTGTGACATCGGCGCCGCAGGGGTCACCCCCCACTCCACCGGAAGACCCGGATAGAGGCCACGGCCAGCATGAGGCTGTTCCGCGTTCTTGACGCTTCCGCCGCACATACTTTCATCGTTCCTCTCGCGCGATGGACGCGCGATGGAATCTGTCGACCGGGTGAACGACTGGGATGACGGGGACCCGGCTTCGTGCTCTCAGCGGAACACCTCGTTGGCTAGCCCTCCGCGGTGCCGGGGGTCAGGCCTTCTGGTCCGAAGCCTGTCGCAGCGGCGGCGGCTACGTCGGCCGCCTCATCGCTGATCATCCAGCTGAAATGACCATGCTGCGGCCAGAGCGTGTAGTCCGATCCGGGAATGCGGTCGGCGAGCCACCGTCCTGCCGACGCCGGCACTGTCTTGTCGATGCCCCCGTACCAGAGTCGGGTCTTGGCTTTGACCTGTTGCGGGTCGAATCCCCACCGACCCCGACAGAGGGTGGCTTCGTGTGCTGCCGCCCTGCCCCCTTGCTCGAAGGACTCGCGCATCACTCCCGTGAACCACTCCCGCACCTCGGGGCGGGCCATGACCTCTTGGTCGGCGGAGCCCATGCTGGCGACAGATTGCTCCAGGAAGCGGTCTTCCTGGCCCTTCCTGAACGCGAAGGCTGCCATCCCGAACTGGAGCCTGCGGATCACCCCGATCGCCGACGGTCCCGATATCGCGGTGGCCTGTTTCATCCCCGTCGCTTCGATTGGTCCCATGCCCACAACGACACCGATGTGCGTCACCCGATCACCCAGCGCATAGCCGCAGGCCAGGGCATACGGACAGCCGCCGGACACGCCGAGCACAGCGAAACGGCCGATACCGAGGCGGTCGGCCGCCTCGGCTACGTCACGCGGCCAGTCCAGGATCCCTCGACGCGCTTGGAAGGTCGATGGCCCGTACCCGGGGCGGTTCAGCGCCACCACCCGCGCTTGCACTTGGCGTCGTTCCAACGCCGGCTGAATCAGGTCCAGCTCGCGCCGGTTACTCGGGAACCCGTGGCAGTAGATGATCGGAGGCGCATCCACCGGACCCCATTCGGAGTAGCCAAGCCTCCGGCCATCAGCCAGATCGAGAATTCGGTCGACCATCACACTTTCAATTCAGAACGCCGGGCGAAGCAACAGACACAGTCATCCATGCCAAGAACGAATCAGCGGCCTGTGTGCGAGGATACCGATGACGCCGAACATGGCGACCGGCACCAGCCTCTGTCCCTGTGACCGCATGGTGTCGCTGTCAGACCGTCGCCTGAGCGATCAGTTCCAGGTCGGTGATCTGATAGCGGAAGAATTCGCCGTCGACCCATCGGTCGGTGGCGTAATGCCATCCGAGCCGTCCGGCATCGGGGATGGTGACACCATCGAAAGTGCGGTGGCTGGTGAATTCGCCTCCGAAGGGGCTCGGGTTCCATCTGCCGGTGTTGTCGGGGTCACCCCACCTGTCGAACAGGACCGATCGTATGTGCCCGCCTTCCGTGAGCTGATAGTGGACATGAATGGGTTTGTCGTCAATGTGGTATCGGGCACTGATGTGGGTGTCATCGGCGGCTTCCCATTCGACGTCGAAGCGCGGCAGCAGGGCGGTCGGAACCCACATCGCCTCGGCTGCGGCTCGTTCGGCGGCGCTGCGAGAGGTGTCGGGTCCCTCCTGGTGCATGACCGTCAGCAGACCGGCGAGTTTCCAGTCGAGCATCCCGTGGCCGTCGATGTACCGGTCGGATCCGGTGATCAGCCGAGCGGCGCGGGCGATCCACAGAAACCCTCGATGAGGGCTGAGCACCTCCCGGCCTCGGAACGGGACCCACCAACGGCCAATCCTGACGTGGCCGCGCATTCTGATCCGGGCAGTCCGAGCAAGCGGAGTGCCCGAAGCGATGGCATTGCCCAGATGGTGTTGAACCGGCCCCGGCAGACCGTCGAGCTCCGCCTCGGCGTGGCGGCCGACCGCCGGTTCAACGAGTCGGTCCTCGATCAAACTTGGCGGTCCCGTGTTCATCCGGCCTCCGCTGCGTGACGGCTAGAGAGCCCCAAACGGTCGGCGACGACGACGGCTGTGATCACCAGCAGGTTGGGGATGGTGCCCGTGGCTGCGTCATCCCACCAAACGACGATCACCGACTGTGAGACGACCACGCCGACGATTGCCAGGGTCCGCCACCAGTCCCGCCGTGCCAGCACGGCACCTCCGGCAGCGATCAGCACCAAGAGTGCGATCAGCCATGCCACGGCGAGAAGGTCCGTCGCCGCCGCTCCGACGTTGAACGACGGCTCACCGGTGAGCTGGTCGAGGTCGGCGACACCCCAGATCTCGACCGGACCCATGCCATGGATCAGTCCGTGCCCGATCAACACGATGCCTACCACCCATCGGGCGATCCTGCTCCTCGCTGGGGTGATGCTCCTAGTCACGCCAACGCCTCAGAGGTCTCTGGGTCATAGTCGAAGGGCCCGCCGGGGCTTGCGAAACGGTCACTATTGCGCACTTTGTCCGGTCCGTGAGGGGCTTCGACACGGTTCTCGATAGGGGCGGGGCCCCGTCTCGACTTGAACGCTGCCCTTGATGGCACTCATTAACACTCCCTTGCGCCGTCGTCGGCGCCTACACGACGTCGCGCCGCTGCACAGCGACGAGGGCGATCGCGGCTGGGATCAAGGCCCAGGCAGCGATGGCGAGACCTGCGGCGGGCGTGGAGACCTCGTCACCGACACCGGCCAGGACGGTGGCGAGGGTGCTGGGCACCCACGACGCCGCCTCACTCGCGAGCTGCATGGCGAGCGGTGGAGCGATGATCAGGAGCAGCACCGCTCCCGTCACCGCGCCACCGGTGTTGCGCACGACGGCACCCACTCCGCCACCGAGGACGGCGCCGGCGGCGCCGGCGAATCCCGACGCCGCCAGGATCCGCACCACGTCGGCGGCTGGGACCAGGAAGCCGTAGTCGGTCGTGGGCAGCGCCAGCGCCACAGCGACGACCGTCAGTCCGGCGCCGACGGCGGCGAGCAGGCCACCGACCAGGGCGACGGCCGCCAACTGGGCGAGCATCGCTCGCTGCCGACGCGGCGAGGTGAGGAACATCGGCACCACGGTCCCGTGGGCGTACCCGCGGGCCACGGCGATGGCGCCGAAGAGCCCGGCGCCCATGAAGGCGTTGGCGGCGAAGGCCATCAGCGACTGCTGGTCGGCGGCCGTAGAGACGAAGTCCTTGCTGCCGTCCATGTCGGTACCGAAGATCACAGCCGCCGCCGTGATTCCGCTGATCACTACCAGCACGATGAGGAAAGCCCACGGCATCTTGGTGGTCGTGAGCTTCCGCAGCTCGGCTCGCATCAGGTTCATCCACGGGTTCATCGTTCGACCTCCTCGACGTCGCCTGACGTCCAGTTCAAGAACAGCTCCTCCAGCGAGCCGGCCTCCGGCGACAGCTCGTGGATGGGGATGCCGGCGTGGAATGCCGTCTCCCCGATGGTGTCGAGATCCATCCCGCGGACGAGGAGACCGTCACCGCTCCGAATCTGCGCCGAACCGCCGGCGGCGGAGATGACATCCCGAAGCCGCTCCGGTGCCGGGGTACGAACGAACGCCGCCGCGTGCTGCAGGTCGGCCAGCGAACCTGCGGTGACTAGGCGTCCCCGGTTGATCACCACGACGTCGTCGGCGAGGTGCTCCACCTCGGCGAGCAGATGGCTCGACACGAATACCGTGTGACCCTGAGCCGCCCTCGCCCGCAGCAGCTTGCGCAGGGTCCTGATGCCCTCGGGGTCGAGACCGTTGCCCGGTTCGTCGAGGATGAGGACCGGCGGGTCGCCGAGGAGCGCGGCGGCCAGGCCCAGGCGCTGGCGCATGCCCAGGGAGTAGGCGCCGGCCCGTCGGTGGGCGGCGACCGTGAGCCCGACGGACTCGAGCATCTCGTCGGCGCGAGCCGGCGGGATCCCGGCAGCCAGGGCGACGATGCGAAGGTGGTCGCGGCCGCTGCGGCCGGGATGGAAGTTGGGCTCGAGCATCACGCCGACTGCCCGAGTCGGATCCGTCAGGTCGCGGTATCTCTTGTTGCCGATCGTCGCCCTGCCCTCGTCGGCGGCGGCGAGGTCGAGCATGATCTTCATGGTGGTGCTCTTACCGGCGCCGTTCGGCCCGAGAAAGCCAGTCACTCGGCCCGGCTGGGCCGTGAAGGACAGGTCTCGCACCACGGTGTCGCGCCCGTATCGCTTGGTGACATGGTCGATCACGAGCGTCTGCGACGGTCGCAGGTTGCGCGGTGATTCGGCCGTGGTGGCTCTGGCGACGGTCGCCGTCATGGATGCGCCTCCTCAGGGTTGCCGACGCCATCATCACCGCCGGTCACCGGCGCCGACCAGGGCCTTTCGCCACGAAGTGGCCCGTTCACTCTGTTGTTGTCGAAAACGCTGTTCAACACCTCGGCACACTGTCCCGGGGCTCGGCGGCACCGGCGCAACGTCTGTTCGTCTCGCCGCTCGCCGTCGCCGCGGTCGCCGATGGCCGCCGGGCCATTCGGACATGGCGGAGCCTGACCACATGGTGCGCCGAGATTCCCCTCTCTGGTTCGGGTTGCAGATCGTCGGAGCCGGCGTCCTTTGCGCCTGGATCTACCGCCACATCAGGGAGAGCCTGCTCAGCGTCTCGCTGTTTCACGCCGCGGCCAACACGGCGGTGGGTGTCCTCCCGATACTTCCCCTTGACGCCGCCGACAGCATCCGTCCCCTCCTGGATATCGCTCGGTCTGCTCTGGCTGGCCGTCGTCTGGGTGGTCGGCAGCAGCAGGCCCACTGGCTTTCCAAGGGCTCCCCGATATCCCCGGTCACTGACAAGGCTGCTGCGGCTGACCAAGTGGCCTGAGCCAGGGGGGTACCAGAGGCATAGGGGCTGACGTCCATCGCGCCCTTGCCATCCGACCCTCTCAACCCAAAACCCGGTCGCTCATACTGAAGATGACGTCTCGACGATCAACTGGAGAAACTCGATGACTCAGACAGCAAGCCTCCAACAGCAGACGGCAGCATCACGACCCCCCGAAGCGGTACTTCCTCAGCGGTGGCTCGGGGTCGGGCTGATTCTGCTCGGCCTGGGGGCCGCCGCCGTCGCCCTACTCGGGCCATTGGTGGTCGACGTGATCCGCTACCACGCCTCTGATGGCGCGGTCAACCAGGTCCTTGGAGGCGACGCCGCAGCCCTCCTCTTGGTGGCACCGGTCAGCATCCTTGCCGGCATCCTCACCATGCGCGGACATCCGGCAGGCCCGGTGCTCGCCCTGGGACCGGCCGTCTTCGCCCTCTACACCTACACCCAGCTAGCACTCGGCGGCGACTTCGGCCTATATGCTGGCAACAGCGAACGGTTCTTCCCCCTCTACCTTGGGTTGTTCGTCTTTGGCGCCGCCATCGCGATTCGAGCCTGGGCGACCATCGACCCGACACGCCTCCCCCCCACTTCACGGCGCATGGACCGGACCGTGGGCATCTTCCTGCTGGCGATAGCCGCGTTCCTGGTCGTCGGTCTGCATCTTCCGGGCCTGGTCGACGCCTGGCGGGACCAGCCCACCTCAACCGAGTACCTGGCCGACCCGGGCGTGTTCTGGCTGGTGAAACTGATGGACCTCGGTGTCGTCGCCCCGGCGATGATCGCCATCGGGGTGGGGATCCTGCGGGCGGCGGGGTGGGCTCACAAAGCCAAGTACGCCGCCGTCGGCTGGTTCGCGCTGCTCGGCTCCTCGGTGGCAGGAATGGCCATCGTCATGCAGGCAACAGATGATCCCGCTGCGTCGACCGCCAACACGGTCGCCTTCGGCCTCTTCGCAGCCATCGGGCTAACCATCGCAGTAGCTATGTACCGGCCGCCGATCATCGCGGGAAACAAGATTTCAGAACGAAAGCGTTCTCGGACACAAGGCTGGAGACGTCTCTAACGTCGAGCCGGCGCCAGACGATCAGCAGAAGGATCGCTGACCAGGCTGGTGACACCTCCATTGTGTTGGTGATGCCAGGCGGTCGCCTCTTTTCTCTTTCGACCGACCTGTTGACATTCACTGGCAGAGCCTCTACCAAACCCGGGGAGGCTCAGTCTGCTCGCGCGATAGACGCGCGATGGGGGTCCTCGCGGGTAGGTTGACGAGACCCTCAGACAAGCGAAAAACCCTTGCGGTGCAAGGGTTCTTCGTTCGTAGCGGGGGCGGGATTTGAACCCGCGACCTTCGGGTTATGAGT
>Ga0326597_10007182_pt1 | contig 15164 bp, 12 predicted proteins | sample RVTome_12_FD_203789 | JGI IMG/M metagenome (GOLD analysis project Ga0326597, IMG submission 203789) | Soil microbial communities from uranium-contaminated site in the Upper Colorado River Basin, Wyoming, United States - RVT100D185 | ecosystem: Environmental > Terrestrial > Soil > Contaminated >... | reverse complement strand
CACGGTCAAGCGAACCGAGTTCCGCGCGCATCACGGCGATGAGATCCAGCGCCGCCGAGCGCGCGAAACGGTAACCGTCCTCGGCCGTGTACTCGCTGCCGAGGCGCCCCTTTGGCAGTTTTCCGTCCTCCGGCAGCGGCGCCTTGCCGGCGATAAACAGCAGATTCCCGGTGCGCACCGCGTTGGCATAGTTCGCCGCCGGCGCGCTGCCCGAAGGTAGCGTGATACCCAGGTCCTTGATTCGTTGCTCTGCGCTCAAGTTTGGATAACCCTCATCCTCGACAACTGACTATCGTCTTCCCTTTCGGGTTGTCATGCCGCGGCCTGTTGCTGATACAGGTATTTCTGGAAGCCACTGAATACCCGGCCGATCTCTTCGGGTCGGCCAAGCTCGGCTACGGCGTCGGCAATGGAGTTGTGGTATTTCAGGTGGAGCAACGGCGTCAGCTTTTCCTGGTCGAGTTCATCCACCCCGACGCTCACGTAGTGGGACAGCACGAAGTCGAGGAAGACCCGCTGTTTCGTGTTGAAGTGGGTGCTGATGATGACCTTGGCCCTGGCAGCGCGCTCCTCGCGGGTCAACGGCACCAATGCGTAGGCAACATGCGCCAGCACATCGAAGAGGTCGCTCTTTTCGGCATCGATTATCTTTTGCATCTCGGCCAGTTGGTCGCGGCCAAAGCCTTTTTCAGCGAGCCCCAGCAAAAGCTTCTTGCGCGTATCGGGGGCGCTCCAGACGGCGCGGAGTTCCGCTTCGTCCTTGAAAAACTCTGGCAGCTTGCCGAACAGCATTTCCATGAACTGCTGCGCAGACATGGGCGTTCCATCGGGATGCCAGAAGGTCGTGGCCACCATGTGCTGGATGGTGCGCTCCTTGCCGTCAGCGAGTTTGACCTTGATTCTCCGGCGCGGCGGTTCCGGACTCGCCCCCGGTTTCGGGGCGTAGGGTTCGACCGGGGGCTCCGCCGCGCCGGGCGCACCCTTCGGCTCCGGCTCCATCGGCTCCCCATCCCATTCAGGATCGCTGAAGTGGTGGTGCGCCTTCACGAAGTCGTAGATCGTGAAGTAGTCCTTACCGTCGTAGAGCCGCGTGCCGCGCCCGATGATCTGCTTGAACTCGATCATCGTATTAATCGGTCGCATCAGCACAATGTTGCGAATATTGCGGGCGTCCACGCCGGTGGACAGTTTCTGTGAGGTCGTGAGGATCGTGGGGATCGTCTTCTCGTTGTCCTGGAATTCGCGCAAGTGTTGCTCGCCCAGCTCAGCGTCGTTGGCCGTGACCCGCTGGCAATAGTTCGGGTCGTTGCTCGTCTTCATCTGGTTGACGAGGTCGCGCACGGCCAGCGCGTGGTCCTGCGTGGCGCAGAACACCAGTGTCTTCTCGCTCTGGTTGATCTGCTCCATGAACAGCTTCACCCGGTGCGCCTCGCGCTCCTTGATCTCGATGATCCTGTTGAAGTCGGTTTCCGTGTAGCGCTTCCCGCTCTCGATCTCCCCCTCGATCAACTTGTCGTCGGCCGTATAGACGTATTCGTCGAGCGTCGTCGAGATTTGCTTCACCTTGAACGGGGTGAGGAAGCCGTCGTTGATGCCCTCCTTGAGCGAATAGACGTACACCGGCTCGCCGAAATAGGCGTAGGTGTCCACGTTGTCCTTGCGCTTCGGCGTGGCGGTGAGGCCGAGCTGCGCCGCCGGGGCGAAGTATTCGAGGATGCCGCGCCAGTTGCTTTCGTCGTTCGCGCCGCCGCGATGGCATTCGTCGATGACGATGAAATCGAAGAAGTCCGGCGGGTATTCGCCGAAATACGGCGACGGCCTGCCATCTTTGGGTGGCCCGCTCATGAATGTCTGGAAGATGGTGAAAAACAGGCTGCCGTTCTTCGGCACCTTGCCCTTCTTGCGGATGTCCGCCGGTTCGATGCGCACCATCGCATCTTCGGGGAAGGCGGAAAAGGCGTTGTAAGCCTGATTCGCAAGGATATTGCGATCCGCCAGAAACAAAATGCGCGGGCGGCGCGAAGGCTCGCGGCTCAGGTTCCAGCGGCTGTGGAATAGCTTCCAGGCGACCTGAAAGGCGATGAAGGTCTTGCCCGTGCCGGTGGCGAGGGTGAGCAGGATGCGCTGCCGGTTGTCCGCGATCGCCTCCAGCACCCGCTCGACCGCGATGTCCTGGTAGTAGCGGCTGGGGTGCGAGCCGCCCTTGTCCTCGAACGGCACGGCGGCGAAGCGGTCGCGCCACGCGTTCGCTTCGGAGAAGGTCATCGCCCAGAGTTCGTCTGGCGTGGGATAGCGCGGCAGCTCGCCTTCCTTGCCGGTCTGCATGTCGACGCCGTAGATGCCCTGACCGTTGGTGGCATAGGCAAAGCGCACGGCCATCTTGCCCGCGTAGTCCTTGGCCTGACCGACGCCCTCCGTCAGCGGTTTGTCCCACGCCTTGGCCTCGTCCACGGCCAGCTTGCGGTTGCGGTAGACCAGCACGTAATCGGCGATGAGCGGCTTGCCGCGCCGGCCCAGGCCTTCGATGCGCCCCGGCGTGATGGGATACTCGCGCAGGATGCGGCTGCCCTCGACCACACCCCACCCCGCCGCCTTGAGGGCGGGGTCGATGTGCTCGGCTCGGGTTTCGGCTTCGTTCATGTTGTTCAAGGGACAATGGACAGTTGACAATTGACAACGGTCATCGAGCCATTCTCTGCTTGGTGGAGTTGATAATGCTGGTCAGCAATTTCAAGAGTTCTTTGTTGTCCTTGATGACCGATTCCGATTCGTTGGCGTTCAGGTAGCCGGTTTCCTGAAGGAGGAGAATCCAGTATTCGGTCTCATTGGCCTCCTTGAGGGCAATGGCCAATTTGTGAACAAAGTCGGGTTTGCTTTCCGCCTGCTCGGCCTCCCTCACCAGCGCACCTATAGCGGTCCCGGAACGTAGTATTTGCCGGGAGATAACAAACTCCTTCTTGTCGTCACAGAGAAACCGATACAGTTTGACGATGTGTATCGCGAAGGCAAATGACTTGTCCTTGACCGCGTTTTCTTTCATTGCCAATTGTCCATTATCAATTGTCAATTGCGATCGACCAGCTTTGCCACATCGGTCTCCACCGGTTCGTTGATGACGAGCATCCACCTTGGATTCTTCAGCGGCGGACTGGCGGGCGGCGCAATGAAGGATTTTACCGAAGGGTCCAGAGGCTTCACGGACTTCGCTTTGCTCGCGAAGGGCTCCAGCGCCCTGGCCTGGCGCACGTGGCCGGCGAGTTCCAGCAGGTAGCCGAGCCGCCGCACGGAAGAGTTTTCGTAGACGCCCGCAAGTTTGGCCAGCTTGCGGGAATCGGCTTTCGCCCCAAGATCCTTGACGATCTGGGCGACGCCGTTGATGCCCGCCGCACGGTGGAAGTAGCGGGCACAATCCAGGAGGGTCAACTCGATGCCGGCGACCTTGGCAAAACCGGCGTCGCTCTTCATCTGCGCCAGCCACGCCGGGTGATTGGCTTTGGCGAACGCATGCGGCGCCTGGTACACGAACTGCAATCGGTGACGGCCGATCTCGAATGCGCGTAGCTGTTTGGGGACGATCACCTGAAAAACCATGGCCGCCTGGTGCGACGAACCGTGGAATGCCGCCGCACGAAGCAACGAGATTCGATAGTCGATTCCCTGATGCTTCATCAAGGGGTCGATCCAGCGCACCGGGTCCGGCGCCCCGCTCGGCTGATCTTCGGGACGAAGGATCAGATAGAAGCCGTGTCGCGGATTCGCCAGACGGCGCTTCCTGATCAGCCGGCTGACCGCGACAGCGAGCGTTTCCGGGGCGAGGCCGAGCGCGTCCAGCGCCTGTTTGCGAGAAAAGTAGGCGCGACCACGGGCAAGCTGCTGGTCCAGATATTGGTCAAGCGTAGCCATACCCCAATCATATGCGAAAGTATACGAAAAGGCAATGGTTTTGCATATGATTGGGGAACGAACCAGCACTGAACGCGTGCGCGCCCATGCGTGTAACTTTAGAGCAGTTTGCCTATTAACGCTATGGCCGCCGCGCCTATAGCGCGCCGCTAAAGGCTTGGTGCAGCAGCGACTTTTTCAATGCGTCGAGTGCGGCGAGCTTGCGCGTGTAGAGGGCGTCGAGGCGCTGGGTTTCGGCAGAGATCTCCAATAACTTTTTGACGATGACGTGCTGGTGAGCCAGCGGTGGAATCGGCAGAACGGCTTTCTTCACGAGGTCGCCGCTGATGTTTTTGACGACCGATCCACTTGCCAACTGAGCAAACTGAGATTGGACGAAGCGCGATGAAATCAGGTAGTAAAAATAATCCGTGTCAATCGAGATATTCAGTCTCAACACGAACCAGCCGTCATGAATATAGCCGTTTGTCTTCATGATATAGGGCCGACCAAACGACATGGAATTTGTCAGGATGAAATCGCCCTCTTTGACGAATCGTGACTGTTTAGCACCTTCCGCTGTTATCTTCTGAGCCGTGGAATAGACATACTTTCCGCCTTCTTCGGTGTCGCCGATCTTGATCCAATTCACTCCATCGGATTTAGTTGTGAAAAAGTTTTTGATTGGTCGAGGCGAGCTGCCTCGTTCGACGATGCATACTTGATCAAGTGTGCGATCCACCCAGCCGAGGCCACGCTGGGTGAAGACAGATTGGAGGTGGCTTTCGAAGAGGGCGCGGGCGTTCTGGAGATTCTTTTCGGCGTTGGCTTTGGCGGTGGCGATGCCGTCAAACGCTTCGTCGAGGATGCCAACGATTCGCTGCTGCTCGGGCAGCAGGGGGACGGGAATTGCAACCTGTCCCAGCTTGCTCCTGCTGATGCGCTTCCTCGTCGTCCCGGTCGTCTCCGCCTCCACAGCTTTGAGATAGTCGAGCGATTGGGAGAAGTAATTGAAGAACTCGGGAATGAGTTGCTTCGGGTTGAAGCGAACTATCGTGCAATCGACAGCCGTGATCATCCGCTCGCCGGTGTCCGGCAGAATGCTGCTTCGCCCGACTGGATCGGGCAGCCGTGAGATAAGGCAGTCGCCCTCGAAGATTTCCGTGCATCGCAGACGCTTGAACGTCGCCTCCGAGATATAGCGAGCTTTCTCGCCTCGGTCTTTGAAAACGCCCTCGCCAACATTGCCGGTTTGAATGAGGCGAATGCCCTCTGGCGACTGGTCTTTACTTTCGACCCAGTCGCCATCTGCGAAAACCTCGCAAACGTCCGCTAGCATCTTTATTGGCCATCCATTCTTCATACCAGTTCCCGGATGGTCTTCAGCACCTCCGCGCTCTCGGCGTCCAGCGCGGCGATTTCATCCATGATGACCTCTGGGCTGCGGTGCGCGACTTCCTCGCCGCCGTTCGGATTCTTTACGGAGAGGTCGAAGGTTGCCTTGTCGATGCCCTTGGCGTCCACGCTCCAGGACTTGGGCGAGTCGGCGAAGGTTTTTTGCAGTTTCACGAACTCGGCGAGGTCGTCGTCGTTGAGCGGGTTGGTCTTGCCGAGGTTGCGGCCGGGGTCGAGTTGGTAGAACCAGACCTTGCGCGTGGGCGCACCTTTCTCGAAGAACAACACCACGGTCTTCACGCCCGCGCCCTGGAATGTCCCGCCGGGGCAGTCGAGCACGGTGTGCAGGTTGCAGCTCTCCAGCAGGAGCTTGCGCAGGCTCACGGAGGCGTTGTCGGTGTTCGACAGAAACGTGTTCTTGATGACCACGCCGCCGCGCCCGCCGGCCTTGAGAATTCTGATGATGTGCTGGAGGAAGAGGAAGGCGGTCTCGCCGGTGCGGATCGGGAAGTTCTGCTGCACTTCCCTGCGCTCCTTGCCGCCGAAAGGAGGATTCGCCAGCACCACGTCGTAGCGATCCTTGTCCTGAATATCGGCAAGGTTTTCGGTGAGCGTGTTGGTGTGCAGGATGTTCGGCGCCTCGATGCCGTGCAGGATCATGTTCATGATCGCGATGACGTAGGCGAGGGACTTTTTCTCCTTGCCGTAGAAGCTGCGGGTCTGGAGCGTGGTCAGGTCCTTCGTGGTGAGGTTCTTGCCGGACCGCATGTAATCGAACGACTCGCACAGGAAGCCGGCGGAACCACAGGCGCCGTCGTAGATGCGCTCGCCGATCCTCGGTTTGACCACCCGCACCATGGCGCGGATGAGCGGGCGCGGGGTGTAATACTCACCGCCGTTGCGCCCGGCGTTGCCCATCCGCTTGATCTTTTCCTCATACAGGGCCGACAGCTCGTGCTTCTCGGTCTGCGAGCGGAAGCGCAGTTCGTCGATGTGGTCGATGATCTCGCGCAGGTTGTAGCCGCTTTGGATCTTGTTCTTGATCTCGCCGAAGATCTGCCCGATCTTGTATTCGATCGTGTTCGGCCCGCTGGCCTTCTGGATGAAGCCGTGCAGGTACGGAAAGAGCTTCCCATTCACGAAGTCGCGGAGGTCATCGCCGGTCAGGGCCTTGTTATGGTCGAGCTTGCCGTCCTTGCCCTTGGGCGCGGCCCAGGTTTCCCAGCGGTAGGGTTTGTCGAGGATGTGGGTGTATTTCTTCCCCTCCAGCGCGGCCTCGGTGGTTTTGTCCTCTTCGAGTCCGTCGAGATATTTCAGGAAGAGGAGCCAGGAGGTTTGCTCGGTGTAGTCGAGCTCGGTGGTGCAACCGGCCTCTTTCCAAAGGACGTCGTCGATATTCTTGAAGGCTTGCTCAAACATGAGTTAAATCCGTTTCGCCAGCCGATCCAACAGGGGTCGGATACTGGGGATCGTCTCGATCTCCAGCAGCATCTGCGCCGTCTGCCTGGCCACGTCGGTGCCGACAACCTCCCCGGCGTTGCGGACGTATTTCTCCACGACCTGCGCCGGCGGCACCGGCCGCTTGGCGTCGCCGAGGGGTATTTCAATCGGCTGCATGATGGTTTTTCCCTTGGCCTCGATCACCAGCACGCCCAGCGGCCCCTTTTCCTTCGAGGCCGGGTCTTCCAGCGTCTTGAATTTCCCGAGGTTGTGCTTTATTTCCGGCCGGTTGAACGCCTGGTCCGAGAACGACTTCTTGACGACCTCGCCATCGAGAATCGCGCACGCAACGGGGTACTCATAGCCGAACTTGCCGGAGAATTCTCCCGTGGGACGAACCCGGAAGTAGGGCTGAAGATGCGGCACGCGAATCTCCACGGAGGTCAGGTCCTCGAGCCGTAACCCGCTCTCTTCACGAAACCGCAGCGCGGCGTCGATGGCGCCTTGGGCAATGTAGCCGCAGGGATACTTTTTCAACCGCCAGGTATCGGCGATATGCCATTGTCCAAGCCCCGCCGTGGCCTTGCCTACATCGACACCCTCCATCCGTCCTGCCGCGACGACGCTGTTTATGTAGCCGAGAGGGGCATCGAGGGCGTCAGGGTTCGCCTCGAAGCCGCTGGCGGCCAGTTCAGCCGCCATGACTCCGGCCTGAGACGCGATGCCACCGTGCAGGGGCTTGGTATGAGTCCCGAAATTGCCGGTGATCCCGCCCGCTTGCGAAGCGGCGATCCCCCATGCATGACGCTGTTGCGCGGTGTTGAGGCCCAGCAGCCTGCCGGACACGGTCGCAGAAGTGAGGGGCCCGAACATGGCGGTGCTGTGCAGGCCGTGGAACTGGTCAGCACGCCGGGGGACGATGCGTGACAGCGCCTCCCCCACCTCGTAGCCCGCGATGTACGCTTCGAGCAGTTCGCGCCCGCTCCGGTCCCGCGTTTCGCCGGTAGCCAACATGGCTGGAACCAGCACCACGCTCGGATGGCCGAAACTGGAGCAGTCGTCAAAGTCGAGCGTGTGCCCCAGGGTGCCGTTGACCAGCGCCGCCAGCCACGTGGTCGTCTTTCTGGGCGTGCCCAGCACGGTAGCCTCGTTGGCGGTGCAGCGATTGACCATGTCCTGCACTTTGACTCCCGGGTCCTCGCCCACCCCCGCCAGAGCGACGCCAATCTGGTCGAGAATAGCCAGTTTCGCAATCTCGATGTCCCGCTGGGGGACCTTGTCGAGGGTTACGCCCTTCACGTATTCCGCCAATGTCTGTCCAAATTCCACGTTATGTCCGATTACTTTCATTGATCTCATCGATCCATCTGCCCATTCCGGCTCGCAAGCTGCTAATAGGCATCCACGCGGCGCGCAGCTTCACGACACCTGAACAACACTGCAACGCTGGAGGTCAGACTCGATTCTTATAACAATAGGTCGTTATCGGTTTAGAAATTCGACCCCGAGGTCTTCCTTTACCTGGCTCAGGGACTTTCACCCCCAACAACAAAAACAGCGTAGCCGATTGGCGCTCCGGTTCATGCCGTTGTTGGAGAGCATTTCGCTTAGCCAGCCAAATTTCCAATGGTCTTCTCGGCGGGCAATCGTAAGTAGACCTCTTTTGGGATGTCTGCTGCCGTCTCCAATCCTAGCTGCTCCCGGGGTACGTGCCACGTCTCAGCAAGTGTCTCCACGAGTGTTTCGAGCGTGAACTCGCGGTAGGATAGCCTCCACGCTCTGCTATACGAGTCAGGATGCGCCTGACCATAACTTACCAAAAGTTCCCGGCCACGGCATTTAATCTTCGTAATAACTGGTGGATCCTTCTTGGCGATAGTTATATTTACGGTGACCGTTTCCGGAGTCCTACTGGGGACTACTGCCAATGAATCTCTGTAGGGTTCGAGGACCTGCTGAATGAAGGAGATGCTGGCCGCGTACTTCTCCACAGTCTGGATCCCGAACAGCTCTGACATGCATCGGCTCTTGAGGTTACTGCCTCTAAACACGCCTTTAGAGTCAAAGTACAGCTCGTAGAACATGCCATTCAGCAAATGCTCTGCGGCCTCTAGGGGAAGGCTTGCAAGAGTGCGCCTGAGGTCCTTAAGGAGCGCGACAGATTTTCTCTCCGCACCACAAGCACACTGGTAAAGATTCCGCCCGAGAACGAAGATTTGATCGGGGGATAGCTTCGACCATTCGAGATGAAGCATCTTTACCACAGCGGGATTTTGCTTATACCAGTTGTACGACTTGAGGGCAGAAATGATCTCTGTCACTTCATTCTTTCCTGCGAGCGAAAAGTCGATATCGGCCTTCGCGAAGTCAGAATAGCGAAATCTATCCTCAACAGTGAGGATAACACCTTCGTCGTGTAGCTTTTGCACGATCTTCGCAGCTACCACTTCGGGACTAAGCGCGCGCAGATCGAGATACCCGGTTGTCTTATGTAGGCCCGGCACCTCTACCTTCTTGTCGAACATTGCTGGAAGTATGTACTCCTTATTCTCCGCAAATGCGCGTGCCTGCGCGCTCTTCCGTTCGTGATTCGTCCAGAGCTTCTTCTTGTATGCCTCAGATACGAACATCACGGTATACATCGCTTGATTCTTGTACACGTCGGACAGGTAGCTGTATAGATCCTTTCCCCAGAGCCTTGTATCTTCGAACTTATCGTAGAAGACCTTTACGCCGTGGCGCACGAGCTCTTCGGCTACTCGCTCGACGTATTTTCGGTCCTCGCCGGCGAAGGAGAGGGCTACGTGGTATTTGTCCATCGGTGTATGCGCGGATTGCCGTTCATCGCTCTTGGCTACGCCACCGCTTAACGATGGCATCGACGTCGAGGTCCGTCGGGCCGTCTCTCCACTTTGCGTAGAAGTCCACGTCATCGCTGTTGGGCGTCGGATTCGGTTTATCGAACTGAAGCCGCGTTGGAATGGGGACGGCCTCGCCGAGTACCAACGCTTCGCCCCGCCCCAAGCCCGCAAGGACGCTGACCAAGTCTCCTTCGCTCTCGGGAACGAGGCTGCGGACGTAGCCTTGATCGTCGGGGTTCGTGATCCGCAGGCAGATGAACGTCCCACATTGGGCGAGAACTGTTTCGGAGACTTCGTGGGGTCGCTGGCTGACCACAGCCAAGCCAACGCCGTACTTGCGTCCCTCCTTCGCGATGCGCTCCATCGACTTCCGGGAACCCGCGAACTGGCTTTCGCTCGCGCGAGGAATGTAGGCATGCGCCTCCTCGCACATCAGGAGAATGGGGAACTCGCGGTACTTGGGGTTCCAGTAGTTGAACTCGAACGCCAAGCGGCCGATCTGTGCAGCCACTGTGGGGCGTACATCAAATGGCACCGGTGACAGGTCGATCACAGTAACCGCCGCCTTCTGCGCACCAAGCCCAACGAAATCGCGTAACATAGCTGACAGTGACGCCGAACTGTTTCGCTTGGTCGGCTTCAGAAGGAAGTCGTACCTCGTGTCATTGAGCTTACTTTCGATCCGCATGAGGAAGCGATCGAAGTCGCCGAACATCGGCCCCTGTCGGTTGCCCACGCGCTCGACGTTTTTCAATCGAACCTTGGTGATAACGTCATCCAAAGAGAAATAAATGGGTGTGTCAACCGTCACCCTCGGCAGCCCGAGCGCGGGGATTGCCGAGCTATTCTCTGCCTGTCGCCCCTCAAGGAGACAATCCCGGAAGAATGCCGTCTGGTTGGTCGCCTCCCGCTCGCTGTGTTCAATCAACAGATCGCAGAGCTCTGCGTACGTCATTAGCCAGTACGGGATCTCCAACTCTCTCGCATCAACATGCCGGACAATCATATCCTCGAATGCGTAATGCCGGTTCCCATCCTCCCGCTTCCAACAGTACTCCCCGTGCACGTCCAAGATGATGATGTGGGCGCGTGGCATGACAGCGACCGCGCGCTGTACCAACGAGGCGACCGTCCACGACTTGCCCGATCCGGTTTGCCCAAGAATAGCGAAGTGACGCCCGAATAGATTGGACGGATCGAGGCACACTTTGAGCGACGGATGCGTCGCCACCGTCCCAACGGAGAACCCCTTCGACTGGAAACGCTCGAACATCCTGGCGATATCCGCCGAGCCGATCGCGTGAACTTCGGCACCGGTGGTCGGATACCGGCCGACCCCACGGTCAAACTGGCCATCGGTACGGATCGAACCGATTGGCGTAAGCCGCGCGATCCGCTTGGCGAAAGGCAATCGCGCGGTGTCCTCGCCTGGCGTCTCGATGGTCGGCGCGGCCAGCGCCTCCTGCTCCGTCATGCGGGTCACGATGGCGATGATGTTCACATCGTGCTGCCGGATGGCGACGTATGAGCCGATCTGCCCTACAAGAATATCCTCGTCACCGATTGTGACGGTCGGCGCGCGTCCCTGATCGTCTTCGACGAGTGAGGTCGTGAGCTGATTCCCCTGAACATCGACGACGTATCCGATCACGGTGTTGGCGGGTTCCGGCATCGGTTATACCTCCTTGGCCAGGCGCTCGAAGCTCCAAAGGTCGGTATGTCCCGGCCCTGTATTGCCCTTCATGGAGCACTGGGTTTCAGTCACTACAACCACGTTGGTCTTGGGGCTCCAGCGGGTCCATGCGGTCGCGCCAAGGACCTTCGTGAAGATCAGGACCGTAAAGTCCGTTCGGGCAAGGGCGGCTTCGATGACCGCGTTCACGTGCTCGTCCGCGAAGCCGTACCCAATGCACACGAGCCGGTTGATGGGCGCGGCGTTGTGTGCCAAGCACCCACGAAACGTGGACCATAACGCAGAGTACGGTGGGTTCATCGTATCCGCCGCCTTCCTGCGCTGGGGCGGGACCATGAGCCTCTTTGTGCCGGCCGGCGGTCCCACGCCGAACCCGCACCGGCGCACACCGTTGGTCGGGCATTCGTACCAACCGAGCGATCCGTGGAGCTTCAGGAGGTGGATGGGCTTCACGGTCTCGTCGAACTGCTTACCCCTGTGCGTCCCGCGAATTCGCCCAATTCGTTCCTCAAATAGTGCCGGATCGAAGTACGAATGCTCCACGCCCAGGTAGCCGTCGACCACACGCACCCGGACATGTGTCGCCGCCCGCTCGATGAGCGGGTCGTAGTTGAGGCTGAAAACCTTTACACAGGGGTCCGAGTGCTGCGCGATGCGTTGGACAAACTCGCCGTGCAGATTGAGCGGCGGAGTCTTGGGCATGAACAGTTCCGCCAGCGCGTCCGTCACCAGGTGTCGGTACGGCGTATCGTTTGCCCCGCCGTCGTCCAACAGGTCCAAGGCTTGCTCAATTCCATTTGCGCCGCCATCAAGCTTGGCCTGGATGTCATCGCGCATTCCTGCATCCGTGATCGAGTCCTTGATGAGGTCCCAAAGTTGGAACGCGAGTGGGTAGCCGTTCCCGTTGAGGTGCGAGGAGCCTGCCCCGAGGAGGTAGCCGACGCGCTGCGACTTGAGTTGTTGGGCTACCTTTGCCTCAAGCTCTGTCGTGAAGTCGGATGCTGCGACCATGCGTCGGTACGCCGAACGTGCGCTCATCCGCGCCCGCTTGCGCGCGGCGGGTGGAGCCGAGGGTTAGCCAGCATCGGTTTCTGACGCGGTTGTTCCTTATTCCACGCCCAGTTCGTGGCATGAAATACGATGCGCAGGTTCTTCACTGACGAATCGCGCCTATACGCCAGTCGGTCCCTCGGGCCCATTCGCCAGACATCGACGGCTCTGTCGGGTCGGCGGTACTTGGCATCGTAGTTCTCGAGCGAAGTGAGATAGATGTTTGCGTAGTTTTCTCCTTCAACATACACGCCAATCCACGGCGAGCACGCAAACGCGCGACAAGCCTCGATCACTTTGGCTCGATCGCTCATCGACCGACGGAAGATATTTACGGAGATGTTGTCCTTGCCTGATTCACGCGATCGGGATTTGACGGTAATCCCGAGGCGCCGCTCCGTTTGTCGATGATATGCGATGAGATCGATGCCGGTATGGTCAACAAAAACAACTTCGAAACCCGACCGGGACAACCAATTGCTCAATATCGACTCCCCAAAGTCGCCAAGGATTTTCCTATGCCGAGAGCTCTTGTCCATTTCCATGTGCGCATTCTTCTCGGAGTTGTTTATATCGCTCGCCCTGGTGCGGGCTAATCGGGATAGTGAGAAACCTCGCGGCTCCCCCTTCCCACACCACCGGACAGTCGGGTCACATACATGGCGGTTCGATGAAGTGTATTCCTATTTTGTCGCCACATTCGGCAACCCCAAGTTCAGGAAGTAACGCGCCGGCAATGCCAGCGCGAGCGCCGGGGGCTGTGCGGTCACGTGTCCGCTCGCCCCGGATGCACCACGCCTCATATCTGGTTTTGTTCCCCGGATCGAGTCCGGGGCAGGCTTGCTCCGCCGTTTCGGGTTCAGCTTCCTTCAGACCCCACCTCGCGGTGACGCCCTTGCCATTTCCCTAGCCTTCGGCTCTGCGAAAACCTGGCTGTCGGACTCCCACCGACATAGTTACGTGCCATGCCCGGAACACACGTCCGCCATCAGCGGCGCGGCGAAGCCGCGTACGCTGCATGGCGTTGTTCGCATTCTTCACTTATGAAACTCAGTCTTGCTGAACTCGATATAGTTCAGGACCTGCGCATATCGGAATGCGAGCTTCGTATTCAGCGCTGCGCGGTGTCTCTCGTACTCCTTAGTGGCAAAATCCGAAATCATCGCCAACACTTGCTCCGTTCTTGACCTGTCGCACACAGAAAGAGCTGCCTTGCCTAGGTAATCGACAATGGTATAGCCGTCGACGTCTATTCGCAGCATGTCAGCGCATGCCCGAGCAACAACCCTGTCAGCGTCACCACGGGCTCCGCCACCGGAAGATCCTGCAATCGCCTGGATAAACTCATGAGAGCGCTTGTCCAGGACTATGCGAGGGTGCTGCGCGATTTCTGACTCAAGATGGTGCGCTCTCGCAAGTACTGGGCCATACAGTTCGTTGGGTTGCATCTCGACGCCAGCGCCAATTGCTATCCCTCCGCGGATTGGAGTTCCCCGTGCAAGGGTTACGGCCATCACATTCGCGCAGCACCCAAGCAGAAAGAACATTGGCTTGAGGGGAGACACTGATTTCGGGTCGCTCAACGTTCCAAACACTATCAGGCCGTCAGAGAAGCGTTGGCATTTGAGCATTCCGCTGTTCATCTGGCTCCAAACGGTCTCATTTCCGGATATCTGCCGGACTACCGGCGCGAGGTTGCCCTTTGACCGTTCCACCCAAGAATGAATGGTGTCGTGGAGAAGCATTGTTGTTCCGTATACCTTCCTGACGCCCGACTCGAACGCTTCCCGCTTTTCGCCGCTCATCTTGGAATCAACGAAGTCAATTTGCTCCATGGCCTCTGTTTGCCCGAGAATGTCCAGAAAGGCCACTATCCAGTTGCAATGGGCGAGATCGGGTGTCGTATTCATTTCTGCAATTGCGAACGTTCCCAGCCACCGGCGCGCGACTGCGATGGCGAAGGATGGTACGGCGCTTCCCGCGCGTCCGGGTCGGCTGGGGGGTTAGCCGTCATCATCATTCGCAGTATTTCCATATGAACTCGCCGCAGAAATCGACGAACCAGAGGAAGATCTGATGTACACGGTCGGCCGTCTTGTCCGCCTCAATTCGCAAGTCTGCATTCCTTGGAATCGCCCAAATCTGGCGACAAACGATGCTATCGACGATGTCGTCAGCAACTTTGAAATGCCACAAGTATGCTGTGTCCCCACGAGTCACCGATGAAGTGCGGGCCTCTTGGCGCCCAGCTCTATCCTCGATCGCCCTTGCGACGAGCGTCTCGCATTGATAGTAATGGAATGTCAGATTGTGCCGCACTTGGCCGATGAGGCGCTCAAACTCACCTCGGCCCGGGGCACCGGGCAGGAAATTCTCAAGCTCATGAAATGACTGCTGGGTTTGTGCGTCGCACTGGCCCACCAGTGCCACGAGTGCAGGATCATTTCGGATTTCCTCTATGATCTTGAGTCCTTCGTACAGATGTGAAAGTTCAGTCCTGATGAAGTACATCCCAGCGCCAGTTTGACGGGGCTTCTTGGTACTGGGCTGATCCCGTTTCCAGTGGTCCAGCGCTTGATTGGCCAGCGAAAGATCATTGCAGGCCATCATTAGCTTTACGACAGTCGCCGCGCTACTACCGCGGGCGAACAACGTCTGGAAGTTGACATATCGTGTTGATGTCCGAGCCACTGCGCTCCGCCCTGTTACCGTGACGGCTAACGTCTGCAGTGAGATGCGCGTGCGAGCGCCGACGCTCGTGGAGCGTCATTCTCGACTGCCCGGTTAGAGCGCACTCTTGCCCAATAGCTTGTCAATGCCCTGCGTCCGGCATTTCAGAGATG
>Ga0326597_10007180_pt1 | contig 15166 bp, 16 predicted proteins | sample RVTome_12_FD_203789 | JGI IMG/M metagenome (GOLD analysis project Ga0326597, IMG submission 203789) | Soil microbial communities from uranium-contaminated site in the Upper Colorado River Basin, Wyoming, United States - RVT100D185 | ecosystem: Environmental > Terrestrial > Soil > Contaminated >... | reverse complement strand
CCTCGTCGTCGACGAGCCTCGATCCAGCCCGCCTCGACCGTCTCAAGACGGCGGTGGCCGAGACCGTGATGAACGCCATCGAACACGGCAACAACAATCAGTCCGAACTGTCCGTTGAGGTAGCAGTCTTCGCCGGCGTCCATGCGCTCGTGGTCCGCATCCGAGATCACGGCGGAGGGACCGAGGTGCCCGAGGCGACCGATCCGGACATCGACGCCAAGCTGCGGGGCGAACAGTCGCCGCGCGGATGGGGCCTCTTCCTGATCCGCCACATGGTGGACGACGTCCAGGTGACCGTCGACGACGAACACCACACCGTTGACCTCGTGGTCAAGACCGATCGGAACGACGCATGAGCGACTTCATCGCATCCACACACAGCCAGTCCGATGTCGGCGTCGTGATCATGCGCGGTGACCTCAACGGAGCCGCCGGTGACGCCCTCAACCAGGCGTACGCGGAAGCAACAACGGCGAGCCCGCCGGTCGTGGTGCTCGACTTCAGTGCGGTCGAGTACATCAACTCGACCGGGATCGCCCTGATCGTCGGGATACTGAGTCAGGGGCGCCAACAGGGCCGTGAGGTCCGTGCTGCTGGACTCACGCCGCACTACCGGGAAGTGTTCACCCTGACGCGCCTCTCGGACTTCATGACGTTCCACGAGTCCCAGGAATCGGCGGTCACCGGGCGACCCGCCCCCGCCTGACCTGATGACCTCGCAGCGAGACTCTGCCAGGTTCATATCGGTGCTCGCGTGGCTCACGGCGGCCGTCGCGGTCGTCGGTCCGACGGCGATGACGCTCTGGCTCGAGGTCAAGCTCCGTCGGGCCGGTACGTCGTTCGAGGCACTCACGGGCGAGCCGATGGTGCCGAGCCTCATCTGGATGATGGCGTGGGCCGGCTACTCGATCGTTGGGGCGACGGTTGTGACGCGCCGCCGCGACAACCGAATCGGCTGGCTGTTGCTGGGGATCGGGTCCGCCGTGGCCGTCCTCGCCGCCAATGACGGCTACAGCCGGGCGGCGGCCGTCCTCGGCATGGTCGGAGCCGAGTGGTCGGGCTGGTTGACCGGCACGGCCGGCCCTGGGGTGATCGCGCTCGTGGCTCTGCTGCTCGCGACCTTCCCGTCGGGGAGTCTCCGCGTCCCGTTGCCGCGGTGGTACCTGTCGGTCACGGGTGCGGCGGCGGTTGTCGTCGTGGTCGCCAAAGGCCTTCGCCCGGGGCTCAGCGACGTCGAACTGCCGAACCCGATTCAGGTGCCTCTGCCACGCGAACCCTTCGACGCCGTCGTGTTCGTCGGCACCATCGTGATGCTCATGCTCGCCCTGCTTGCCCTGTTCGCTCTGATCCGCGGCTTCCGGCGATCGTCCGGTGTCGAACGGCTGCAGTTGCGCTGGTTCGTGACGCCGACGATCGTTCTTCCGGTCGTCATGGCGTTCGTGATCGTCCTCGACAGGCCAGAATGGGATTCCATGACAGACCTCGTCGTGGCTGTGGCCTTCGCGATCACGTTTCTCGGGAACGCGGTCGGCATCGGTGTCGCCGTCACGAGGTACGGCCTGTTCGAGATCGACCGGGTCATCTCGAGGACGGTCTCATGGTTCACCGTGACCGTCCTGCTCGTGGCCGGTCATGCCGGGACGGTGCTCATGCTGCAGGCCCTGCTGCGAGCCGTCGGTGCTCCGGACAGCGACCTCGTGGTTGCGGCATCGACCTTGCTCATGGCGGGCGCAGCGCGACCGTTGTTTCGCCGCGTACGCACGTCGGTCGACCGTCGGTTCAACCGAACCGGCTACGACGCGGAACGCATCGTCGGCTCGCTGACCTCGTCGTTGCGCGACGTGGTTGATCCAGAGTCGGTGAGGGAGGCGCTGGTGGCCAGCGTGAACCGCTCGCTGCAACCCGCGACCGTCTGGACCCTGACGGTCGATGGAGACATCAGTCCTCGGCGTGCTCGGGCTTGACGGCCAGCACCGGGCAGTTCGCCTTGAGAATCACGTCCTGGGCGTTCGAACCGAGCAGTAGCTTGCCAACCGGTGACCGCCTGCGGATGCCGATCACGATCAGGTCGACGTCCTCGTCCTCGGCGCATTGCAGCACGTCGTCGGACGGCGAGGCACCCCGTGCGAACCGCTTGACCGCGTAGTCGATCCCCTCGTCGTCGAGCCGCTTCTCGGCTTGCTCGAACGCGTCGTTGTAGGCGCGGACCGTCTCGAGTTCGTCGCGTTCGCCGCCACGCATCGAGTGGACAACGATCAGCGTCCCGCCGCGCATGCGGGTCTCGTCGATGGCTCGATCGAAGGCCGCCTGGCCTTCGGCGGATCGCAGGAATCCGACGGCGATGCGCATCATTGGCTCCCTCGTGACGGCACGACTGGTTGCCGGTGAGCGTAGTCCGGACGGTGGCCCGGAGTCCGCGGAGACGAACCAGTCGATTCCGATAGGGTCCGCGATGCAGTGCGGAGACGGCGATCCCGCTCCCGCCGCACCCTTTCCCAGCACAGGCGGGCGGTCGGTGATCCCGGCGCCTCCACCAGGTCACGACGAGGAGACGGACTGTGGCTGACCGGCACGTACCCGCGGGTGTGACCACTCGCGATCCGGCCGATACCGAGGGCTGTCCCGACCCGCGGGATCTCTTGCCTCCGGACGAGCCTGTTCATCTCGTGGACTCTGACGGCACCTTCCACGACGACCCGGACCACCCGGTCGACCTCGACGACGAGCAGTTGAAGCTCCTGTACCGCCACATGGCCGTCACCCGGCGCGTCGACCGCGAGGCCATCAACCTGCAACGGCAGGGGCAACTCGGTGTCTACGCGTCCTGCATGGGGCAGGAGGCTGCGCAGGTCGGCGGAGCGTTCGCGCTGGCCGACAACGATTGGGTCTTCCCGTCATACCGCGAGATGGGTGCCGCGGTCGTGAAGGGCGTCGACACCGGTTTGCTGCTGCACCTGTTCCGTGGCACCTGGCTGTCCGACCACGACGTCTACGAGCACCGGTACGCGCTGCTGTCGATCCCGATCGGGACCCAGGCGCTGCATGCCACCGGGTTCGCCATGGGCGCGAAGTTCGAGAACAACCCGATCGTGGTCATGTCCTACTTCGGCGACGGTGCGACGTCCGAGGGCGATCCGCACGAGGCCATGAACTTCGCCGGCGTGTTCAAGGCACCGGTGATCTTCTTCGTCCAGAACAACCAGTACGCCATCTCCGTGCCCCTGTCGGCACAGACCGCCGCCCCGACGCTCGCTCACAAGGCGGTCGGCTACGGGATGCCCGGGCTGCGGTGCGACGGCAACGACGTGCTCGCGACCTACGCCGTGGCCAAACAGGCCGTCGAACGCGCCCGCCGCGGCGACGGCCCGGCCATGATCGAGGCGCTCACGTACCGCATGGAGGCCCACACGACCTCGGACGATCCGACCCGGTACCGCACCAAGGAGGAACTCGAGGCCGCCGCCGCCACCGACCCCATCGCCCGCTACCGCAACTTCCTGACCAAGCGCGGCCTGTGGGACGACGACTTCGAGGAGCAGGTCAACGACGAGGCGGGCCTGGAGGCCCAGCGCATGCGCGACGAGATCTACGAGGCTCCGCACGGCGACCCGACCGAGGTCTTCGACCACGTCTACGTCGACTCGACCGGTTACTACGAACGGCAACGGCCGTTCATGCAGGCCGAGCTCCAGGCGGGGAAGGGAGCCTGATGGCGGTCACGATGGCGCAGGCGATCAACAAGGCGCTGGGCGACGCCATGCAGGAGGACGACCGCATCCTCATCTTCGGCGAGGACGTCGGCAAGCTCGGCGGCGTGTTCCGCATCACCGACAAGTTGCAGGAGACGTTCGGCGAGGCTCGGGTCTACGACACGCCGCTGGCCGAATCCGGCATCGTCGGCACGGCGATCGGGCTGGCCATGTACGGCTACCGCCCGGTGCCCGAGATCCAGTTCGACGGGTTCAGCTACCCGGCGTTCGAACAGATCGTGTCGCACATGGCGAAGATGCGGAACCGTTCGCGGGGACGCATCAAGCTGCCGATCACGCTGCGGATCCCCTACGGCGGCGGGATCGGCGCGGTCGAACACCACTCCGAGTCCCCCGAGGCCTACTGGGCGCATACCGCAGGACTGAAGGTGATGACGCCGGGCAACGTCGCCGACGCGTACTCGATGATGCGCGAGGCGATCGCCATGGACGACCCGGTGATCTTCCTCGAGCCCAAGCGCCGCTACTGGATGAAGGCCGACGTCGAGCTGCCGGTGAAGACCGAACCGACGCACAAGGCTGTCGTGGCACGCGAGGGCACCGACGCGACCGTCATCGCGTACGGCCCGATGGTGAAGACCGCGCTGGAAGCGGCCGAGGCCGGCAACGAGGAGGGCTTGTCCATCGAGGTCGTCGACATGCGGTCGCTGTCGCCGATCGACACCGACACGATCGTCGGCTCCGTGAAACGGACCGGCCGCGCGATCGTCGTGCACGAGGCGGCCCAGACGCTCGGCATCGGGTCCGAGGTCGCGGCCCGGATCCAGGAGCTCGCCTTCTACCACCTCGAAGCGCCGGTGCTGCGTGCGACCGGTTTCGACACCCCGTACCCGCCGGCGATGATCGAGGAGTACTGGCTCCCGAGCGTCGACCGCATCCTCGACCTCGTCGAGAAGACCATGGACTACTGATGGCCGATATCAAGGACTTCAAGCTGCCCGACCTCGGGGAAGGCCTCGAGGAAGGCGAGATCGTGGAGTGGCACATCGCCGTTGGCGACGTCATCGAGCTCAACCAGACCGTCGCTTCCGTCGAGACCGCGAAGGCGGTCGTGGACGTGCCGTCGCCGTACGCGGGCAAGGTCGTCGAACTGGTCGGGGACGTCGGCGAGACGCTCGAGGTCGGCACGGTGTTCGTGCGGATCGAGGTGGGGGCGGGCGCCAGCAGTGGCGGTGCCGACAGCCAAACGGCGCTCGACGAGTCCGCACCGGGCAGTGGCTCGACGGGACTCGACGCGGACAGCGAACCGCAGCCGCTCGTCGGCTACGGCAACCGCGAAGGCGGTGGTCGCCGGCGACGCCGCGGTGGGGCAGAGGCGCAGGACGCCGAGTTGGGCAACGGGCAGATCACCCAGGCCACCACGCCGCTGGCCAAGCCGCCGGTGCGCAAGCTCGCGAAGGACCTCGGCGTCGACCTCGCGTCGATAGCGTCGGGGTCAGGCCCCGAGGGCAGCATCACCCGCGGCGACGTCCGCAAGGCGGCCGCGACCGGGATTGTCGCCGGTCAGATGTCGGCGGCGGCCACCGCGGCCCCGCCTGCCCCGGCTGCTGCTCCGAAGCGCGAGGCCAGGGGCGTCGTGAAGTCCCTGGTCGGCGCGGCGGAACCCGCGCCAAGGCTGGTCGCGGCTGCGGCAGGCGAGAAGCCCGTTCCCGGCTTCCGGGGCCGCTACCCAGGCGAGGTCGAACAGGTCCGCGGCATCCGCAAGCGCATCATCGAGAAGATGGAGCACTCGCGGCGCGACATCCCGCACGCGCTGTGTGCCACCGACGCCGATCTGACCGACCTCTGGGCGCTGCGCAAGGATCTGACGGCCCAGGCCCAGGCCGACGGGTTCGACGTCAAGATCACCCCGTTCGCTCTGATCATGCGCGCGACCGTCCTGGCGTTGCGCCGGTTCCCGACGCTGAACGCCCGGTACGACCAGCAGGCCAACGAGATCCACCTGCTCGAACCGATCCATCTCGGCGTGGCGGTCGATACCGACCGCGGCCTGATCGTCCCCAACATCAAGGACGCACACGCCAAGTCGACCCTGCAGTTGGCGATCGAGACCGTCGAACTCGCGGCGAAGTGCCGCGACGGCTCGGCAACGCCGGCAGAGCTGACCGGTGGGACGTTCACGGTCGACAACTACGGGTTCTTCGGCAACGACGACGGCAACCCGATCATCAACGCGCCCGAGGTCGGCATCCTCGGCATCAGCGCCATCCGTGAACGACCGTGGGTCCACCAGGGCGAGATCGCGGTTCGCAGGGTCGCCCGCTTCCAGTTGGCGTTCGACCATCGCGTCTGCGACGGCGGCGAGGCCGGCCGGTTCGTGACCTACATGGCCGAACTGTGCGAGAGCCCGACCAAGATCCTGCTGCACAGCTGAAGGACGCTGCCAATGGCTCACGACGTCGTTGTCCTCGGCGGCGGCCCAGGCGGGTACGCCGTCGCGTTCCGCGCGGCCGCCCGCGGCCTGGACGTCGCCATGATCGAGCAGGACAAGGTCGGTGGGACGTGCCTGCACCGCGGGTGCATCCCGTCCAAGGCGATTCTGCACGTCGCCGAGGTCCTCGAGGAGGTCCACCGGGCGGACGTGCTCGGCCTCGAGGTCGCGTTCGAGGGCATCGACGGCGACAACCTCTCCGCGTTCCGGCAGGGCGTGATCGACAGCCTCCACAAGGGACTGCACTTCCTCGCGAAAAAGCGGACCACGTTGCACGACGGGCGGGGGAAGATCACCTCGGCGACCACCGTCGAAGTCACCGCCGCCGACGGCACGACCACAACGGTCGAGGGCCGCAACCTCGTCATCGCGACCGGGTCGGTACCACGTTCGTTCTGGGACGTCGACGGCGAGGTCGTGCAGACCTCCGACGAGGCGCTCTGGTTCACGCAGGCTCCCGCCCGTGCGGTGATCATCGGTGCCGGTGCCATCGGGATGGAGTTCGCGTCGATGTGGCAGCCGATGGGCTCCGAGGTCACGGTCGTCGAGGCGTTGGACCGGGTGCTGCCGCTCGAGGACGTGGACGTGTCGGCGGCCGTCGCCAAGGCCTACAAGCGCCGTGGCATCCGGACCCTCACCTCGGCGAAGGTGACCGCGATCGACGTCGCCGACGGCGTCGGAATCGTCTCGGTCGACACGGCCGACGGGTCCAAGCAGTTGTCGGCCGAGGTGGTGCTCGTGGCCGTCGGCCGCGGGCCGAACACGTCGGACATCGGCGCGGACGAGTTGGGGGTCCTCGACGAGCGCGGGTTCGTGCAGACCGACGAAGTCGGTCGGACCAACGTCGACAGCGTCTGGGCGGTCGGCGACGTGCGTCCCACACTCGCGCTCGCCCATGCCGCGTTCGCTGAAGGGTTCGTCGTTGCCGACGCGATCGCCGGTGGGGACGTGACGCCGGTCGACCACGTGCACACTCCTCGGGTCACCTACTGCCACCCCGAGGCCGCGTCGGTCGGGCTGACCCAAGCCGAGGCCGAGGAGCGGTACGGCGCGGATGCCGTCACCGCAACGACCTACTCGCTGAAGGCCAACGCCAAGGGGATCATCTCGGGCCAGGACGGGTTCGTGAAGGTGGTGTCGCTGACCTCAGGGCCCGGTGTGGCACCGGGCGCGACCGGCGAGGTCCTCGGTGTCCACATCGTCGGACCGCATGCGACGGACATGATCGCCGAGGCGACGCTGGCGACCCAGTGGGGTGCGCTGCCCGAGGAAGTGGCGGCGATCACCCACGCCCACCCGACGCTCTACGAGGCCCTGGGCGAGGCGTTTCAAGCCGCCGCCGGCCTCCCGTTCCACGGCAGCCACTGACGCGGCGTCGGGCTACTTGGCGGCGCCCTTGGTCATGACCTCGAGGAAGACCTGCATCAGTTGGCCGGTCTGCATGTCGGGGTTGTTGAGCGCCATGAGGCTCAGCCCGTCGCCGACCGCCACCACAAGGTGCGCGATGTCCTCCAATGGGTAGGCGGGCTCGAGTTCGAGGTCGCCGATGTGCCGCTCGATGGCGGCGGCCACGACTTCGCGCGTGGCGGCCTGCCGCTCGGCGACGCGTTCGCGGACCTCGGGGTGCCGGGCGGCATACAACTCGAACTCGGCCTCGAGCAGGAACCACTCCGGGGTCCACTGGGCCAAGCGGTCGCGGCGTTCGCCGAAGGCTTCGGCCCGGTCGCCGGGGGCGGACTCGTCCATGACGCGCTGCACGTCTGCGATCGTCTGCTCGCGACGTTCCTCGAGCAGGGCGAGGAAGAGCTCCTCCTTGCTGGAGAAGTTCGAGTAGACGGCGCCCTTCGTGTAGCCGGCGGACTCGGCGACCATGTCGACGGACGTGCCGTGATAGCCGTGGCGTGCGAACACCTCGGCGGCTGCCTGTAGCAGGTCGTCACGGGTCTTGGCGCGCTGCTGTTCGCGCGTGAGCCGCGAGTTCGTCATCGGGTGCCCTGGGTCGGCCGCTGGTCAACGGACGGCGAGAATACCCACTGGGATTGCAAGCTCAGCCGAAGGCGCCCTGCCCGACGGCAGCGGGCACGAGGTCGGCGCGCGTGGCGCGCTCCTTGTGCGAGGCGAACGTGCGCAGGACGCTGTCGAGACAGGCGGGGCAGCAGAAGACGGTGACGGCCGGGCCGATCTTCTGGTGGTCGGCGCCGTCCTTCTGACAGACCGGGCAGTCCATGGAGAGCCTTGACTCTCGGTATGTCACCGAGCGTACGCCTGTCCTGCCCAAGAGTGAACGACCTGGGGTCCGTCCCGGGTGGGACCTACGTCCTGTCCAGTGACGGGCCGTTCAGCCCGGCTTGACGACCATCGCCCAGATCGCGACGACCAAAATGAGGATGTCGAGCATCGACAGCATGGCGATGCGCTTCTCGAGCGGCCCCACGTTCGGTGAGTCGGGGCCTTCGGACTCGATCACCGAACGGAGCTTTCCCACTGTTGGGGTGATCATCCCGTGACCGATGCCCAGGGTCAGGATCACGGCGGTGAACCCCAGGGTGATCCAGAGGTCGCCGAACGAGAGGGCACCGTCGCTCGTGAGCACCATGCCGACACCCGCCAAGAGGGTCACGATGGCAGCCGGGTCGAACACGCTCTTGCCGAACCAAGTGGCCTGGCCCGTGACGACCGCTTGACCGGCGCGGTCGCCGGCCGCACTCAATCGACCGAGCATGATGTTCAACGCAACGGCTGCACCGAACCAGATCGCGGCGGCGAGGACGTGGATGACCTGCAGGGTCGTGTACATGCGGTGCTCCTCGGCGGGTTCCGGGCAGAATCCTCCCCTGCGTCTCGCTCGTTGGCAAACACCCGGGACGACTTCAGGGCCCGACGGTCCAGCGGTACAGCACGTCGTCAGCAACGACCACGTAGCCGTCGTCCTCGCAGACCGCCACCGCACCGAGGCCGACGACATCCTCGGGGAACCAGTCAGCCTCGAGTCGTGGGGTCGGCGGGACATCGACCTCCGCGCAATGATCGGGCAGTTCGGCGCCCTGCGGCCACGCCGCGCGGAGGACCGTGTTGCCGGAGTCGCCCGCGTGGGCCTCACGGATGTCGGTTGAGTCCTCGGGAAGCCATTCGGGGACCCACTCGCGCTTGATCGCGTCCTGCGCCTTCGCGTCGAAGTACCCGTCGTAGTGCACTTCGTGGCGGTCGACCGCACACGCCGTCGAGGCGACGGCGAGCACTAGCACCGTCGTCACGACCGAACCGAGATGTGTCACCGTAACTCCTCCATGCCGCCATGGGCGACCAGAACGTAGACCCCGTCGCGGGTGATGCCCGACACCCGATGCCCGGCAGTCACGGCCGCGCCGATCGTCATGCGGAGTGCGTCGACCCACGCAAGTGCGACGTCCGGACGGCTGCGACGAATGGATTCGATGTCACCGGGGACTCGGGCCAACTGTCTGGGGTATGACGACGGGGTGACCGATGGGAGGTCGTCATCGCGGACGTCGAGGACGAACTCCGCCCCGGTCCGCTGGAGTGCCTGCACGTCCGGTTCGGCACGGTCGCCGGCGACGGCCCGTCGCACCCGGCGGTCGTCGAGGTCCCACTCGACCAGGAACCGGTCGGTCGGCAGCCCGACGTTTCGGCCGTCGGCCATCGGTCCGTACAGGTCCTCGAGGAACGCTACGGGCCGGGCGCCGAGGGCCAACAGGTTGAGGACCGCGTTGCGCCGCACGAGGGGATCGAACGTCCAAAGGACGCGGTCGATCCCGCGGTCCCGGCACCACGCCATCTGGTGCAGCTTCAGGGCAAGGCCGATGCCACCACCGGCGTGGTCGGCAAGGACGGCGCTGAGGTGGGAGTGCAGGTGCGTCCCCTGGTCGTCACGACCGAGGAAGGCTGCCGTGCCGCCGACCATCCGACCGTCGGCGAACGCGGCCGTGACCTGCCCGCCGGTGTGGACGAGGACCCACAGGACCTCACGGGTGATGATCCCGCCCATTGCGGCCAGATCCCGTTCCCAGACGTCGTCGAACAGGCGGGACAACTCGCTCAGTTGCTCGCCGTCGAGGTCCGGCCCGTCCACGAGTTCCACACCCGCGTGCAAAGCGGCGGCGGCCGCGAGTTCGGTGGAAGGCTCAGTCATGGGGCGTGACGCTATCCGGCGCTCGCGGCCTTGACCTGGGCTTTACCTGCGGATGGGGCGAAGTTTCCGTGGGTCTTCGTACCGTCCGCACATCCCCTCCAACCAGGAGTCCCGCCCCATGGAACGCCGAATCATCCTCGCGACCGCCGTGTCGGTCGCTCTTGTCACAACCTCCGCAACCGCGGCCGTCATGGCCGCGGTCCGCCCCGCCGAAGCCCCGTCGACCCAGACGGTCGCCGTGGACCAACCGGTTCCCAACGGCCCCGCCGACGCTGGCGCCTTCGCAACCAGCGACCCGGAACCCGTCGAGGTCGAAACCATCTACGTGGACGAGTTCATCACCGTTCCCGCCCCTGCGCCCGCCCAGACGCTGACCGCTGCCGCCACGCATGACGCCTTCGACGACAACGGCGGTGATCAGGACCGGGACGACCGCTTCGAGCCTGGTGACGACCGCGACGACGACGAGTTCGAGGACGACGACCTCGACGACGAGGACGACGACCGCGACGAGTTCGAGGACGACGAGTCCGACGATGACTGAGCGGCGCCGCGGACCGGCAGCCCCCGCCCGACGCCTGGCCGCGGGACTGTCGACCGCAGCGACGCTCGGCCTCATCAGCGGCCGAATCCCCGGCCACGCCCGTGACGCCCACCCGGAGCACGGCGACCGTCACCAGTCCGGCGCCGACGCGGGTGGTCGTGGTCCGGCGCCATCACGTCGTGCAACAGGCGCCGGTCGCCCCCACCCAGGTCGTCAGGCGCCAGGCACCTCCGCGACGGCGATGACCGTCGCGGCCGACGGCACCGTCCACTTCGAGGACGGCATGGAGGACTACCTGTGGTGACCGACGGCATCTGGTGGTACGTCGCGCGATCGGCAGGGATCGTCGCGTGGATCCTGCTGGCGACGTCCGTCCTGTGGGCTGCCGCGCTGGCCAGCCGACTGTTCGTGAAGCGGCCGAAGGCGCCGTGGATCCTCGACCTCCATGGCGGCGTGTCGAACCTCGCCGTGGTCTTCACCGGCGTCCACCTGGTCGGGCTGTACCTCGACGACTACGTAGAGTTCGGCCTGAAGGAACTCCTGGTGCCGTTGACATCGACGTACCGACCGGTCGCTGTCGCGTGGGGGATCGTCGCCGTCTACCTGCTGGCTGCGCTGCAGGCCACCTCGCTGCTGAAGAAGCGGATGAGCCACAAGGCTTGGCGGAAGGTCCATCACCTCGCGCTGCCCACCTACGTCCTGGCGACCGTGCACCTGTTCACCGCTGGCACCGACGCGTCCCACGCTGCCCTGTCGATTGCGGCCTACGCGGTGTCCGGCATGATCCTCGCGCTGGGGCTGACCCGCCTGTGGGCGCCGAAGGGCCGCCTCCCACGCCCCGCAAGGTCCGCCAAAGCCTCCGCCAGTCCCGCGAAGACCCCCGCGACCGCGACCGAACCGTCATCTGGGTGAGGTTTGCGACGTATTCGGCGGCAACTCCGCCCAGATGGCGCTCTGTGCGCTCACCGTGTATCGCTGTGCGCGGGTCGTCCGCAAGGTTGACGTGGACTTGCACGCACGCCGCCCGCCCACCACACTCCTCGGCCATGTCGCAGAGCACCGCCATCGCCGCACGCCGGGACCCCGGCGTGGTTCCGGCGTCGCTTGCTGCCCTGCTTCTCGCGCTGTCCCTGCTGCTGCTCCTTTGATGCCGCGGCGCCGTCCCACTCCCTGAGACGACGGCGACCGCGGAGGCTTGAACGCCAGGGGATCACCACGAGCAGCCATCCCGATGCGGGACAGATCAAGGACACTTTCCGATGGGCAAACCCGTCGACATCGCTTCCACGTCGGCCTTCGGGTCCGACGTCGTCATCTTCGACACCACGCTGCGCGACGGCGAGCAGTCGCCAGGAATCTCGCTGGACGCGCGCGAGAAGGTCGAAATCGCCGAGCAACTGGCACGACTGAACGTCGACGTCATCGAGGCCGGCTTCCCCGCCGCCTCGTCCGGTGACTTCGATGCGGTCAAGGCCGTCGCCGAACAGGTCGGCAACGACGACGAGCACCGCGAACCGCCGGTGATCGCCGCGCTCGCCCGCGCCATGGAGGGCGACATCGAGCGTGCGGCCAAGGCGCTCGCCCCGGCCAAGCGCCACCGCATCCACACGTTCCTGTCGACGTCGGACATCCACCGCCGCTACATGCTGCAGGCCAGCGAGGACGACATCCTCGAACAGGCCGTACGGGCGGTCGAACTGGCGCGCACGTTCACCGACGACGTCGAGTTCTCGCCGCAGGACGCCACCCGCACGGGCTTCGACTTCCTGGTCGACATCATCGCCGCGGTGGTGGAGGCAGGCGCCACGACAGTCAACATCCCGGACACCGTCGGATATGCCCTGCCGCACGACTTCGGTCGATGGATCGCCGACCTGCACACTCGCGTCCCCGACATCGGCCGCAAAGGCGTTGTGGTCTCGGTCCACTGCCACAACGACCTCGGACTGGCGGTCGCCAACTCGGTCGAGGCCGTACGCCACGGCGCCAGGCAGGTGGAGGTCGCCGTCAACGGCATCGGCGAGCGCGCAGGCAACTGCTCGCTCGAGGAGGTCGCGATGGCGATCAGGACCCGGCAGGACCTGCTGGGTCTTGACCACCGCCTGCACACCGCGGAACTGACGCGCACGTCCCGACTGGTGTCGAGTCTCACCGGCTATAGCGTGCAGAAGAACAAGGCGGTCGTCGGCGCCAACGCGTTCGCCCACGAGTCCGGCATCCACCAGCACGGCGTCCTGCAGGACCGGTTGACCTACGAGATCATGAAGTCCGAAGACGTCGGCGCCGACGGGTCGCAGATCGTCCTCGGCAAGCACTCCGGCCGGCACGCGTTCTTCCAGGCCGTCACCGACCTCGGGTTCGAACTCGAGGACGCCGAGTTGCAGAGCGCATTCCAGCGCTTCAAGACCCTGGCGGACCGCAAGGGCATCGTCGGTCCCGAGGACGTGCGGGCGATCGTGCTCGCCGAGACCCTCGTGTCGTCAGACGACGACTACGAGATCGTGAGCCTGGAGGTGTCTGGCGGGACGAACGTCGAGCCGCGGGCCGCCGTCCAGATCCGGATCCGCTCCGAGGACGAGGTCCGTTCTGCCGAAGACACCGGCGACGGCATGGTCGACGCGGCATGCACTGCGATCCGCAAAGCCGTCGACCGTGAGGAGGTCAAGTTGACCTCGTTCCAGGTTTCTGCCGTCGGCGAGGGCATCGACGCCCTCGGCGAGGTCACCGTGACCGTGGAAGTCGAGGACGGCGCACGGTTCACTGGTCGCGGCGTCTCCACCGACATCGTCGAAGCCAGCGCGAGGGCGTACGTTGACGCCCTGAACCGTTCGCGTCGGATCGTCCATCGCGCGCCCGAGTTCCGCCCCTGACCCCGCCCCGCCCGGGAGGAAGAGGAAGTCATGCCGACCATCAAGGTCAACGTCCCGCCGGATCACACGCCGGAGGAAGAGGAAGCACTCGTCGCCGCGGTCGCGGCGGCCTACGAGGAGATGCACGGCAGCGATGACGTGACGATCGAGGTCAACCGTCCGGAAGAGGTCGACTACAAGGCCGTCTCCGAACGGACCCAGTCATCGGCACGGTGGTCGTGACGCGGATGACGCCTCGGACCATCATCGAGAAGATCTGGGACACGCATGTCGTCGGGGACACGGGACCCGGCGCCCCGGACCTGCTGTACGTGGACATGCACCTCGTCCACGAGGTCACGTCGCCGCAGGCGTTCGACGGACTCCGGCTGGCGGGTCGGACCGTGCGTCGCCCCGACCTGACCCTCGCGGTCATGGACCACAACGTGCCCACCGACCCGGGTCAGGTGTCCGGCCGGCTGCCGCTGGCTGACGAGATGTCGGCCGCCCAGATGGAGGCGCTGCGCAAGAACGCCACCGAGTTCGGGATCAAGCTGTTCCCGATGGGGTCGCGCAACAACGGCATCGTCCACATCGTCGGTCCGGAGTTGGGGTTGACGCAACCCGGCATGGTGATTGTGTGCGGCGACTCGCACACCGCCACGCACGGAGCGTTCGGCTCGCTCGCGTTCGGGATCGGCACGTCCGAGGTCGAGCACGTGCTCGCCACCCAGACGCTGCCGCAGCAGATGCCGAAGTCGCTCGCGGTCGAGGTCGTCGGCGACCGGCCCGAGGGATCGACGGCCAAAGACCTGATCCTCTACATCCTCAACCACCTCGGTGTCGCCGGAGGTACCGGCCACGTCATCGAGTACCGCGGGCAGGCCATCCGCGACCTCACCATGGAAGAGCGGATGACCGTCTGCAACATGTCGATCGAGGGCGGCGCCAGGGCTGGCCTGATCGCGCCGGACGAGACGACGTTCGCCTACCTCAAAGACCGCCCCTACGCCCCGCAGGGTTCGGACTGGGATGATGCGCTCGAGTCATGGCGGTCGCTCAGGACCGACGAGGGCGCGATGTTCGACCGGGTGCTCGAGATCGACGCCAGCAGGATCGAGCCGTACGTGACATGGGGCACGACGCCGGACATGTCGGTGCCCGTGACCGGCCGCGTGCCGACCGTCGACGACGCGTCCGACCAGTCCGTACGGCGCCAGTACCAGCGGGCGCTGGACTACATGGGACTGCAGGGCGGCGAGGCGATAACCGACATCGCGATCGACAAGGTCTTCATCGGATCGTGCACCAACGCCCGCCTCTCCGACCTCAGGGCGGCGGCCACGATCGTGGCCGGCAAGCGTGTTGCCGACAGCGTGTCCGCCATGGTCGTCCCGGGCTCTGGCCTGGTGAAGGAGGCCG
>Ga0326597_10007179_pt1 | contig 15168 bp, 14 predicted proteins | sample RVTome_12_FD_203789 | JGI IMG/M metagenome (GOLD analysis project Ga0326597, IMG submission 203789) | Soil microbial communities from uranium-contaminated site in the Upper Colorado River Basin, Wyoming, United States - RVT100D185 | ecosystem: Environmental > Terrestrial > Soil > Contaminated >... | reverse complement strand
AGTCCGAAGCGCTGTCTACAGCAGAACGCATCGAACGCCTCGAGCCGACGTGCGCGCTCCTCCGCGGCCGGGTCGTACCAGATTCCCTCGCTCTCGGCCGGTGAGGTCCCGTAGCGGTTGTACGCGATGATGCGATAGAGCCCTGGTCCGGTGAGCGTGTACGTCGTCTGGTTCCCCACGTCAACGACGACGGCGGGAACTGCAACGCCGGCATCACGTAAGGCGTAGACGTGGACGCGGTATCCGTCGGCCCGCGGTGCCGGGTCCCACGCGATCGTAGCAGCATGGGCCGAAGGGCAGCACAGCGCGCCGATGAACAGCGCCATGAGGACGCCGAGGACGCACCACAGAATCCGTTCTTTCCTGGTCATTGCGACGCGAACCCCCCTCGTCTCGGATCCCACCAAGTCGTCTGCTGCGGTTGCGGTGGCATGGCGTTCTCCTTACTTCTCGAAGCAGCAATAGTCTACCGTTTCAGCGTCGGCGTCGCGCGCCGCCAGAAGCGACGGGTTGTAGTTGACGACGTTGAGGTTGCCCGCTGTCGAGTAGCACTGGACGAACGGAACGGGCGTGGATCCTCCGACGTCGAACGGGGCACGAGGCGAGCATGCGCACGCTGCATTCGCGCTGAGGTTCGTGACGGCTACGGTCGTCGTCACATAGGAGTCGGTCGCGGCGCTGCCAGGATCGACGGAGATGTTGCCTGCGATCCAGTCCGCTGTAACGGCAGGAAACTGTGTCCCGTTGACTCCGACTCGGAAACTGTTGGTCACATTGAGCTGACTCCCCGACCCGAACGTGTTAGTAGCGCCCCAGTTATTGTTCGAGGACGTGTAGGCGACGGGCGACAATGACGGCGCAAGTACGTCCCCCCACAATCGACCTTGGACGTCTATCTTCGCGATTTGGATTCCAGCAGAATCCTCGAACGAGAACATGGCCGTAGAGCTAGGAGCGGATCCGCTTGGGCCCTTGATCACTATGGCGTCCGCGCTGACATCGTTGAAAATCGAGGCGTCCGCGTCCGTGTCGAAGGCTAGAACCGCATCCGCCGCCGTGCCGTCCCCGATCGTCACGTCACCATCGAAGAAACCGTCCGTCATGTAGAGCAGGCCACCGGGGAGCGCGGAAGCGAACAGGTCGCTCGTGCCGGCTACCCCGGCGGACGTAAGATCGGTGATTTCGGCCCCACCGTTCAGTTCCACCAGGCCGCTGTATGTGCCAGCACCGGCGGAGAAGTTCCCGGTGATAATTAGCGCGGTGCATGTGATGCCAGTAGATTGTACGGTGCATTGCGGCACACTTCCACCGACCTTGAACACAATGGACCCTGCCGTTCCGCTCGTACTGAACCCGTCATACACCTCCAACGCGCCCGTGGACGGCGCGTACCGCACCGCCGCGTGACTCGGCACCGCGTCGTCCGTCTTGATCTCCAACGCGACTTCCCCGCTCGCGACGGCAAGGCACAACACCTCGTCGCAGTCCGCGGAGTAAAAGGCGTGCGCTGCGGGGTCCGTGCAGGACACGGTCGCGGAACAGTCCGGATCACCGCCCGCGAACCCGAGGAACTGTGTCGCCTCGGATATGCCGAGCATGAACGCGAACACGTAGCCGCATGCCAGGACCGCGGCGACGCCAGCAAGGACCTTGAATGCTTTCACGGTAGCCTCCTGAATCGGACGTAAGCATATGTCCCGGGCGTCGATGTCTGCATCAGGACATACGCCGCGCCGGGCGAGTCGGAATCAATCCAGATTCTAGCCGCATTCGCGTCGGCAGTTGGCTCTGCAGACTGGAACGCGATATCACCCGACACAGTCGCGTCGATCCACTCGTCGCCCGCGTCACGGGTCCCGTCACAGTCAATGTCGTGAAAGAGTCGGGCGCCATCGGCGGATATGCACGCCGCCGGGACCGTTGGCGTGCCAGCGACCGCGACCCGTGCCGACCATCTCTGACCGCTCGCGACGGAGTCTAGCCCCACGAGGTCGCCCGAATCGAGCGCATCCGTCGCGTGTTCCCCCGCCACGGTCGGCACGTCCAACATGATAGGAGTGTACGTCGATCCATTGCCCGAGACATAGACCGTGGCGATCCCACCGAATGAATCATCTCCGACCGTCACCGTAACGACGTAGTCCCCATTCGTCGTGTCGAGCCGCCAAATCTCGGTCGAGCCAGTCGAGAAACAGAGCCCCGTAGTCGCCGTGGGGCTGCCCGCGTTACGCTGCCTGCAATTCGACGTTCCGAGGTTACTGTCCCATCCGTAGGTCCGACCGCCGCTGTAGATCGTGCCGTTTTCGCATGCCGTGTAGCCGGCGGCGACGGGACAGACTGCAATCGGGCATGATGCCTGCAGCACTTGGTCGCATGAGAAGTTGAACTGCTGCGTCACGGGCCCGACAGCCTCGACGCTATTGAGCTTCGTCGTTCCGGACCCGCCTCCGATCTTGACATAGAGCGCACCGCCGCTGACCGTTACGCTCTGCTGACCTATCCGCAACTCAGATCCGGCTTCTACTTCCGCGGCATGAACAGCGCCGTCTATGTCCGCGTCGATGGCGACCGAAAGATAGCTATTGATTCGGGACGTGCCCCAATCGATCTCCGTTCCGCCGCGGTTGCCGGAGTACTCCGTGACGTGCGATACGAGCGCAGCATCGTTGACATGCGCCTTGTTGTCGGGGAACACGTTGTCGATCAAGCTCAGACCCTCTAGCGCGTAAGCGTCCCGCCCTGGATCGTCCGGGTGCTCGACGAGCAAACCCGAACCGAGGTGGAACGGGTTGCGCGTAGGTGTGTCCTCGCAGACAATACCCGGAGCGCAGCTAGTGTTGACAAAGTGGTTCCCGCGAAACTCCCAGTTTGCATTATCGTAGCTCGGGTCACCATCGACGTCGTTTTCGTTGCCGCGCACCCAGTATCCGGTGCCGTCCTGAAAGATCCAGTTGCCCGATACTTCCATGTTCTGCACAGCGTAGAACCACATCTCGGCCCCGCCGCCTGATCCAGCGTTATCGCGTAGGATGTTACCTTCGACGATGATCCCGTCAGCGGCCCCGCCGCCCGTCGAGTCATCAACGACGTCACCGTGTACGCGGATACCTGATACGTCGCAGTCGCGTACGGTGTTGTTCGACACGATGATGTCCTGCGGGGCGACGTCGTCCGAACCGGACGCCCACACGATGATGCCCGCGCGCCCCTCGGTACCAGACTCCAGGTCTGGTGTGGCGAGACAGTCACCACTGACCTCTGATCCGCCGTCCTCGTCGAGGATGCCTCGAACATTGTTGCCCGATACAACACCGCCCTTGGTGTTCGACTCGACCGAAATTCCTCGGATAAACCCGTCGTCGATTTGGTTTCCTATAATCGAGAACCCACGTAAGTGGTCAACACCAATCGCCATGCCGGTCGCAGACCCTAACGGCGTCGTGGTGCAGTTGCGGATATTCCGGATCGTGTTACCAATTATGTTGATGCCAGTCGCAAAGTACTCGGGGTTGCTGTCACCGTCCGAACCGTCCTCGCCCTGGAGAATGATCCCGCTGTTAGCCGTGTCAATCGTGTTGCCGATCACGTCCACGCCATAGAAGATCCGCGTGTCCTCGGTCTTGATCGCAACCGTACCGATGTTGAGGAACCGATTGGACTTCACGCTACCATTCGTCGCGCCAGTCAGTAGGAGGCCCTGATTACCGGTGTCTTCGATCGTGGAGTTGGTGACAGAGAAATCGTCCACGCCGAGCGCATCTCCCACCGTATGGTAGAAGTAGATCCCGGCGAAACCAGCCTCCTGAACCCACACGTTTTCGATACGCACGCCCTGGGAGTTTGACATGAAGATCGGGTATTGCTGAACCCACTTGTCGGACGCTCCGTCGAACTGACCCGTACGATTCCCGTTGATCGCGAAATCGCGCAGCGTGACTCCCTTTGTTGGCGAGGCACCGCTGCCTAGTGCCTGGATCATGTGACAGGTGGGAGTCTGGTCGTCCGCGAGGACGAGCCGTGTGAGCCGACCCAATCCCTGGATTGCTATGTTGTCCTTGCCCTTGATATTCAACGCCTTGCCGCCCGTGCAACTGAGAACGCAGTCGCCCTCGGGCAACTGGATGATCCCGCCACCGTTCGCGTCCGCGTTGTCGATTGCCGACTGGATCTCCGAGGTATCGTCGTCCGACCCGTTACAGAGCGCGCCAAAGTCTGTGTGCTTCACGTCGTAGACCGGGTGGCCCTTGGCGTAGATGCGGTCGATTCGGGCCTCCGAGATATCGAGCGGGTCAGACATCGCGCCGCCCGTACTACACACGTAGGTGTGGGTTGTCGCGTCGCATGTGCATGTTGCGCGGTCCGAACAACGGATGCGCACTTGCGTAGATGTACCGCACTGCTGGCCTGTGGGATCAACGTCAACGCACGAGCCAGACTGCCCCCACGCTGAAGGGGAAATGAGCGCGACACACGCCGCGATCAGGAACCAGTGGCGTAGGGTACCCATTGCCAGTCTCCAAGGAATCCGCGGACCGCAGTGTACGCCGTATCGGGCGGGCCCGCGACGACGACGACATGCCATGCCCACTCGGGGCCCGCAGTCGGCAGCGCGGACAGGAGCGTCACGCCGGGGTCGGGCGTTTGCAGCTCCGTGAGCACTTCGTTCATGGGCGGGATTTCGTCGAGTAGTTCACCCGACTTGATGCCGAGCTGGAAGATCGCGCCGTTCTGCGTTTTACCGCCAGCAGCTTTCGGTTCGATCCGGTCTTGGATCCGCGCACCAGTCCACGAGATACCACCATTCAACGTGAATTCGTTGCTCCACCCCTGCCCCTCGTAGCGCAGCCTATTGGCGACGCGCGCCAGGTAGATCTGGTCTGCCATGTCGCCGCCGACGTACATGTCCATCGTGACGAGTTGGCTGAACCCGTTGACGAAGGATCGGTCAACGCGGTTGACGTCCTCGAATCGGTCCTGGTCTGTGTTCCACCGCACGCCGATCTTGTGCGGTCCGTTCAACGCGGAGATCGCAGTCCACATGTCCGTGACCTGCACGGACCCGTTGTCGGGGGTCTGGCGGAACATGGGATGCCACAGGTAGCCGGGCATCACGCAATCTCGACGAGACGGATCGTCTGCTCGCGATTTTCAAGATTCAATTCGGACGAGAACACGAGCCAACGTGACCCGAGCCGCTCGACTACGGACAGCGCGCGCACACGTTCTACGTCCTCGATCCTAGTGTGGTTCATCTCGCGTCGAAAAGTGCCGAGCTGCGCGGACAGGGCCGATGCAAGGGCGAGCGCGACCGATTCGCTCTGTACAAATTTCGACTCTACCTCGGCGCGCCTGGCCAGGGACGAGCCCATCACGACCTCGAAGCTGTCACCCTCCGGAGTCTCGCCCGACACCTGGACTGAAGATCGGTACACGGACGAGAGACGCATCTCTTCCTCTTCGAGCGGCGCGGGATCGTCCAGGTTGTACAGCGGTTCCGCGCTGAAGTTCCGCGGAACGAAGTCGAGGACGCCGCGCTCGATGTCCACTCGGATGAAGCTGAGCGTCATGACGGCCAGGTCCTTGAGCGCAGAAGACAAGCTCGTGTCTTCGAGGTCCGCGTAAGCGATGACGCCCGCGTAGTGGCGCGAGAGGATGCCGTACACTTGGAACCCACTGTACACAATGAGGCACGGACCGAACACCGGATCGGTGTAACCGTACAACTGAGGGTCGAAGTCCGGCGTGAGATTCGACGCGGCCGCGAACGCTCGAGCAAGGCCGACATCGTAGTCTGCGGCGATGTCCCAATTCTGATCCCAGATCAAGACGCGCGAACGGCCAAGGTGGACGTAGCAAGCCGCGTTGAACGCATCGAATTGACGGAAGCTCCACGGGATCAATCGCGCGCCCGCGGGCGGCATCTGCGCGGCCGTCAATTCGCGCGTGAGATTGAGTCCCACTGGATCGTAGAAACGGACCGTCTGCCGATCATCCGATACCCAAACCATGGAAGTAGGCCTCGTGCTGCCAGGTGTCTGTCGAATCGACCTGATGTGTCCACCGTCAAGGCCAGGAATGTCCGCGGCCGGGAATCCGATCGGTACTCGTGCCGTCGCGGACTTCGCGACCGTTGCACCTGCCGGCCGGATGTATCCGACCCACACGCTGCCGTTGGTCCGGTCGTAGTCCAGCTTCGCGAGGTAATAGTTCAGGATTTCTGGGTTCGAGCCGGGATTTACGGCCGTAGAGAACGAATCGACATTGACGTCAGACCCGGTGCTCGGATGCAGATCGAGAAACACCGTCCACGGACCCGTGCCAGTGGCACGAGTGGTCATCCTGTAGGACAAGTCGCCGTCATGGTCCCATGCGTTGCGGCCCTGATCGCCTAGCACTGCACGAGGGAAATTCGACGGCCTCACGGGCATGTACGGTGTCCAGTCTCCCGGTGTCGTCGTCGTGGGACCAGTCGGGCCAGTGAATCCGTCCTGCGGTGTGCCGACGTAGTCGCCGAGCGTGCCCGTAGTCCCGTTGACCCATGAGATCGTCAATTCTCCGTCGTCGGTATCGACCGCGGAACCCAGGATCGTGTTCGCGACCGGGAGACCGTTGACATTGATCGGAGTAACGAACGGTACACGACTCACGAGACGGTGACTGATGGACAAGTCGCCGGACTCGAACACGGACGCGCCAACGATCAACGCGGCCAGCGCGGACGGGCTCTGCCACCTCGGGAACGGAGTCATGATTTCTGCACTAGCCTCATCGAATGTGTTGGTCCAGTTGATCGTTGTCCGAAGCGTTGTACCATCGACAACAGTCTCAACTAACTGCTCTTCGTCATCATCTTCGTCCGCTAGCCGCAGCGTGTCGCCAGAGAGTATACCAGTCGTGTCGGACAGCGTGACCACCCTAGTACCAGACGTCACGGACCCGGTCCCGATGTCAGAGAACGTTCGCGCGAGCGAATCGGCCGGCGTGTCCTCCAGGATCTTGGTCAGGCCGTAAACCTCGAACGACAACTCTCCGTCCTTGCGGTTACTGCTGAGTGTCTCCACGGGATCGACGTAACCGATCCACAGGAGACCCATGCCGCGACGCCGGCCGGGGTCGCGGTACACCTCGACCTGGTACAGTTCGCCCAGTTCCGCGCCGTCGAAAAACGACGACACCTCGCCGTCTCGGTCCTGCACGTCGAAATCAAGATCCCCGTGCGTCAGTTCCAGAACGTCGTCCTCGGCCGACTCCGTGAGCGTGCCAACCTCGCCGAGCCGGGACGTCAAGTCGAGCTCCTCGCCGCCCGGGTGGACGAGCACGATCCGCAGTTCCCCTGTCACCGGATGACCCGCCTGAGGTTCGACCGCGCGGCCCGGGCGATCCGTCGCTCGAGCTGGCGGTAGTGCCGGTCCGTATTGATCACGTCGCCACGCACGACAATGTCACCGCCCCGGGGTGCCTCGGACAGCGCCTCACCGAGCCGCTCGATTGCCCGTCCGACACCGGGATCGGCCGCCACGGTGACTTGCGGCGCGGCCGGTGCCGCGAGCCCCGAGAGCGTCGCGGACGATGCGGCACCGATGGGCACCGCGGACGCAGGCAGCCGCGCGAACGATCCACCGGGCGCGCCCAGGCTGGCCGCCTCCGAGTCCGTCAGGGATCCCAGGAGCGAGTCCAGGAGTACCCGGCGGACCTCACCCCGGGGCGGCAGGGGCGTCACGATTTCGCGGCCGTGGGCCAGGATGACGTGCGCCTCGCTCGGGGCCCCGTCCACCTGGCCGCCCGACTGGAAGCTCGGGAGCCGCTGAGGGGGAGGCGCGGCAGCCACCGGGGCGGACGGCTTCTCGCCGACGAAGCTCGGGGTGCGCACTGGCTCCGGCAGTGATGGGGCCCCGCCGGACGGGGCAGTCACCGAGCCGCCGCCGTCGATGTTCGTGGCTGCAATCTGTCGGATCTGGATCAGGCCGGCCGCAGCCACGATCGCCCCGGTGATGATTCCGAATATTCCACCTTGCGCGAGCGCCTGGGTGACTCCGACTGCGGTGTTGATGACGGCCGATGCGATCGCGGCGCCCTTCGACTGACCAAACAACCCCGTTATCACGCCGCCGATGGCCTGCGCCATCTGGAGGTAGGAATCTACGGTCCCCTGCGCACGCGCCTTGTCCATTGCCGCAATCGCTGTATTCAACTGCGACTGGATGCCTTCGACACGTTTGGCCGCGATCTTTGCAATTACCGTCTTGGCTTTCTCGGTTTTCTCCTGTGAGCGCGCAATTCGCTCATCGAACCTGGCCTCGATATCCGAAATTTCTTCTTCGCTAGCATCGGCCGCGACCGCGCGAGCGACGGCCTCCTCTTTGAACAAATCGATCGACGCGTTCGTGTATTCCTGGCGCCGTTCGAGCCTGGCAATATCGTCTTGCTTCTCTTGTTCGATTGCATCGATATCGGATTGCGCCTTGATTTGTGCAGCTTCCAACTGCAATTCGAACGCCTGGCGCGAGAAGTCTTTGAGTGACGCGAGCTTCTCGTCGATTGCGGCAAGTTCCGCGTCCGTCTCCGCGTCCGCCAAGTTCCCGAGTTGCGCGCGCCTCTGCGATTCCTGCGCCTCGACGAATGCGATTTCTTTCTGGTAGCGTTCGAGCACGCCCGCGAGACGGATCGCGGTAATGTCCTCCTCGCCCTTTTTCGCTATCCGGACCCTCTCGTTCTCGATCCGTCGCGAAAGTTCCAGTTCGAGCGCTAAACGCTCCGCCGAATTGGCCTCGAGCGCGCCGATCGTGGCCGCGAGCGCGTCCTGGTCCGACTGCTCACGCTGCCGACGCTTCGCCTCGACGTGATCTTTCTCGCGCTGCAAGTCGAGAGCGTCGAACGTGCGATTGATCGCGTCCACGTCCGCGCCCCGTAGCTTCGCCTCGGCTATCTCGTTCTCGCGCTTCAGGCGCGACAGTTCGGTGTCCGCTTCGAGCCGGCCGCCCGTACCGGGCTCGAACGTCTGCGCGCGCGCAGCGGCCTCGTCTATCGCTTGCTGTCGGGCGAGCGCAGCAACCGCAAGTCCGTGCTTCTCGATCGCGGCAAGTTCGCGACGACGGAACGCATCGTTGATCTCGGACTTGTCTTCGCCGGTCTGGTCCGAATTGTCGAGGGCTTGCTCGCGCTCCAGTCGCAAAACCTCACGCTGCAATTCGAGCCGACGCGGTGCGCCCGCCTGCAATACCTCGATCTCGGCACGCAGCGCCTCGAGCGATGTGTTTCTCGTGGCCTCGATCTGGCGGCGCGCCTGTAGCTGCTGCGCAATCTCGGCCGCTCGTTCCTGCGGGGACTTGGCGTCCTCCGCTTCCTTGGTCGCAATCGCGGACTGCTCGGCCTCGATCCTGGAGAGTCGAGCCTGTAGGACAAGGCGACGAGCCGACCCATCCTCCAGCCCTTCAATCTCTGCATCGGTCCTGGCCTTCGCCGTGGCGAGCGCGTCCTGTCGTGCCTGCGAGAGGAATTCCGCGCCGAACGTGCGCTCAATCCCGAGGCGTCGTTCCGCGCTCGCTTCGGCCAAGTCCTTGAACTGCTGCAGGTATTCGCCTCGTGACTGCGCTCCCGCGTTGCCGATCGCAAGGATCGCTGACGCGACATCGATGAGATTCCCTACGGCTTCACGCGCACCGTCTACAACTGTGGCCAGGAATCCTGCCGTGGCCTTGGTCGCAGGCTGCAGCGTCTCACCGATGGATCGGCCAGCATGACTGATCGCTCCGGACAGACGATCAAATGCGTTTGTCGTGTCCTGGATCTCACCGACCGCAGTCGGGAACGTCGCGAATACTGCGCGTAGTACTTCCGCGTTGGACGCGCCCTGCTGGATCTGCACACCGAGCGCCTTCGCAGCTAGCGTGGCGCGTCCAGCCAGTACGTTCGCCAGTGCCTCGCCCGCAGTCGCGGCATCGAGTAAACCAGTCTCTTCGATCCGTCCGGCCAGCGCGGCGAGCTCCAGCGCGACCGCGGTATCCCGAGTCAGCGCGATGAACTTCTGAACCACGGGCAGCAAGGAATCGAACGCGGCACCACCCGCGCGCTCGATCTCTATCAGACGTTGCCGAATAGTAGCGAGACTCAAACCTCCCTTGATTCCCAGTTCATCAATCTGGATCTGGAGTGCGCGGAACCGCCTCGCCTCGTCCGCTACGCCAACGATCGAGTTTTTCAGGAATTGGAACGCCTTGTACAGCAACGTGATGGGCGCCAGGAACGCGAAGAGGCTGCGGAACACCGTTCCGAGTGTCGCGACACCAGCGGCCGCGGTCTTTCCTGCCGCTCCGACGCCAGCCAGTCCGGTCTTGGTGCTACCGAGCCCCACACCGAGCGCGTCTAGTCGTCCGCGCAACTCCGTGAACTTCCGTCCCGTATCTGTTGCGGCCGCACCGCTCTTCCGTGTCTCGGCTGACAGTTCCGCTTGCTTCGATCTGATCTGTACGAGCGCGCCGTCGAGTTGCGTGATTTTCGCCGTGAGAGCCGAAGTGTCCTTGCCGGCCGCGGCCGCAGCAACGGCCTGGCGCTTGAGCGAGTCCTGCGTTCTGAGTGTCGAGGCTTCGAGCTTCTTCAGTTCCGCGACGGCCTGTTGCGCGCCCTTGCCCTGGAGCAGGAACTCGATTACCGCGCGGATCTTGAGATCTTCCGCCATCAGTTCGGCCTGTCCGCGGGGTGCGGGATCATGGCCCCGCTGCCCCACATCGCGATGAACCTCTCGGCGTCCATTGGGCCATGACTCGGACCACCACTCTCTATGCGGAGCGCGTCCTGCACTTCCAGGATCGCCTCGTACGGCCAGTCATTCACGAGCACCAGCGGGCTGATACCGAGCACGCGGGCAAGCTGTACGACACGCAGCGAGTTGTGGTCCTCCGCGTCGTCGCCGCCACCCGATCCGTATTCCATGTCCGCGGCCAGCGAGTCCACGATGCGACGAGAATCGCAGATCGTGAGCACGGCCTCGGCACACAACATCATGACCGGGGACTCCGGGCTGGGTGCCGGAGAAACACACGTCGCGAGAACGCCGGCTGTCCGGTCGGGGTCGATCGCGGCAACCCGCAAGATCTCCGCTTCGATGTCCGAATCCGAAGCCGTCGCGATCTCAGACCCGAACAGGGACGTAGCGCGTAGGACTGTCGCGAACGTGGGGGGCGAGCAGACGTGGTAGCGGCCGTCGAATTCGACCGCTACCGTCTTCCGGATGAGTGCCTCAGTCCCCACATTCGGCTACGTGAGCTGCCAGGAGAAGAACGTCCCGGCCTGATACGTGTCGTCCCGGATCACGTCGAACGTGGGCGACAGGCTCGTCACGTCATTCTTCGCGAGCGGGATCTCGCCGTGCGCGGACACGATGCAGCGCCAGTAGATCACCGTGAGCGACACGAAGGGGGTCGGGAGCTGACGCGTCTGAACCAGCTTGACCTGCTTGAATTCGCCGCCGTCGCGGTCGCCGACATGCAGCGTATTCCCGCTGATCCGTCCCGCGGCCTGGCCGAGCGCGAGCCGAAGATTGAGAATCGTCATCTCCATCGGCGAGAACGTGATCGTCCACTCGTCCTTGACCGGCAGGGAGAGAACGGTCCCCAGGCTCTGCTCGGATTCCAGCTTGAAGTTTTCGTACGACGGCGCACACTTCGAAGGTTCCTTCGTGTGCCCCATCTCTACGAACGTGCCCGCGCCTCCGCCCGTAACCCACGGCGAGACATAGACGTCTGCGGGCCCGATTTCCAGATTCTGATTGTTCGCGGCCATGTCTCAATTCTCCTGTGCGCCGGGTTCGGGCCCGGGCGTTTACTCATCTCCGGAATCGGGGTCGTACCGTTTCGCAGCCACGACATGTCCGCGCGTGGAGCGTGTCGCGGCGCCGGCAGGTCGATGGAACGGAGCCGCCTGAGGTTTGGGCGGTGCCTCGGTCTCGTCGGTCTCCACGATTCGACACCGCTTCGCTGTGAGATGGTGCGCGATCGAGGATTGATCCACCTCGTCGAGCTTGAATCTCCGCTTCTCTTCCGGGTCCTTGGCGAAGACGTTGACCCAATTCCCGCCGATAGGCTGACCCGTGTCCGGGTCGTACCCGACGACCGGACGCGTGAAATGGGTATGCGTTTTCGGAGGCAGGCCGTCGAAGATCACGTACTTCATGTCCTGATCCCCTGGGCCGATACGAGCACGCTGTCGCAGTCGAATGACAGCGTCGTTCCGAAGCTCGCGACCGGGAACGGACCGAGGATGACGTGATCTCCCGCGGACCCCGTCACCGCGAGAGTGATCGCGAGCGCGGTTGTCACGCGGTTGTGGAAACTCGGGTTGAAATTGAGCGTAACGACGTTCGTCGCAGCCTCGGTGTTCCGCACGAGAAGAAGCGTCTTACCGTCGTTCACCATGGTGTTGTTAGCGGCGGCGAGAACGGTCTCCGTGCCTGTCACGCCGACATCGATTTCCGCGATCGGACTGGTCTGCTGGATCGCTACTGCTGCCATGATCTCTCCCTACGCGGACGCGCTAAGGTCCGAATTGACTGTGAATCCCTGGCCGGCCGTAAACGTACCCGTGATGACTGCGTAGATTTGCACTCGGTACCCCGCCACGTGCTTGTATTGAGCCGAGTACACTTTCCCGATGTCCGCTACGCCGACGAGGGTCGCGCCGTTGATGTTCCTGCCATTCAAGACGCCAGAGACTTGTGCCCCGGTCGATGTCTCCGTCATTTGCACGTCGATCGGTAGGGGTGCGGCACGAGACGACGGATAGTCCTTGTGAAAGTACACGAGCCAGAACGCAGCGGCCGGAGTGTCCGTGCCAGTGACGTCCACGATCTCCAATCGGACAGCCGCAATCGACGCCGTAGTCAGCGGGACGTTGCTACCAACAAGGCCATTCGTCGCAGCGAGCAGCTGCTGTGTAATGAGCACTCCGCCCTGCTTGATCACGACGGCCTCAGCGCGGTTTCGTCCGCGAGCTGGTCAACCTCGACCGCGACCATGCACGACCCGTATCTCCGGCCCTCGTCCTGCGGCCACCCGCCGAACGGATCGCTCGACACGGGCCGAGAATTGAATACCGCGCCCCCGAGTGTGGGGTAGAGCCGGAACACGCGGAGGATGTCCGATTCGAGCTTCGAAATGTCCGCGACCGCAGTCGTTGACTCGCGCGATTGGTCCTGCTCGCCGACGAACCCGTACACCCGCATGGTCCAGCGATCGAGCTCCATGGTTCCCTGGTCCACGTAGGAGCCGTTCGTCTCGACGAGCGGGAGGCAGCAGTAAGCCCAGTGCTCACCTGCGAGCGGCTGGAACGGTAGATGCGTCGGCATGAGCATCGTCGGATACACGCGGAGACCCGTCGCGAGGTCGTGGTGGTACGTCGGTGGCGTCACCTGCTGGAGCAGGGAAATTGCCGCGGCGATTGCGAGGTGCTTCGCCATCACGCCCCCACCGCGCCGGCTCGGCCAAAGAGCGCTTCGAGCGTCACCAGGATGTCTCGGTGGATCTCGGGGCGCGCGTCCAGCAACGCGGCCCGCAGGTAACGACGGGCCGGCATGTCCATGAGCCGCTCATGCGCACGCACCGCGAACCCGCGTCTCTCGTGGGCACGGACCGCAACGCGACCGTGAAATCCCTGCTCGTGCGCAGTCATGTACACGCCCGGGTCGGGCTTGCCGCCAGTGCCAGTCGGACCGAACTCGCCCACGATCCGTGTCTCGTCACCCGAGACGTTGAATTTCATGGACGATCGACCGCGGCCTGTGCGCACCGCGAGATACTGTCCGGCTCGTGGAAATTCCGCGTTCTTGACCGGAGCGGGACTGCCCGACAGTTTTTCCGCCTTCATGCGCGTCACGATCTTTTCGAGTGAAGCGCGCAAGGAAAGCCGCACGGCCTCGGGAAGATCGCCTGCCATGGCCTCGATCTTCTTGGCGATCCGCGACACGTCGAGGCTGACGGTCGCCGTCACGCCTGGGCCCGCGCCAATCGGATTACCGGGAGTCGCCATCTCAATTCACCACGACAGGAACGCGTACACCGAAAAACTCATGGACTTCGTCGTCCCGCCAAGAGTCCACAGGAACTTCCAAAACGGAGGTACCAAACCAGGCAAGAACGACCCCACGGCCGGCTCGGCGAGGAACATGCCGGACGACTCGCCGCCCGGGGCAATCACGCGTTCTACCGCGTTCGTGTTCGTCACTTGCGTGAAGTCGTGAGCCTTGATGTCCCCGACTCCGGCCGCGGTCCACGCAACGTTCCAGTCGAGATCGAGTGTTTCGTCTGTCGCAAGACCGGCGGGCACGAACAGCAGGGATACGCGGTCGAATGCGGACGCCTCATTCAGCGTCTCTGCGGCACCCCCGATTCCGATGAGGTCGTCGCGGACATTGAGGTACCCGCTGTCACCAGACGCGACGATTGTTCCGCTGTCGTAGATGAGGCCAGACCATTTCATTTCGTCAGTTCCTCATCGTTGTGACGTGCAGGAGATCCTCACGCAGGATCTCGATATTCTCGTTGACCACAGCCCCGCCAGAAACAAGACCCGAGCCGACAAGAACCGCCGAGAGCGTTCCGGAGAATCCATTCTCCGCAGTGCCGAGGATGCGCGCGGCCGCGGCGAGCATCGCGTCGTAACGGTCGCGGTCCGTGTCCGTCACGTCGTTCATGTCGAGCACGTGCGCGCCCGCGAGAAATGCGTTTGCCTCGTCGCACAACACCTTGATGACGAGACCATCGCCGCCAGTGTCGGCCGCGACCGACGTCGGCGTTCCTTCGTGCCCCCACTTGCGCAGGCACGCAGTGACGAGTGCGCCCTGCTGCGCCATGCGGTCGAGTACTTCCTGGCTCGTCGGAGTCGTCGATGCCGTGAACACACCGCGGCGAACAAGCCCCTCGACTCGCGCCTGTGTCGTGTAGGAGTCTGCGGCGGTGTAGGCCACTTACTTGCCCTTGCCGAACGGCTGCCGAGGAATCTCTGGGTTACGATCCCTGACGGGATCCCTGACGGGATCCTTGACGGGATCCTTGACGGGATCCTTGACGGGTGCGGGATCGGGCTTCACCGCGGAGATACCGAGACGTGCGAACTGGGATTTCACCTTGTCCGACAACTTGGCTGGATTGATCTCGTGCACTTCGCCCTTCTTCCACA
>Ga0326597_10007178_pt1 | contig 15170 bp, 18 predicted proteins | sample RVTome_12_FD_203789 | JGI IMG/M metagenome (GOLD analysis project Ga0326597, IMG submission 203789) | Soil microbial communities from uranium-contaminated site in the Upper Colorado River Basin, Wyoming, United States - RVT100D185 | ecosystem: Environmental > Terrestrial > Soil > Contaminated >... | reverse complement strand
GAAGCGGGACCATTATCCGCAGAACTACGCGGGTTTGTACCAGCACCAGGCCACCGCTGATCGAAAACTAAGCCACAATACAGCCGAGCGAAGGGGAGGGCTGATGAGCGGCGCCATTCTCATCGCGCTGAAAGACGTCGGGCTCGTGGTATTGGGCTTCCTGCTCGGGTGGGCCAACACGTGGCGCGAGCGTCGTTCCCGTGCGAAAACCCACCGCCGTGCGCTGCGCGCGGAGGTTCAGCTATGCGTCAATCGCGCAACGGCTTTCATCCAGTCCGGGATTCGGTCGCCAGCCTACCGAGCGCCCACGGACGCGCACCAGGCGGCGTTCCCCGCGCTGCTCAGCGATGGTGATCTGTCGGAGCAGGACGTCCTCGATATCGGAGAGTTTTACGCTCAGGTGGCCGACTTCAACCGGTGCCTCGACCAGATCCACCAGAGCGCGATGGTCGGCGCCCGCGAGCTGAACGCCGAGGCCCAACGGGCAACGGTGAAGGCCGACCACGTCGTCGTTTCGTCCAAGGCCGCGCTAAGGGCGATCAGTCGGGGCTTATAAGCGATGGGCCGCCGTACGTAGTCTTCTGTGGTTGCTATACTTCATCGTCCCTTAGGACTGCACACCTCCGCACCTTAATATGTCGTTTGATTCAAAACGCGTAGATCTCATCCTCCAATACGCTCTTCTACTGGCTGGAGAAGAGGAAGACACTTTCGACCGCCAGCTCGGTCCGATTCATCTAATTAAGTACGTGTACTTGGCTGACATTCTGTTTGCGGAGGCGAAGGATGGCGAAACTTTCACAGGGGCGAATTGGATCTTCCACAGCTTTGGTCCGTGGGACGCCGCTGTGTTTGAGCGTATCGACCCCGCCCTGAGCGCTCTACACGCTGACAAGCTTAAATTTGATAGTAAATATGGTGACGAAGACTGGGTCCGGTACCATATGCGTGATACGGAGCGACTGACGCAGATTGAGCGACAGATACCACCAGCGATAACAATGTCGCTGTCGAAACAGGTTCACAAGCATCTAAGTGATACGCCTTCGTTACTTGACTACGTTTACAAGACGAAGCCGATGCTGGCGGCTGCTCCAGGTGAACGGCTCGATTTCTCCTCTCTAGGCCGTCTACCTAAGGAGTTGTCCGAGAGTGAAGGCTTGTCGATGTTCTTCTCTGACACGCTTCTTGATATTTCAGAGCCAGGCGAAAGTTTTTCATTACGTCAGGAAGCGGTGGCGTTTCTCAGAGTTTCGCAGGACGAGGACCACCTCCTGTTCGAAGGCCTCTCGAACAAGAAGCGCAAGAGATTTCACGAGGCGCTTAAAGAGCTACGTAAGAAACACGTATCCAAGCCAAAGCTCATTGGTCCACCACAGGCGCCTCGTTTTGATGAAGTTTTCGAGCAGGGGCTGGATTGGCTGGACGAGTTAGCAGGGTCTCCAAAGTTAGAAGCTGGCGAATTGACCGCAGAATTTTCTGACGATGTTTGGAAATCTTCGTCTCGAAAGGGCGAGGATGTATCCTGATGACTGCGTTCAGTCAATCATAGCCACCCCCGATCAGTGGTGGCAGCCGAACGACGCTCACGAATTGGTTCGCGGCGCACTGATATATGCATTTATTCCCCACGTAGATCAGACTCCATACGGCTTTGAGCCAATCGGACGAGCTGATCCTACATCGCACAGCACGGCAAAGATAAAGGTCTCGCCGCTAAAAGTTGATGCTCCACTGAAACAAACCCAACTACCGGTAGCTGCGATGCCACTTTTCCAAGGTGAAGTCTGGGCAGCGTATCGAGCGAAAGTGCGCCCGTGTCTGGTGCTAGGGTTCACCAATCATCGACCTGTTGATCGACGACTGACGAAGGGAATGCCCAGGTATGTGACAGCTCCAACATTGGTAGTTGCTCCACACTACGGCGTGGATAAAGATGGCACACGTGCTGGTTTCAATAAGGTTTTTGTCGAACGTATACGTCATTGCGAGTATCCCGGGTTCGTATGGAACCCAATTCCATCAGCCAATGGCCCAAGGGAATCGATACTCAGACTCGATCAGCTCCAGCCTATAGGCGCACATCATCACTCCTTCCGCGTCTCTGAGTACAGATTAAGCGCAGATGCGCTGGGCATCTTGGATGAACTCATGCAATGGCAGATCCATGGGGGTGTTCCCGAGGGTGGTCATGTCGCAGCGTATTGGGAGGTCCTTGCGTCTATGGTCGACGCCTAGTGCCAAAGTCGGCCTTTCGGCAAGTAAACGCAGGTAGGCAATGCCGTTGGGATTTTGGAACGTCACGGCCAGCTGCCCACACCTCCCGAGGGGCTCGAAGAAGCCCTCCCGCCGCGAGATTCCTGCCTTGCCCTCGGATCAGTTCGAGCGAGCGCTTATCTACCCTTTCTATTCGATCGCCGTCTGCAAACCCTCGCAGAAAGAATCTTGGAAGATAGTGCTGTTTTCTTGGCTCGCTCATGGCATAGAGGATCGATACCTTTCATCGGGTTGCATAGCCGGAGGAGCGCGGGAGACCACGACTTTCATGTGTGGTCCTATCACCGACGTCTATGACGAGTACGCGGGATCGCCAGAGGCTCGATCGCTCGACTCCTGGCATTGTTAGCCTGTTGCTCCATCAACTCGAACTCCTTGAGCATCCCAATGTACCTGTCAGCGGCAACGCCGAAGTCCTTGTCCCCACGCAGCTTTACTGGACCTATCGCTTGGATGAAGTCTGCCCTACACATCGGCATGATCCAGCGGCCCTGAATTCCCCGTAACGGCAAGAGCCACCACAGCGGGCTTGCCCCACCGAAGTCGAGTAATACATGTACCTTCCGACCAGCCCACTGCTCAAGCAGGTGACCCTTGAGTTGGCGGAATCTTCCGAGCGAAGGCAATTGACGAATCGGTGCCACAGCAGCGCCTAAAGCTTTATGAAACGACTCTTCGTAAGTGGGCCTGAGTCTTCCATCAACGACCCAGACGAGCTTCCCGTAAAACGCCTCACGCGCAACGCGCTCCTCTGGCCTAATCCGAGAATGCTGGAACTCAATAAACCAGTCGTCCTCAGTTTGAACGTCCGCGATGTGTTTCTCACCGTCTTGAGCTCGATGCACGACTTCCTGCCAACTCAAGGGAAACTGATTCTTCCAGCCTCGGTGCCATTCTGTCTCGTTCTCCCACCAAGGATCGCATTCTTGCCGGCTTTTGTGTGCCCAGTGATGGGCGTACACGTCACCGCACTTCGCGATCATCGCTGAGCCGCAGTAGATGCACTCACCGACGAGTTTCGGCAGAGCCCCTCTACGCTGTCCATCGACGAGAGCAAGTTTCATTCGGTAGGTTCTCCTCGCCGTCTAGATGCGATATTGAATCTCCACACGCTGCCGAGCCCTCTCTCTCAACAATGAAACGAGCCCCCAGATGAGCCAATCCAGTACGCGCTCATCGGGCACCGCGAGATCTAGAGATAGCTTGTTGCGAACCTCGGCCAACATTCTTGACCCAGCGGGGTCTCGAGTAACTCGATCGTATTCAGCTTGAAGGAACCGATAAAACGTTAACAAGTCCCCGAGTCGTTGGTCAAAACTGTTGCTGGACGCCGGTGGCGTATAGAAATAGAAGGCCGCGACAAAGCTATCGAATACGGGTAATCGAGGATTGACCATGTGGGCGAGCTTCGTCGCGAAGGAGAACTGTAGCGTGCGAGCTTCGAGCGTCTCAGCGAGGTCGCGGACGATTGCTTCAATGTCCGTGGATTGCGAGACCCAGCAGTCAGCGAGAAGCTCGAAATATCGCCTGTAGTACAGATCTCCCAGGCGCGCAACATTCATTCGCCAGTAACGACGGTAAGCCGCCTGAAAGTGCGGCGATGTTGTCGCATCCGCGCCGCGGGACTGTAGAGCCTTCATGAGCTCACCGTAAGCCGCAATATCGAGATCGGCCAGACGAAGACAAATCGCGTCGCGGTAATCGTTAATCAGGCGATACATCTGAGAACCGGGTGATCCACCTGTACAAACGAGCTCGGGTCAACGGACCCACTCAGCCCGACTTTACTACGATAGAGCAGGAGATTTTCTGCAGGCGTGTGAGGCGACTCAGGCACGTCGTGGTGCCAGCAGCTTATTCTTCCGCCGGGTCTCGAGTCTGTAGCGCAACCGATCGCACCCACCTCCGCCTTTCGATCTTCCGTTCATCCAGCGCCAAATAAAGCGGCCTCCCCTGCCCAAGCAATACCAACAGGTCAGTCACAAACCGGGGTTGGGCAAATATCCAGCCGGTCCATCGTGGCTCACCTCTGACCTTCTCGATCACGCCCAGCCCCTTCGGCGGATCGTAGACGGGGAGGCGCTGGCCGCGGTATTCGCGGTACTGGGGTGAGTTGTATTCACCCCGTACGTGGACGTCCTTGAGGGTCCAATAGACCGATCTCGAGGGCGACGCCTCGGCCTGAACCGTGAGCTCGTAGCCTTCCCCTGCGCGCTCAGCCGGATCGGTGGCCATCCCCTGGATCCTCAGCCGCGTCTCGAATTGGTAGAGCGGATCATCGTCCTCCAGCCTGAAGGCGTACTGGGGCTTGTAGGCATCGTGGTTGATGGCGGCTGAGACCGACGCCTCGTAGTGCTCAACACGGACCGCCAGGTACGTGTATTCGATTGTCGGCTTCTTCGGCCGGCGCTTCTTCTTCTGTGCCATGACAGGGCTCCTGATGCGTCTGGAGCCCCTGATCATAGTCGCCGGGAAAGCCCCCATTTGTGGGCCCGAGCGCTGCAGACCCCACGCAATTACGCCTCCCAATTCGACGCATCAATGATATATTCTCGTAACAGAATTGAATGAGGAGGTTTTATTTTTGTTCAAACGTCGTGGTGTTTTTTCAGTGCTGATCTTCGTCGTCGCCGGATGTCTTCCGGAGCCTCAGAATCACAATCAGGCGACTCAGAGCAGTCTGCCAGCTCATCAAGTCGCGAGTAACTCCGCTATCTACAACGGCCGCCGAATTGAGATCCACGTGCAGGATTCTGGGCTCAGCGAGAATGAATGCCGAGAACTCATTGACAACTATCGCCCACAAGCAGCGCCGAACGGACAGGTTAGTGTGCGAAAGCCCAACGAGTCATTTGGCGGGGGACTATGGCCGTGGTGCGTGGATAACTTCGACGGTCGAGGCGTCACGTTCAACTGGTAACGGCGCTTGGAGGTGAGAGAGATGCAGAAGGAAATTAAGATTTGGGAAACCTACGAGACGGTGACGATTCTCGCGAGCGATCAAGAAGGTGTTTATCGTGTGATTTGGCACAGGTCTGACGGACCTCCGGAAAAATTACTCGTCACACCTAAAGGTGGTGATACGGTGGAAGAAGCGATTACCAAAGATCTACGGGCCCGCATGGGTCCCTAGCTGTGGCTGGTTCCCCAGAACCGCCTGCGTGGATAGTCTTCCTGCCAGCGGCAGCGTTTTCAGGCGTCACGATTTTGGCGGAATAGTTCGAGCCGGCCGCCGCGTGGCTCTCTACAAATGAGCTAGCGTGAGTTTTGCGTGAATCAGTGCCGCACTGTCACGCACAGCGCGGTAGTCGTGCAACGGACGCCCCGGCAAGTGCTTGAATACCAAGACCGTGCAAAGACCAACCAGGACTTTTAATCCGATGGTCGCAGGTTCGACCCCTGCACGGCCCACCAAAAACAATAACTTACATGCTATCTAGTTCTAGGCAACTTGATCAATATTGATTCTATTGACAAAAATTCGAGCCCTGCTCGCCTACGCGTCTGTTCTGTGGTCTGAAACACCATTCCCACGAGCGGACCATTTCCAATGACGATGAACGGCCGGAGATAGACAAACGGTAGGGACAATTGGGAGCTAACCTCAGTTTTGCTGAGACCGTCGCCGATCGCCGGAGAATTTCTCGACCATCCAGTCCGCACCCCGAGCGCACAGCCGTTCGTCGTAACCCTCGACTGCAAGATCGTGCCGCCCTGTGGCCAGGGCGGCACTTCGTCACACTACGGGGTTGGCAGTGGACAAAAGTTCGGGTCTGGAGCTTGCACGTTCGTGTCGGTCAGGGGCTGGCCGTCGATCACGTTGAGGAAGGTCGCAATCACGACCGTTTCCTCTGTCGCGCTCGGATTGAAAGCCGTGTGCACATTGTCGAATCCGGCATCGATGAGCGCCTGCCCGTTCGTGTACCAGCGCTGTACGCAGTCCGCTGCCAGGACGTAAATAAAATTGCCCTCGACGACATTGATCAACACGGGTCCGGGATGTGTGTGCCAGGGGAATACGGCCTTTGGCTGGATCGTGATTTTAGCGACTGCGATCTTGGATGCGTCTCGCAGATTTAGCACGTCATTGCCTCGGTCGTAGAATTTGTTCCTGACCTGAATCGCGACGTCGTCCGTGAACTCGGCAGGACCGGCAATCAGCTCAACGAGTAACGGTTGTTGTGCCATTGCCCCTCGGACCGCGCAGATCGAGGCGGCGAGCACGGCGACGGATACTGTCAGGACGGGTGAAATACGCATGATCAATCTCCTTGTGGCTGTGTGACGGCGCGGTCTCAGTCGACTGGCTTCGTGCCTGCCGATAGGCGCGCCAACTTCGGCGTACGGTTACGCAGAAAGGAGATAGCAAATCGCTGGCGAAGAGGGGTGAAGACGGAATGTGGGATTCGTGATTTCCTGACCGAACCAAGCGCCGCATGAAGCATCGGACCGTTAGCATGCCGTCGGCGGCGCCGCCGCCGAGCGCGCAGCCGCGGAGCTCCGCGACGCTCGTCAGTGCGTCCGATTCGCCGCCGGACGCATTACGTCGAATGCCCGAATTACGCGGCGGCGATCCTCTTCCTTCCTGAACGGGAACACGGCCAGAAAGTCCTCTATGTCGTAGCCCGGCGATCTGGCTCGGACCCGGCAGAAATACGCGCGCGCCCGATCGAGCTGGCCTCCGAGCGCATGCGTCACGGCGGCGAATGCCACAGCCTGGTGATGGGCGTTCGGCTGCTTGAGAGACTGCACGGCAAGTGCCGTCGCCTCCTTCGTTTGCCCCATCATGGCGAGGTTCAGGGCGTAAACGCCGAGCATCGCGAACTTGAGCGGATCGTAAGGACTGAGTCGTCTGGCGATATCGATTCGATTACGGCAAAGTGCGTTTTCGCCGAGCTGCAGCGCGACCCAGCCCAGCGAGTATTGCGCGATCGCATAACTCGGGTTGAGGTCGATCGCCGTTTCGAGCGAGCGCTTGGAGGCATCGAGCTCGCCCTCAACCAATTGAGCCCGCGCCATCGCCCAGTGCGCCATGGGATCCAATGAGTCTATCGCGAGACTCTGGGCCGCGTAGTCGAGCGCCTTGCGAATGCCCGCGGCGCGGTCGCGCTCGAAGCCCATGAAAACGCGCTCGAAGTTGACAAACGAAAGGCCAGCATAAGGCCGCGGCACGCCCGGCTCGAGATCGATCGAGCACCTGAAGAAGTGCTCTGCCCTTTCGCACTCGTCGACCTTGAACTGGTACATGTAATGCAGACCGCGGTGATAGGCGCTCCATGCATCGAGGTTCGTGGAAGGCATCAGTAAGGAGCGCTGAACTTCCTCGCGCTGCACCTCCGAGTCGAGCGCGCTGACGATCGTGGCCGCAATCTCCTCTTGAATGAGCATGAAATCGTCGATCTTGCGCTCATACTGCTCGGACCAAATCTCCCGGCGCGAAAGTGCATTCGCGAGCGCCACGGACACCTTAAGTCTGCTTGACGAGATCTGCACGCCGCCTTGGACGACGTAGCGCACGCCGACGAGCCTGCCGATCGCGGCCACATCCTGGGTACCCGTCGCGAGATTGAACGCCGTGCCGCGCGCGATCACGAACATCAAGCGTGATCGTGCGAGGCGCGTGATGATGTCGTGCGCTAGACCTCGCGAGACGACGTTTTCCGAAGGGTGACTACCGATCGTCTGGAACGGTAAAATGACGATCGTCGGCTGCCCCGTGAGCGCACGCTCTGGAAAGGACGCCGGATACTCGGTGCCGGCAACCGCGTCCTCTCGACCGGCTTCGCGAACATCCGCGTGTCTATGCGGCGAGATATCGACGTCGGCAACGAATTGGTAGCCCGCGCCGTGAACCGTCTTGATGATGGCCTGCGATTGCCCGCTATCCTCGATCGCTCGGCGCGCCGCGCGGACCCGGACATTCAACGCGTTATCCGTGACCAGGCGCTGCCCCCAGAGCTTTTGCTGAAGCTCGTCGCGCGGTACGACCCGATCGCGGTTCTCGATCAAGAAAATCAGGAGCTTGAGGACCTGCGGCTCGATCTGCACGACTTGCCGCTTTCGAGTAAGCTCGAAGCGAGCGGTATCGAGGATGTGATCACCGAATCTATACAGCATGCATGATCCAGTTATCCACGGGGTAGGTTCCAGCAGGGCTCATTTTCGGCGCAGCGGCACGAACTCCGCCTCGATGGCGCGCTTCTAGAGAATCGCTCTCCGGCTTCAACTCGCCAATCTTCGCGTGTAATACCTTCAGATCCACAGGATCCTCGCACAAGTATAGGTAATTCAAAGCCTGTGGGTCCCGAAAACTCGTGGTCGCTGATTTTATTGAAGGTTTTCGAGTGATCCGTAGCATACGAGCATGACCCGATGGCTCCTGTTTCTCGCTACGTTCTTTGCCGGGATTTGCCGATCCCGCGTGTCTTTGCAGCTCGAAGTCGCAGCGCTCCGACATCAGCTCACCTTATATAAGGAGGAAGGGCGCCGGCCCAGAATCCAGGCTGCCGATCGCTTACTCTGGTCGTGTCTATCACGGTGGTGGTCGCACTGGAGAAGGGCGTTGTATTTCGTCCAGCCACGGACCGTGCTCGAGCGGCAGAAGAAGCGGTTTCGGGGCTACTGGCGAGGTGTTGGTGGCGAATTGGTAGTCAAGCGGCGATAGGTAGTTGGTACAGGCCATGACAACATGACTTCCATCGGTAGTCGTCCAAGCGAGCAAGCTTCGGCTCTGACTTTGGCGGCTTCGGATCAGGAATTGCGCCGCCGAGTCCTCGGTGAACACGATCCCGATTGCAGTAGTCCTTGAAGTGCAGCAATTTCTTCTCTAGATCGCGAGCATTCCAGAACGGCACGTGATCAAGATACTCCCGCCGGATCGTGCCGATGAGACGTTCCACGCAAGGGTGCGAGCGCGGCACATCGGGCACGGTCTTTACCTCCCTCACCTCGAGAATTCGGAGATCCGCCTTCCAGCGGTGGAACTTGAACAGCGGATCGTGATCGCTGCTGAGGCAGTGGGGCAGGGTAGCGGTTGCGGCGATCGCCTGATTGAATGGGCGGCAGACCGTCGGACCATCGAGAATCCCAGCATGGCCGGCGAAGCCGATAATCCGGCGGCCGAACTGATCCATGATCACCGGCACCCACTGGGTCCCGAGGATCAGTGACTCGCAGCGAAACAGGCCGGCGCTCGACAAGCTGTCCTTCGAATGGCTCAGGAAGCTCAGCCAGGACGGGCCGCTGGAGCCAGGTTCAGGGCGGTAATGCTTGGCCAGACCGCGGCGGACGACGTCCTTGTCGATATCGACATCCAAGGTCAACGAGATCTGCTGGGCGATCCGCCGGCAGCCGAACCGTGGATTCCGTCGTTTCATTGCGACGATGGCGGTGATCAATTCGGGACTAGGTCCCTTGGGCCTCCGGCTTACCTCGACGCTTCGGCGTGAACAGCAATTGGGTCTTGCGCTTCACCAGTGCCCGATGGCAGCCGAGAATCGTAGCGGGCTTGAGTACGATGGCCGACCGGGCCAGACGAGCAGGGCGCATGAAGCCGGCACAACGCCCGGCGATGACGCGGTCCATCGGGCGAAGGTTCGGCGCTCGCTCCCGGGACCGATTGAGAATCAGTCGCTGGTGCTTGACGAGTAGTGACTCGGCCACAATCGAGCGACGACCGCCCGGGCCGAATAGGCGGGCGGTCGTCACGATCAGGTGAATGAAAAGGATCAGAAGGTCACGCACGATCCGAAGAGCGTACCGACCGCGCAACGATTGGCAAGTCTTAGATTCTGAGGCGATTTGCGCTATGAATTACCAATTCGCCACCCACGCGCGACAGCGGGCTCGGAAGCCGCGGGATTGAGTAGGTGAGCGTGCGCATGTCAACCTCGCAATGCCGGAAGTTTCTGGTTCTGCGGCACGAACCGCAGCGCCAGGCCGTTGTTGCACCAGCGCTTGCCCAGCGGTGGCGGGCCGTCGTCGAAGATGTGGCCCTGGTGGCCGCCACACCGCGCGCAGTGGTATTCGGTGCGCGGGATCAGCAGCACGAAGTCGCGCTTGGTCCCCATCGTGCCGGCGATCGACTGGGTGAAACTGGGCCAGCCGGTGCCGCTGTCGAACTTGTGCTCGCTTTTGAACAGCGGCAGATAACAGGCGGCGCAGATGAAGGTGCCATCGCGCTTCTCTTTGTCGAGCGGGCTGCTGAACGCGCGCTCGGTGTCTTCCTCGAACAGCACGTCGAACGCCGCCGGGCCGACCTTGTCGCGCCAGAATGCGTCGGGATGGCTCAGCGCGGCCACCGCCTTGGTCCCCGTCGGCGGCGCCGGTGCGGCTGCGCGGGAACAGGCGGGCAGCAAGGGCATGGCCGCCATGGCGGCCATGCCCTGCAATACGGTGCGACGGTTCATGTCTGCCTCCAGTGGCGATCAGCCAATATTAGACGCGTGAAGAGCGAAATAATTCCCTTGGGAGCATTCTTCAACGAGTTTTTCAACAGAATAGGCCGTTTGCTGACGTCGGCGGGTAGATTTTGGGGTGGATGACTCGAAGGCGAGATCAGTATCGATCGAAATCGGGCGCTCTTCGCCGATCTAGGGATCGCGAAACGACATGGCCAAGTCTCGGTGTTGGCGTTTTCGCGCCAGAGTTAGCGCTAATAAAAACGGCCTCAGTGGAGAACGCGAGGAGTAGATTGTCGCCGGTCGCGAACAGCGCAGGGAATCTAATACAGGCCTCAGGTCAGACACGACACTGGTTAGGGCAGATTCACGGATCGCTGAGGAACAGAGGCTTGAACGTGCAAATGACTGTCAGCAAGTATTGGGTGGCATTCCGAAATGAAGATGTCGATCGGGCTTTCTCTCACTGCAATCCCTCCATCCGGAAGATTAGGGTATTCCTTCCGTTTCATGAGCGAGAGTTCGCGGACATCAGCCCGTCTCCGTCCACGCACGGTTGAGGTGATCGGTATCCCACTATTTTTCGAGTACAGAACGTGGCCGACGTGAGCCGAGCGGTCGAGCTGCTGGCGTTCGCGTACGATCGCGTATGAACTCCGATTCGGCTTGACCAAGGGTCGGACGGACATACATGAATGCCCATAAAGTCGGCGACGACAAAGTCGCTCATCGCAAAGACGCACAACCGCGCCGTTTGTTCGAGCAGGACGGCCACTCGCTATGCTGCGTGTGGTTTATGCTGTTGCGGTATCGCGATGCTCTCGGAGACGTGCTTTCGCTGTTTCTCGAGAAGGCTGACGAAAGCTATATGAAAGTTTCCCGCCGGTCTTCGCGAGCATGCGGACCAAGTACTCGATGCTGATCCCCTGCAACCTGTTGTTCTGGATATGACTGATCTTCGGCCGAGGGACACCGAAGAACTCCGCTGCTTTCTTTTGCGTCAGTTTCTGCCGAGCAATGAACTTCCGAAGATCGCTGGCAAGGTCTGTCTTCATTGCCAGATCTGCCGCTTCTTCGCGGCTGAACCCGAGATCCTCAAAAACGTTTCCCTTAGTTACGTGTCCCATGGTCAACTAATCTCCTTGAGCCTGGTCCTCGCGAGACTGATATCCTTCTGCGGGGTCCTTTGCGTCTTCTTCTGAAAGGTATGCAGGATGTAGATCTTGTCGCGACGCTTGGCGACGTAGATCACCCTGAATTGCCCTGCCTTCTCACTGATTTTGAGCTCCCATACGCCGCGGCCCACAGTCTTAAGGGGGGGGGCGGGCGTGGACGGCTTTCGATCCGGTCTGGAGCAATCTCAGCTCACTACCGATCGCCTGTCGAACCGCTGCGCTGTAGCTTCGAACGACCTCGAGGGAGTCGCCCAGCCACTCGATCTCCGTCATGGACGGATAGTGTATCTAATCGGGTACAGGCTCTGCAAGCCTCTATGTACCTAAAAGAGTACAGCTTGAGCTGTCCACGGTGGCAGGCTCTCTGGCCTGGAGAGCTTGATCAAATATCCTCCCCTCTCTCACAAGAGCAGCCCCTTAACTGTCTTGATTTCGCGAAAGTTGATCAAGTTAGAAGGTTGATAATTTACCGACGGATCAGTGTGTTAAAAGAAATCGGGAGTCGGACTTTTAATCCGATGGTCGCAGGTTCGAACCCCTGCACGGCCCACCAAAATCAAATCGGTCATATACTCTGAATTGCTAAACGACTTGAGCTAGACGGGGCTGTTCTCCGGGCGGCTTCGCCTGGTATTAACCTTGCTGTTGCAAACTGGCCCCCGCATGTCGATGCACGGGATCGAGCCGAGTCGGTTGACCTCCCGCGGCGTTCTCAGCGCCCAAGCTTAGGAGCATTGCCGTGAAGCTATTCCGTGTAGGCATCGCCAGCTCGATTCTGCTTGCGGCGCATGTTTACGCTCAGCCGATGGAGGTCGTCGAGGTCGTCGGCCAAACGCCGCTCGGTGCTGGAATCGATGCCGACAAGATCGCCGCCAATGTGCAACAGGCCTCGGCAGAGCAGCTCGCGGAGCAGGGTGCCCTCGATCTCGCCGACTTCATGAGGCGCAACCTCGCGAGCGTTTTCGTTAACGAGGCGCAAACCAATCCGCTGCAGCCGGATCTGCAGTATCGCGGTTTCGTGGGCTCGCCCCTGCTCGGTTTGCCGCAGGGTATCGCGGTATATCAGGACGGTGTGCGCATCAACGAGCCTTTCGGCGACACCGTCAACTGGGCTTTGATCCCCGATTCGGCGATTGACACGGTGTATTTGATGCCCGGCTCGAATCCCCTTTTCGGTCTCAACGCGCTCGGCGGCGCGATTGCGATCGAGACGAAGTCGGGCTTCTCGGCTCCCGGCACGCGTGCGGAGTTCGAGGGTGGCTCGTTCGGGCGCATGGGGCTCACCTTCGAGACCGGCGGCTCGACAGGCGACCGCTTCGCCTACTACCTCGCGGGCTCCCACCTCGAGGAGGATGGCTGGCGGGACTTCTCGCCGACCGAGGCCCGACGGCTCTTCGGCACGCTAGGCTGGCACGCGGAATCAACGAGCGTCGATCTCAGGATGACGCTCGCCGAAACGGATCTGATCGGCAACGGGGCGGCGCCGATCGAGCTGCTCGAGATCGATCGGGCGGCGATCTTTACGCGGCCCGATCAGACGGTGAACGAGCTCAGACTCGTGAATCTCACTGTCGGGCACGAGGTCTCGAGCTCATTGACGCTGACCGGCAACTCCTACGTTCGACGCAGCGACATCAGCTCCTACAACGGCGATGATTCCGATCTCGAGGAATGTGAGGACGATCCCGGTTTCATCTGCGAGGAGGAAGAGCTCGTGCTCGATCCGGACAACGAGCCGATTCCGGCGCAGGATGAGGTCGAGGGCGCGACCGTCAATCGCACGCGCACGGAGCAGGACGGCAGGGGCTTCGGCCTGCAGGCAAGTTGGACGGGAGCGTTCGGTGGGAGCGAGAACCTCTTCGTGCTCGGCCTCGCCTATGATCAGAGCGACATTGGCTTCGACTCGAGCACCGAGCTCGGCGCGCTCGATGCGACACGGCTTGCCGTGCCGAGCGGCTTCTTCGTCGGCGAGTCGTTCACGCGGCTCCTGGCCGAGACGTCGAATCTCGGCGTGTACGTTTCGAACACGCTCTCGCTTTCCGAGCGGGTTGTGCTGACTCTGTCGGGCCGGTACAACCAAACCGAAGTGCAGCTGCGCGATCAGCTCGCCACGGCGCTCGACGGCGACCACGATTTCGATCGCTTTAACCCCGCAGTCGGAATCACCGTAGCCGTGACGGACGGGCTGAGGCTCTACGCCGGCTACAACGAGTCGAATCGCACTCCGTCGCCGGTCGAGCTGACCTGCGCCGACGAGGACGATCCGTGCCGGTTGCCGAACGCGTTCCTCGCCGATCCGCCGCTCGAGCAGGTCGTTGCAGTGACGCTGGAGCTCGGCGTTAGCGGCCGATGGGCCAATGGCGCCTGGCATGCCGGGCTCTTCCGAACGGCCAGCGAGGACGACATCTTGTTCATCAGCGCAGGCGCTTTGACCAACGAAGGTTACTTCAGCAACGTTGGTCGGACCCACCGCGACGGCATCGAGCTAAGCGTCGACGGAGGAACGGAGGACCTGAGTTGGTTCGCGAACTATACGCATCTCGTCGCGACCTTCCGCGAGTCGCTCGCGCTGCCGAGCTCCAACAATCCGGCTGCCGTCGATGGCGAGGTTTTCGTCTCGCCCGGGGATCGTCTGCCGCTGATTCCGAGCCACCTCCTAAAAGCGGGCTTTCGTCTGACCGTCAACAGCCGGTTGACGCTCGGCGGCGAGATTCTCACAGGATCCGACTTTCACCTACGCGGCGACGAAGGTAACGATATCACGGAGATCGGCGGCTACGCCGTGCTCAACGCCCGCGCGGAGTACCTTGTTGGCGAGAACGTGCGTCTGTTCGCCAACGTCGATAACATTCTGGACGAAGAGTACGAGACGTTCGGCTTGTTCGGGGAGGCGGACGAGGTACTCGGGGAGGCGTTCGAGGACAGTCGCTTCTTGTCGCCCGCGGCACCGCGGGCCGCGTGGCTCGGCGTACGCGTCGAGTTTTAACGACCGACCCGTGTTGCTCGCGACGCACCGACGTTCCCCTCTCCAGACCGAACCGCTCCATGGGGCCCGTAGAGCGCCGACCGATTTGCTCGTTTGAAGGCCGACAGTGGCGTGAATGAAGTCCAAGTTGGCCGGGTCACGAGATGCCCGGACGCGGTGGCCAAAGTTTGGAAAACTATCTCGGAATATCTCAGGAAAATTAGGTTTGCAATGTTGCAGGCCTTTTTTATTGCACGGACCGTAGCTCTTTTGGACAAGATAAAGCGGACGGTGGTTGCAACGGAATGCGGCCCCATTGCATCTTCATAGGAGATGTACCAAGTGGGGAGCAGC
>Ga0326597_10007177_pt1 | contig 15170 bp, 12 predicted proteins | sample RVTome_12_FD_203789 | JGI IMG/M metagenome (GOLD analysis project Ga0326597, IMG submission 203789) | Soil microbial communities from uranium-contaminated site in the Upper Colorado River Basin, Wyoming, United States - RVT100D185 | ecosystem: Environmental > Terrestrial > Soil > Contaminated >... | reverse complement strand
GAAGGGGGGACTGGTCCATTCGTCGAGCGGGTCCGGCGGCTGGACGTCGTAGTGCCCGTAGATGAGGAGCGTGGGACGATCGGGTATCGCCGGGCTTTCCGCCCAGACGACGGGGTGGCCGTTGCCCTCGATGACCTGGACCGTGGGGCACCCCAGGCGGGTGAGCTCGGCCCGCAACCACTCGGCGGCCCGCCGGCAGTCGGCGGCATGGGCGGGGAGCGCGCTGACACTGGGAATCCGGAGGAATTCGCTGAGCTCGTTGAGCAGGCGCGCCTGCTCGCGATCGACAAATGTGGAGTCCATGGTCCCAAAGCTACACCGGACCTGAAGCACCGCGAGAGGCAACGGCCAGAGCTCCTGACCGGTCTCGGGCAGGAGCTCACTGTTTGGTGGAGTCTCCGACCGCGCGCTCGAGCCGCGCATAGGCGCTGTCGCCCACCGCGCCCTGCATCAGCGTGTCGAGCGAGGCCACACTGCCTCTGATGTCCCCACCGTGCGCGTGGTACCACTGTTCGAACAGCTCCAGCCTGGTCCGATAGATCCGCCCCGCGGTGATCCGGGCGTTGTTGACCGGCCGCTCCGGCAGCCTGCCGATGCGGAGCGTCCGCAGGCGCTCCGCGACCGGCCCCTCCAGCTCGGCCCGCGCCCAGGCCCCTGCCTCGCTCCTGCCGGCCTCCAGCGCCGCCGAATCGGGATGCTGGTCGTACAGCGCCTGGAGCCGCGACGCGAGCGCCGAATAGAAGTCTCCGAGCACGATCTCGTCCCGCCAGCGGTCGGCGGCCTGCTTCGCCTTCGCGGAATCGCCGCGGGAGCTGAAGAAGGACTCGGCCGACCGGTAGCCGACGAACTGGGCGAAGCTCTCGTTGAAGGGCGTAGCGCTCTTCACGTACAGGGTATTGTGCGCGATCTCGTGGAAGACCGTCGCGGCCAGCTCCACGGAGTCCCCGGTGACCGCGGTGCTGAGCAACGGGTCGTTGAACCAGCCCAGCGTCGAGAAGGCGCCGGAAGGACGGAGATAGATGTCGTAGCCACGGGCGGCGAAACGGTCGGCCTCGCGCTGCGCCGCGCGGGAGTCGAAGAAGCCCTTGTACGGAATCCGGCCGACGATGGGATACTTCCAGGTGTGCGCGCAAAGACAGTCCTTGGGCGACGCCTGGAGCACCAGCAGGAGGGTGTCCCGGCCGACCTCGGCGTAGGTGGTGTAGGTCTCCTTCGCGAGCAGCCCGAGCCGGGCGGCGTAGTCCCTGCTGTCGAGCACCAGCTGCAACGACCCCTTCAGCGCCGGGTCGGTGCCGCCGTCGGCGACGAGGGCCGCGATCGGCCGGCGGGCCTGGAGGATGTGGGTCTCCTCGATCCCCGCGCGGGTCAGGTAGCGCACGTCGTCGCTGGCGAGATACGCGGTGCCGTAGCCAGCGAACAACGCCGCGACGACGACCAGAAGGATCATCCGCCTCACCGAATCCTGGCGAGCACGGCGCGCGGCTTGACCGAGGCCGGAAGCGCGGCGGTGCCGCCCGGTCCCGTGAGCAGGATGGTCACCTCTCCCGCGCCCGCCGGTTGCACGATGTCCACGTGGCGGCCGGAGCCGCCGCGCAGCGTGCCGCTATGGGAATAGGTGCCGGAGCCCACTACGTCCGGCGTGAGCGGAAAGGGCTTGACGAACTGTCCCGCGTCGAATCCCGCCTGGTAGAGCGACCGGAAGTCGAAGCTGGTGTACTGGAGCCGGTCGCTCAGCGGAGAGAAGCTCGGGAGATTGTCGAGGTAGTTGGCCAGCTGCCACTGCGCCACGAGGGTCGAGAAGTTCGCGCCGGTGACCGCCTCGACGTTATCGGTGCCGTCCCGGGCGGTCTGCACCAGCGCCCGGGTAAGCTCCGTCCCGGCCGGCTGGGTCGCGGCGAAGTGATCGGCCAACCAACGGACGAAGAGCCAGTTGGCGCCGCGCTCGGCGAGTGTCCCGGTGGAGTTGCCGGGCTCGACCAGGAAACTCGATTCGGTATCGTTGAGATACCCGTACGCATTGTCCACGTCGCCCGCGAGGAACTGATTCTCGCACGAGGTGAACGCCGGCTGGCACTCCGCGTCGGGAATCAAGCGCCCGCCGAGCTCTTCGGCGAAGTGGGAGAGACCCTCGTTGAGCCAGGTGGCCTCCGAGGTGGGGCCCCGCGCCACCAGCACGTGCTGATTGAAGCTGATCATGTGCTGGAATTCGTGGATGAAAACCGGCGGCAGGAAGCTCGTCGCGAAATCCTTGCTGATGTCGCATGCGCTGTTGCCCGGATCGGGCACCAGGCCGTAGAACACCTCGCCGTCGTTCGAGTGCGGCTCCGAGGGAAGCAGGTCGAGGCCGAAGAAGTAGCCGAGGATGACGCTGCCGGTGGTGTTGCAGTCGGGTGCGAGGGCATTGACCAGCGGCGTGAGGAGAACGATCACGACGCCGTTGTTGTCGAGATCGGATTCGCGGCCGAACGCCGTCGTGTCGATCGGATAGAGCTGGGTGTCGAAGAGCTGTCCCACCTTGTCCAGATCGGCCTGGGTGTAGCCGCCGGCCGGCACGGTGTTGTCGAGGAAGATCGCGACCCGCTGGCCGATGACCTTGGCGGTGGCGGTGCTGGAGACGAAATCGCCGCAGTCGGTGGCGGCGCAGACCTCGAACGTGCGCTGATCGCCGAGCAACGGGGGGACCGGGACGGTGGTGGACAGGGCGCCGCGGTCGAGCTGCACGGCGCCGCGCGCCTGGGAGAGGGCCCGTTCCCGCGCCCGCAGGCGCGCGTGGAAGTCGGCGGCCGCGCCGGGCGCCTTGCCGCTCCCGAAGACCGCCCGCGCGACGGAGGCGACTCCCGCCGAGGCCGCGGGGCTGCCCTGGACTTCATAGTCGGCGGTCACCCCGCTGCTGGTCTCCTGTCCGTCGGTGGCCAGCGCGACATACAGGTACTCGGCGCCCCCGCTTCCCGCTGCCGGGAGGCGGACGCAGGCCGTCTGGGCGGCATCGATGATCGTGTGGTCTCCCACGGCCAGGCTGGTGGGGGAGACCTGCGAACAGTCGAGCGTGGGCGGGCCCGGCTCGGTGCCGCCGCCGCAGCCCGCGAGGAACGCGAGGCCGCCAAGCAGCAGGTTGGTGGGTGGATAGCGGGTCACGATCGAGGCGCTCCGTGGCTGCGGATCGGGCGGTGCGAACTCCAGCAAGATACGAAGCCACAAGGGTTTTTGACAATCTCGGCAGTGGCCGGTACCTTCACTCCGTGTCCGACACCAACTGGTTGTCCGCGGTGCGCTTCGGGGCCGACGGATTGGTCCCGGTGGTCGCGCAGGAGAGCCGTTCCGGGGACGTCCTGATGGTGGCGTACGCCAATCGGGAGGCGCTCGAGCGCACCGCCGCGACCGGCCAAGCCCATTACTATAGCAGATCCCGCGCCGCCCTCTGGCGAAAAGGGGAATCTTCGGGTCACATCCAGTCGATCCGGGAGATCCGGCTCGACTGCGACGGCGATTCGGTGCTGTACCGGGTGGAGCAGGTGGGGCCGGCGTGCCACACCGGCGCTCCGACCTGCTTCGCCCGGCGGGCCGGGAGCGAGGGCGTCCTGGCGGACGGGCACGATCCCGGGGGGCACCTCCTCTCGAGGCTGGCCGCCACGGTGGCCGAGCGGGCCCGCACCCGGCCCGGTGGGTCCTACACCCTCAAGCTGCTCGACGCGGGGGTCGCGACGATCTCCCAGAAGGTCGGCGAAGAAGCGGTCGAAGTCGTGGTGGCGGCAAATACGGAGGATGGCGAGCGTCTCGCGTCCGAGGCGGCCGATCTCCTCTATCATCTCGTGGTGCTGCTGCAGGCTCGCGGGGTCCCGCTGGACGCCGTGTGGCGGCAGCTGGAAGAGAGAGGCAAGTAGCTCGTAGCTCAGAGCCCGCAGCCATCATGCCCTTCGTCCACCTCCACACCCACAGCGAATACTCGTTGCTCGACGGGGCCAACCGGATCCCCGAGCTCGTCACCCACGTGAAGAAGCTGGGCATGGACAGCCTCGCGGTGACCGACCACGGCAACATGCACGCCGCCTGGTCGTTCTACGAGGAGGCTCGGGCCCAGCAGATCCGGCCCATCCTCGGCTTCGAGGCCTATCTCGCCTTCGGCCCGCGGCAGGCGCGTGAGAAGCCCGCGTGGGCGCCGGCCGCCTACAGTCATCTCGTCCTTCTGGCCTCGAACCGCACGGGCTACAAGAACCTCGTCCGCCTCACCTCGATCGGATACACCGAAGGGTTCTACCGACGTCCGCGAATCGACAGGGAGACCCTCCAGCGGCACTCCGAGGGGCTGGTCTGTCTCGCCGCCTGTCTCTCGGGAGAGATCGCGTTGCACCTGCGGCAAGGGAAGTACGACGAGGCCAAGCGGAGCGCGGAGTGGTTCGCGGGCGTGTTCGGGCCCGGCGGCTTCTGGCTCGAGGTGCAGCATCACGGCATTGCGGAGGAGCGGATCGTCACCGAGGGAATGTTCCGGCTCGGCCGGGAGCTCGGCATCGGCGTGGTGGCCACCAACGACGCCCACTACCTGCGGCGGGAGGACGCCGAATCGCACGACGTCCTCCTCGCCATCGGCACCGGCGCCGATCTCGACGACCCCAAGCGCTTCCGCTTCATCGGCGAGGAGTCGTACGTCAAGTCGGAGAAGGAGATGCGGTCGCTCTTTCCGGGCAATCCCGAGGTGCTGGCCAACACCCAGACGATCGCCGACCGCTGCGAGTTCGATTTCGAGAAGCGGTACTTCCTCCCCGGCTTTCCCCGCCCCAGCGAGTATCCGAGCGACGAAGCGCTCCTGGAGCACCTCGCGTGCGACGGGGCGGCCCGCCGTTACGGCGCGCCGCTCCCGCCCGCCGTGGCCGAACGGCTGACCTACGAGCTGGGCGTCATCAACACCGCAGGCTACGCCGGCTATTTCCTCATCGTCCAGGATTTCATCGCCGCGGCGAGGCAGCGGGGCATTCCGGTGGGCCCCGGCCGCGGCTCCGCCGCCGGCTCGATCGTCGCCTACGCCCTCGGCATCACCAACGTCTGCCCTCTCAAGTTCGATCTCCTCTTCGAGCGCTTCCTCAACCCGGAGCGGGTGTCGATGCCCGACATCGACGTGGACTTCTGCTTCGAGCGCCGCGGCGAGGTGATCGAGTACGTCCGCGAGCGGTACGGCCGCGCCAGCGTCGGCCAGATCGTCACCTTCGGCACCATGAAGGCGCGGGCCGCGGTCAAGGATGTCGCACGGGTGCTGCGAATCCCCCCGGGCGAAGCCGATCGGATCACCAAGCTCATTCCCTCCGGCCCCGCCTACAGCCTCACCATCGACGAGGCGGTCGAGCGGGTGGACGAGATGAAGGAGCTGGTGCGGGGCAATCCGGCGTACCAGCGGCTGGTGCAGCTCAGCTCCCGGATCGAGGGAATCTCGCGCCACATGTCGGTGCACGCCGCCGGCGTGGTGATCGCCCCGGGTCCGCTCGCCGAGTACGTGCCGGTGTGCACGGCGCCCACCAGGGGGGCGGGCGCGGCCGCCGACGGGGAAGAGTCGATCATCACCCAGTACGAGATGGGAGCGCTGGAGAAGGTCGGCATGCTCAAGATGGACCTGCTCGGCCTCAAGACCCTCACGGTGATCCACGACGCCTGCCAGGCGATCGCGGCCCACACCGGACACCCCATCGACGTGGACGCGCTCGAGTTCGACGACCCCGCGGTGTACGAGCTGCTCCGCAGCGGACGGACCGCCGGGATCTTCCAGTTCGAGTCGCCCCTGGCCACCGACATGCTGCGGGCGATGCGGTGCGACCGCTTCGACGACCTGGTGGCCTCGAACGCGTTGATGCGTCCCGGCCCGCTCGACGCCGGGATGCACACCGTCTTCATCCGGCGGAAGCTGGGCCAGGAGAAGGTCTCCTACGCCCATCCTCTGCTGCGGGAGGTCCTGGAGCCCACCTACGGCGTCATCACCTACCAGGAGCAGGTGATGCGGATCGCCAACGTGCTCGCGGGGTTCTCGCTCGCGGAGGCGGACGTGCTCCGGAAGGCGGTCGGCAAGAAGGACCAGGAGCTGGCCAACCAGGAAGTCGCCAAGTTCGTCGAGCGGGCGATCGCGCTGGGACACCCACGCGGCGTCATCGAGGAGCTGGGGCGGCAGATCGTCACCTTCGGGCGCTACGGCTTCAACAAGTCACACTCGGTGGCCTATTCGGTCCTGAGCTACCAGACCGCCTGGCTCAAGGCCCACTATCCCGCCGAGTTCATGGCGGCGCTGCTCTCCTCCGAAATCGGCAATACCGACAAGGTGGTGCAATACATCAACGAGGCCCGCGAGCTCGGCCTCGAGATCCTGCCGCCCGACGTGAACGAGTCGGGGTTCAAGTTCACGGTGGTGGGCGACCGGCGGATCCGCTTCGGCCTGGGGGCGGTGCGCAACGTCGGCGAGGGGGCGATCGCGTCGATCATCGCGGGCCGGGAAGGCGCCGGGTACACGGCGCTCGCCGACCTGGGCGAGCGGATCGATCTCCGGCTCTGCAACAAGCGGGTCCTGGAGTCGCTGGTGGCCGCCGGCGCCTGTGATTCGCTCGGCGGCCACCGCAAGCAGCTCATCGAGGCGCTGGAGTCGGCGCTCGGCGAGGCGCAGCTCCTTCAGCAGGACCGGGAGGCGGGCCAGGCGTCGCTGTTCGGCGAATCGACTGCGCCGCGGCCGCGGCGCACCGGCCTCCCCGAGGTGCCGGCCTGGACCGAGGCCGAGCGCCTCGCCCGCGAGAAGGACGTGCTCGGCTTCTTCATTTCCGGTCATCCGCTCGAGCGCTTCCGCGACGAGGTCGAGCTCTTCGGCACCAGGACCACCGCCACGCTGGGCGAATGGAGCGAGCACCAGGTGAGCGTCGGCGCCGTGGTCACCGCGGTCAAGCGGCAGATCTCCAAGAAGACCGGCAAGGAATACGCGCGCCTGGTGCTGGAGGACTTCCACGGCACCGCCGAAGCCATCGCCTTCCCCGACGCCTGGGCCAAGCTCAACGCCACGATTCACCCCGATGCCGCGCTGCTCCTTTCCGGCGGGTACAGCGGCCGCGACCGCGGCGAGGACCACGCGCCCTTCATCGTCGAAGCGGCGCGCGCCCTCGAGGAGCTGAAGGGGTCGGGCGCGGTGGCGCTGAGCCTGCGGTGGCGCTCGCCGGCCGCGCCCGCGCCCGACGCGCTCCGCGCCGCGGCGGTGCTCTGCTCGGCGCACCCCGGTCCCACGCCGCTCTATATTGAGTGGAGCGATGGGAGCGGGGAGGCCGTCCGTCTCCGGTCCCGCCGGCTCCGCATCGCGGCGGAGGACGACCTCGTGCGGGCCCTGCGCGACCTCCTGGGCGCCGACTCCGTCCACTACATCAAGGCGGGATGACCCATGGCCTCAGCCTATACGCTGGAGTTCGAGAAGCCTCTGCTCGAGCTGGAGCGGCAGATCGAGGACCTCAAGCGGATCGGAGAGGAGCGCCAGATCGACATCGAGGGCGAGCTCGAGGGGCTGCAGAGCAAGCTCGAATCACTCCGGGCGGAGATCTACCGAAACCTGACACCCATCCAGCGGGTCATGGTCGCCCGCCACCCCCGCCGCCCGTACACCCTCGATTACCTCAGCACCATCTTCACCGATTTCATCGAGCTTCACGGCGACCGGCTCTACATGGACGACCCGGCAATCGTCGGCGGGTGGGCCCGGCTGGCCGGCGTCTCGGTCATGGTGGTGGGCCATCAGAAGGGGCGGGACACGAAGGAAAATCTCAAGCGCAACTTCGGCATGCCCCATCCGGAAGGGTACCGCAAGGCGCTGCGCCTGATGAAGCTCGCCGCCAAGTTCGGCGCCCCGGTCATCACCCTCATCGACACGCCCGGCGCCTACCCCGGCCTGGGCGCGGAGGAGCGGGGGCAATCGGAGGCGCTCGCGCGCAACATCCTCGAGATGTCCATGCTCCCGACTCCCGCCGTGGCCGTCGTGATCGGCGAGGGCGGGTCCGGCGGCGCGCTGGCCCTCGGCGTCGCCGACCGGATCATCATGCTGGAGAACTCGGTCTATTCGGTGATCTCCCCGGAAGGGTGCGCGGCGATCCTGTGGAAGGACGCGAGCCAGCGCGAGCGGGCGGCGGAAGCGCTCAAGATCACCGCGGAGGACCTCCTCCGCCTCAAGCTCATCGACGAGATCGTGAGGGAGCCGGTGGGCGGCGCCCACATCGACCCCGACGCCACCGGCGAGGCGCTGAGGGAGGCGCTCATCCGCCACGTCACCGAGCTCCGCAAGCTGCGCCCGGAGAAGCTGGTCCGCCGCCGCGCGGAGAAATACGGCGCCATGGGCGTCTACTCCGAGGCGTGAGTGGGACAGACCGTCGAGGTTCGCTTCAAGGGAACCCGGAAGGGCTACTTCGTCTGGGGCGACGATTCGGCGCCGCTGCGCGCCGGGGAGATAGTCGTCGTCGAGGTCGAGCGGGGACGCGACGTCGGGCGGGTGGCGGCGGTAGGGAGCGTCGCCGACCGGAAGTGCGCCTCCGGGTGCGCCGGCTGCGCCGTGGGGGAGGAGGCCGCCGAGACCGCGGCGCCCAAGCCGGTCGCCCGCCGGGCTTCGGCGGACGACCTGCGCATCCACGACGAGAGCCGCGTCCTCGAGGAGGAAGCTCGCCGCAAGGTGATCCAGCGGGTCCGCAGCCACACCCTGACCATGAAGGTGAGCGACACGGAGTGGCAGTGGGACCGCAACAAGCTCACCATCTACTTCACCGCCGAGAAGCGGGTGGACTTCCGCGCGCTGGTGCGCGATCTCGCGTCGCTCTTTCGCACCCGCATCGAGCTCCGGCAGATCGGGGTGCGTGACGAGGCGGCGCGGCTCTCCGGCGTGGGCCGCTGCGGGCGCGAGTACTGCTGCAGTTCCTGGCTCGGCGAGCTCTCCCCCGTCAACCTCGGCCTCGCCAAGGACCAGCGCCTCTCGCTCAATCCGACCCAGATCTCGGGCGGCTGCGGCCGTCTCCTCTGCTGCCTGAAGTACGAGCACGAGTTCTACGTCGAAGCCCGGCGGCGCTTCCCCAAGGAGGGGAAGACCATCGCGACCCCGCTGGGCCCCGAGAAGGTGATCGCGGTGGACATCTTCCGCGAGCGGGTCTTCCTCCGGAGCGAGGAGCACGGCGCCCGCATCATCCCGCTGGTTCAGCTGCGGGACGAGGTGGAGCGGATCGGCGAGGTGCTGCCGACTCCCGAGTCGCGGGTCACCGTCGCACCGCCGCCCGCCCCCGCCTCTCCCGCGGAGGGAAACGGCTCGGCGCCCCAGCAGCCCCGCCGCCGCCGCCGCCGTCACCGGGGCGGCCGGTAGCCAGGGTTACTTTCCCCGCATGGCGAAGTTCTACCTGACCACCGCGATCGACTACTCCAACGGCGACCCCCATCTCGGCCACGCGCTCGAGAAGATCGGCGCCGATTGCATCGCCCGCTATCGCAGGCTCCGCGGCGACCAGGTCCACTTTCTCATGGGGATGGACGAGCACGCACAGGCCGTGCTCCAGGCGGCCCAGCAGCATGAGCTGGCGCCGCAGGCATGGGTCGACCGGATGGCCGGTCGGTTCGAGAACTTCTGGCACCGGCTGGAGTGCAGCCACGACGACTGGATCAGGACCACCGATCCGAGACACCGGGCCGGCGTGACCGCCCTGCTGGAAGCCATCGCCGCGAGGAGTCCCGACGACCTCTTCGTCGGCGAGTACGAGGGGCTCTACTGCCTGGGGTGCGAGGAGTTCAAGCAGCCCGCGCAGATCGTCAACGGCCGTTGCATCGAACATCCGACCCTGGAGCTGATCCGAACCAAGGAGCGCAACCACTTCTTCCGTCTCAGCCGGTACCGCGATCCGCTGCTCGACCACATCCGGTCGGGCGAGTTCCGGGTCGAGCCGGCCATCCGGCGCAACGAAATCCTCCGGCTGCTGGAGGACGGGCTGCAGGACATCTCGGTGTCGCGCCAACGGCTCTCCTGGGGCATCCCTTTCCCCGGCGACCCCGAGCAGACCGTCTATGTCTGGTTCGATGCGCTCATCAACTACCTCTCCGCCACCGGATACCCGGCCAAGGGGTATGACCGACTCTGGCCGGCGGAGCTCCACATCGTCGGCAAGGGGATCACCCGGTTCCACTGCGTCATCTGGCCGGCGATGCTGCTGAGCGCCGGCCTGGCCCTGCCCCGGGAGGTGTGGGCCCACGGGTACGTGCAGTGGGAAGGCACCAAGATGTCGAAGACCGCGGGCACGGCGGTGACGCTGGAAGAGGCGATCGAGCGGCACGGCCCCGATGCGTTGCGCTACTTCCTGCTGCGCGAGGTGGGCTTCGAGGCGGACGGTAACTTCACCTGGGAGCGCTTCGACGAGCGGTACACCGCCGACCTTGCGGACGGATTCGGCAACCTCGTCTCACGGTCGCTGGCAATGATCGGGAAGTATCGTGGGGGCGTCGTGCCGTCCATGGGGGAGCCCACCCCGCTCGACGAGGCGGGCGGGCGGGCCGTCGAGTCCTACGCCCGGGCGATGGACGCCCTCGATCTCCGCGGCGGAGCGGAGGCGGCGTGGGAGCTCGTCTCGACCGCGAATCTCTACATCCAGCGGGTGGCGCCATGGAGTCTCGCCAAGCAGGGGAAAGAGGCGGAGCTCGACACCGCGCTTGGCGCCCTGGCGCGCGTGCTCTACCGTCTCGCGGTGACGGCGACCCCGTTCCTGCCCGCCAAAGCCCAGGCGCTCTGGCGTTATCTCGGACTCGCGGGAGAGGCCAGCGCGGCGTCCTGGTCGTCCCTCGAGGCACCCCCGGTCGCCGGGGTCACTGTTGTGAAGCCTGAGATCCTCTTCCCCAAGCCCGCCGCCGATTAGAGCTTACTCTGTCAAGAAGGAAAACTATTTGACAGTCAAAGACTTATCCGCTTGGACCGACTCTTGACACCGGGCAATCCGATTGCCAACTTTTCCCAGCTTCATCAACCGCGTGACTCAGGTCACGCCCCGCAACTCACGCGATGCGTAAATTGTTTCCCGACCGCCGGTAGGATCACGCACTCTCACGGCTCAGGGACGAGGAAAGGTCATGCCGCATGGCTAGACGCCGCTGGACTGTCGTGTTCGTTCCGCATGGCTCGGAGCCTTCCAAGATCATGGAGGTTTCGTATGGCATGCTGAAGCTCGCGGCGGGCGGCGCGGCGGTCGGCCTTGCGGTGGCCCTTCTCGTCGGCTTCATGACGGTCGCACGCACGGCCGACCTCTCCCGCACCGCGCGCATGACCCAGGAGAACGCGCAGCTGGTTCGGGAGCTCAACGAGATGCATGGCCGGCTGGCCACCTTGTCCGACACCATCGCGCGGATCTCGAAACGCGATGCGCGCATCCGGGTGCTGGCCAACCTCGATCCGATCGACCCGCAGGTGCAGGCGGCCGGCATCGGCGGTCCCACGCTGGCGCCGCGCCCCCTCCTCCCCGAGGACGGGGCCACGGTGCGGCGCGCGCAGGAGATCCGGGTGGATCTCAACGCGCTCATTCGCCGGGCCAACCTGCTCTCCTCGTCCTTCGAGGAAGCCGGCGACAGTCTCGCCAGCAACTCGAAGCGTCTCGCCGCCACACCGTCCATCATGCCGACCCAGGGCTGGCTCACCAGCGCCTTCTCCGCGATGCGGGAGCACCCGATTCTCCACTTCGCACGGCCGCACGAGGGCATCGACGTGACCGCGCCGATGGGGAGCTCCATCGAGGCGCCGGCCGCGGGAACGGTGCTCGATGCCGGGTGGGAAACGGGTTACGGCAACACGATCACCATCGATCACGGCTACGGCATCGTCACCATGTTCGCCCATGCATCGAAGCTGATGGTCAGGAAGGGCCAGCACGTCGCGCGGGGCCAGCGGATCGCGCTGGTCGGCAACAGCGGCCTCGCCACCGGGCCGCACCTGCACTACGAGGTGCGGGTGAACGGCCGCCCGGTGGATCCGCTGCGATACGTGCTGCCGGAGCATGTGGTGACGGATTGAGGAGAAGCCGAGCCTCCTAGAACTGCACCGGCGGCACGCCCGCCGCCCCCGCCTCCGCTTCAAAGTACTCCCTCGGTTTGGCCATCCCGAACGCCATTGCGGTCAGATTGTACGGAAACCGCCGGATGAAGGCGTTGTACTCGCCGACCGCCGCGTTGTAGTCCTGGCGCGCGACGCTGACGCGGTTCTCGGTGCCCTCCAGCTGGTCCTGAAGCTGGCGGAAGTTCTCGCTCGAGCGCAGCTCGGGATAATTCTCCGAGATGGCCAGCAGGCGTCCGAGCCCCTGGGTGAGCGACGTGTTGGCGGCCGACATCTCCCCGACGTCGCCCGACTGGATCGCGCCGGAGAGCTTGGCCCGCGCATTGGCGATCGAGATGAACACCGTGTCTTCCTGCTTGGTGATGCCCTTGACCGTATTGACCAGGTTGGGAATCAGGTCGGCCCGCCGCTGGAGCTGGGCCTGGATCTGGCCCTGGGCCTGATTCACCTTCTCGTCCATCGTCTGGATCTGGTTGTATCCGCACCCCGCCGTCAGCAGCGCGAGCACACCGAGAGACAGGGCCACCGTCGAGGAGCGCTTCATCACTGATCTCCGATCTTGAGTTGATCCACGAACGCCGCCGCTCGAGCCACCGCGTCGAGATACGCCTCGAACTCGGCGCCACCGCACCGCCATCCAGGCTGGCCGCGGTGGCGCACGACCCCCAACAGCTCTTCCCCCTCGATGCCCATGGTCGCCGCCACCGCCGAGGCGACCTGGAGCGGGTCGGAGGGGACCGGGCGCCCTTGAAGGGTGAGGAGCCCGCGCAGCAGCACCAGCACGGTGGAGGCGCTTCGGCCGGCCAGGTCGCCGAGCGCGGACTCGTCGCCCGAGCGCGCGGCATACCCCTGCCGGAGCCGCAGCAGCTTGCCCCGCAGCTCGCGCTCGAGCGCGGCGCGCAAGTCAACCGGAGACACCTCGAGACCGGCCAGCGGGTCCGCGCCCCGCAGCACCTTGTGGGCGGCGCGCATGTCGGTGATCTCGATCGGAAAGACATCGCTCGCCCGCGCCCACTCGGCCCGGGTAATGAGCAGCGGCGGTTCGGTGGCGGCCTTGCGCCACTCGCCAAGCGTGCGGCCGAGACCGCGGAGAACCTGCGGCGTCAGCGCATCGGCGACGAGAAGCAGATTGATGTCCGACCACCCGGGGAAGAAATCTCCCCGCGCGGCCGAGCCGTACAGGACGGCGCTGTAGCCGGGCGGCAGCGCCCCGTCGGCCTGGGCGAGAAAGGGAGAGATCACTCGCTCGACTGCCTGGTGCACGCTCAGAAGCTCCTTCCGCCGCCGCCGCCGCTGGCGCCGCCGCCGCCGCCGAATCCGCCGAACCCGCCACCACCGAACCCCCCGCCACCGCCCCCGCCCCACCCCCCGCCGATCCAGGGGCCGCCTCCCCAATATACCCGGCGCCCCCGGCGCCGATTCCGACTCGCCATCATCGCGAAGATGATGAACAGAATGAGAGGGAAGTACGACCTGAAATCGAAGGTGGGCCCCTGGACCGGACGCGCCGGGCTCGCGTTGGCGAGCGTCGAATCGGTGACGCCGAAGGCACGTGCGATGGTGCCGGTGAGGGACCTGACGCCGGTGAGGAGGCCGGGCCCATACTCGCCCCGGCGCATCTCCGGCAGCATCAGGTCGCTGACCCGGCCCGCCTCGGCGTCGGTGATGACACCCTCGAGTCCCTGACCGACCGAGACGTAGATCTTCCCGGAGTTGGGCGCTCCCTCGCGCTTGGGCACGAGGAGAACGGCGAGGCCCGCGTTCCGCCGGGCGTCACCCACATCGGCCGTGGCGCCGACGCCCCAGCGCCGGATGATCGCGACGCCCACGTCGTTGGGCGAGTAGTCCTTGATGTCGGGGAGAGTCACCACGGCGACCTCCGCCCCGGTGGCGTTTCTGAGGCGCGCCAGCAGATCCTCCATGGCCGCCGACGATGCGGGATCGACCACCGAGGCGAAATCGTTCACCAGGCCCACCGGCGCGGCCGGGAAGAGCGAATCGATGCCGGGGTTCTGGGCCCCCGCCGCCGCGGCGATCAGTTGTAGCACCGCCACGAGGGCGATACTTTTGGCACGTGTTCCGCTCACTCGCTCTCCTGAAACCGTCCCGCCTGCCCCGCCGACACCCGTTTCCGCCCATTCTCTGCGCCTGGGTCGGGGCGGCGCTGGCGCTGGGTGGGCTCGCCTGCGACCAGCCGCGCGACATGGCGGTGCGGGTGTCCATTCCGGGGCCCGATTCGGTCGAGACACCGGTCACCGGGATCGGACTCGTCGCGCTCCCCTACGATCGAGACAGCGTCCTCGCCCGGCTGGACGCCTCGGCGAAATCGCCGCGCCCCGCCACCGCCCTGCTCGACAGCCTCTTTGCCGAGTTCCGCGGGCCGTTCACCGGCTACTCCTCGGCCACCTTCCGGCTCGGCAAGCTGCGCGACTCGCTGGCGATGGTGCAGCGCGGGCTGGACTCGCTCGGCCGCGACACGCCGCAGTACGGCGTCCTGTACGCCCGCTTCGGCCGGCTGTCCGACTCGATCGCCCCGGCGGAGGCGCGGGCGCACGCCGCCCGCGCCGCACTCGACAAGGCCCGCTCCGCGTTCGTGACGAGAAGCGACACCCTTCGGGCGGCCGTTCGGCAGTGGGAAGATAGCACCTATCGGGGGTACGACAGCATCGTGCGGAGCCTCTCACGCAGACGTGAGGCGGTGACCGACACGACGGGGGCCGACGGCTGGGCCCACCTGCGGCTGGCGCCCGGCCGCTGGTGGATCTATGCCCGCTCGTGGGACGCGACCGACCCCAACTCCGAGTGGTACTGGAACGTCCCGGTCACCGAGGATACCCTGCTCCTCTCCAGCCGCACCGGCCGGCGCCAGGCGCGGTATTGAGCGGCATGCGTCGACTCTTCGGCCCCGCCGCCGCGCTGGCGCTGCTCGCCTCCTCGCTCGCCGCGCAGAGCGACGGCGCCGCGCCGCTGACCAGCCGGTCGAAGGGCGCGGCGCGGGCGCCGGTGACGGTGTACGAGATGTCGGACTTCCAGTGCCCCTACTGCCGGCAATTCGCGCTGGAGACCTTCCCCCTCCTCGACTCGCTCTACGTCGCGACGGGCAAGGTCCGCT
>Ga0326597_10007176_pt1 | contig 15171 bp, 11 predicted proteins | sample RVTome_12_FD_203789 | JGI IMG/M metagenome (GOLD analysis project Ga0326597, IMG submission 203789) | Soil microbial communities from uranium-contaminated site in the Upper Colorado River Basin, Wyoming, United States - RVT100D185 | ecosystem: Environmental > Terrestrial > Soil > Contaminated >... | reverse complement strand
GGAGAAATCATGAAAGTTTATGCACGACAAGAGCTAGCGCGGCGGGCCCGACAGCGTCCGCCGCTGCCAGGCGCTCCCCGGCGAGGATGTCTTCCAGTTATCAGGATGGGGTCTTGTGCCTGCTCACAGCCCGGACCGAGGCCAAGTCGCCCCAGTCCAACGCCTGGCCTTCCGGCGAGCCAGCCTACATGCCGTAGCCGACGCCGTTCGTGGTTCCTCCACCGCCACCACCGGTTCCGGTCCCGGTACCCGCCGTCACCGTGATCGTGCCGGACATCACCGCCGCGCCGTGAATGGTGCAGTGGTAGGGATAGCTCCCGACGACCGTAAACGTCCGCGGGAACTCCCCCGAGCCTTGGGTGGCGGAAGCGGGGCCGTCAGCGAAGGTGACGTTGTGCGAAACCCCGCTCGAGTTCCACCCCCAGGTGACCGTGGCATTCACCGGCACCGAGAACGAGGACGGATTGAAGAAGTTGTTCCCCACGGTGATATCGCCCGGGGGGTTGTTGTTCGGCGGCGTGCCGACGTCCGATCCGCTGCAGGTCAGCGCGCTGAGCGTCGCCAGCCCCGCGAGAAGTATCTTTCGAGTCATGTTCAGTCCCTCCTGGAAGCTCATATGTATCGTACGGCAGCCCGGCCGGTCTAGCAACCGGCGAACCACCTGGTATGCGCGTAGTGTCGGGTCGGACAACGTCTTCAAGTTCAAGCGGCGGAGCGGGTTCTCCCCCTCCGCCTGCCCCCGCTGGGTGGGCGCCCGCTGAACCGCCGAGCGCGGTTGGCACTGACCGCAATCCTCGGCGGGTACGGCCTCGTCCTTCTGCTCCATCCGGAACGCTACGGCTTTCTCGACAGTCTCGATCTGGCCATCCACGAAACCGGCCACCTCGTCTTTGGCCCGTTCGGCGAGCTCATCGGCGTCCTTGGCGGAACGCTGATGCAGCTCATAGTCCCGCTGGTGTTCGGCGGCTATTTCCTCCATCGTCGCGACCGCCACGCCGCCACCGTGGCCCTCTGGTGGGTGGCGCAGAACCTCTGGAACATCTCAGTCTACGTCGGCGACGCGCGGGCCCAGGAGCTGCCGCTCGTGGGCGGGGGTGAGCACGACTGGACCTACTTGCTCGACCGGCTCGACCTGTTGCCCAAGGACCTGGCGATCGGGCGGGCCGTCCATCTCCTCGGCGTCGTGCCGTATGTGTTGTCGCTTGTCGGCGGAGTGGCGACGGCGGGAGATAGGGCGGCGGAAACCTAGGCCAGGCGCATCCGCTGAAGCAGCCGGAGGAAGCGGGCGTCGCCCCGGAGGCCATCGAGGAGAGGCTCGACCTTCAGGTAACAGAGCCATCCGCGCCGCTCCTCGAAGGCGCGGTCGAGCCACTGGAAGGTGGCGTCGGTCTCGCCGAGCGCGGCGTGCACCATCGCGAAGGCGACCGGCGAGACGTATCGTCTGGTCGACTCGGCGCCCAGCTCCGTGAGGACGGCGTGGGCCTCGGCCTCGCGCCCGCGGGCCGCCGCGACGGTGCCCAGGCCCGCGGTGGCGAGGGCGGGGCTCTCGGAGAGCGCGATCGATTCCCTGAACGCGGCCGCCGCTTCGTCGTGCTGGCCGAGCTGGAGATAGGCCAGGCCGAGCAGGCGGTGGTTCTCTTCGGCGGTGGGATTCATGGCGAGGGCGCGCCGGAGATGTTCGAGCGCGTCTTCCGGCTGGCGGCCGTAATAGTGCAGCCACCCCATGCTGCGCCGGATCGAGACCGACGCCGGATCGAGCTCGATCGCCAGGCGCCCCTCGGCCAGCGCGGCGTCGAGCCGTCCCATCGCGGTCAGCACCCACGAGTGCCACTGGCGCGCGACCGAATAGCGCGGATTGAGCTCGATCGCGCGGGCCAACTCGCGTTCCGCGCCGACCCAATCCCAATCGTAGATAAAGGTGACCCAGCCGAGCGAGGTATGCGCTTCGGCGAGGCTCTCGTCGAGCTCGAGGGCGCGGCGCGCCTCGATCTTGGCGCGCTCGAGCCCCTCGCGCACAGGGGCCCCGCGATAGTCCACCTGCAGCGCATAGGAATCGGCGAGCCCGGTGTACGCGAGGGCGTAGCCGGCATCCTCGGCGATCGCCTGCTCGAAGTAGCGAATCCCTTCGGCGATGTCGCGCTGGGTGCGCCGGTTCCACCAGAACCGGCCCTTGAGGTAGAGGTTGTACGCCTTGAGATTGGCGGTATACCTCCGGGGAACCGGATCGCCGAGATCGCCGAGCAGAGTGGACCGGAGCGTGCCGACGATCGTCCTCGCGATCTCGTCCTGAATGGCGAAGACGTCGGCGAGCTCGCGGTCGTAGCGCTCCGACCAGAGCGTCCGGCCGTCGGCGACGCTGGTCAGCTGCACGTTGATCCGGAGCCGATTGCCCGCCTTCCGCACCGACCCTTCGAGCACCGCCGACACGTTGAGCCGCTTGCCGAGGGCGCGCACGTCTTCCTTGGCGCCCTTGAGCGCGAACACCGAGGTGCGGGATGCCACGTGCAGTCCCTCGACCTTGGCAAGCGCGGTGATCAGCTCGTCGGTCATGCCGTCGCTGAAGTATTCGTTTTCCGGATCCGCGCTCGCGTTGACGAGGGGCAGCACGGCGAGCACCCTCGACGAGGGGCCCGCGACCGCCGGCTCCACCTCCTGGGCAGGATCGACCAGCGCGCTGGAGAACTCGGCCATCCCCGGAAAGCGCTCTCCCGGCTCCTTGCTCAACGCGCGCATCACCGCGCGTTCCATGGCGAGGGGAACGTTGGGCCGCCGCGCCCGGATGGAGACCGCGGCTTCGACGGCGTGCCGGGCCATCGTGGCGCGAGCGCCGCTGCCGGCGAAGGGCGGCTCGCCGGCCAGCATCTCGTACAGCACGCAGGCGACGCTGTATTGGTCGGTGCGCCCGTCGAGCCCCTGCTCGGCGCTCGCCTGCTCGGGACTCATGTAGGCCGGCGTGCCGACCGCCAGGCCCCGGTCGGTCACGTAGACGTTGTCGCCCCCGGCGGCGGAGAGGGCGGTCGCGACGCCGAAGTCGGCGATGACCGGCTCGCCTTCGTGCAGGAGGATGTTTTCCGGCTTGATGTCGCGGTGGATGACGCCGAGGCGGTGGGCGTAGGCGAGTGCCGCGGCGACGGCGCGGGTGATGCGGAGCGCGACGTCCACCGGCAACGCGCCCTCGCGCGTGAGCCGGTCGCGGAGGCTCTCGCACCCCGCATACGGCATGACGAAGTAGAGGAGGCCTTCCCACTCGCCGGAGTCGTGGAGCGGCAGGATCTGGGGATGGGCCAGCCGGGCCGCGATCCGGATTTCCCGGAGGAAGCGCTGCGGCTCGTACCCGCCCGGGCTCGGCCGCAGCACCTTGATCGCCACTTTCCGCGCGTGCTTGAGGTCTTCGGCGAGGTAGACCGTGGCGGCGCCACCGCGTCCGATTTCCTCCTCGATCCGATAGCGATCGGCGATCGTGGTGCGCAGGCGGTCGGCGATGTCGGACATGATCCTTAACGGAACTCTCGCCGACGCCGCGACACAAGCTCAGGAGGGGTGGAACCGCCCTCCCGTGTTGGCCATCTCGACCAGCACCGGCGCCGGGGCGAAGCGGTGGCCGAACTGGTCCTGGAGGAACCGCAACGTATCCGCCACCCGTTCCGCGCCAAGATCGTCCATCAGACGGAGCGGTCCCCCGCGGAACGCGGGGAATCCGATACCGAACAGGGCGCCGATGTCTCCATCACGGCTGCTTCGGACCACTCCCTCCGACCACGCCATCGCCGCCTCGTTGAGCATGGCGTACACCAGCCGGCGCTCCACCCAGGTCGAGTCGGCCGACTCGAGGGGGCGGACGCCGAGAATCGGGTAGACGGAGGTGTCGGGGCCCGCCTTGTGGCCCTGGTGGTACCGGTAGAACCCGCTGCCGGATTTCCGGCCGAGCCGGGTGGCTCCGAGCATCCGCCCGACCGCGTCCGCCGGCCGCATCCGGTCGCCGAACGCGTCGAACATCACCTTCGACGCCTTCTGGGCGACGTCGAGGCCCACCTCGTCGAGGAGCGCCACCGGCCCCACCGGGAATCCCCATCTCGTCATCGCGCGGTCGATCACCTCGATCGGTACACCCTCGGCGAGCAGAATCCCCGCCTCGTTCAGATAGGGCGACAGAATGCGATTGACCCAGAATCCCGGGTGATCGGCCACGACGATGACCGTCTTGCCCATCCGGCGGCCGAACCGCACGGCGGTGATGATCGCTTCGGGGGCCGTCGCGTCGGTCGGGATGACCTCGAGCAGCGGCATCTTCTCCACCGGTGAGAAGAAGTGCATGCCGAGCACCCGCTCGGGGTGGCGCGCCTCCCCCGCGATCTCTCGAATCGGGATGGTGGAGGTGTTGCTCGCGAAGATGGTGTCGGGGCCCGCCACCGCCTCGATGTCCCCCAGCACCGCGCGCTTGAGCGCGAGATCCTCGTAGACCGCCTCGATGACGAGATCGGCGCGGCTGAAGCCGCTGTAGTCGGCCGACCCGGAGAGGAGGCCGGTGAGTCGCTCGAACTGGGGCCGCGTGAGCCGGCGGCGCTTGAGCCGCTCCGAGAGAATCGAGGTGGCCGCCCGAAGTCCCTTCCCCACCCGGGTCAGCTCGGCGTCCTTGAGCCTGGTGTCCACCTCCACGTTGAGCACCGCGGTGCCGGCAATCCCCGCGCCCATGAATCCCGCGCCCACGATGCCAAGCCGCCGTACCTGGCGGGGCACGGCGCTGCCCGGAGGGATGCCGTCGTCCTTCTTGAGCGCGCTGGCGGCGAAGAAGATCTGGACCAGCTTGCGGGAGACGTCACCGACGGCGAGCTCGCCGAAGGCGCGATGCTCCTCGGAGAGCCCCGCGGTAATCCCGTGCTCCAGCCCGACGCGCACGACGTCAAGCGCCGCCAACGGGGCGGGATAGTGGCCCCCGGTCCGCTCGAGCACCTGCACCCGCGCCGCGCGATACACCAGGCGCCGGCCTGGCGCGGTGCGGTCGAGAAGCAGGCCCCGGACCCCGGTCTTCGGGGTCCGCTTGGGCAATCCGTCACGGGCGAGCCGGTCGGCCGCGACCAGCGCCGTTCGCGTGAGAATGCTCTGCGGCACCACCTCGTCCACCAGGCCGAGCCGCAGCCCCTTGGCGGCGCGCTCGCTCTTTCCGGTGAGGATCATGTCGAGCGCGGCGCTCGCGCCGATCAGTCGCGGGAGGCGCTCGCACCCGCCCGCCCCCGGGATGAGACCGAGCTGCACTTCGGGCAGGCCCAGCTGCGTCTTCGGATGATCGGTGGCAATGCGATAGTGGCAGGCGAGCGCCAGCTCGAGACCCCCGCCGAGACAGGCACCGTGGATGGCGGCCACCACCGGCTTGGCGAGGGTCTCGACCCGGCTCAGCAGCTCCTGGCCCTCAAAGCTCAGCCGCTCCGCCGCCGCCCTGGTGGTGAGAGCGGTGAACTCCTCGATGTCGGCGCCGGCGATGAAGGTGTCGGGCTTGCCGGAGACGAGGACGGCTGCGCGAATGGTCGCGTCGTCCCGGAGCCGGATGAGGAGCGCCTCGAACTCGATCTTGATCGCCGCGCTGAGCTTGTTCACCGGCTCGCCCGGGAGATCGAAGGTGACCACGGCGATGCCGTTCGCGACCGTGGTGGTCAGGGCCGACACTAGTCGCGCTCCAGGACCATGGCGAATCCCATCCCGCCCTGGGCGCAGATCGACACCAGGCCGAATTGCGCATCACGGCGGCGCATCTCGTTGGCGAGCGTCGTGATCACCCTTGCCCCGGTGGCCGCGAACGGGTGGCCGATCGCGATCGATCCGCCCATCACGTTGGTCCGCTCCCAATCCACCTCACCCACCGGACCCGGGAGGCCGAGGCGCTCCGCCCACTCGCGGGAGCCCCACGCCTGCATGTTCGAGAGTACCTGGGCGGCAAACGCTTCGTGGATCTCGACCAGGCCGAGCTGCCCCCAGCCGATGCCGGCGCGCTCGAGCGCCTTCGGCACCGCGTACGCGGGGCCCATCAGCAGCTGCCAAGAGGGATCCACCGCCGAGACCGCGTAGCTCCGGACGTAGGCGAGCGGCTCGTAGCCGAGCGCGTTCGCCTTGGCCGCAGACATCAGCAGCACCGCCGCGGCGCCGTCGGTGAGGGGTGAGGCGTTCCCCGCGGTCACCGAGCCGTATTTCCGGTCGAACACCGGCTTGAGCTTGGCGAGCGCCTCGAGCGACGCATCGCCACGGATCCCGTTGTCGGAGGCGACGATCTCGTCCATCTCCTTCCCGCCGAACCAGGGGGCGATCTCCGAGGGAAGGCGTCCATCGGCGGTCGCCGCCGCCGCGCGCTGGTGGCTCTGCAGCGCCAGCCGGTCCTGGGCGTCGCGGGAGATATCGTTCTCCTTGGCCATCTTCTCCGCCGACTGGCCCATGCTCTCGCCGGTCGAGGGCTCGGCGATGGCGGGCGCGACGGGGCGCAGATCCCGCGGCCGGGTCCTGGCCAGACTGCCGAGGCGAGCGCCCAGGGTTCTCGCCTTCCCCGCCTCGACCAGAATCTGGCTGAAGCGCCGGGAGTGGAGAATCGGGATGCTGGAGAGAGATTCGACGCCGCCGGCGATGATCGTGTCGGCGTGACCGAGGAAAATCTGGTCGGCGGCGTTGGAGACCGTTTGGCCCGAGGAGGCGCAGGCGCGATTCAGGGTGTAGGCGGGAACGCTGGGCAGGAACTGGGGAAGGAGGCTCACCTCGCGGGCGACGTTGGGCGTCAGCACCGAGGGCACCACGTGTCCAAAGATGATCTCATCGACCTCGCGGCCGTCGAGCTCGGTGCGGTAGAGCAGCTCGCGGGCGGCGTGACGGGCGAGGGCCACGGCGGGAACATCCCGGAACACGGTGCCGCTCTTGGCGAACGGAGTGCGCAGGCCCGCGACGATCGCGACCCGCCGATCCGGCCGAGAGTCGTGCATGTTGCCCCGGGATGAAGATGAGTCGATCTTACCCGTTCCTGGCGAGGACGCTGGCCACCGCCCGCCACCGCTCCGCGTCCACCGGCTCGAGCACTTCGCGGCCGTGCAGCACCCGGAACGGATTCACGAGATGGGCTAGCTCGCCCGGCTGGAGGAGGTGTTCCTCCGACGTGGGGCCCCAGCCGAAATCACGCTGGGCGGTGAGAAACGTTTCGATCACGAGGAGGCCGCCTGCAACGACGAGCTCGCGGATCTGAGGCAACCTCGTCCGGTCAAGATAATTGAACATCAGAACCGCATCAAAAGAGCCGAAATCGGGCCACGACCCCTCGAGATCGACCATGCGCCAGTCGATGGGGAGCCCTTTCCACTGGGCGAGCTCTCTCGCTCTGGCGAGACGGGCCTCGTCCTGGTCCACGCCCACCACCGTCGCACCCGCCGCCGCCGCCGCGAGGCTGTGGCGCCCTTCTCCGCAGGCCAGATCCAGCACCCGGGCTCCGGGCGCCAATCGATGAGCGTGCCAGAGGAACCAGGTGCTCGGCCGAGGGAGTTGCGGGACGGGCGGCAGGGTCACGGGAGGCGTTCCTCGGAGAGAGCGACGCTGGCGGAGATCGCCGCGGAGCCGGCGGACGTCCTGGTCATCGGCGGCGGGATCACCGGCGCCGGCGTGGCCCGCGACGCCGCCATGCGAGGGCTGCGCACGGTGCTGGTGGAGCAGAGCGACCTCGGCTCCGGCACCAGCTCGCGCTCGAGCCGTCTGATCCACGGGGGCCTGCGCTACCTGGAGACGGGCAACGTCGGCCTCGTTCTGGAGGCGAATCGCGAGCGGCGCATCCTCCTCCACATCGCCCCCCACCTCGTGTGGCCGCTGCCGTTCATCTTCCCCTTGCACCGGGGCGACCGCATCGGGCTCTGGCGACTGGCCGCCGGGATGTGGGTGTATGACGCGCTCGCTCTCTTCCGGAATGTGCGGCTGCACCGCATGCTCGGCAAGCGCGCGTTGCTCGATGCGGAGCCGATGCTGCGGGAGCGAGGCCTCCTGGGCGGCGCGCGATTCTACGACGCGCAGTGCGACGACGCCCGCCTGGTGCTGGCCACCGCGCGCTCCGCGATTCACCACGGCGCGCTGGTGGCGAACTATACCGCGGTCCGCTCGCTCGAGCGCACCGCCGGCCGGGTGGTCGGCGCCGGCCTCGAAGACGTGCTCACCGGCGAGCGCGCCGCGGTGCGGGCGGGGGTGGTGGTGAACGCCGCCGGCCCCTGGGCCGACCGGGTGCGCTGGCTGGAGGATCCGGCGGCCGAGCCGCTGCTGCAACCGACCAAGGGCGTCCACCTGGTCGTGGATCGCGCGCGGGTCAACCACCGCGAGGCCATCATCTTCCCCAGCCCCATCGACGGCAGGATCCTCTTCATCCTGCCCTGGGGCGATCTCTCCTACATCGGCACGACGGACACCGACACCAAGGAGCCGCCCGACGCGGCCACGATATCGGAAGAGGACATCGTCTATCTGCTGCGCTCCGCCAACGCCTGCTTCCCCAACGCGCGCCTGAGCGTCGACGATGTCCGAGCGTCGTGGGTGGGGCTCCGGCCATTGCTCGCCAAGGGTGGAGCGGCATCGCGCCGGTCAAGGGAGCACACGATCGTGGAGGGACTCGGCGGCATGATCACGGTGGCCGGCGGCAAGCTCACCACCTACCGGTCCATGGCGCGCGAGGCGGTGGATCGGGCGGTGCGGGAGCTCCGCTTCCGGGACGGCCGCCCCCGCCACGTCGAGGCGCGCACCGACGAGGAACCGCTCCCCGGCGGCGAGGCCGCGGATCTGGCGACCTTTCGCGAGCGGGGGCTCGAGATCGGGATGAGTCCGGAAACCGTCGAGCATCTCCTCAGGCACTACGGAACGGAATCGGCGGGGATCTGCAACCTGGGCGCGGGGGACCGCGGTCTCCTGCGCCGCCTGGCCCCCCCGCACCCCGCGATCGAAGCGGAGGTCATTCACGCCGTGCGGAGGGAGCTGGCCCGGCGGGTGGAGGACGTGCTGGTGCGCCGCACTCACATCTACTACGAGCACGCGGCACATGGCGTCGCGGCGGCAACACGAGTGGCGGAACTGATGGGCGCCGAGCTTGGCTGGGACGGCGCCCGGATCCGGACGGAGGCGGCGCTCTACGCCGAGCTCGCCGCCCGCTAAGCGAGAGCGACGGCTAGTTGAGCGTGCTGACGGTGACGATTCCCGACATGCCGGAACCGTTGGGGCCCCCGTGGTTGGCGCAGTAGTACCGATAGACCCCAGGGGCGTCAAAGGTGAACGTATAGATCCGCTCGCCGTCGGCGAGTTGACCGCTGCCGTCGGGAGTGGTCGGGTCATCGCCCACCACGTTGTGCTGGAGGCTGCCGGCAGGCCAATGCCAGGTGACGGTGGTCCCGACCAGCACGGCGAGGTCGGCGGGCGCGAACCGGTCTCCTCCCGCCGGACCGAGCACCTCGATGATGTTCGCGCCCCCCGGCGGCGGGGCCGTGATCGCCTCCGCGGTAAACGCGAGGGGCGACCCGCTGGCGCCGGTAACGGTGGCGGTCGCGGCCTTGGTGCCGATGGTGCTACCCAGCGTCCAGCTCGTGATCGCGATGCCGTCGGGATCGCTGATGCTCGTGGAGGGATTCAGGCTCCCTTCGCTGGTGAACCAGGCGACGCTCGCCCCATTGACTGGATTGCCGTCGCGGGTGATGAACACCCGAAGATCGTTCCCCAGTTTGGTATCGACGAGGCCGGTCTGCCCGTCGCCGCTCTTGGTCGGCGCCTTCTCGAGCTTCAGTTGAGCCAGGCTGGGCCCGCTGTCTCCGTTGCAACCAGCCCCAGCCACCGCGATCACCGCGACGAGGCCGAGACGACGTCCGGACACCATCCGCATAGGCTTCTCCAAGGCTGGAATCGCGCGAATCCTGCTCCAAAGCATGAGTCTTTCTATGACGCCCGGCAATCCGACGAGTGGACGTCCTTCGTCACGAACGGTCCGGTGTCACGACCACCGTGATCGTCCCCGACATTCCGGCACCGCCGGCGCCCCCGTGCGCCATGCAGTGATAGTGATAGACCCCTGCCCGCTGAAACCGGAAGCTGTGGAATCTCGGATAGTCGCCGAGTGGGCCCGACTGAGGCGGGGAATCCCCATCGTCCGGCACGACGTTGTGTCCGGTGCTGCCGGCCGGCCAGAGCCAGTTGACGGTGTCGCCGACGGCGATGGCGAGCTCGGCCGGATCGAAGCGGTTGCCGCCATCGCCTCGAACGAGGACGGTGTTCCGGGCGTCCGGGGCCGGCCTCGCGATTGCGGTAAACGTCACCGCCTGGCCGGGATTGGAGTCGATCGCCGCGAAGGCCACCTGTTGGGCGAACAGGTGCTTCAACGTCCAGGCGGCCGTGGCGACGCCGTCGGGGTCGGTGGTCGAGGCGGCCGGTAACAGCGAGCCTTCCGTGGTCGACCATCTCACCGTGACGCTCTCCACCGGAAGGTCGTCGCGGATGATCATGACTCGGAGGCGGTGGTCGAGCATCGATCCGGCCACGCCTACCTGCTGGTCGCCGCTCCCCGTGTCGGTCTTGGCGATGACCAGCGGCGCCGGACTGGGGGCCTGGCGATCGTCGCCGCGGCAGGCCAGGAGCAGGGCGAGGACCGCGCCGCACCCGGCGAGGAGGGCCAACGGCAGTCGGCGCGTGAGCATTACCCTAAGGACGTCCAGCCCGGCTATCTCACCACCAAGCAGCCAGTCATGCCGCTGCCGCGCACGGCCAGAACGCCCCTTTCAGCGCACCTGCCTTGCAGGAACATCGCTCCACGATTCCGAGGCGTCCAGCAAGCCTCAACGGTGGCGCAAGTATTATCTTTCAGCCTCCCTCATGAGCGGGGCCCGCACCTCGGGCCCCGACCGGACGCACAACCGCGACAACGGTGAGTCTCGTGGATCCCAACGTGTTCGAGACGGCGAACGCCGGTTTCGCGCAGGCCATGTACGAAGAGTTCCTGAAGGACCCGACGACCGTCGGTCCCGACTGGCGCCGACTCTTCGAGAGCGGGGTCGTGGGCGAGCGCCCCGAAACCGTGCGGAACGGCGGAAAGGCGGCGGAGACAGCCGAGCCGGCGCCCCCTCCGCCCCGGGGCCTCCCCACCGGAGCCTCTCCCATCAAGGGGCCCGCGGCCAAACTCGTGGCCAACATGAACGAGAGTCTGACGGTCCCGACCGCCACGACGTTTCGAGTGGTGGCCGTCGGGGTGCTCGAGGAGCGCCGCCGACGTCTCAATCAGGGACTGCAGGCGGCCGGGCGCTCGAGCAAGATCTCGTTCACCCACCTTATTGCGTACGCCCTCGTTCAGGCCACCAAGAAGCATCCCGTGATGGGCCACACCCTGATGACGCACGACGGCACGCCCTTCCGGGTCGTGCCGGATGGCATTGCCCTTGGCCTCGCCGTGGACGTGCAAAGAAAGGATGGCAGCCGGGGGCTGGTGGTGCCGGTCATCAAGCGCGCCGACACGATGGATTTCGCCACCTTCCACTCCGCATACGAGGCGGTGGTCGAGAAGGCGCGGACCAACCGGCTGCTGCCCGACGATTTCGCCGGCGCCACCATGTCGCTCACCAATCCCGGGGGCCTCGGCACGGTGGCCTCGGTGCCGCGGCTCATGGCCGGCCAGGGGAGCATCATCGCGGTCGGTGCCATCGGTTACCCCGCGGAGTTCTCGGGCGCGACCGAGGAAAGACTGCGGGAGTTCGGCGTCAGCAAGATCATGACCATCACAAGCACCTACGACCACCGTGTCATCCAGGGCGCGGAGTCCGGCACATTCCTCGCGACGGTGGATCACCTCCTGCAGGGCGACCAGGGGTTCTACGACCTCCTCGACGAAAGCCTCCAGCTCTCGGCGGTGAGCTATCAGCTGGTCAAGGCCACGCCCGCTGCCAAGCGGGAGGAGGCGCCAGGCCCCGTCGCCCCCGAGATGCTCTATCACGTGGCCGCCGCGATGGCGCTGGTCAAGGCCTTCCGCATGCACGGCCACCTCGCGGCGCACCTCGACCCCCTCGGCATGCCACCCATCGGCGATCCGGCGCTCAATCCCGGCCCCCTCGGACTGAGTCCCGAGGTGATGGCGGCCATTCCATCGAAGGTGCTGCGCATTGCCGTGCCGGGGCGAACCCTCGCGGAGTCGCTCCCCTACCTCCAGGCCACCTATTGCGGCACGATGGCGTACGAGATCGAGCATATCTCGACGCACGAGGAACGCGTCTGGCTCCGGGAGAAGATCGAGAGCGGCGCGTACCGCCAGCCGATGGGCACCGCCGAACAGCTCCGCCTGCTCAAGCGGCTCACCGAAGTCGAGGCGCTGGAGAAGTTCCTCCACAAGGCGTATCTGGGACACAAGCGCTTCTCGATCGAGGGCGTGGACGCGCTGGTGCCGATGCTCGATCTCACCATCGAGCGGGCGGCGGAGTCGGGCGCGCGCGATGTGGTGATGGGGATGGCGCACCGTGGACGGCTCAACGTCCTCGCGCACACCGTGGGACGCCCCTACGAGACGATCTTCGCGGAGTTCGAGGGCGGCCGGAACGTCGAGGCGGGCCAGCTCACCCCTGAAGGCGGCACCGGGGACGTGAAGTACCACCATGGCGCGGAGGGCGCGTACGTCACGTCCAAGGGCAAGGCCATCACGGTCACGCTGTGCCCCAATCCGAGCCATCTCGAGTTCGTTGCCCCGGTGGTGGACGGGCGGGCGCGCGCGCGACAGACCCAGCGCCGCGGGCGGGACGCCCATCACGATCCCAGCGCCGCGCTGCCCGTCACGATTCACGGCGATGCCGCGATCGCCGGCCAGGGTGTGGTCGCCGAGACGCTCAACCTCGGCGCACTCAAGGGATATCGCACCGGCGGGACGCTGCACATCATCACCAACAACCAGGTCGGATTCACCACCGACATGGACGACGCGCGCTCAACCCGCTACGCCTCGGACCTGGCCAAGGGATTCGACATCCCCATCGTCCATGTCAACGCGGACGATCCCGAGGCGTGCCTCTCGGCGGTACGCCTGTCGATGGCATATCGGGACAAGTTCCACCAGGACATCCTGATCGATCTCGTCGGCTACCGGCGGCATGGTCACAACGAAGGCGACGAGCCGGCCTACACCCAGCCGGTCATGTATGAGCGCATCAAGAGCCTCCCGCCGGTGCGCGAGTTGTACGCCCGGGCGCTCATCGACGCCGGCATCCTGACCCCGGACGAGGCGGAGAAGCAGGCGGCGGACGCGTACCAGCGCCTGGTGGACATCCAGCAGGGATTCAAGGCGAGCGCCAACAAGGGGACCCCCCTGGAGCCGACGCACAAGCTCGCGGGCGCCGGCCAGGAGGTGGAGACGGCGTTGGCCCCGGAGTTCCTCGTCGCGCTCAACGAGCAGCTGCTCAGCTGGCCCGAGGGCTTCACCGTCCACCCGAAGCTGCGCAAACAACTCGAGCGGCGTCGTGCCGCGCTCGGCCCGGAGGGAGGTATCGACTGGGCCCACGCCGAAGCGCTCGCGCTCGCCTCGCTGCTCACCGAAGGGGTGCCGATCCGCCTGACCGGCCAGGACACCGAGCGCGGCACGTTCAGCCAGCGCCATCTCACGCTGCACGATGCCGTGAACGGAGAGACGGTAACCCCAATTCAGCGGCTGCCGGGGGCCCTCGCGCCGATGGAGCTCCACAACAGCCCCCTCTCGGAACTCGCCACGCTCGGGTTCGAGTATGGCTATAGCGCGGCGGCCCCCGAGGCGCTGGTGTTGTGGGAGGCCCAGTTCGGCGACTTCATCAACGGCGCCCAGGTGATCGTGGACCAGTTCCTGTCCTCGGGCCTCTCGAAGTGGGGACTGACGACCCGCCTCACCCTGCTCCTGCCCCACGGATACGAGGGCCAGGGACCCGAGCATTCCAGCGCCCGGCTCGAGCGTTTCCTCCAGCTCGCCGCCGAGGGGAACATCCGGGTGGCCAACCCGACAACGGCCGGGCAGTATTTCCATCTCCTGCGGCGCCAGGCCCGGCGTACCCGGCAGCGCCCGCTCGTGATGATGACGCCGAAGAGCCTGCTCCGCCTCCCCCAGGCGGGGTCCCGGCTCGACGATCTCGCGGGGGGCCGCTGGCAGCCGGTGATCGACGACGCCCGGGGCGCGGAGCGCGCCGACGGTGTGTCCCGTGTACTGATGTGCAGCGGCAAGATCTACTACGAGCTGCTCGCCGAAGCAGAGAAGGCCGGCGCCAACCGGCCGGCGATCATCCGTCTCGAGCAGCTGTATTCATTCCCCTGGCCGGAAGCCCGTACGGTACTCGCGGGCTACCGGAACCTGAAGGAGTTGGTGTGGGTGCAGGAGGAGCCGCGCAACATGGGCGCCTGGGGCTATCTCGAGCCCAAGCTGGCCGAGCTGGCACCTCCCGGAACCCAGGTCGGATATGTGGGACGGCCGGAGCGGGCCAGTCCGGCGGAGGGATATCCGGCGGCCCACAGCGCCGAGCAGGGCCGCATCATCCGGACGGCCATCGGCACCGTACAGGGGTGATGGAATCAGCGGAGATCAAAAGGGGCGGCCAGAACGGCCGCCCCTTTTCTTCGTCCCACCTGGCGCGAGATGCGCTCAGGCCTCCGGCGGGAGCATCGGCCGCTCGGAGGCTTGCCGGGCAAGCTCCTTCAGCGGATCCGAGAGATGATCCCCGTAGTGGAGGAGGAAGACTCCGCGGGCGCGTTTCTGCATGAGAAAGGCGACCAGCGGAGTGTCGGCCTTCGCCGCGTTGCACTCCCTGCAGGCCAGGACCAAATTGTCCGGACGGTCGTATGCCGTTTGTCCACGGCGGGGCCGGACGTGATCGAGCGTGATGGTCTCGGTCGGGTTTTCGTTGCCGCAATAGGCACACACGGACCCGTGTTGGGCCAGAAGCCAATCGCGGTGAGACTGCATGGAGCGGCCTGCTGAACGGCGAAAACTGGGGACGGAAACTGCGGATCGGTTGCGAGATCTGCGTGCCACAAATATCCAGGTTGAGGGTTAACTGCCGGTCTGCCAAGCAGACCCGAGAGAAGTACTGGGGAAATCTAGCAAGATTGACGCCAAAATGACAGCTTCCTTCCGTTTGATGAGTTTCATGGCGGTGGTGGGCCTGGCTGGATGCTCTGGCCGGGCGGTCCCGGAACGGGCCGCCC
>Ga0326597_10007175_pt1 | contig 15174 bp, 10 predicted proteins | sample RVTome_12_FD_203789 | JGI IMG/M metagenome (GOLD analysis project Ga0326597, IMG submission 203789) | Soil microbial communities from uranium-contaminated site in the Upper Colorado River Basin, Wyoming, United States - RVT100D185 | ecosystem: Environmental > Terrestrial > Soil > Contaminated >... | reverse complement strand
AAAACACAGGGGGTGATTATACTTGATCAAACCCTCTATGTACAGATCGAGTTGGTAGTGGGGATAATTTCCCCATTTAGCATCCCGTTTCAGCCAAATTAATGGCTGGACTGTAGATTATATCAAGGGAAAGGGTGGTAAACAACTGGTTAACAAAAAACCCCCGATTCTATCGGGGGTTTTCTTTGACAGTTTAATCAAGTGATTACTTAATCACTTTAGTAATCGCACCAGCACCAACGGTCAAGCCACCCTCACGGATAGCAAACCGCAGACCCTCATTGAGAGCGACTGGAGCAATTAATTTTACTTTCATCTTGGCATTGTCCCCTGGCATGACCATCTCAACCCCCTCAGGGAGAGTGATGTCACCGGTTACATCAGTGGTTCTGATGTAAAACTGAGGTTTGTAACCAGTGAAGAAAGGTTTGTGACGACCGCCCTCCTCTTTCTTCAAGATATAGACTTCAGCTTCAAAATCGGTGTGGGGAGTAATGCTACCCGGTTTGGCCAAGACTTGGCCGCGCTGAATAGCGTCTTTCTCGACACCACGCAGGAGAATACCAACGTTGTCGCCAGCTTGACCGGAGTCAAGTAACTTGCGGAACATTTCCACGCCAGTGACTACCGATTTGCTGGTGTCTTTGAAACCAACTAATTCGATTTCTTCACCGACCTTAACCTGGCCGCTCTCGATTCTACCAGTGGCAACCGTACCTCGACCTTTGATCGAGAAAACGTCCTCCACCGGCATCAAGAATGGCTTATCCAGATCACGGACTGGATCAGGGATGTATTCATCCACTTGTTTCATCAGTTCCATGATTTGGTCTTGGGCCGCGGCGTCGCCTTCGAGCGCCTTTAAAGCAGACACCCGCACTACTGGTGCATTGTCGCCATCAAAACCATATTTGGTTAAGAGTTCTCTAACTTCCATCTCGACTAAATCGAGAAGTTCGGCGTCATCGACCATGTCAACTTTGTTCAAAGCGACGATCAATTTTGGCACGTTCACCTGGTTGGCAAGCAAAATGTGCTCTCGGGTCTGGGGCATCGGGCCATCAGTGGCGGCCACGACCAAAATCGCGCCATCCATTTGAGCCGCACCAGTGATCATATTTTTGATGTAGTCAGCGTGTCCTGGAGCATCAATGTGAGCGTAGTGGCGTTTTTCAGTTTCGTACTCGATGTGAGAAATATTAATCGTTACGCCACGGGCGGCCTCTTCAGGGGCATTATCGATATCGGAGTAACCCATCGCTTTATTAATATCGCTTGGCACTTTTTTGGCCAAAGTGTGAGTAATGGCCGCGGTGAGGGTTGTCTTGCCGTGGTCCACGTGACCAATGGTACCGACGTTAACGTGCGGCTTGGTGCGATCAAATTTCTTTTGTGAGTCTGACATTTGTCTCCTTTTTAATTTAAATACTTTTACAAATTTTGTTGCTATTTTTTACTACTTTATTTTATCTTGAACTCATTGAGGTAGCGAGAATAACTGCCGCACGAGCGTCTATTTGGTTTTGGGTTGGTTTAATTCCTTCAGCAATGAGTTGTTTTTCTGCTTCAACTTGAGCAGCTCTATTTATGTCTTCGTTTGGTATTTTTCCTGCTTCCATATATATCCTCCTTTGTCTCAAGCACTTACCGTCTGCGCACTCCTTTGCGCTCTTCTACGATTTTCTCCGTGATACTCTTGGGCACCTCGTCGTAGTGGCTGGGCAACAGGACACTACTGGCACGACCCTGAGTCATACTCCTTAGGATTGTAACATAGCCTTGCATCTCTGCCAACGGCACTAGCGCGGTAATAATCACTACATTGCCCCTGGTGGTAGTGCCTTGAATTTGCGCTCGGCGACTACCCAAATCGCCGATCACGTCGCCCATAAAGTCTTCTGGGGTGGTTACTTCCAGCTTCATGATTGGCTCGATCAAGACCATCCCAGCAGTTTTAACCGCCTCGCGCATACCCAATGAACCAGCCATTTTAAAAGATAATTCGCTGGAATCAACTTCATGGTAAGAACCATCGTAAAGAGTAACTTCGATATCCGTCATTGGATAACCAGCCAAAAAGCCGCGCTCCAGTGATTCTTGAATGCCTTTGTTAGTCGGCTCGATATATTCTCTGGGTACAACGCCGCCAGTAATCTTGTCGACAAATTCATAACCAGTTCCACGGTCTTTGGGCTCCAAGCGCAATAACACGTGACCGTACTGACCACGCCCACCAGTCTGCTTGATATATTTGCCCTCGCCTTGGGAAACTTTGGTAATCGTTTCACGGTAAGCCACTTGCGGCGCCCCAACGTCGGCCTCCACGTTAAATTCACGCTTCATACGATCGACAATTATTTCCAAATGCAGTTCACCCATTCCCCCGATGATGGTTTGGCCCGTTTCATGATCAACTTTAATGGTAAAAGTGGGATCTTCTTCAGATAGTTTGTTAAGAGCTAACCCCATTTTTTCCTGATCTGCCTTGGTTTTGGGCTCGATCGCCAAGCTAATAACCGGTTCGGCAAAAGTAATGCCTTCCAAAATGATCGGGTCGTTTTCATCTGAGAGCGTGTCGCCAGTCTTGGTATTTTTCAAACCCACCATGGCCACAATTTCCCCAGCCCGAGCCTCAGCAATCTCTTCACGCTTATTGGCATGCATTAACAGCAAACGACCCACCCGCTCTTTTTCATCACGAGTCGAATTATAAACATAGCTACCAGACTTTAAAATCCCAGAGTAAATTCTAAAGTAGGTCAGCTTGCCAACATGAGGATCGGTCTGAATTTTAAAAGCCAACCCAGCGAATTTTTCTTCCGGAGTAAGTTGGCGAGTTAACTCTTCGTCAGTCCCGGGCTTAAGACCGGCAATGTGATCGATGTCGGTAGGTGAGGGCAAATATTCGACAACTGCATCCAAAAGTACCTGTACACCAGTATTTTTGAGTGAAGAACCCGCAAAAACCGGCACCAATTCGTAGTTGATGACGGCTCGACGTAGAGCCGTTTTTAATTCATTAATAGAAATTTCCTCTTCATTTAAGAACTTGTCCATTAATGTTTCGTCAGTTTCAGCAATACTTTCCACTAGTTGGAGACGTAATTCTTCAACTCGGTCCGCATATTCTTCAGGAATATCCATCGCAGTTGGCTCGGTATCTGCGGCGGTGTCTTTCCAAAAAAGAGCGCGACGATCAATGAGTTGAATGACACCCTTAAAATCATTTTCTGCTCCCATTGGTAAAACCATTACTGCCGGCTTGACGCCAAATTTATCGCGAATATCTTGCACCGTTGCCATAAAATCAGCACCCAGTTTATCCATTTTGTTGACAAAACAAACGCGTGGCACGTGATATTTATCGGCTTGACGCCAAACTGTTTCTGATTGGGATTGCACACCTTCCGAAGCATCTAGTACCGTAATACCGCCATCCAAAACTCGCAGTGAGCGCTCCACTTCGGCCGTAAAGTCAACGTGGCCAGGGGTATCAATAATATTGAAACGGTATTCTACTTTGGGTAAGTTGCTTTCAAAGTAAGGAGTCCAAAAAGCCGTGGTAGCCGCGGAAACAATCGTAATCCCTCGCTCCTGCTCTTGCGCCATCCAGTCCATGGTGGCCGCCCCTTCATGCACCTCACCAATTTTATAAGTTCGACCAGTGTAGAATAAGATCCTCTCAGTAGTAGTAGTTTTGCCAGCGTCAATGTGGGCAATAATACCAATGTTACGGATTCGCTCTAAAGGCACTCGCTTGTTGGCAGTTTTTTCTGACATAAAATTTTACCAGCGGAAATGGGAGAAGGCCTTATTGGCTTCAGCCATCCTATGTGAAGTTAACTTTTTCTCGATTGCACCACCTGTATTTGCCAGGGCATCAGCAAGTTCGGCCGCCAATTTATCACCAAAAGTGTGATACTGAGAGTTGGCTCTCTTATTGGCCTCAGCCACTAACCAACGAATGGCCAAAGACATTCCTCGACGAGAACGTACTGGCATTGGCACTTGATAAGAGGCGCCACCGACTCGGCGAGTACGTACTTCCATTTGGGGAGTAATGTTGCGCAATGCTTCTTCCAAGGCTTCAACCGGTTTCTTGTTAGTAGCGCTTGACACTTGCTTTAGGGCTTGATAAATGTGTTTTTGGGCCACAGTTTTTTTGCCACTGAGCATTGACCGATTAATTAATTTTGTAACCAAAGTGGAATTATGTTTGGAGTCTGGAATAATTTCACGAATTTTGGCGGTTTTTGTTCTCATCTCAACCCTTTTTCACTCCGTATTTACTGCGGCTGGATTTACGACCGTCAACGCCGGCCGTATCATATTTGCCCCGCACGATATGATACTTCACGCCAGGCAAATCTTTGACTCTGCCACCGCGCACCATCACCACACTGTGCTCTGCTAAGTTGTGACCTTCACCCATGATGTAGGCCGTCACTTCCATACGATTGGACAAGCGCACTCTAGCCACTTTGCGTAAAGCTGAGTTGGGTTTTTTGGGAGTCATGGTTTTCACCACGGTACAAACGCCCCGTTTTTGAGGATTGGTGGTTTTTACTGGCTTGCCGGTCGCCGAGTTAAAACTACGGCGCAAAGCCGTAGCCTTGACGCGCTTGGGGCGTCGGCGTCGGCCGCCTTTGCGAATGAGTTGATTGATAGTTGGCATATTTTTTTCTTTTACTCTTAACTTCGAGGGGGAATTGTAACACGCCTCGCCTGGTTTGCCTAGATTTCTCGAGCCCTCTCTTCACTAGTTGGAATTAATCGACCAATGATCACGTTTTCTTTTAAACCCTCCAGGTTGTCAACTTTGCCGGCGGCGGCCGCATCGGTCAAGACATGTTTGGTGTGTTGAAATGAAGCGGCTGACAACCAAGAATCGGTGAATAACGAAGAGCGAGTGATCCCCAAAAATAAGACTTTAGCCGTGGCCGGCTCGCCGCCGGCGGCCACCGTCTCATCATTAACTGCCATAAAACGACTACGCTCGGCTATTTCGCCGGTCAAAAATTCAGTATCTCCACTCAGTTCAATGCGTACTTTGTCGCCCATTTTTTTGGCAATCACTTCGAAGTGACGATCGTTGATGGTAATACCTTGTGACTCATAAACATTCTGGACCTGATCTACTAAATGCTGTTGGGCAAATAGCAAGCCCTGCAATTGCAATAATTCTTGAATGTCGGCTCCGCCGGCAGTCAATAACTGGCCGGGGTGAACTAAGTCACCGGTCTCCACTTTTAAAGCTCTACTACCAGGCACTCTATAAACTTCCTCTTCAGCTGGAGTAGCGGTGGAATGAATCGTCAAAACCTTTTCATCGCCATCTTCCTCAATCTTCACTTTACCCATAATTTTGGCCACCACTGCTTGAAGTTTGGGGTTACGTGCTTCCAAAAGCTCCTCTACCCGCGGTAAACCTTGGGTCACATCTAGACCAACAATGCCACCAGTGTGCTTAACCCGCATGGTCAACTGAGTGCCAGGCTCACCAATCGATTGGGCGGCAATTACGCCTACCGGCACACCAATACGTACCATTTCCCGAGTGGAAAAATCCCAACCGTAGCACTGCTGACATAAACCTTTGCGTGCCTCGCAAGTCATTGGGGAACGAACTACTACCGCCGCCACTTCAGGAGTTTGGTCAATAGTGTGAGCCAAATTGGCGTCAATAATCTCACCTTGTTTGGCCACTGTTTTACGGCCAGCTTTCACATCTTCTGCCAGTACCTTACCCATAATTCTGTTCTCAAAAGCGTCGCGACGAGTAGTTTTGCTAACTTCAATGCCTTTGTTAGTTTCGCAATCCTCCAAGCGAATAATGGCGTCATGTGCCACGTCACTTAAACGACGAGTTAAATAGCCAGCGTCAGCGGTTTTGATGGCCGAATCAGTTAAGCCCTTGCGAGAACCACGAGCAGAAGTGACATATTCAAAAATAGTTAAACCTTGACGGAAGTTTGATTTCGTGGGCATTTCCACGATGTTGCCCAGCGGATCAACTACCAAGCCCCGCATAGCCGCCAATTGTTTGACCTGATCCTTGGAGGCTCGGGTGCCGCCAGAATCGATCATCACTTTGACAGCGTTGTCGCTACTGTAAGATTCCCAAGTTTTCTCGGCTAGTTCATCAGTAGTTTGCATCCAAATTTCGATACTTTTACGGCGACGTTCTTCGTCAGTAACCAAACCATTGAGAAAACTTTCTTGAACTTGTTCGGCGCGTTTGTTGGCACGATCAACGATGATTGGTTTTTCATCGATCATCATACAGTCAGTCACTGAAACCGACAGGCCGGAATCCGTGGCGGCTTGGAAGCCAAGATTTTTAATTGCATCAATCAGCCGAGCCACTTCTTCATCAGGCAAATGCTGAATAGCTTGCGTTACCAGTTCCTTAATATCTTTGGCTTTAACTGGCTCATTAATAAAAATGTTGTCTTGAGGTAAAAGGTCGTTGAAACGCAGTCTACCTACCGTGGTTACCATCAAACCAACTTTTGGCAAACGCACAGTAATTGGCTGACGTAAGCGCACCAAACCAATTTGGTGGGCGTGATAAGCCTCGTCTTGACCAGCAAAAATAGTCGGTAATTTTTCCAGTTTCTCATCAATGGAGGTGTAGTAATAAACACCCATAGCCATTTCTTTGTTGGGTACGGTGATTGGTTCGCCGTTGGCTGGTTTCAACAAATTATGAGTGGACATCATCAGTTCGACTGCTTCCTGACGAGCTTCCTTAGTCAGTGGCACGTGAACCGCCATTTGGTCACCATCAAAGTCAGCGTTATAGCCCGCACAAACACAAGGGTGTAAGCGAATAGCACTACCCTCAATTAGTTGGGGGTAAAAAGCCTGCATACCCAGTTTGTGCAAAGTAGGCGCCCGATTCAAAATCACTGGATGATTGGTGGTCACTTTTTCCAGCACGTCATAAACTTCTGGTTCCTGACGGTCTACTAAATGCCGAGCGCTTTTGACGTTAGGGGCCACGCCTTGCACAATCAATTCACGCAAGACATAAGGTTTGAAGATTTCCAAGGCCATGTCTTTGGGCAAACCACACTCGTTAAGCTCCAATTCTGGACCAACCACAATGACGCTCCGGCCAGAGTAATCAACCCGTTTACCCAGTAAATTCTGGCGGAAACGACCCTGTTTACCCCGCAACATTTCAGACAGTGAACGTAGAGGGCGGCGGCTGACACGGCGACGAGTCTGACGAGCTTGTGAACTGTCGATTAACGAATCTACAGCTTCCTGCAACATCCGTTTTTCATTACGCAAAATAATCTCTGGTGCACCAAGATTAATTAGGTGCTTTAGCCGGTTATTGCGGTTGATAACGCGGCGATACAAGTCATTGAGGTCAGATGAGGCAAAACGACCGCCGGACAATTGGACCATTGGCCGCAAATCAGGAGGCAAAACTGGTAGCACGTTAAGAAATGTCCAAGTAGGGCTAATTTCTGCTCGCTTGAAACCTTCTACTACCCGTAGGCGCTTAATGGCTTTGACGCGTTTGGCGCCCTTGCTTTCAATCATTTCAGCACGCAGTTTCTCCACCAGCACATCCATATCAATTTCTTTGACTAATTCCAAAATACTTTCTGCTCCCATGCCAACCCGTAAGTGGGTGGCGGCGGCATACTCATCCAACTTCAAATACTCATCTTCACTCAAAACACTTTTGCGCTTGATTTTGCGAACCATGGTCTTGATGGTTTTGAATATTTCTGAGGTTTGCTCTAACTGAGTTTCCAGTTGTTGTTTGACTGTGGCAATATTTGACTTGGCCTTCAATTTCAACTCATCTAATTTGAGTTGTAAGGTTTCTTTGCTCTTCACTTTTTCTTTAATCGTGGCAACATCTTGCTCTAACTGGGTTTGCAAGTTTTTAACATCTGTTTCAGCCGTATCACGTAGTTCATCTTGAGCGGCAACCAAGTCCATTTCCAATTTTTCTAACACTGTTTTCTTCAGCTCTTCATCGACAGCCAAGACAATGTATTGGGAAAAGTACATAATGGAATTGAGGTTACGTGGCGAAATACCCAACAGTAGTGACAGCTTGCTAGGTGCACCTTTGAAAAACCAAATGTGAGCCACCGGGGCGGCCAAACCAATGTGGGCCATTCGCTCGCGACGCACTTTGGATTGAGTCACTTCTACACCACACTTATCACAAATAATACCCTTGTAGCGAATTCGTTTGTATTTACCACAATAACACTCATAGTCCTTGACCGGACCAAAAATTTTCTCATCAAATAAACCATCTTTTTCTGGCTTGAGTGAGCGATAATTTATTGTTTCTGGTTTTTTAACTTCACCATGAGACCAAGACATAATCTCGTCTGGCGAGGCAATGCTAATTTGTAGAGCGGAAAAATCAACGATATTCTTCATAAATTCCTTAAAATTATCACTAGTTTATTGCCTCCTCATTTTTTTGGGCATCTACCTCATTGCTTTCAGTCAGTTCCTCACCCTCATCGTCATCTTCGTCCTCCGGCTCATTCAAATCCTCCGGCTCTTCTAACTGCTCATCCTCGCCACCATTATCGTCATCACTGACATCAGCAACACTAGTTCCCGAGTCATCGTCTAAATCTTCTGGCAGTTCTTCAGGCTTAATTGGCTCGGCCAGCTCCTCCTCCACTTCTTCTGAATCAATCGGTACCACTTTAAGAGCCAGTGAGTTAAGCTCACGCATTAGCACCTTGAACGACTCTGGTACACTGGGGGCGGGAATTTCCTCACCCTTAACCATCGCTTCAAAAGCGTTGGCGCGACCCCGGACATCGTCGGATTTAATGGTCAACATTTCTTGCAAAATATGAGCCGCCCGATGCGCTTCCAACGCCCACACTTCCATTTCACCCAGTCGCTGGCCGCCCATTTGGGCTTTGCCGCCCAACGGTTGTTGTGTAACCAGCGAGTAAGGTCCAGTGGAGCGAGCGTGAGTCTTGTCCTCCACCATATGCGACAGTTTCAGCATGTAGGAAACACCCACAACGGTTGGCTCTTCAAATGCCTCACCAGTGCGACCATCAAAAAGTTGTACTTTGCCGGAAGCTGGCAAGCCAGCCCTTTCCAACTCAGTCCAAATTCTCGATTCTTCAATTTTTTCAAAGGCAGGGACCGCCACGGTGTAATCAAGTTTTTGGGCGGCCCAGCCCAGGTGGGCTTCCAATAGCTGACCTAAGTTCATTCTGGCTAAAACTGAAATAGATGAAATGATAATGTCGATAGCCGTACCGTCTTCCAAATGTGGCATATCGGATGTAGGCACGATTTTGGAAATAACACCTTTGTTGCCGTGCCGACCAGCCAACTTGTCACCTACTCTAATTTTTCTCATTTGGGCGACCCGCACCACTACTTCTTTGAGCGTGCCCGGATCCAACTCATCACCCAAATCGCGATCTAAAATCTGAACATCGATGACCGTACCACTCTCGCCGTGAGGTAACCTGAGGGAAGTATCACGTACTTCTTTGGATTTTTCACCAAAAATGGCCCGCAAAAGTCGTTCTTCGGGCGACAACTCGGTTTCACCTTTGGGAGCTACTTTGCCCACTAGAATATCTCCCGAATTGACTTGGCTACCCACGCGGATAATCCCTTCCATGGTCAAGTTACTCAAGTAAGCTTCGCTGACATTGGGAATATCATTAGTCAACTCCTCAGGTCCAAGTCTAGTATCCATTAATTTGGATTTATGCTCGCTGATTTGAATGGAGGTTAAGACATCTTCTTTGACTAACCGATCAGAGATAACTACGGCGTCTTCATAACCCAGACCATCGAATGAAGCATAGGCAATCAGTAAATTAGTGCCCAACGCCAATTCTCCACCATCGGCGGAAGGACCATCGATTAAAATATCGCCGGGTTTAATTTTTTGGCCCAACTCCACCGCTACTCTCTGCGAATAACAAGTGCTTTGTGAAGTACGCTCAAAACGAATAACTTTATAAGTAATTACCCCTTGTTTGTAAACAATGTTTTCGTTAGTGATATTGGCAAAGTATTCTTCGGCTTTTTTGTGATCTGACTTGTTGAGTTTGATTACCACTTGGTCAGCATCAACATAGGAAACACTGCCGGCAAATTGAGCAATAATGGTGCGATGCATGGCGGTGGCCACTGCTGTCTCCATCCCCGTGCCCACAATTGGCGCTTCTGGTTTGACCAGCGGCACAGCTTGACATTGCATGTGAGTGCCCATCAGCGCGCGGTTGGCTTCATCATGAGCAATAAAAGGAATGAGTGAAGCTGAAGTACCAATCACTTGGCGAGGCACCACGTCAATATATTCCACATCTGTCACAGGGCCTTCAATAAATTGATTCATGTGGCGCATAGGCACCCATTCATCTTCCAAGGTACCGTCTTTGCTGATGTTAATGCTGGCGTGGGTAATACAGTAATCCTCTTCTTCATCAGCGGACATGTAAATAATGTCGGCGTAATTAATCTTCATTTTGCCGGCTTTGGTGTCCACTTTGAAGTAAGGTGCTTCTAAAAAGCCATATTTATTGACTCTGGTGTATAAAGCCAAGTAGGTAACCAAGCCAATGTTAGGTCCTTCTGGTGAGCGAACCGGGTCAATGCGGGAGTACTGTGAAGCATTAATGTCGCGCATTGAAAATGAAGCGCGCTCGCGGGTAACGCCACCAGTACCCATAACAGATAAACGGCGCAAGTTGTCAATTTCTGACAATGGATTGGTTTGATCCAAAATAGCCGACAGACGATTGCGACGGAAAAACTCAGAAATGGTGGCGATCAGTGGTCTGGCATTGACCAGAGCGGCCGGCGATAAAGTTTCATCGGTTTTGGTCAAGGACATTTTTTCTCTAATGGAACGTTCCAAACGAATCATCCCAATGCGGAAAGCGCTGGTGCGCACTAACTCACCTACTCTGCGTACCCGGCGGTTACTCAAGTGATCGATGTCGTCGACTTTGCCCACTCCGTTTTGCAGAGCGATCAAGTAATGAACGGTGGCCACCACGTCCCGTGGAGTAAGCACCGCAGTATCTTCTTTAACATCAATTTTTAAGCGACGATTGAGTTTATAACGACCAACTTTGGCCAGATCATAACGTTTGGGATCAAAAAATAATTGAGTCAAGTATTCGCGGGCAGTATCTAAAACGGCCGGTTCCCCGGGCCGCATTTTTTCATAAATCTCGATCAGTGCTTCTGCTTGGTTGGTGGTCGCGTCCTTCTTTAAAGTGTTTTCTAGTAATGCAAATTCGTCTTTTTTGGCCAAATCTTTGAATAAGGCACGGATCTCATCATCAGTTTCATAACCCAAAGCACGCAGTAACACGGTGATGGGCATCTTGCGCCGACGGTCTATCTTGACGGTAATCACATCGCGTCGGCCAACCACGATTTCCAACCAAGAACCACGCAAAGGTCGTAGTTCCGCCCGATATAAAACACGACGGCTGTTGGGATCTTCATCGCCCAAGAAAAACACCCCCGGGGAGCGTACTAGTTGGGTAATGATGGCCCGCTCAATACCATTGATAATAAAAGTGCCAACATCGGTCATGATTGGCAAGTCACCCAAAAATACTTCTTGAGTTTGTTCTTCGCCAGTACGTTTGTTGACTAGTTTGGCCTCAGCATAAAGGGGAGAATCATAAGAAACCGCCTTGTTTTTGGCTTGAGCGGGAGTGTACTTTGGCTCACCAAAGCGGTGGTTGGCAAAAGAAAGAGCCCAGTTTTTGCCAGTAAAATCCTCAATACCCTTTTCGCCATTAACCTCTCGCAGAGAACGCTCAATCCCTTCTTTGAGAAACCGCTCGTAGCTCTCCCGTTGCAATTGAATTAGATCTAAGTTTGGTAAAAATTTGTGGTTTTTCCCCCAATTTTGTCTTTGTGATTGTGGCATGTGCGGTTCCCGAGTGAGTTGCTACTGAGCCCGATATACAGACAAAAATAGAGACGCACCTGGCGGTGGTCTCTTTATGACACTTTATTTTGTATTGTTGATCTGGCTAATCATCCTATAACTTGGCGCTTGTTCTGGTTGCTGTTAGTTTGTGTAACTTTGAGACAAAAGCAAAAGCCAACAGAGGCTATCTTTAAAGCTCGACACAATAACAGGGGATTCTACCAGCCCAAAGATAACTTTACAAGTGCCTATTGCAGATAGGTAGCTACATTAGCATTATGCTCTTCCAAAGTGCGGCCATAATGAATTTGCCCAGTGCGATCATGAAGGTAATAAAAGTAATCAGTTCGCATGGGATTAAGCGCCGCGTTAATCGCGGCTAAGCCTGGATTAGCAATAGGGCGAGGCGGTAAGCCTGGGTAGCGATAAGTGTTATAAGCAGAGTTGAGTTGTTTGTCATCTGGAGTAGGTGGCGACCACCAAGAATCAGTGGTTTGATTGTAACCTTTTATATATTGCAGGGTGGCATCCGCTTGCAAAGCCATATTGATTTCGACCCGATTCCACAAAATACCAGCCACAGTGCGCAGTTCCGTCTCTCCCCTGGCTTCCCGCTCCACAATCGAGGCCATAATTAAAGCTTCTGTAAAATCATATGGTGAAGAGGCGATTTCTTCCTCCAAACCGATTAGAACTTTACGCTCAAAAGTTTGCTCCAAAAGCATGGCCACTTGTTCGGCGGTTACTTCTCTGGGCACTAAGTAAGTGTCGGGAAATAAGCGTCCTTCCTTGCCAGTGGTCAACCGCAGAAACTCTGTCGGATCAAATTTGGCCAGTTCCTGGTCGGCCAAACTTTCCGCGATTTCTTCCCGCCGCCAACCCTCCAGAATCGTAATCCACAAATCATTAGTTCCCTCAGTCAACTGGCGGGCAATTTCTCTGGCACTCAGGCTGGGTGATAAATCAAAACTGCCGGCTTGGATACTCTCGCCCAGATCCTCTTGTTTGACAATCACTTGAAAAACTAAGGCATTTTTGATCAAGCCATCTTCTTCAAGACGTCTGGCAATCACACTAATGGCCTGACCACGAGGAACAACAAAACGTCGAGTTTCTTGGGCCAAGGGGTTGACTGGTCTGGTCAGAAAAAGTACGCCAGCACCAAGTAAAACCGAAATAACAATGATAGCCAAGGGAATAATAATCCAGAGTTTTTTCTTCATCTTTTTCAAGAGTAACTAGTGTAGCATAAAAAGCGCAAAAAAAGCGAAAATTAATGACCTGTCTGTTCCAACCATTGCTCAAGAATCAGGGCGGCGGCGAAATGGTCGATCGGGCTCCGGCGGATGGCCTGCTTGATCCCCTGCTCTTTTAGGCGCTGTTCGACCTCGTGGGAAGTAAGGGTTTCGTCAAAAAACTCAAAAGGCGTCTTAATCACTTCCTCCATTTCCTGGGCAAAATCCCGAGTTTGATCGGCCATCTCGTTTTCTGATAAACCAATAATAAGACGCTCTACTTTGTGCTGGTCAATCAAAAGCTGGAGTTGGCGAAAAACATCCTGATCGTTTTGCAAAATAACCAAAGGTTCGACCAAAGTACCTTGTGAGACTGCTGTGCCAATTCGTTTGGTGCCAAAGTCAATGGCCATTACCTTCATGGTTTTTTTCTATTCCTTGATTAGCTGAGCCGTCACCACACCACGCCGCAAGTAAGTGCCTTCCGGCACACAGGTAACTAACTTTAACAACCTAGAACTGTAATTCTGCGAGAGAATATAAGTGTCGGTGGGCTTGACTTCGGTCTTACTTTGTACGACATAAGTATAGCGCACACTGTCTTGGGTAACATAGATTTTGTCGCCTGGTTCCAACGTCATGATGGTGCTGAAAATAGAGTTATAGCGGCGCGGGTTGGTAAGCTGAGGGTTGTAGAACTGGCGCAGAACCGAGTGACCAAAAATGACTGGAGCGCCAGGCTGACCGGGTAGCGCCGTGCCAGGGTACTGGATCAGGCTACGGTTCAAGTCAGTGCCACCATTAATTACTTGTGCTTGAGAAATATTTAATTTGGGAATCTCCACTGTGTAAGTAACCGCTGACTGGGGAGAAGCAATTTGGGCTAATTCACTACCAGCAAACCAATTGGATAAATCCGTATAATCTAGGGCTGAGTTGAGAATAACAGGTCCAGTATCATTGACGACTGCCGTACCAAATTCTTCTCCCTCGGCCAAACTAGTACTGGCGATTGTCAAAGGCGCTACTTCTAATAGTTGTTCGGGGGGCAGAGGTGCTTTTAGTTCAGTAACGTTTTCGGAAAAATCGTCAACATAGTAAGCCACAATCGGCAAAGTAGCGCTACCAACCAAACCAACACCCAAAAGCAGTAATAACGTCGGCAAGATCGCCGCGCCTAAGCGCAAAGCCTTGGGAATTGCTTGACGAAAGTGTTTGTTCCGGTAAGCTATTTCGGCTGTTTCTTGTTTATCGGCCACGTTAAAACGCTCTGCTAGTTTGTCCGCTTTTTCTTCGATTTTAATCAGGGGAATCCCTTTCCTCAGCGCTTGCCGATAAAGTTTTATTAAGTCCTTTCTTTGGTTAAAAGCAGAAGTGGTACTGGCCATTATTTGGTTTCGATCGGGGTAATAACTACTCGCTCAAGGTCGGCTGGCACTTTTCTCACCATTAATTTGGCCAATCCGGGCTTGAGTTGATAATTTGCCGCTTCTATCTCCGGCCGCGCAGTTAAACTACCCATCAAATCTCTTAAGGGGAAACCTAACAAGCTTTCCTTGACTGCCATTTCATCAAAAGGCGGCCGAGCTTTGGCCTTGACTTGAGCATCCAAAATTACTCTGGCGCTGGCGGTGGCCGCCGACCGAATATCAGAGAGAAACTCCGGATCTTCTTCAATCAGAATAAAACCCTCGGGAATATCTTCCGCCAGCGCCGCCTCCCAAAGGGGCCGCAGGTCTTCGGAATCATAACTCACACCAGTTACCTGCAAAGTTAAGTCCAGCGTCAATTGATCAGTTTCATCGCCTGCGGCCGCACTATAATTAGCTTCCACCACCTCGGTACGGCTGGTGGGTGCGTAAAAAGTACCATTGCCTGATTTTTGACTAAATTGACTACCAGCTTCACTGACCAATTTATCCGTCAAAGTCGCCAATACCTGCGTGCGATCCTCTGTGGCCACTACTCTCACCTCTCTACTAGAACCACCACTAAAGCCACTTTTTGCTT
>Ga0326597_10007174_pt1 | contig 15175 bp, 21 predicted proteins | sample RVTome_12_FD_203789 | JGI IMG/M metagenome (GOLD analysis project Ga0326597, IMG submission 203789) | Soil microbial communities from uranium-contaminated site in the Upper Colorado River Basin, Wyoming, United States - RVT100D185 | ecosystem: Environmental > Terrestrial > Soil > Contaminated >... | reverse complement strand
TGCTTCGGTTCGAGATGATCCATAGCGTGCCGCATTATCGAACGCGATGAGCAAGGAATTCAAAGAGCCCAAGCCTTTCTCCCCGGTCCAGCCGATCGCGCTCGGGCTGGAGGACCGATTTCGTTTTCGCTGTCACAAGGGTATTGCTTGCTTCAACAAGTGCTGCGAGAACACCGATATCCTGCTTACGCCATATGACGTCGTGCGGCTGAAGAACCGGTTCGACCTCTCGAGCCGCGAGTTCATCGACCGCTACACCAGGGACTGCGAGCTTGACGCGCACGGTACGCCGGGCCTAAAGCTCGGACACAGGCAGGGTTCGAGCGCGTGCGTGTTTCTCACGCCGGAAGGTTGCAGCGTCTACGAGGACCGACCGGCGGCGTGCCGCTACTACGCGCTCGGCATGATGTCGATGCGGCGAAAAGGCTCGCCGCACGACGAGGATTCATACTTCGTGGTGAAGGAGGACCACTGCCTCGGGCACCTCGAGCCGCAGGAGCAGACCGTGCGCGAGTACCGCGCCGAGCAGGGGGTGGACCGCTATGACGACGCAAACCGCGAGTGGCGCCGTATCATCCTGAAGAAGCGCAGCACCGGTCCGACCGTCGGCCGGCCCTCGCAGCGCAGCTTCGAGCTCTTTTTCCTGACGAGCTACGACATCGACGGCTTCCGGGGCTTCGTCGCGTCGGAGAGTTTCAGGAAAGTGTTCGATCTCGACGCTTCCTACTACATGAAGCTTCTTACGGACGAGGATGAGCTACTACAATTCGCCTTCCGGTACCTACGCCAGGTGCTGTACGGCGAGAAGACGATTTCGCTTCGCGCAGAAGCGGTGAGCGAAAGAGGCGAGCACTACAAGGCGAAGCTCGCCGAGCGTACAGCCGAGTCCGACGAGCAGCGTGCCAAACGCCAGGACGAGCTGTACGAGGCGCTGCTCGACGAGGACCGCTTCGCCGGCCGCGAGGAATGAAGATCCCCGACATCGGCGACACGGAGCGCTGGGTGGTGGAGAGCGCGCTGCGCGAGCGCTACGGCAAGCGCGTCGAGGCGCAGCTCGCCGACGTCGGGCTGAAGCTCGCTTCCGGCGACGAGCAGCTGACGGCCTGCCCCACGCTGTACTGGGAGGAGCGCGGCGCCGCGTTTGTGATCACGAAGGTCGCCGACGGCCGCTACCGCACGATGTTTTTCTATCCGGCTGAGCTGCAGGGCGAGCAGTACGGCACCGGCCGAACCGAGTTCGACGATCTGTTCGACTGCGTGACCACGGTGCTGCGCCTGCAGGCCGACCACGAGAAGGAGCGTCTCGGCGTCGACTCGGGCGACACCGCGGACGACCTGCAGGGGCCCGACGAGTCGGAATGACGCTGGAGAAGGCGAAGCAACTGCTCAAGGTGCACGCCGACTTCGGCGGTTTCTACAACGCCAACGGCGCCAAGCTGATCCTGGCCGAAGTGCACCGCGAGCACGGCCAAGCGGCGGTCGACCAGCTCATCCGCGAGCTCGATCTCGAGCGCATCTTCGGCTTCAAGCCGGGCACGACCTTCGACGGCCGCCTGGCCTGAGCCGGCGCTGCAAGCGCTATTTTTGTACGGCGACGCCGTTGGCGGCTTGCATGGCGGCGAGCCGTTCCTTCGCGAACTGCACGAAACTGTTGACGAGACGGGAATGGAACCTTTCCTTCGGATAGACCACCGAGAGATGGCGTATAAGGCGCGGCGACAGCGGGACCTGGACCAGCTGGCCGAGGCGGATCTCCTTGGTCACCGACGCGCGCGACATGATGGCGAAGCCCAGGCCCGTGGCCATCAGTCCCTTCAGCGCCTCGGGACTGCCCACCTCCATCACGACCTGAAGCGAGTCGGGCGCAAGGCCGGCATTCTGCAGGTAGTGGTCGATGACCTCGCGCGTTCCCGATCCCGGCTCGCGGCTGATGTATGCGTGTTCCATGAGTGACTTGGGGGTCGCGGATTTCTGCTTCGCCAGAGCGTGCGAGGGCGCGCACACGACTTGAAGCTCGTCGTCGCAGCACACATCGGTCGCGAGCGAGGGGAGGTGCGAATCGCCTTCGATGAAGCCGAGGTCGAGGATGTGCTCCGCGATACGGTCCTGCACCGCCTCCGAATTGGCGACGAAAAGCCGCGGCACGACGGCCGGAAAGCGCGACTTGAACTCGCCGAGGACCTGCGGCAGCAGGAACTCGGCAATCGTCGTGCTCGCGCCGATGAGCAGCGGGCCGGCCACCTGGCCGCTCATGTCCTTCAGGCGCGTGTCGAGCTCGGCCGAGAGCGCGAGGATGCGCTCGGCGTATTCGAGCGCCACGATTCCGGCGGAGGTCAGGGAGATGCGTCCGTGTGCACGGTCGAACAGCCGCGTGTTGAAGCGCTCTTCGAGCTGCCTGATCTGGAACGTGACCGCGGGCTGCGTCATGAACAGCGCCTCGGCCGCCTTGGTGAACGAGAGGTGCTTCGCGACCGCGTGGAAGACCTGCAGGCGACGGTCCGCCATGACATTTCGCAACCGTTATCAGGAAATGCTATTTAAGCATAAAGCCGGCCGGCCATAAAGGAGCAGGGGACGCGAACTAATGACCGGCTAGGCCTTCCCCCGCATGCTCGCCGCGGGTGACGAGAGGCTGCCTCTTCGTGCATCTCGAGGATCCGAAAGAGTTCGCTCGTGATCGCTTCCACGCGCTCGGGGTTCGCGTTCGGGGCGGCGGGGTGATCGGAGACGTACGCCACCGCTGCCTTTCCCGCCAGCCGGCCTTCGGTGTACGACCCCGAGGAGAATTTGTGGGCCGAGCCGCCCACGCCGTCGCCGGTCGCGAAGAGCCCTCTGACGGTCGTCATCCGGTTGTAGCCCCAGAAGTACTCCTTAAATATAATATAAGGAGGTCGTTGGGGCAGATGTACATGCAGGCGGGACGGTCGAGAGCCTTGCAGCCGTCACACTTGTCGGGGTTTACGTAGGTCGGCATGCGCGTCTCCTTTCTCCTGGCGTGCCATATCCCAAGAGCTTCACTTCACGGAAGTTGGAGCTCAAGCGGGCTACTTCTGTACCGGCACGACTTTCACGGCGATCTGCTGCAGCTTGGTGGGCTTGATGATGTGGCCGTCGAGCCCGGCCTGCTTCGGCGTTGCGCCGTAGGCCACCGCCATCAGTTGCGAGTAGTAGGCGACCGGCATGTTCAGCTTGGTGCCGTGGCGCCGGTTGATCTCCGCCTGGTAGATCTCGACGTTCGCCTGGCACAGCGGGCAGGGCGTGACGATCATGTCGGCGCCGTGGTCGTAGGCCGACTCGACGATGGCCTTGATCTGCTTCTGGCTCTTTTCCGGCTCGGAGAAAGCGAGCGCGCCGCCGCAGCAGCTAACTTTCTGATCGTACTGGGTGAGCGCTTCGCCCCCCACGGTCTCGACCATCTTGTCGAGGTACAACGGGTTCTCGAAGGACTCGCCGGCGATGCCGAACGGCCGGTTGGTCTGGCAGCCGACGTAGCCGGCGAACTTCACGCCTTCGAGCGGCTTCACCACCGGCTTGGCGAGCGCCTCGTAGCCGAGGTCCTCGATCAGCACCTCGACCATGTGGCGCACTGTGGTCTTCGCCTGGTACCGCAGGCCGGCTTGCTTGAGTGCCTCGTTGGTCTCGGCCATCAGCTGGCTCGAGGCGTCGAGCTTTTCCTTGGTCTCCTTCGCTCCCAGCCAGCACGCGGCGCAGCTGGCGACCACGTCCTGCCCCGGCAGGTGCTGCTCAGAGAGCGCGAAGTTGCGGGCGTTCATCACGTGGCGCGCGAGCTCGCCGCTGCCGGCGTAGCCGATCGAGGCGCCGCAGCAGTTCCAGTCGGGGATCGGCGTCATCTTGATGTCGAGCGTGTCGCACATCGCGTTCACGCTGGTGAGGTAGTTGGACGCCGAGCCGCGCAGCTGCGAGGAGCAGCCGGGATAGAACGCGTATTCCTTCTTCATCGGGTGAACCCTCGCTTTCGGTCCTCGATCTCGTAGGCCTTCTTCAGCATGCGCTGGATGCCGTCGCGATCCCTGCACTTGTGCGGGAAGAACAGCTCGAAGAGATTCATGCGCTTGGCGAGCAGCAGGCCTAGGCCCACGCGGCGCATGTTCCAGAACTCCTTCAGGCCGGCGACGAAGCCGTTGCGGAAATACACCTGCAGAACGAGCTTTAGCTCGTTGACGCGTCCCGTGCGCGTGCAGTTGTCCCAGAACTGCAGCGAGAAGCGCCGCGTCGGCTGCATCTTCGGCGCGAGCCCCAGGCGCTCCGCGTAGGTCGCCAGGCCGTGCATGATCTGCGTGATGGGGAGCTGGCGCGGGCAGCGCACCACGCAGTTGTAGCAGGAGGTGCACATCCACATCGAGTCGGAGGTGAGCACCTCCTCGCGCTTGCCGGCGCGGATCATCATGAAGATCTTTTGCGGCGAGTGCTCCCAGTCGGGGCCGAACGGGCACGATCCCGCGCACACGCCGCACTGCATGCACATCTTCACCCACTCGCCTTCCTCGACCCGCTCCTCAACCTCCTTGAGAAAGTCATTGGCGTACCTCACGCGCGCCTGTTCGTCGAGGTTCATGCGAATCCTTTCATCGGTGACAGGCCGATTCTCTCTATGGTCTTGGTGTACTCGTCGATCAGCTTCGGCAGCCGCAAGTTGTCGGTGATCGCCACCTCGTAGGTTGCGACGCGCTCGGTCTCGAGGGCCATCTGCTTGAGCGTATCGTCGATCTTGCTCATGCGTTCGATGGCGAGCTCCGAGCCCTTGACGAAATGGCACTGGTAATCGTCGCCGTGCTTGCAGCCCATCAGCATGATACCGTCGTAACCGGAGTTGAGCGCGTCCGTCACCCAGACCGCATTCACCGAGCCGAGGCAGCGCACCGGGACGACGCGCACGAACGCGCTATAGGTGAGCCGCTGCATGCCCGCCATGTCGAGCGCGGGATAAGCGTCGTTCTCGCACGCGAGCACCAGGATGCGCGGCTTGCTCTCGGTTTCGTCGGGGATCTCGACCGCCTTGATCTGCGCGCCGACGCTGTCCACCGAGTAGTTTTCAAATGAGATCACGCGTACCGGGCAGGCGCCCATGCAGGTGCCGCAGCGCCGGCAGCGGCTTTCGTTGAATACTGGGTAGCCTTTCGGGTCCTCGTCGATCGCGCCGAAAGGGCATTCCACGGTGCAGCGCTTGCACTGCGTGCAGCCGTCCAGGCGCACCATCGGGAACGACAGGTCGCCCGAACGCGGGTGCGCAGCGCGGCCCAGTTGCGCGTTTTCCGCGGCCTGGATCGCCTTCAGCACCGCGCCGGTCGCGTCTTCGGTCGCCTGCGCGATGTCCATCGGCCGGCGCACCGGCCCGGCGGTGTAGATGCCCGTGCGTCGCGTCTCGTACGGGAAGCAGATGAAGTGCGAGTCGGCGAAGCCGTGCCGCAGCTTGGGCAGGTCCTTGCCCTGGCGGTACGTCAGGTTGAGGATCGAGATGGATTTCGCGCTGTTCGCGTTGTCTGTGTCCGGGTTGTTTATGTCCACACCCGAGTTCGGCACCTGGCCGGTGGCAAGCACCACCAGGTCGGCGTTGTCGATCGAGACGTCCTCGGCGAGGATGAGGTCGCGGAAGCTCACCTTGCACGAATTTCCGTTCGGCTCGACCGCGGTCACCTTGCCCTTAGTGAAGTTGACGCCTTTCGACTGACCGGAACGGTAGAAGTCCTCGCCGTTGCCGTAGACGCGCAAGTCGGTGTAAATCACGACGGTGTTCACCGCCGGGTTCACGTCCTTGAAATACATCGCCTGTTTGATCGAAGTCGCGCAGCAATGGCCCGAGCAGTAGGACAGGTGTTTACCCAAATCGTCGCGCTGCCCCGCGCATTGCACGAATACTACCGTTTTCACTTCGCCGCCGTCGGAGGGTCTGCGGATCGGTGCGCCGGCAGCGGCCGCCTCGCGCGCGAGCCGCTCCAGCCCCGCCTGGTCCACGATGTTGGGCGATCTTCCATAGGAGAACTCGGTGAGCTTCGCCGCGTCGTAGAGCGAGAAACCGGTGGCCTGAATGATCGCGCCGACCTCCTCGACGAGTGTCTGGCCGCTCTCGATCGCGACCGCCACCTTGAATTGCCCTGGTGCGCCGGCGGTCTCAGCGACCGTGGCGTTCAGGTGCACCTTGATGCGGGGGTCTTGCGTCGCCGCCGCGACGAGCGCCGCGATACCGGTGTCCGCAGGCTCTTTGAACGGTACGCGGTCGGGTACGCGGCGGTGCAGCTGCGCCGCCCAGCCGCCGAGCGCGGCGCTCTTCTCGACGATCACCGCTTCGTAGCCGGTCTTCGAGGCTTCGAGCGCTGCCGTGAGGCCGGAAATTCCGCCGCCCACGACGAGGATGCGTTTGTTCTTGCCGGTTTCCTGGTTGCCCGCTGGCGCCTTCATCTTCTTCACCTCGGCGCAGGCCATGCGCACGTAGTCGTCGGCCATCTCCTGCGTGACCGCGCGCGCCTCGTCCGTTGCCGGCTGCACCCAGATCACGCCCTCGCGCAGGTTGGCGCGAGAAAGCGCCACGGTCGGAAAATCGAACGCCTCGGTCTTTGAGCGGCACGAGCAGGCCGCGATCGCGACGTGCGTCAGCCCTTCCTTCTCGATATCGTCGCGGACCTTCGCCACGCCCTCGGCGCTGCACAGGAACGGGTGCTGGCGCACGACGCTCATCTTGCCATCGCGCTCGGCGATCTTCGCGAGCGCGCCCGTGTCGAGTCGCTCGGCGATGCCGCAGCCGCCGCAGACGTACGCCGCGGTCTTCATCTCGCTCATGCTTCTGCTCCTGCCGCGCGCTGCACGACCTGGATCGCGCGCAGCGCCGCCGCCGTGGCGCTTTGCACCGAGCGGTTCACGTCGAGCGCGTTGGTGGCGCAGCCCGCCCCGAAGATCCCGCTCTGCGGCGGGGACGGTTGCATGAAGCCGCTCGAGTCCTCGACGATCTCCGCCGGGATGTCCGCGCCCTGCACCGACGGCTCCATCCCGATCGCGAGCACCACGAGGTCGTGGCGGCTGGCGTAGCGGTGGTAACCCTCGGTGTCCACGCCTTGCACGATCACATCGGCGTTCTTCCGGTCCTGCTCGATGCTCGCCGGCTTGGACTTGACGAACTTCACCGTCGGATCGGCCTGCACCTTCCGGTAGAAATCCTCGAAGCGGTCGATCACCCGGATATCGATGTAATAGATCGTGGACTGCGCAGCATCGCCCCAGGCCTCGCGCACGTACGCGGTCTGCTTGAGCGAAGCCATGCAGCAGATGCGCGAGCAGTGCCGCAGGTGATTCTCGTCGCGCGAGCCGGCGCACTGGATGAAGGCGATGTTCTTCGCCTCCTTGCCGTCGGAGGGCCGCAGGATGCGGCCGCCGGTCGGCCCGTGCGGATCGGCGAGGCGCTCGAACTCCACGCTGGTCATCACGTTGGCGTAGCGCCCGTAGCCGTAGGACTGGATCTTCGCCGCGTCGTAGGGCTGCCAGCCGGTCGCCCAGATCACCGCGCCGGCCTTAAGCCTGATCAGCCTCTCTTTCATGTCCAGGTCGATCGCGCCGTACTTGCACGCTGCCTTTGCTTTTTCGGCATCGGTCGTCCCGAGAATGGACGCATCGAGCACGTAGCGCTGCGGATAGGCCATCGCGTGCGGCAGGTACGCGGCCTTCATGCGGTTCAGGTGGTAGTTCCAGGGATTCGGCACTTCCGCGCTCACCGCGTCGGCGCAGGCGCCGCAGGCGGTGCAGTTCTCGTTGACGTAGCGCGGCGTCACGCGCAGCGTGACGTCGTAGTCGCCGCGCCGCCCTTCGATCTTCGTCACCTCGGCGAGCGTCATGACCCGCACATTGCGGTTGCCTTTGAGCCGCCGCAGGTTGATCTCCAGCCCGCAGGTCGGATGGCAGAGCTTCGGGAAGTAGCGATAGAGAAGCGCGGTGCGGCCGCCGAGCGTCGGCGAGCGCTCGACCAGCACCACCTGCTTGCCGCATTCCGCGGCTTCGAGCGCCGCGGTCATGCCGCTGACACCGCCACCGACGACCAGTATGGTCTGGCTGGTTGCTACGCTTTCCGCCATGCGTTCTCCTACACGTATTCTAAACTTATTCTAAGGGCTGCGACGCCAGCCATGCTCTCCGGGCGCTGAAAGTTTGCTATGCGGCCATAGAAAGAACAAATCCCCGGGGAAAGAATCCCCACACGATTCAGGGCCTATCGATCCAGGCTGTAATCATGACCAGACTGAAATGGCCGGACGAGCGCACGCGACGCGATGAAATCCCGGCGTTCGCGCACTACGGCTCGAACGTCTGGCTCGACTTTCCAGGCCCATAATTACCTGTTCATCGATCCGCGCACCGCGCGCGCGAACGGGATCAAGGACGGTGCCTGGCCGTGGGTCGAATCGCGGTGGGGGCGCGTGCACTGCATGGGCGCGGCCGGAGCCGCGCTCGCCGCTGCGCTCGCGGTGGGGGCGCTCGCCTACGTCCTGCGGCTGGCCGCGCGAGGTGGTGCGCGCCGTGCGCTGGTCGTTCCTCGCGCTGCTATTTCCGGCGCCCGCGTTGCTCTTGCTAAGTGCGGCGGAATCGGCGCCGGTGCTCGGCGCCGCCTTTGCCGCCCAGTACGCTGGGCTGCTGGCCGAGCGCTGGTACTTCTTCGCCGAGGCGAAGCACCCGCAGTACCTGTACTACCAGGCGGTCGCCTAGTTCGTGAGTTGACCGGCTTTTTCCGTAACAGGTCGAGTGTTGCAGTATTTCTGACCAGGAGATGGCGCGGCTTACATCTTCCAGCCGTACGCGATGCCGAACGAGTTCTGGTGCATCGTGAGCGATTCGGTGCCGAAATTCGCGCCGCCCGCGAAAGTCGTGATCGCCGACGGGCCAGTCACGGTATTGGTGAACGCGTGCATATAGGCGAAAGTCAATTCACCGCCGCCGCTCGTCCTGTATGTCAGGCCGAGCGTAAGGTGTTTCTCGACGACACCCGGCGCGATGATGTTGAACGATATGTCGTTGGCGGTGTCGCCGATTGGCGACTTGCCGTAGTTGAAGCCCGCGCGCCAAGTCCATTCGTTGTTGTACTCGTACTCCACGCCAAGCTTGTATACGGTCTGATCTTGCCAGCGGAATCCCGAACCGCAGGGTGAACCGAGGGGACAGCCGGCAGGATCTTGCAGGCTGTTCAGCACGCCGTTCGCGATCGAGGTGATCTTCCCGTAGTTGATCTGCTGGACGTCGAACGCCACCGTCGTCTTGGGACTGGCCTTGAGCGCAATCCCGACGTTGTAGTTTTCGGGAATGTCGAACATGCCCCCATCGGCGAACAGTCCCCGGTAATTGTCGAATTTGCTCATCTGCATCTTCGACGCATAAGCGGCTCCCAATGTCACGTTGTCGGAGAGCTTGCCCATCCAGCCGACGCGTACGCCCCAACCGGTCGAGGTGTCATAGCCGACATTGGTAGTCGCAGTCGGAGCGGAGCTGATGGCCGTAAACGCCTGCAGGCCATCCACCTTGAAGCGCTGAAAGCCAAGCAACGGCGAGACGCCAAGGCTGTTGCTTTCATTGATCCTAAACGCTGCCGTCGGAGCAACGATCAACTGCATCAAGTCCACGCCGAGCTTGCCGCAGCCGAGGAGCATGTTCGCGGGCGCTCCTGCACACACGGGTGCAAACGACGGACCGGCCAGTGTGGAGTTGAAATCCGTATTCATCCCGCCGTTGCCATATACCGTGACCCCGAGCGAGAGGTTCGGGTTGATCATCCTGTTATAGCCGAACTCGGGAATAAAGAAGTAATTGCTGCCACTGTCGGCGCTGCCGTTGTAGAGGCCGCCGAACCCCGTTTCGCCTTGCCGCGACACCGAACGCCGCGGACTAAACAGGTCGGCGCCGAAATCGACGCGGTCGCCGACGAAAAGCATTTTTGCGGGGTTCACGGCACCGCCGAAGGCGTCGCTCGTGGTGGCTGTAGCCGCCCCCGCCATGCCCTTCGCCTTCATGCCGTAGCCGTGCGAGAAATAGCCGTTGGTGGCGTGCGCCACCGCAGGAGCCATCGCGATAGTGAGTGCTACCAGTGTCAACTTTTTCATATGCTCCTCATCCTGAAACAGGTTATATGAATAAGCTTACGTCCGCGTCGCGCGCCATCGGCAGGAACGCCGCAGCGCCGCAATATTCCTTCACTTCCGGTATGAAATCGCCGCGCGTGAACCCGAACAGGTCCACGGTCATCTGGCAGCCGATCAGGTTCACGCCGCCCTCAATGCACGCGCTGCGCAGCTCCTCGACGCCGGCCACGCCCTTGTTGTGAATGGTCTGCTTCATCAGCATGGTGGCGATGCTCTCGAACCCCGGCACGATGGCCTGCACCGCGTTCGGAATGTTCCAGTTGATGCCCCTGAACCAGTCCGGGCCGAAGGGCATCTTCATCGGCATGCCCGGGTTGCCGAGCGGACTCACCTTCAGGTCGCCGAGGTCCTTCTTCAGCAGGTTCAGGCCGTAGAAAGTGAAGAACATGGAGACGTTCCAGCCGAGCGCGGCGGCGGTCGACGCCAGGATGAAAGGCGGATACGCCCAATCGAGCGTGCCCTTCGTCGCGATGATGGTCATCGAGGGCGTCTGCTTCTCGCGCAGCTCGGCGAGCTTCTTCGGCAGCAGCGCCTCCAGCCGTTCGTTGATCAGGCGGTCCAGGTCGGTTGGATCGGACATAGTCGACTCCTCGACTGTTAAATTAACACTCTCCAGGAGTATGCGCAATTGATGGTTCCTCTGATGGGCATTTGCCGCTTCGTTTATGTGGTATTGCACCATAGGGGGGGATGGCGGACACATACCCTGAGGTGTATATTCGCGGCATGAGCGAACCTACGATGCATGATCCGGAAGCGAAGAAGGCGATGGACGCGCGCCTCGCGCGCATCGAGGGCCAGGTGCGTGCGGTGCGGCGCATGATCGGCGAGGATGAGCCCTGCGAGAACATCGCGCAGCAGCTCGCCGCGGCGCGCAAGGCGCTCGACCGGGCCTTCTATGTGATGGTGTCGTGCATGATTCGGCAGGAGCCTCCGGCCGGTAACCAGGGGCGCACCGAGCGCGCGGGCAAGGTCGCCGAGCTGCTCGCGCGATTCGGATAATGACAATCACTTACATGGATGCTTGGAGTCCCATATGACCTTCGACAAAGAACTCGACGCCCGCGGGCTCAACTGCCCGCTTCCCATTTTGCATGCGAAAAAGGCACTCAACACCATGCAGTCCGGGCAGATCCTCAAGATCGTCGCCACCGATCCCGGTTCGGTGAAGGACTTCCAGGCCTTCTGCAAACAGACCGGCAACGAACTGGTCTCATCCGAAATCGCCACCAGTGAATTCATTTTCTTTATGAAAAAGAAATAGCCGCAACGTAGCGTGATCCAGGGCACCCAAGACCATCTTGCTGACGAGATGGGGCGGTCCTGTCAAAACAGGGGTGCGGAGCGCGGTGCCGCGTCTTTTACCGCGGATTGCATGGCTGAGCGGTTCATCAAGGTTGCCGAAGGCGACGAGCTTCCCCCCGGAAAGATGGGGCGGGTCGAGATCGGGATGTGGCGGATTCTGCTGGCGAAAGTCCGTGGGCATTTTTACGCCACCGACGACACATGCTCACACGAGGATGCCTCGCTCTCGACTGGTTTTCTCTAGGGCGAGTGGGTGAAGTGCCCGCTGCACGGCAGCCGCTTCAATGTGTGCACCGGCGAGGTCGTGGACGAACCGGCCGACGTGAACCTCAGGACCTACGCCGTGCGCGTCGACGGCAACGACATCTGGCTCAGTCCTGTATTATTACTATATTAAGGAGTGCGCATGAACAGTGCCGCACCAGTGGCGCATGCCGAGCCCGTCGCACGGGACTGCGCGCCTGGTTGAAACGCACGCTGGAGCCTGGCCTGGAAGCCGACGAGCCGCAACCGCTATTGGTACAAGACAGTTTCATGAGGATCATGACGGCACAGGTACGGGTTCAGCCGAGCGGGCACGAATTTTTCGTCGAAGGGAACGACACCCTACTGGAGGCGGCGCTGCGCGCGGGGCTGTCGCTCGGCTATGGCTGCAGCATTGGCAACTGTGGGCAATGCAAGGCTAAATTGCTCTCGGGCCAGGTGCAGAAAACGCGCCATTACGACTACGTTCTTAGTGAAGCCGAGAAAAATGCCGGCGTCGTGCTGATGTGCTGCAATACCGCGGTGAACGACCTGGTGATCGAGGCGCGCGAGGCGCATGGCACTGCCGACATGCCGCTGCAGAACATCACTGCCAAAGTAAAGTCGGTGAGCCCGATGGCCGAAGACATGCGGCTGCTGCATCTGCAGACGCCGCGCAGCAACAGGCTGCGCTTTCTCGCCGGTCAGTCGGTATCGCTGACGCTGGCCGACGGGTCCGCTGCTTCCTGCCCGGTGGCGAGTTGCCCCTGCGACGACCGTAATCTGGAATTTCACATCCAGCGGCGTCCGGGCGAAGCCTTCTCCGAGGGCATATTCCATGGGCTCAGCAGCGCCGACACAGTGCGCGTCGAGGGGCCGCGCGGCGAATTCGTGTTGAACGAGGAGTCGAATCGGTCGCCGATCTTTCTCGCTTGCGGCAGCGGATTCGCGCCGATCAAAAGCCTGATCGAACACGCGATCGCGCTCGACACGGCAGAAACGCTGAAACTTTACTGGATTGCGTCCGCGAAAACCGGCCACTACCTGAATAATCTGTGCCGCTCCTGGACCGACGCGCTGGACAACTTCCGCTACATCCCGGTAACGGCGGACGGCGCCCTGTCGCAGGAGGCCGTCATGCAGGACGCGCTTGCGCTGGTGTTGCAAGACCATCCCGACCTGGGCGAATATGACGTGTATGTTGCCGGGCCCGAGCCGCTGGCGAATGCAACTGAGCGCCTGCTGCTCGAATACAGGCTGCCGCGCCTGCAATTATTCATTAATCGGCTGCCGGCGTCCTGAGCCTGGCGCACGCCATCAGTATGACGCCGCAGTGATGGCGGCGTTCCGTTATCGCCGCGCGCGTTCTGATCGGGCTGATCTAGCCCACGCTGCCGAAACCCTTGTCGATTGCGCCCGCCGGCGCTTTGAGCCCCGCGATGCGGCAGCCTTGCGCCACCGGGCCGCCGGGAAAGAGCAGATAAAGACCCTTGATACCGCCCTTGCGATGAAATTTTTCATCGAGCGCATCGTGCAGTTCGCGCATGTTGATGGCGATGTCCGCGTGTCTGGCGTAATACTCCTGCAGGGCGCGCAGCGCTTCCCAGTGGACCTCGCCCAGTTCCAGTTCTTCCTGCCGCGCGGCCTCGAGCGCGGCCGCCGGCGTCCAGCCCGTCGGCGCGTAAGGGAATCGGGGATCCTTGTCGGCGCCGCTTCCGCCGCCGATGATCGCATCCATTAGACTCGTCATGTCACTACCCTCCAAGAGGCGAAGCCTGTGTCAGTCAGCGCTTGCGGATATAGAACTGGTATTCGCCAGGCGCGCTTTCGCGGGCATCGGCTAGCTCCAGGCCGGTCGCCTTCACCCAGCTGTGCACATCCGCCCGGATGCCCGGACAGTCGCTGACGAGCTGCAGCGCTTCGCCTTTGCGCATGCCGTCGAGCAGCTTCTTCGCCTCGACGATGGGCCCCGGGCAGGTCGCGCCGCGCATGTCGAGCACGGCGTTGGGAGAAACGCGCCGGGTCTCGCCCTTGCGGATGTAGTATCCGGTTCCGCCTTGCGCCAACTTCGCGGTTTTCAGGATCTGGACGTCGGCGTACTTGGGCCAGGAAAGCAGATCGTCCCGGGTCCCCGGACAGTCGGAAATCAGCAGCATGACCTCGCCTGCCAGAAGCTCGTCGAGCACTCGCTTGGCGCCCAGCAGCGGTCCCGGGCAGGCCGTGCCCTTCATGTCGAGGATGACGTGCGGCTTCGGAAGGATTCTCTTGGCCATGTGGGCGAGCGGACCACGCGATGTTAAACTTTAGTATATACCGATGTTAAACTGAGTATACACCGATGATGCGCAATTTTCCGCAGCTTGCGAACGTGGTGCAGCACAACTGCGACATCTCCGATGCGCGCCACGCCGGCGACTACGGGCTTTGCACCTTCCTGCTCAAGATGCGCGAGTACTACCGCTGGGAAAACGAGCTGCCGTTCGCGCGCGCGCTGCCCAAGGACGAGCTGGGCGACTGGCTGAAAACGCGCGAACAGCAGTGGGACGGCATCGAGGCCGATAGTTTCGCGCCGCTGCCGCTCGCGCGCGGCGAGACCGAACCGTTCGACGCCGACACCGCCAACCGCGAGCTGTTGCCCCAGGGGATTGTCTACAGCGCGGGCTACGGACGCTTTCAAAAACCGTTGTTCTTCCTTGGGAGGCTGCTGCGCGTCGAGGAGCGCGCCGGTTTCACCATCCTGATTTCGTCCTGCGAGTACGCGCGCGAGCTGGCTGCGCCGCCGGCGATGCTGCAGGGGCGCACGATTTTTCTGCGCCAGGAGTCCGTGCGCCGCTTTCTGTGGGAGAAGATCGAGGAATGGCAATGGCGCAAGCAAGACAACGCGATGGCGCGCGCGCTCGCCAGTTACCGGTTCATGACCGACACTGAAGTCGCGCTCGACCGCATGGCCGACAATGAAATGGAGACCATGATCCTGCACGAAGTCGGCGAGGCCATGGCGGGTGAACTGCTCGGTGAGCAATGGCGCGTCATGGTGGCGGCGATGGCGCGCACCAAGGCCGAGCCGGTCGCGCGTGCGGTGCGCGATTTGCTGGCCGATTGTCTATCGACGCTGCCGGAACTGATAGCGCGCGCCAACCTGCCGGCGCTGCATTTTTATTTCGCGACCTTCGACGCGCCGCGCCGCCATCTGTTCCCGCAGGCAATGCTGGCCTATGAGCATTTTCTGAAACATGGCGACCTCGACCGCCTCGCGCAGGTCACCCGCGACGGCAAAGACCGCTGGCTGGCGGTAGCGCGCAACTTGCTCGCGCAGAGTGAGTCGGACGCGGCCGGGTGCCGCGCCGCGACGGAAGCGCTGCTCGACGGTGCGGGCGCGTGAGGAGGATGGCTGAGCGCTTATTTTTGATCGGCGGTCCGGGAAGCGTCCGCCTCGACGACCTCGTCGACCAGCTTCTTGATGACACGCACCATCTCCGGCGCTTCGATCTCCATCA
>Ga0326597_10007173_pt1 | contig 15177 bp, 14 predicted proteins | sample RVTome_12_FD_203789 | JGI IMG/M metagenome (GOLD analysis project Ga0326597, IMG submission 203789) | Soil microbial communities from uranium-contaminated site in the Upper Colorado River Basin, Wyoming, United States - RVT100D185 | ecosystem: Environmental > Terrestrial > Soil > Contaminated >... | reverse complement strand
CGTCCCCGCCGCGCTCGGCCGCGTGCGCTCACGCTCCCGCGTGGTCCCCACCGCTCGTCCCGGGCGCCCGCGCCGCCCTCCTTCGCCTAACGCTCCCGACGCGTTCCCATTCCAGAGGGCCTCAGGGCCTCCGACCTCGTTCCACACCTCAATTGCAGGATCCGGGTTCATATGGTCGTGTTAGGCGGCAAGGCCTGCCGCTACATGATCACCAATAGTAGCTCACCCACGGTAATCGACCGGATGGTATCACGTATCGCTGTTACGGCAATCCCGAACTTAGGGTACCAGCGCGGTGGCATGACCCAGGTGGCAACCGTCGAGTCCCCCGTCCGCTCGATCTCTGTAGGTCGCCCGTAGAGCGTAAGCGCTCCCGCCAGAGAGTCTCCGACACGCAGGCCCCGGTACGTCGCAGGACCTCGGGCCGTAATGGTCCAGCTATAGGGCCGCCCAACGAAGAACAGGACGAACTCCTGATCGTCGTATTTCCAGAAATCCTGAATAAGTACTTCGTAGTTGAGGGTATCACGGTCGCGGGGCTGGCCCAAGTGTTCAAGAATGGCAGATGCGGATCCCCCAAGAAAGAGACCAGACGGCGTGTTGAAATCCATGGGTGCCAGGTCCGAGAACCTCCTGCCGGCACATGCAACGACCGATATCACGACCAGCGCAACCACACAGCGACTGGAGCCAGCCATGGCCTTGCCGCCTAACGACTCTGGCCTTCAGCGGCGGGCGCTAAAGCCTTCCAGGCGAACCGTATGGTCAATGACCTGCTCATGGAGCCCTCCAGGCGCTCAATTCTTAGTCCGGCGCGAGCGCCCGGCCGCTGCAAGGCGAGCCTGTGCGAAAACCCCGTTCTGAGCATCGTCAAGTCGTTGATTTTCAATGCTGCCACTGCTGCCAAAGTGGCGTTTTCACACAGGCTCAGGCCCGGTTAGGCAGCGCGCTGCCAGGCGTCGCGAGTCATGCGCAGTACTTCTGTACCAGAGCGCGGACCTGACCATCCGTGAGCGCGTCCGCCCAGGCCTGCAGCTCTTCCACCGACTCGCGCACTTCGAGGGCTTCGGACACGGCTCCAACTCCGGTTGTCTTGGAGAGGCGGCCGCAGGCAAACCAGGCCTCCCAACGGCGGGCATCGAGGAGCGCCGCTTCGATAGTATAGAACCAAGTGCCATCGACCACGCCGGACCTCAACATACGCTTCGCAGCCATAAGCTGGACCTCCAGAGTTCGCAACTCAGCAGCGTCCAGGGTAAAGTGCCCGCGCCAGGAGCTCATCCTGTCCAGCCGCTCTTTCAGCTGCTCCCATTTCGCCGCGGTCTGGGCGTCCGGCCGCCACTCGGTGCTTGTCGCCGCCACCTTCATAAGCAAGGTGAGGTACTTGAAGCTGCGCGTGAGCGAATACCGTAGGAGAACGTGCTCCGGAACCGTGGTGAGGATTTCTTCGACGGTCCAGAGCAGCTCAATGAAAAGGGCGCCCCACTCACGCTGAGCAAGGTAGACACCAACGATCGGCTCGCCGCGAACCTCCTTAACGTCGAAAACCTGGCCGTATCGAGGGGTGGGAACGCTGTCCGCTTCGTGTGCGGCTTCCAGCTTCACATACTGGGCGTCTAGCAATTTCGCTAGCTTCTTGTGCGAATCACGTGTTCCGCTGACGGCGACATAGTCTCGCGCCCCATCGGACAGGATGAGGCCCTCTTCTCGGAGCTTGAGGAAGAGGATGGCATCGTCTTCAGGCAACGTCATGGGAGCATACGCCCTGTATTAGGTTCTTGGCGCGCTGCCTAACTCATAATTGAACGGACCAGCATAACCCGTTATCCGAACCCGTCCTCGCAGTATAACACCTCCTCGAAAGCGGAGCCCGGCGCGTAACCTGTTACCAAGCCTCAAGCTGAGGCGGGCGGCCCGGAACGGGTGGTGTGTTAGCCTGCGAAACGGGTGCTGTATAACATGAGCCCGCGGAATGACCGAAACCAGGGGTGACCCTTTGGACACCGGTGCACAACGCGGCCGGCTTGAACTGCGTCCGTCGGTGGCGGGCTGAGGCCGCCGCCGGGCATGACCACCCGTGGGGGATGCCGGGTCAGTCAGAAACCCGGGCGCCGAGGCCGGGCTCACCGGCGGCGCCGAGCCCCGCCCCCGGCAGTCGCTCGAGAATCCGCTCCTCGACCTCCGCCAACGCCTCCGCGAACCCGGACCGCGTGGTCGTTACCGCGGCGTGCGCCGCCACGGCCTCGTCCAGCTCCCGGGCGCTCCACAGCGTGATGGGGCCGAGCTGCTCCGGCCCCGCAATGGAGCCGAACTGGTTGAAGTCCACGAGCGTCAGCGGCCGGACGGCAACGTCCCGCAGGTCGCGCAGCAGCGCGGCATCCAGCACCGGCTCGGCCTGATCCATCCCGAAGTACACGAAGTCCGCATCCGCGATGGCGCGCAGCACCGTGTCCTCGCCGTACGCGTGCACCCGGATCCGCCGTCCGCTGCCGAGCGCGGCCCGCAGCTGGCGCAGCTGCCCGTGGTGGTCGCGGTAGACCAGCGTCATCTGCCGGCGCGGCACGCCGTGCTCCTCGGCGAGCGTGGTGAGCACCGACCGCGACGTCGTGGAGCCCCCGATCACCACGTGCTGGAACCGGTCGGGCCGCACGCCGTCCACCTCGCAGATCCGGGTGAGCGCCGCGGCGCAGTACCCGGTGCTGAATCGGCCCCACGCGGTGCCGGCGTGTACGTCCCGGGCGAGGGCCACCGCGGCTTCGATGAGCGCGGTGGCTCGCGCTCCCGCGGCCTTCGCGCACTGCGCGACCCGCCCCGCCGTCTGGAGCTGCGCCGCGACGTCGCGGTCGCCGGGCAGCGCGCTGTTGAGCCCGCACACGGTCCGCATCAGGTGGTGCCACGCGTCGGCGCCGCCCAGCACGTTGACCTCGAGGCCCTCTGGCTCCGCGCCGAAGAGCGCTTCCCGCAGGGACGCGACCGCCCGGGCCGGGTCGCTCGCGGCCTCCGGGATCCATCCATACAGCTCGATCCGCTGACACGTATTCCAGACGAACGCCTCCAGGAGCGGTGTTCGCTCGCGCGCACAGTCCAGCGTGGCCCGGAGCGCCTTGCGCGACCGCTTCACCTGGGCGAACGCGCGGGGATCGCTGTACCGCAGCGCCGGCCCGGCCCCCGGCCCGAGCCCATTGCCGAGCGACGCGCCGATCATCACGAGGCGCGCGGGCTCGTCAGCCGACAGCGCGGGGGGAGACGCGGCAGCGAGCAGGGGCAGGGAGCCGCTCCCATTTCCGGCGGCAGGCTGCGGCCCATGCAGCACGATACTCCGGAGCACGTCGGCCAGGCCGGCGGAGTGGCGTCCGGCTCCATTCCCGTTCGCGGGGAAGGGGAGGGCGCACACGACCACGCGGTCGGCGTCGGCGTGGTCCTCCACGGTGCTCGGCGACCGTGCGGCACCCACCGACTGGAGCAGCCACCGATCCGCGGGCCAGCCGACGTGCTCTACCACCAGCTCGGCCGTGCGCGCGACCTGCCGGCGGTACGGACCGGCCGCGCCCTCATCCTCCGGAGCCTGTCGCGGCGTCTCGAACCGCAGGTAGGCGGTCGTGGGATCCAGCGCGCGCGCCGTCACGCGGCTGGCCAGGTCGCGCGCCAGGGCGTGCACGTACCCGGCGTCGTCGTGCCAGCTGGCCCGCACGGTCACGCCGAGGTACAGGCCGTGACGCCCAAGCGCTCCGTAGAGATCCCGCAGAATGGTGCCGGTCATGGTCGGAACGAACTGCGGGTGCAGAGGCACCACGACCAACTCCTCCACGCCGCGCTCGGCCATGGCGCGAACGGCCTCCGCGATGGCCGACGGGTGGTCCCGCACCGCCGTGGAAACCGTCCACCCGGCCGAGAGCGCCGCCGCCAGCGCGTCGCCCAGCTCCGCGAGGTCGTCCCGTCCTTCCGCGCTGACGAGCAGCGCCGCCTTCCGCCGGCCTGCGAAGGGTCGGACCGAGGCTGCCATGGTCACCGCCGCTTCCGGTCCGCGGCGAGGCAGGCGGCAATGCGATCGCGCGTGTCCCGCGACCGGGCCGGGTCCCGGCCATCCGTGAAGACGGCGACCGTGGCGCCATCCAGCTCGAGCAGCGCGCCGAAAATCACCTGGGACGATTCCGCCGACGACGCGTCGCACGCGAGCACGCCGGCCCGCTCTGCCGCCGCGGCCAACGCGGCGTTGAGTGCCGCGTCGTTCGTGGCGGCGACCGCCAGGAACACGCCCTCGAGGTGCGCGTCATGGAACGGGCCTTCGATCCACCGCAGGCGCCCGGCGGCCGCCCCCGCGGCCAGCTCTTCCGTCACGGTGGGCGCCACCACGGTCACGCGGGCGCGTGCGTGCACCAGCGTCAGCGCCTTGCGCGGTCCCACCGCTCCTCCCCCGACGACCAGGCAGGGCCTTCCCTCGAGCGCGATGCCGAGGGGAAGAAACGTGCGGGCCGGAAAAGACGGGCTCACGGATCGCCGATCCCTTCGCTCAATGACCGCCGACCGCGAGCACGCCGCTGGCCGCGAGCGTGAGCACCAGCACCTCGATGGCGGCCATGGTGGCGTAGACCCGGTCGTGCTTTCGCAGCAACGTGGGAATAATGCCAAGGAAGCAGACGACCGTCACGCCCGCAAGCAGCGCGATCCCCACGAAATTGAGGTAGTCCCCTTTCCCCACCATGACGACCCAACCCCACCCGGTGATCACGTGGCTGCGATGGAGATGCTCGGCGTTCACGACCTCGAGGTACTCGTGCGCACTGAGCTGCCAGTAGGTCGGCAGCTCCTGGAGCGGCACGCCCGGCGGCACCGCGCCTGACGCGTAGAGCGCGAACGTCACGAGCAGGACCACGAGTCCCAGGTAGACCCCGACCTCGAGGATGGACGCGTACAGCAGCTGCTCGTCGTCGGAACGGCGTCGCGTCGCGGTCTCCGGAATGGCGAGGGTTCCCATCGGTCCGGCTCCTAGAAGAAGAAGGGCAGCTCCAGGCCCTTGGTGATGGCCTTGGCCCCCGAGAACAGCAACAGCCCGATGACGACCTGGCGCACGACCCGCGGCTTGGCGGTGCGGAGCAGGCGCACGCCGATGAACGAGCCGAGCATGATGCCGACCAGCGAGGGCACCACCATCATGGGGATCACGCACCCCTGATTCAGGTAGACCCAGGCGGCCGACGTGTCGGTGATGGACAGCAGGAACTTGCTGGTGGCGACGCTCACCTTGAGCGGCGCGCCCATCACGAGATTCAGTACGGGGACGTTGGCCCAGCCGGCGCCCAGCCCGAACATGCCGGCCATCACGCCGATCACCACGAAGAGCAACAGGCCGGGGATGGTCCGGTGGATCTTCCAGTCAATGGTCTGTCCCAGGCTCGCTTCCCGGTAGATGCCGTGAATCCGCAGGACGGACGACAGGCGGTCGGCCTGGGGTACGTCCGGGAACTCGGACTTCCGCGCGATCATCATGATGACGACGATGCCGAGAATCGTGGCGCCGAGCGCCGTCTGCACGACGTCCGTGGGCAGGGCCAGGCCGATCATGGCGCCCAGGATGGCGCACGCGGAGGCGATCAGCGCCACCGGGATCGCGAGCCGGAGGCTGGCCAGGTTCATCTTCAGGAAGCCGGGGCCCGCGGCGAGAGCGCCGCTCAGCGCCACGAGCAGGCCGCAGCCCCGCACGAAGTCCAGATGGAACGGGAAGAAGCCACTCACGATGGGGACGAAGAGCACGCCGCCGCCCACGCCGCCCAGCGCGGCCAGGATCCCCATGACGAACGTGAGCCCGAGGAGCGCGAGGGGCCACACCCACCACGGCGTGGTCGCGGCCCCGGTCACCGCCTCCTGCTGCAGGGCCCACGCCGCCGACGGACCGATGGACAGGATCAGCCACAGCGCCGCGCCGCCCAACGCGACACCGGCTCCCCACCGCCACGGCCTCCACACCACGCCCGGTCCCATCCCGATCCCCGTCCCGTCGTTCCCGTCGCGCCCGTCGTCCCTATGGATACGGATCAAACCACTCCAGCCTGAGCCGCACCTGCTTCACGCCCGACACCGCCCGGCTGATTTCCGCGATGCGGTCGCCCGTCTCGCCGGTGGAGAGCAGCGGCGCACTGCCGGAGACCTCCACGACGCCGGCGTGTGCCACGGCCTCGAGCGGGAGGCCGCGCGTATCGGGGTCGATCACCAGCGCGCGCTTCACCCGGCAGGCGAGCCGGAAGTTCTCGAGGGTCGCGCGCCGTTCGTCGGTGACGGCAAACTCCGGCTGCTCCAGGGTTGCCGCGGTGAGCGCGCAGGCCGCGTCAATGGACATGGTGGCGAGATTGATCACCACGTCGTAGAGCGCCGGATCCTCGATGTGCTCGCCGTACATCATCTTGACCCACCGAGCCCGACCCGCGTCCACTTCGCGGATGTGGCGCTCGGCGGCGTCCGGCGTCATCCCCTCGTGCTCGACCAGCACGCGCACGCGCGCCGCGAGCGGGGCCACGAGCCGCGTCCGGAGGACGGCGGGAAGGCCCCGCAGCAGGAATTGGCCGGCCAACCCGTGATAGACCAGGTTGCCCGCGGCCACGTGCTCGGCGAGTGCCGCCTGAAGGCCCACGACGTACACGCGCCGCGTGGCGGTCTGGCGATCCCAGCGCCGGGGGGCCCGCTCGAACTGCTGCGTCAGGCCCGCCTCCGACACGCCCAGGTCCGATGCCGCGGCCTGGAGGATCTCCCGACCGACGACCGGATAGCCCAGTTGGTCCGCGAGACACTCCGCGAACGCCTGGCCGCCGCTCCTGGTTCCGCGACACACGCTGACGATGGCCATCGGCTACGCCCCGTTCTCCGCGGCCCGTCCGCCCGGCCGTTGCCCGATGACTTCCGCCACCCGCCGGTCGCACTCGGCGGCGAACGCCTCGAGGCGCGTTCGCGTCTCCGCCGTCACCTCGTAATGCGGCTGGCGCGCCAGCTCGCCGATCATCACGCACGCCGTGTCCAGCGTGAGGGATTCCAGGTTGATCGTGAGCTCGTAGAGCGACGTATCGTTGATGTCCACGTCGTACAGGCGCCGCACCCAGCGCCGGCGCTGCCGGTCCACCGACCGGATGAACCGTTCCGCCGCGGAGGGGCTGGTCCGGGCGTGTCGGGAGAGCACCGCCTGCACGCGCATGGCCAGGGGCGCGATCAGCCGGACGCGAAGCACGCCGGGCACGTCGCGCAGGAGCAGCTGGCCCGCGAGCCCGTGGTAGACGAGGCGGCCCTGCACACAGCGCGCGGCCAGCGCGGCCTGTACCGCCACCACGTAGGCGTGGCGCTCGCGGGTCATCAGGTCCCACGGGCCGGGCGGTGTCTGGAGTTTCCGCCGGACCGTCTCCTCGGACGCGCCCAGCGTGGTGGCCGCGGCCTGGAGTACCTCACGGCCCACGCACGGGTAGCCCAGCCGGTCGGCAAGACATTCGGCGACCGCCAGCCCACCGCTCATGGTGCCGCGCGAGATCGCGATGATCGCCACGAGGCCGGCTCCTACTCCGCGACCGCGTCCGCCCGGTGGCGACGGGCGGCGCCCACCAGGCCGGGCGCCCACGACGCCGTCCCGAGCGCGTGCACGTGCGTGTACGCCGCGAGCACGTTCTGGTGACAGAGACCGTCGCGCTCCCCGTCAAACCCGTGACCGCGGCGGACCCGGAACGCGAAGCGCGCCGCGTTCCCGGCGGGTGAGGCCAGGCACGTGTAGTGGAACTCGTGGCCGCGGAGCGTCTGGCCCACGGCATAGAAGGGATTGGGGGCCACCGTCTCCACTTCGGCGTATCCGTGGCCCTGCGGCCGCGCGCCGAATCCAAAGACGGCCGGCAGCGCGCCGGCCATCGGGTACGTGCGCCCCTCCATGGTCAGCTCGGTGCCCAGGTAGACCGCGCCGCCGCACTCGGCGTACACGGGGAGTCCGGCGGCCACGGCGCACCGCACCGACTCGCGGAACGAGACGTTGTCGGCCAGCGGTCGGGCCAAAGTCTCCGGGAAACCGCCGCCGGCGTAGAGCGCGTCCACCGCGGGCAACGCGGCGTCCGCGAGCGGACTGATCTCGACGAGCCGGGCCCCCACGCGCGCCAGCGCCTCGAGGTTCTCGGGATAGTAGAATTGGAACGCGGCGTCCCGGAACACGCCCACCGTGACGTCCGGGGCGGTGAGCGCCGCGGGATCACCCGGATCGGGCGCCACCAGGAGCGATGGCGCGCCGTGCGCCAGCGCCCGCAGGCCGGACAGGTCCAGGTGGTCTTCGGCGATACCGGCCGCGTGGGCAATGGCCGCGTCGAGGCCCATGTGCTCTTCGGGCGGCACGAGGCCCAGGTGACGCTCTGGAAACGGGTGCCGCGCGAGCCGCGGCAGGGCCCCGAGCACCGGCAGGCCGCAGATCTCCCGCACGGCGTCCCGCAGGATCGCTTCGTGGCGCCGGCCCGCCACGCGGTTCAGGATCACGCCGGCGAGCCGAACCCGCGGGTCGAGCCGCTGGCAGCCCAGTACCAGGGCCGCCACGGTGCGGGTGGCCTTGGTGGCGTCTACCACGAGCACCACCGGCGCGTCGAGCAGCTTGGCCAACTCGGCCGTGCTGAACGTCCCGCGCACGTCCGCGCCGTCGAACAGACCGCGGTTCCCCTCGATCACGGCCGTCGCCCCGCGGTCGGATATGCCGGCCACCGAGCGCCGGATCGCGTCCGGGGGCATGAGGAACAGGTCGAGATTGCGGCACGGCGTTCCCGCCGCGCGCGACAGCCAGGCCGCGTCAATGTAGTCGGGGCCCTTCTTGAACGGCGCGACGGCGTGGCCACCCCGCCGCCACGCCGCCAGCAGCCCTACGGACACCAGCGTCTTGCCGCCGCCGCCGCTCAGCCCCGCGATCACCACCCGCGGCGCGGCCATGGCGCTACGCCATCTCGATGAAGCCGCACGGGCAGATCTCCGCGCACTTCGCGCAGCCGGTGCAGTTCTGGAGCTTCCAGCCGTAGAGCACGCCGCGCTGCATCGGCTTCTCGATGGCCTGATCCTGGCAGTACATCCAGCACTTCTCGCAGTCCATGCAGTAGCCGCAGCTCATGCAGCGGCGCGCTTCCTGGACGACCTGGTCCGCGGTGAGGCCGAGATTCACCTCACGGTCCACCTCGGAGAGCCGCTGGTCCACGGCGAGCGCGGCCGGCTCCTGGCGGGCCGCCTTCTGATAGTGATCGAACAGCATCCGGTCGGTCCGGATGACTTCCATCTTGTCTTCGATGGGGGGCGTGCCCGTGAAGCGGCGCTCGATGGCCTCGGCGGCCCGGCGGCCGTGACCCACGGCGGTCGTGACCAGATCGAGCTTCGTCACGTCGCCGCCGGCCCAGATGCCGGGGACCTTGGTCGCCCCTTCGCCGTCCACGCCGATCCACTGCTTCCCGTTCACCAGCTGTTCGAATCCCGCGAAGTCCGGGGCCTGGCTGATGGCCGAGATGACGGCGCTGGCCGGGATCTCGAACTCGGAGCCCGGAATGGGCACGGGGCGCCGGCGGCCGGAGGCGTCCGGCTCGCCCAGCTCCATGCGGATGGCCCGCATGGCGACGACCTTGTTGCCTTCCTTCCGGAAGCCCACGGGTGCCGCGAGAAACTCGATCTGCACGCCCTCGTGGAGCGCCTCGTCCACCTCTTCCGGGATGGCGGGCATTTCCTGACGCGTGCGACGATACAGGATGGTCACGTTCGCGCCCAGGCGCCGGCAGATGCGCGCCGCGTCAATGGCGGTGTCCCCGCCGCCGACGATGATGACCACTACGTTCTGGCCCAGCTCGAGCTTCTCGCCGTGATGGAACCGCGAGAGAAAGTCCACTCCCGAGAAGATGTTGGGGGCGTCCTCGCCCTCCACGCCCAGCGTCACGCCCTGCTGCGCGCCAAGCGCCACGTAGACGGCGTCGAACTGCTGCTGCAGCTCGCCCACGCTGATGTCGCGGCCGATCTTGACCCCGCACCGCAGGGTGACGCCCAGATCGAGGATCTTCTGAATCTCGCCGTCGAGCACGGTTTCGGGCAGCCGATACCCGGGAATGCCCCACCGCAGCATGCCGCCGGGCTTCTGCATGGCCTCGAACACCGTGACACCATACCCCCGCCGCGCCAGCTGATACGCGCACGACAGGCCGCTCGGCCCCCCGCCCACGACGGCAACTTTCTGGGGACGGGCGTCTTCGGTGAGCTTCTTGAGCGCGAGGCCCCGCGCGATGCCGTGGTCCCCGATGGCGCGCTCGACCTTGTTGATGCTGACGGCGCCTTCCAGCTCCTTGCGGTTGCACTCCGTCTCGCAGGGCGCCGGGCACACGCGGCCGCAGACGGCGGGGAAGGGGCTCGTATCGGTGTAGATCTCCCAGGCCCGGGTCAGCGCCGCCTCCGGGGACCGCCCCTGGGTCTCCGCCTGGGCGATGGCCGTGAGGAACTCCCGGATGTGGTTGCCGCTCGGACAGGTATGCCGGCACGGCGGCTTCTTTTCGGCGTGCCGGGGACGTAACGGGGACTGCTCACGCGCACCACTCCCCCCACCAAACCCCCGCGACCCCAGGTCCCGTTTCTTCTTCTTGACGACTTTCACGGTCACCTCGCAAGCAGCCCGTTTACGCCCGTTGGCATTCGCGCACGTCCCGCCCACGGGCGGGGCGGCGTGTGGCTCGCGTCTGGGCGAGCCGGTTCAGCGACGGAGGCTTCAGCCGCCCCCGGCCGCGCCCTCCACGTGTGGCACCTCGATGAAGCTCCCACCGAAGTACGTGTACACGCACCGGCCGGAGTCCATCATGATGCGGATCGCGGCCTTGCACGCCGCCTTGTCGCACTCGGCCTCACCGAACTTCTGGATCATGGCCTTGGTGAGGTCGCCCGCCTTGAACTTCTTTTTCCCCTGATACTCGCTCACCATGGCAAACATGGCGTCCGCGATCACGTCGGGAGCGATAGCCATTGCACCCTCCTATTGTCTGACCTGCGCCGACCGCTTGTACGTCAGCCCGGCGTACCGGTAGTCGTCAATGTGCTCCTTGCGGAACTCGATGCCGGTCATCTCGAAGAACCGCGGCCAGCCGATTCGCTGGATGAACTCGCCCATCCGTTCGAAGCGCCGGGCGTTGTGGGCCCACACGTCCACGATCGTGCGGACGGCCTGCGTCACTTCCGGCCAGCGTGGCGGGTTGTTCGGCAGGAACGGGATGGCCAGTTTCGAGAACGTGGGCTCGGACCGGGCATTCGACACTTTGCCGCCCACCCAGATCGAGACGCCGTCGTTCAGGGGATCGGCCATGGGGAGCGCCGGGCACACCGAGAAGCAGTTCGCGCAGAACATGCAGTTGTTCTCGTCGATCTCGATGCTCTGCTCGCCGTCCACCTGGACCGGACGGATGGCCGCGGTCGGGCACGAGGCCACGACGTTGGGAATCTCGCAGACCTTGTTGAGCCCCCGCTGCACCCGCGGCGGCCGGCGGTGAATGCCGAGGATTGCGATGTCGGAGCAGTGAACGGCGCCGCACATGTTGAGGCAGCACGCGAGCGCGATCCGCAGCTTACCGGGCAGCGTCCGCTCGGCGAAGTACGGGTGCAGCTCGTCCATCACGCATTTCACGACCCCGGACGCGTCCGTCGCGGCCGAGTGGCAGTGCACCCATCCCTGGGTGTGCACGATGTTGGAAATGGCGTTGCCGATCCCGCCCACGGCATGGCCGAGCGCGGCCAGGTCCTTGATCAGGGGATCGATGTTCCCCTCGTCCGTGAGCAGGAACTCGACGTTGTTCCGGCTCGTGAAGCGGAGGTAGCCGCCGCAGTACTTGTCGGCCAGCTCCGCGAACTTGCGGATCCGGGTGATCCCTAGCAGGCGGGGCGAGCCGCACCGGACGGTGAAGAGCCGGTCGCCGGAGTGGGCGACGTGCACCATCACTCCGGGCCGCAGGATCTCGTGATATTTCCACTTCCCGTAGTTCTTCTTGATGACGGGCGGGAGGAACTCCTCGTAACTCGGGGGTCCGATGTCCGTCAGGCGCTGCACCGTGGCCGTGGTCATTTGCTCGTCTCCTCTTCCTCGTCGTCGCCTTCCTCGAAGAACTCTTCGTAGAAGACGTACGGGTTTTCGCGGGGGTGGGCGATCATCTGCGGCAGGGGCTCGACCTCGATGGCCTCGAGGAAGTTGCCGAGGCCCACGCGCTGAATCAGCTCGCCGACGCGTTCCCGGTTCTTGCCGTGCTCGCCCCAGAACTCCCAGATCCGCTCGATGAGGTCCTTCAGCTCCGTGTAGGGCGGCTCGAGCTTGACGAACGGCACCAGCACCGACGACAGCAGCGCGCCCTGGACGATGGGCGCCTTGGCCCCCAGAAGGATCATCGCGCCGCGGTCCTTGCCGGGCGCCAGGGCCTTGGGCATGGCGTTGATGCAGTGCATGCACTTGACGCAGTTGGCGTCGTCGATCGCGAGCGTCGTGCCGTCCCACTCCATGCACTGGGTGGGGCAGCGCGCGCAGACGTCCTTCTGGATGTCCAGCCCGTCCTTGGCCGCGGCCCGCACCTCGGCCTGATCGATCTGGATCTCGTCCCGCCACGTCCCGATGATGGACATGTCGGCCCGCGCGATGGACGCCACGCAGTCGTTCGGGCAGCCCGCGCTCTTGATCTTGAACTTGTACGGAAACGCCGGACGGTGCAGCTCGTCCTGGAAGTGATGGGTGAGATCGTTCGTGAGATGGAGCGTATCGAAGCACGCCCACTCGCACCGCGCCGGCCCCACGCAGCAGCTCGGCGTGCGCAGGTCGGACCCCGAGCCGCCCAGGTCGAAGCCCGCCTCGGTCAGCTCCTTGAACGTCGGCTCCAGCTCGTCCGTGGTGGTGCCGAGCAGGATGATGTCGCCGGTGGAGCCGTGCATGTTGGTGAGGCCCGAGCCGTGACGCTCCCAGATGTCGCAGATCGTCCGCAGCGCATCCGAGGTGTAGAACCAGCCGCTCGGCATGTTCACGCGCAGCGTGTGGAAGTGCGCGATCTTCGGGTACTCCTGCTGGAGATCGTTGTAGCGACCGATCACGCCACCGCCGTACCCCAGCACGCCCACGATCCCGCCGTGCTTCCAGTGCCCGATGCGCTCGTGGTACGAGCGCTCGAGCAGCTGCAGCAGCTGTTGCGCCGACTCTTTCAGCTCGGCCGTTTCCTTGATCTGCGTGACGAAACTGGGCCAGGGTCCTTTTTCCAGCTCGTCCAGCATCGGGGTTCCGTTCCCACCTGACTCTGCCATCGTGTTCTCCTTGTGGCGCGGCGTGATGGCGTCACGGCCGCATGAAGGCGTTCAAACCGGCTGCAGTCGTTTCCGCACGTTCACTACCAGGGTGTACAACAGGGTCAACAGCAGGCCGCCCACGGCGTAGACGCCGAGCGTGATCGCGATCTCGGGGCGCGTGGGGGCGTATTCCGTCACATGGCCCAGCGGGGACGGGATGAACCCCGCCACCACGAGGACCAGGCCCTTCTCGATCCAGAGCGAGGCGATGACGCCGCCGCAGAGCAACGCGAGCCAGCCCTCCCGCCGTCGCAGCTTCGGCATCAGCAGCAGCACGGCGCACACAACGCTGAGCGTCTGTCCCACCCAGGTCCACGGCGTCAACGCCGCGTGGCCCTCGAGGCCCGTGAAGAGATAGGCGAAGGGATGGACGTGGTGCGGCATGGCGCCGTAGAGGGCGGTAAACAGCTCGACCAGCACGAAGAATAGGTTGATGGCCATCGCGTACGTGACGATGGTCCCGAGCGACCGGATGGCGTCGCGGCCCGCGTCGAACGTCCCGAACCGGCGGACGAGCAGCGCCAGCAGGATCAGCAGGCTCGGCCCCGAGGCGAAGGCCGAGGCCAAGAAGCGGGGCGCCAGAATGGCCGTCATCCAGAACGGTCGCGCGCCCAGGCCGGCGTAGAGGAACGCGGTCACGGTGTGGATGCTGACGGCCCAGGGAATGGACAGGTAGATCAGCGGCCGCACCCAGCGGGGCGGCGGCGCCTGCTTCCGCTCGGCCTCGATCGTGACGCTCCCGATCATCAGGTTGAGCAGCAGGTAGCCCATCAGCACCATGAAGTCCCAGAACATCGGCGAGTTGGGGCTCGGGTGCAGGAGCACGTTCAGGACGCGCCGGGGCTGCCCCATGTCCACGAAGATGAACAGCATGCACATCAGCACGGCGGAGACGGCGAGGAACTCGCCGAGGATCACCATCCGGCCGAACACCTTGTGGTTGTGGAGGTAGTAGGGCAGCACCACCATCACCGCCGACGCGGCAATGCCCACCAGGAACGTGAACTGCGCGATGTACAGGCCCCACGAGACGTCCCGGCTCATGCCGGTGACCGTGAGTCCCTGGCTGAGCTGGCCGGCGTACGCGATCGTGCCGGCCGTGATCAGCAGGGCCCAGAGGGCCAGGAGTGCCCAGAACCGCGCGCCGCCCCGAAATGCGTTCTGCAGCATGGCGGTTACGCTCCCTCACCCGCGGTCGTCGTCGCCGACCGGGACACGAGGTAGTAGACGTTCGGGCCCGTGCCCAGGCTCACCAGGCGGGCAATCGTGTGCTCGTCCCGCAGCAGCCGGCTGACCGCGGACTCCGGATCGGCGACGTCGCCGAACGTGAGCGCGCCCGCGGCGCCCGGCACGGCCCGCACGGCTTCCACGCAGGCGGGCGGGCGCCCGTCGCGCAGCCGGTCCGCGCAGAACGTGCATTTCTCGACGACGCCGGTGGTCCGCGTCGGGTAGTCGGAGGCCGGGCGGCCGTCGGCGCCCCGCTCGACGTACGGGCGCGGATTCCGCCAGTTGAAGCTCCGGGCGCCGTAGGGGCACGCGGCCATGCAGTACCGGCACCCGATGCACCGGTGCATGTCCATCATCACGATGCCGTCGCTGGCCCGCTTCCAGGTGGCCCCGGTGGGGCAGACCTTCACGCAGGGGGGCTTGGTGCAGTGGTTGCACAGCACCAGGACGGGCGCCTCGCGGACCTCCGCCGGCGTGTGGTCGTGCATCATGTCGGAAAAGACGCGCTGGCATTGCTCGGTCCAGATCCAGTCCACGCGTTCGCCCGGGTCTGGAATGACCGGCACGTTGTGCTCCCGCCGGCAGGCATCGGTGCACGCGCGGCGCACGTCGTCGCGCCGGCACAGGTCC
>Ga0326597_10007172_pt1 | contig 15177 bp, 17 predicted proteins | sample RVTome_12_FD_203789 | JGI IMG/M metagenome (GOLD analysis project Ga0326597, IMG submission 203789) | Soil microbial communities from uranium-contaminated site in the Upper Colorado River Basin, Wyoming, United States - RVT100D185 | ecosystem: Environmental > Terrestrial > Soil > Contaminated >... | reverse complement strand
ATGCAGCGCCTGCGGCGGCAGGAACTGCTCGATCTCCTGGCGCAGCAAAGCTCGCATCAGGTGCGCCGGCATGGCCTCGGCTTCGACTGTTTCGCGCACGTGCAGGGCGCGACGATCACCGGCCTTGCGCGGCTTCGACGGCAGATCCAGATCCTCGATCTGGCTCGGCGTGATGGCGATGCGGTGGAAGGTCAGCGACACGTCGCGGTGTAGGTGCTCGCGCAACTCGCGCTCGATCGACTGGTCGATCAGCACGCCCGCGGGGTCATAGTCGCCGATGTACAGGATCTGTACAGGTATGGCGCCGTTGCTGGTCGTCGCGTTGATGTAGTCGGCGGCCTGGTAGGCGAGCGTGATGCTGGTGAAGCCGCCCGCGGGATACAGGCTCACGGCGAGATCCTCGCACTCGCCCACGATGATCCCGGCGATGGATCGGGACTCGACCCACACCTCGACGTACACACCAGCGTCGCGCCACAGATCGGCCCGGTACAGGCCCGCCATGCTGCGCAAGAACTCGGCGGGACTGGTGAACGTGCTGGTATGAAAGCCGCGCCGGGTCGCGTCGGAGATCCAACCGTATGCTACCAGCCCGCGCCGGCGCAGGTCGGTCACGCGGTGCTGCACGTGGCGATAACCGCGATCGGATTTCTCCACCGGCTCCGGCAGGCGCGGGTCGGTCATCCTGTAGAACATGTGGCGGATGCTCTGCGGGTGGTCCTGTTCCAGTTCGGCGAGGATCTGCTGCTCGAGCTGCCCCACCTCATCGCGTGTGCGGCGCCGGCGTATATCGTGCGTGGTCGATAAGGTGCTCATCGCGCACGCCTCGCGACGATGCGATCAACGGCGCGTGATAGGGGACGCGACCAGATGCCGAGCGCGATGCAGATCACGAGCGCGAAGAGGATCGCGCGGTCGGCCAGGTGGGTTATGATTGCCGTGTCGTGCTTGCCGCTCGACTCTCTCCGCGGCGCCCCCTGGTCCCCACCTCGGGCGCCGCTTCTATATCCGGGGTCTGGCGGACCCGTGCCACGGTCGCCGCGGGTCATGCTGCGCACCTTTCGCCGCGAGCCGCCTGCTCCTCGCCTTCGAGGTCGCGGATCAGCTCCTGAACTGCTTCTGGGGTGGTCTTGCGGCTCTTGCCGATCTTGAATGTGCGAAGTCGGCCGGTGTTGACGAACTTCTCATAACCGGTCGCGCGCGAGACGTCGAGCATCTCGAACGCCAACGCGATCGCAATCGCCTTCGGGGTGGGGGTGGTCGATTCCACTGCCGTTCGCCTCCGGGCGCGGCAGTTGGAGCGGAATTGCACCGTGACTGCGCGCCACGGTTGCCTAAGGTATGCAGTAGTCCAGCGTCGTCAACAATACGCGGACGAACTGTCAGATCGTCTTTTTTTGGGGTTTCTTCGGCGCCTTCAAACCGATGTCCTCGCACCAACCGGAGAACCGCTTGCGCGACACCTTGTCATGCGGATGACGCTGCGCGAATGCGATCCGCAGCCGGTTGCGCTGCTCTGACGTCAACGGCCGCGGATGGTCCGCGCTCGGATACTTCTGCTCAGCGAGCTTGCGCAGCAGCTCTAGCCGATGCTCGCGCTGCTCTCGACGCGCGTCCCACCCTTTGCTCCGGTTCCTCTCATCACCGGCTTGCGCAAGCAGGATGCCGTAGCACTGCCCTACTTCGAGCGCCTGGATCAACGTGTTTTTGTGGTCGCCCTGTGCATGAAGCTGCTCGAAAGTATGCGCGGCCTGGCGAAGCCGATAGCACCAGAACGCGATCGGGCTGATCGTCTTGTCCTCGCGTAGTCGCGGCGGCATCACGTCGGGGTCGTAGTCGATCGACTGGAGAACCGTTCGCGCCATCTCGTCCAGCTCTTGAACGCGGCCCCTGCCGCTAAAGTCGCGGCCGATCCACATCAATGCCGATTGCAGTGGTTCGTTCATGAACTGGTACATGGCCCACAAAGCTTCGGGGTCGCTCGCATCCGCATGCACGCGGTGCTCGGTGATCAGGCCGCGCTTGATCTGCTCTTTGCGTGGCATCACCGCGCCCTCCGCTTCGCCCGCAACGGCTTCACCGTCTGTTCCACAACATCGAACTCGGGCAGGTGCTTGCGCACCGTGTCGGCGATATACGACGGCATCAGGTGCGCGTAGTGCACGCTCGTCATGCGGGTGTCGGCATGCCCGAGCACGTCCGCGATTACGTGCAGCGGCACGCCGGCCAGCGCTAGGTGCGAGGCATACGTGTGGCGCAGCAGGTGAAACGATGCCGGCGGGTCAATCTCGGCCTTGTTGCTCGCGCTGCGCATCGGGCGCGTCTGGTGGTGTGGCGCCCAGGGCTCGCCAGCCGCGTCGGAGAAGATCCGATCCTTGTCCGCCTTGCCGGCCGTCAGCCGGTCGAACAGCGCGACGCCCTCGGCAGTCAGCGGGATATGCCGGGCCTTGCCGCTCTTGGACGCGCTGATCGTCACGGTGCCGCTGTCCTCGTGGTAGTCGGACACGCGCATCGCGCACAGTTCGCCGTACCTGCACCCGGTCACCAGTGCGCCCTGCACCAGATCGCGGAACGGCGGCTCACAGACGTTCAGCAGGCGCCTGCATTCCTCGCGGGGTAGGAACCGCCGCCGCGGGTTCTCGGCGTTCCTGAACGGTTTCACGCGGCGCCAGGCACCATCCGATGCCACCTTCCCGTCCTCGTAGGCGCGGTTCAGCGCGGCGCGCAGGATCGTGTAGACGCGGTTCGCGGTGCTCTTGGTCCGTGGCTTGGACTCGCCGCGCTGTTCGCCCTCGGCACGGCGTCGGGCTGGCGGTGGCGCGGCCTCGAGCAGTGACGCCAGCCAGGTCCGCAGCTCAGTCGCCGTCAGGTCGGCCACGGGCTTGTCGCCGAGCTTGGGCAGGATGTGGCGCTTTGCAGCCAACTCCACCCGCGACACGTCCTTGCTGTGTGTCGTCGCCCACTCCAGATACGCCTGGATCGCCTTCGCTACGGTGTAGGTCGGATCGGCACCTGACGCCGCATCGGCCACGGCCCGATCGTGCTTCTCGATGGCAGCGCGGTACGCGCTCTTGTAGTCCAGGATGGTGCGCCCGTCCGCGTCCTCGAAGTCGTCGGCCACGCCCAGCCGGCGCTGGTGCTTCTTGCTGCCGTCCCAGCGCCGCACGATCCACACGCCGGCCCGGCGCCCCTTGCGGTAGCCGAGCGCGACACCGGATTCCAGGGTGCGCCAGTACGGCTCGCCCTGCGCTGCCAGCTTGGAACGCCCCTCGCGCGATTCGAGCCGCGTATCTCGCTTGAGTCTTGCCACGATCCACCTCCGTTGCTCGCCGTTCCGCAAGTTTCCGCATGTTTCGCCCACGCCTTGCCGGGTGGGTCAGCAGAACTTGCGGAAATCTGCGGAAAAGTCAGGGCTGAACAGTAGCAGACAACGATGGACAGCGGTAGACATGTTTCCCTTAGGATCAACGGGTTAGGCGGAGTGGATTCAAGGGCCTACGCGCGCTGTTTCGCCCTCTCACGGCGGGGACGGGGGTTCGAACCCCCCAGGGAGCGCCATTACTCGTTTCTCGACCGCGCCACCGCGCTCACGCACGGTCCATCACCAGCGCGTCGCCCACCACCTGGTGCAGGCTCAGCACCTGGTCGAATTCCAGCCCGTAGCGCGGCAGCACCTTCGCGAACTGGCTCTTGCAGATCGCGCAGATGGCCACCAGGTGCGTGACCTGCTCGCGCTCGATGAGCTGCGCGAATGCGCTCACGCGCGGCGATGCGCCCTTCACCCGCAGATCCAGCAGCTCATCGGTGAGCAGCCCGCCGCCGCCGCCGCAGCAGAAGGTGTGCGCGTGGGTGGTGCCGGCCGCCATCTCGAACACGTGCTGGCACGCCGCGCGCAGCAGCGCGCGCGGCAGGCTGAACTGCCCGCCCGGCACGCCGCCCATGGAGGACGCTCTGGCCACGTTGCACGAGTCGTGGAACGTCACGCGGCGGTGCGAGTTGGCGGCCGGGTCCAACCGGATCGCGCCGCGGCGCAGCAGGTCGTGGGTCACCTCCACGATGTGCTGCGGCACCGGATACGCCGGGTCCAGGAAGTCGAACGGGCCGGCCAGGTCGTGCAGCATGTTGTAGGCGACCCGCCACGCGTGGCCGCACTCGCCGAACACGATGCGCCTGACCCGAAGCGCCTGCGCCGCCTCGCGCACGCGCAGCGCGATGCGGCGCGTGTGCTGCTGCGAGCCCACGAACAGGCCGAAGTTGGCCGCTTCCGCCGCCACGGTGCTCAGCGTCCAGGAGATGCCTGCCTGGTGCAGCACCTTCGCATAGCCGATCAAGCCGTCCACGTGCGGCTCGGCGAAGAAATCCGCCGACGGGGTCACGAGCAGGATCTCGGCACCCGCCTCGTCCAGCGGCAGGCGCACCGGCACGCCGGTGTCCTCCAGGATGTCCTCCTCGAGACCCGCGAGCGTGTCGCGCAAGGCGGGCTCGGGCAGTCCCAGGTTGTTGCCGGTGGCGTGCACCTTCGCGATCACCTGCTCGGTGTAGTGCTGGCCCATGCCGATGCCGGCCATGATCTCGCGCGCCGCCATCGACACCTCGGAGGTGTCGATGCCCACCGGGCAGAACGCGGCGCAGCGCCGGCACTGCGAGCACTGGTGGAAGTAGCTGTACCAGCGCTCGAGCATGGCCTCGTCGAGGTCCTGCGCGCCGACCAGCCAAGGCAGCCAGCGCCCGGCCAGCGTGAAGTGGCGGCGGTACACGCTGCGGAACAGTTCCTGGCGCGCGACCGGCATGTTCAGCGGATCGCCACTGCCCAGGAAGTAGTGGCACTTGTCGGTGCACGCGCCGCAGTGCATGCATGCGTCCATTGCGACGCGCAGCGCGCGATTGTCCGCCACCAGTTCGCCCATGCGCCCGATCGCACGCGCGTGCCAGTCCGCGACGCGCCGTGGCGGAAACCCGAGCGCCTCCTGCTCGGCCGGCTCGGCGCGATGCGGCCGGCTCGCGGCCATCGCACCGGGCGCCAGCGCCGGGACGGCCGGTGCCGGGCGGCCCGGCGCGTCGTCGCGCTCAGCCACGATGCCGGGCGCCGCGCTCGCGCGCGTCGTCCGCTTGCGCGCGGGTCGGGTTCAGCCACAGTCCCGCACCGTGCACCAGCTTGCCGAACGGGAACAGCGCGATCAGCGCCGTGCCCAGCGCCAGATGCGCCAGCAGCACACCGTGGCGCGGCATCGGTTGCGGCTGAAGCGTCAGCACGCCGCGCACGAAACTCTTCACCGCCACCACGTCCACCGGCAGCGCGTATTTCATCGCCACCCCGCTGAGCGCGATGGCCGCGATCAGCGCGAGCATCGCGTGATCGGCCGGTCGCGTGATCCAGCGCATGCGCGCGATGAGCACGCGGCGCGCCCACAGGCCGGCCAGGCCGATCAGCAACGCGGCACTGGCCAGGTGCCCGTAGGCCGCGAGCCACGCGACCCAGGTCCACCAGTCCACGCTCACGTAGCGCAGGTGCTGCAGCAGCACCAGCAGCAAGCCCACGTGGAACAGCCAGCCGAACAACCAGGTCCACGGGCTGGCCCGCCACAGGGTCGGGAACAGCAGCGTCTCGAGCAGCAGGCTACCCAGCACGCCCGCTGCACCACGCGGCGCGGGCGTGAGCGCGATGCGGCGCCGCGACGGCGTGCGCAGCCACAGCACGCATCGCCAGCCCAGCCCCAGTACGAACGCGGCGACGGCGCCGTACAGCGCCACCACCGCGACGGCGTCGGGCCACGCGCTCACCGCGCTCTGCCGCCGGTGAGCCGGTGAACACGGTTCTTCACCTGTCTGCTCGCGCCTGGCGCGGTGTGCTTCACACGCAGCCGGTGGGCTTGGGCAGTCCGGCGTAGCGGCACGCCTGCTTCGCCGGGCCGTCGGGAAACAGCTTGTAGAGATAACGCGTGTTGCCCTTCTCGCGGCCCATCTGCTTCGCCATGGCCTTGGTGAGGATGCGGATCGCCGGCGCGATCGCGTATTCGTCGTAGTACGCGCGCAGGAAGCGGATCACTTCCCAGTGGTTCTCGTCCAGCGCGATGCCGTCCGCGCGTGCCATCGCCGCCGCCACCGCCTCGTTCCAGTCGGCGAGCTCGCGCAGGTAACCCTCGGGATCGGTCTGCAGCACCCGGCCGTCCACTTCCAGCGTCATCGCGTCGCGGGTTCCGTCTTCCATCGTGCAGTACCTTAATCGCACGGCGCCATGAGGTCGATGCGGCGCGCAACTCAGATCCAGGCCTGCACCTTGTCGTAGCGACAGGCCAGGTCCACGAAGCTCTCGTAATCCACCACCTCGACCCCCGGCAGCAACGTGTCCGCGGCGATGCCGCGTGCCGCGAGGTCGGCGCCCAGCGCGTACACCGCGACCCCGGGCTGCGCATCGCGCAGCTGCGCCGAGCCGGCATCCGCGGCCACGGCCGCGTACACGCCATCCTCCAGCAGCACCAGGGCGTGGCCCGGCAGCGCCATGCGCAGGCAGCTCACCAGCGCGGGCGCGGCGTGCGGCGAACGGTTCACGGTGTGCAGCGTCGCCATCGCCGGTCAGAAGCTCAGCACCACGTCGGCGCCGTCCAGCAGCGCCGCGATCTGCGCGTCGTCGAGCAGTTGCACCGCGATCAGCAGATCGTCCTCATTCAAGCCGCGTGCCTCGAGGCAGCGCCGCGACAGCGCGATGCGCTCGAGGTCGTACAGATCGAGCGCGCGGAACGCGCGCGCGAAATCCTTCACGCCCAGCGACGCGGTGTCCTGGCCGCGCTTGAGCTGGTACACGCCGTCGTCCATGAACAGCAGGCTCACGCGCTGCTCGAAGGCTGCCCCCAGCAGCACCACTTCCAGTGCCTCCTGCGCAATGATGCTGCCGTGCGGCGCGCGGCGGTTGACGCACACCAGGCTGCGCGCGGCGTCAGCCATGTTCAGCCGAACACCACGAAGCGATCCGCAGCGCAGGCCGCCTCGATGAGCTGGCCCAGTCCCGCGATGCGAAAGCCGGGCGCCAGATTGTCCGCGTCCTTGCCGTGGCGCGTGCGTTCAGCCGCGTCCACGATGCCGCGGCGCTGCGCCGCGGCGACGCACACGACCAGGTCCACGCCGTGTTCCCGCGCGAGGCGCTGCCAGCCGGCGGTGAGGTCGCGCTCGTCCTGCGGCAGCGTCGCGAGCCGGGTCGCCACGTGCACGCCGTCGTGGTAGAAGAACACCCGGATCAGCGTGTGCCCGCGGGCGATCACGGCGCGCGCGAAATGCAACGCGCTGTTGCACGCCTCGCGCTGGTACGGGCTCGCGTTGACCTGGACGGCGAACTTCATGGCCCGGCATTTTGCAGCAAAGCGCGCGCCGGTGCCGGGGTTGGCTGCTCAGATCTCCTTGCATACGGCCGCGTAGATGGCCTGCGTCTCCGCCGACGGGCTGGAACCGGCCGCCTCGAGCAGGCTCTTGCAGCGCGCATAGGCTTCCACCGCGTCCGCCGCGCGCCCGGTATCGCGCAGGCTCAGCATCAGGCGGCGGTGGAACACCTCCGCCAGCGGATCCTGATCGATGGCACGCCGGTACAAGGCGAGCGCCTGCTGCGGCGCACCGGCGTCTTCGCAGGCGCGGGCAAGGCTGTCCAGGCTGGTCAGCACCTTGTTGCGCACGCGCTCGCGAAGAGGCACGAAGGCCGGCTCATTGGCGCCGTCCATGAACGGGCCGCGGTAACAATCCAGCAGATCGCCCGCGAGCGCCAGGAGGACCTCGGCGCAACGCGACGGGCCATTGTCCAGCGCGTCGATGGCCGCAAGGCTCTCATCCAGTGTCTGTAGATCGACGTGGCACAGATCCGGATCCAGGCTCAGCCGCCCATGACGCAGCACCACCGCGCGATCCTCGCCCAGCAGCTTGCGCAGCCGGTGCAGCGTGGTGGTCAGCGAGCGGCGCGCATAGTCGGTATCGATGCGTGGCCACAGCAGCGCGGCCAGAACGCCCTCCTCCACGCGGGCACCGCCGCCCAGCCCCACCAGTGCGTGCAGCAGCGCCCGCGGCTTGCCCGTCAGGCGCCCGGCCGGCAGCGCGTCGCCGGCGACGCACAGCGCGAATCCGCCCAGCGTGCGGATCTCGATCGGCCACGGCCAGCGCGCGCGTGCTGGGCCATCGGGCGGCGGGCGCAGTGCGCGGCGACGGATCAGTTCGCGCACGTACGGCACTTCCACGTCCTGTTCCAGCGCCGCGGCGCACACCCGCGACATCGCCGCGGGCAGCCACCACAGAAAATGCATGAAGCCATGCTCGCGTCCCAGTTCCAGCCCGCGCGACAGCGCGCGCAGTGCCAGCGTGCGCCGTCCGCTCGCGAATGCCATGTCGGCCAGGCACAGCAGCGCGCTGTAGTGCAGCAAGCTGTTGTTCACGCGCCGCGCGATGGCATGCACCTTGCGAAGCTCGCGCGCGGCGAGGCGGGCGTCGCCACGCTCGGCCAGCACCTGCGCCAGCGCGAGCCGGCACAACGCGACGTAGAACGGGCAACCGACCTCCTCGGCGAGCGCGAGCGCGTGGCGCTGCTCGCGCCACGCGGCATACACGTCGCCGCGCAGCATCGCGTGCCAGGCCCGGTAGTGGTGATAGCCGGAGCGATCCAGGCGCCGCGCCTGCGCGGCGTAGTCCTGCATGCGCTCGAGCAGTTCGTCCGCGGTGTCCAGGTCACCCACGCCCAGCGCGCCGGCGACGCCGTTGGACAGCAGGTGATAGCTCCACAGCGTCACGCCGGTCTGCTCGCCGATCTCCAGGCCGTCGAACACGGCCTTCACGCAGCGCTGCGCATCAGCGTTGAGCATGAAGTACATGGACTCCACCGCCTTGAGCGTGGTGCGCTCCAGCGGCTGCGCGCCCGGTGCCTCGGCCTGCGCGCGCATCGCGCGCAGGAACTCCAGCGCGCGCGCGAACTGCCCCGTGTAGTTCAGGTTGATCGCCAGCAACAACTGCGCGGACAGGCGAAGCTGGGCGTCGGGCAGGCCGCGGCACAGCGCGAGCGCGCGCTCGGCCCACTCGCCGATGCGCGGGTTGTGCGGTTGCCGGAACACCACGGCCATGAACAAGCACACCGCGAGCCGCGCCTGCGCCTCGGCGGCCAGGCCGGGCTGGTCGGCCAGCGGCTGCGCGCGCGCGATCCACCCGTCCAGCGCGGAGAAGTCATCCAGCGCGTAGATCACCGCGTGCATCGCATAGGCTGCGCTCAGCGCGAGGCCGTCGCCATCGCCCGGACGCTGGCGCTGGAACAGGTCGAACGCCGACTCGAAGATCAGCCTCGCCTCGCCGGGGGCGCGCTGGAAACGGCACGCGCCGTGCCAGTAGCACAGCCACGGATCGGCATCGCGCGCGGCGGCAGGCAGCGTGTCCAGCCAGCGTTCCAGCGTGCGGATGCGCCCTTCCGCCACCATCGTCGCCGCATTGCGCAACACCACCGCCGCGACGGCCTGCGCCTCGCCGTGCCGTGCCAGCAACCGCAGCGCCGCGTCCACCGCACCGTCGCGCTCGAGCAGTTCCGCCGCCCGCTGCACGATGGCGGCACGCGCGCCGGCCGACAAGCTGCGCTCGGCATGCGCCAGCAGGTACTCGCGCAGCAAGGGGTGGCAGGCGTACACCGGTCCGCGCGGACCCGCCTTCACGGTGACCAGCTGGTGGCGCCGGTGCAGGCGGTCCAGCAGGTCGCCCGCGCGTGCATCGCCGGACAGCGCGGCGGCGAGCTCCACGCTCATCTCCTCCACGCAGGCCGTGCGCGTGAGCAGCTCGCGCACCTCGGGCTCGAAGCCGCTGACCACCTCGCCCGCCAGGTAGTCGAACAGCAGTTGCGGCGCGACGCCCGCGGCCGGAGGACTGGCGCCGCCGGGCACGTGGCCTTGCTCCAGCGCCAGGATCAGGGCCGCGGCCCAACCGCCCGTGCGTTCGTACAGCGCCTCCAGCATGGCCGGGGCGGCGCCGCCCTGGTGGCTGCGCACGATCGCGTCGGATTCCTCGCGGTTCAGGCGCAGCGCGTCCCAGTCCAGCACTTCCAGCTCGCGGTTGGCGCGCATGCGGATGAACGCGGGCGGTGGCGGCGTGCGACTCAACACCACCACGCAGCCGTCCGCGGGCAGCTCTGCGGCAGCCTCGCGCACCATGTCGTGCACCGGCCCCTCCGTGCCCAGCTCGTGGTAGTTGTCGAACACGAGCAGGAACGGCGGCTCCAGCGCGTCGAACAGGCTGCGGAAGTAGTGCCGCGCGAAAGCTTGCGGCTCGGATCGGTACTCCGCCGTGAACAGCGGCAGGCTGCGCCCGTCGCCGTTCACCGCCGCCCCCAGATACAGGCACAGGCTGGCCGGATCCGCATCGCCGGGATCCACCTGATACCAGATGCCGTTGCTGCCGCGGGCGTCCAGGTAGCTGGACACCAGCGCGGTCTTGCCGCAACCGGCCGGGCCGTGCACCCACAGCATCGAGGCACGGCGGCGGGCGTCCAGCGCCGCGAACAGGCGCTCGCGAGGGGTCACCGCGGCCGCGCTGGGCCGGGTCGTCTTGGCCAGCGTCGCGCCACGGCCCATGCTCTGCCCCCGGATCGCTTGTTATTACTGCCTCTAATACACCATTTGCACCGATACCGTCGGTGCCTGCAGGCACGGCCGCTGCGCACCGCGCTGCTACAATGGTGCGCCCCACCCACTGCAAGTCGCCCACCATGTCCAGCACGCCGCCGCGCATCGAGATGTACCACTCCGCGAGTTGCGGCTACTGCATGATGGCGCGCCGTCTGCTCGCGGACAAAGGCGTGCCGGTCGATCTGATTTCCGTGGACGGTGATGCGAAGGCCAGGGCCGCGATGGAACAGCGTTCGGGCCGGCGCACCGTGCCGCAGATCTTCATCGGCGGCCAGCACGTGGGCGGCTGCGACGACCTGCACGCGCTGGATCGCAACGGGCGCCTGGACGCGCTGCTGGCCGGCGAGGCGGCGTGAGCCGGGGCGCGACGCACGACGGCGACGACGCGGGCCAGCGCCTGGACAAGTGGTTGTGGGCGGCGCGCTTCTTCAAGACCCGCAGTGCCGCCGCCACGGCGCTGCGCGGCGGCAAGGTGGACGTGGACGGGGTCAAGGCGAGGCCTTCGCGGCGTGTGCGCGCCGGCACGCGGCTGCGCATCAGCCGCGGCGTGAGCGAGTTCCAGGTCGTGGTCAAGGCGATCTGCGCGCAGCGCCGCCCGGCCGGCGAAGCGGCGGCGCTGTACGAGGAGACACCCCAGAGCATCGCCGCGCGCAACGATCAGCAGGCACGCGCGCAACAGGCCGAGCACCGGCGCCAGTTGCGCCTGGGGCGCCCGGACAAGCACACGCGGCGCGAACTCGTGCGCCTGAAGGAGCAGCGCGAATGACGCATCGCGCCCGACGGGTGATCGCCCGCCACGAGTGGGGTGCGGTATGCGCTGCGGCGGCGCAACTGGCCGACAACTGCGGCGTGATCGTGCAGCAGATCCCCAACGCGGCGCACACCCGCGTCGATCTGCACGCGCTCGCCGCGGCGCGCTACGCGATGGATCTGGGTGTGGACGCGGCGGCGCGGCAGCGGCGATGAGCGCGCACATCCCGGTCGCGAGCGGTGAGCCCGTACCGAGCACCTGCGTGGACGCGGAGCCGTTCGCGCTGCGCGTGACGGACGACAGCATGGCACCGGAGTTCCCCCGTGGCTGCGTGGTGATCGTCGATCCCGGCATGGCGCCGGTCGACGGCCGCTTCGTCGTCGCGCGCACGGCGAGCGGGACGATACTGCGCAGGCTGGCCGTGCGCGAAGACCGCTTTGAGCTGCACGCGCTGGCACCGGGGCACCCGCGCGACAGCACGTCTCGCGCGGCGATACTGGGTTGCGTGACCCAGCGCGCCGGGCGCCGGCGGCGCGAGCACAAGCGTTACGACTGATGCGCCGCGCTCGCGGCGAGCGCGGCGCCTGGCTCGCGTCACCGGCACACAGCCCCGGCGCCAGCCTGCCGCACGCGCCGGGACGGCCACCGCGGCGCACGCGGATTGCACCTCGCCAGCCGGCGGTTGACAGCGCGGCCCGTGCTCCGTCTAAATAGCAAACGGACGTTTGTTTTATCAGCTGCTTCGCATGGCCGTGACCCACCCCAGGATCCGTCAGGACAACCGCCGGCAGGCGCTGCTGGACGCCGCCGCCGCGATCTTCCGCGCGCGCGGCTTCCACGCCTCCTCGATGCGCGACATCGCGCGTGCCGCCGGCATGCTGCCGGGATCGGTCTACTACCACTTCGACTCCAAGGAAGCGCTGCTGGCGGCGGTGTACGGCGAAGGGGTGCACCGCATCTGCACGGCGGTGGACGCGGCGGTGGCGCGCGAGCAGCACGCGAACGCACGGCTGCGGGCCGCATGCCGCGCGCATCTGCAAGTGCTGCTGGACGCCAGCGACTACGCGCAGGTGGTGATCCGGGTGCTGCCGGAGGACGTGCCGGCCGCGGCGGCCGATCTGGGCGCGCACCGCGACGGCTACGAGCGGCGCTTTCGCGACCTCATCGGCGCGCTGGATCTGCCCGCGGAGGTGGACCGGGGGCATCTGCGCCGGCTGCTGCTGGGCGGACTGAACTGGGCGCGCCACTGGTACCAGCCCGGACGCGACACCCCGGCGCGCATCGCCGACGCGATGCTGGCCTGCCTGCGCATCGCGGGCATGAACCCGCAGGAGTACCCGTGATGAGCGATTCCCCCCCGCGCGTGCTGATCACCAAGATCGGACTCGACGGCCACGACCGCGGCAGCCGCATCGTCGCGGCGTACCTGCGCGATGCCGGCATGGAGGTGATCTACACCAGCCCCTGGCAGCAGATCCCCGCGGTGGTCAACCTCGCACTGCAGGAGGACGTGGACGTGGTGGGCGTGAGTTCGCTCGCCACCGATCACCTGCTCGTGCCGAAACTGATGGCTGCGCTGCGCGAGGCCGGACTCGCGCACGTGCGCGTGGTGGTGGGCGGCATCGTCCCCGACGAGGACGAACGCGCGCTCGAGACCGCCGGGGTCGCGCGGGTGTTCCACCCCGGCGCCGCGCGCGATGACATCGTCGAGACGGTCGCGAGCCTCGCGCGTGAGGCGCGCACCGCGGCCGCCTGAACCCCGATCACCGGAGATCCGAACCATGAGCCAGCCCGTACAGCTGCCCCTGCCAGGCTTCGATCAGGCACGCGCACAGTGGCGCGAGCGCTACCGCCAGCAGATGGGCAACGAGGCGCCGATCAGCAACCGCTCCGGCGTGCCGCTGCAGGCGCTATACACGCCGCAGGACTTCGACGACGAGCGCTACATGCAGGACCTGGGCTTCCCCGGCGAGGCGCCCATGACGCGCGGCATCTACCCCAGCATGCACCGCGGCCGCGCGTGGAGTCAGCGCCAGCTCATCGGGCTGGGCACACCGCAGGACTACAACGCGCGCCTGAAGTCGATCCTCGCCTCGGGCGCCAACGCGGTGAGCCTGATCCCGTGCAACTCGGTGTACCGGGGCTTCGACGCCGATGAGGTGGATGCGCTGCTGCTGGGCACCTGCGGCGCGGTGGTGAACACCATCGATGACATGGACACGTGCTTTCGCGACGTCGACATCGGCGCGCTGTCCACCGCGATGAACGACCCGCTGCCGTTCACGCTGTTCGCGTTCGTGCTCGCGGTCGCGCGCCGGCGCGGCATCGACTGGAAGCAGGTCACCGGCACCTCCAACCAGAGCGACTACCTCTCGCACTTCGTCGCCAACCACATGTTCTTCCGCCTTGCGCTGCCCGGCTCGCGCCGCGTGCAGGTGGACCACATCCGCTTCTGCAACGAGCAGGTGCCGAACTGGAACCCCCTCTCGGTCGTGGGCCAGCACATGCAGCAGGCCGGCGCGACCCCGGCCGAAGCGATGGGCTTCACGCTGGCCAGCGCCCTCCAGTATGCGCACGATTGCATCGCGGCGGGCATGGATCCGCGCGCCTTCCTGCCGCGCTTCACGTTCTTCTTCGACATCTCGATGAGCTTCTTCGAGGAGATCGCGAAGTTCCGCGCCGGGCGGCGGATCTGGGCACGGCTGGTGCGCGAGCGCTTCGGCATCGACGACGTGCGCGCGCTGCGCTTCAAGTTCCACGCCCAGACCTCCGGCGTGGATCTGACCCGCCAGCAGCCATTGAACAACATCGCGCGGGTCACGGCGCAGGCGATGGCCGGCATCCTCGGCGGGCTGCAATCGCTGCACACTGACGCCTACGACGAGGTGCTCAGCGTGCCCACCGAGGCCGCCGCGCGCATCGCGGTGAACACGCAGAACATCCTGCGCGAGGAGGCGGGTCTGGGCGAGGTGATCGATCCGCTGGGCGGGTCGTACTACATGGAGAGCCTGACCAACGAGATGGAACAGCGCATCGAGGCGGTGATCCACACCGTGGACCGCGCCGGCGGCATGTACCAGGCGGTATCCGGCGGGCTGGTGCAGCGCATGATCGGTCACTCGGCGCTCGCCTTCCAGCAACGCGTGGAGGACGGCGAGCAGGTGATCGTGGGCCTGAACAAATACCGGCGCGACGACGACCCGGGCGAACGCGCGCCGCTGCGCCGCCCGGATCCCGCGATCATGGAACGCCAGCTCGAGACGCTCGCGCGCTTCAAGCGCGAGCGCGACCAGGGCCGCGTCGCCAGCGCGCTGGACGCGCTGGCGGCGGCCGCCGACCATCCACGCGCGAACACCTTCGAGGCGGTCGTGAACGCGGCGATCGCGGGCGCCACCCACGGCGAGATCTGCGCCTGCCTGCGCGCACAGCTGGGCTTCGGCGACCCGCTCGTGTTCGCGTGAGCACGGCCGCACCGGCAACGCTCGCCGCACGCTTGCTGCGCGGCGAGGCGGCCGCGCTGGCGCGCGCCATCACGCGCGTGGAAAGCGAGTCACCGGAGGCGCTGGAGTTGCTGCGCGCGATCCACCCGCATCTGGGCCGGGCGCTGAGCATCGGTGTCACCGGCCCGCCCGGCGCCGGCAAGTCCACGCTGGTCAACGCGCTGGTACACCGATTGCGCGCACGCGAGTTGCGCGTGGGCGTAATCGCGGTGGACCCGTCCAGCCCGATATCCGGCGGCGCGATCCTGGGCGATCGCGTGCGCATGGGCGATCACGACCTGGATCCCGATGTGTTCAT
>Ga0326597_10007171_pt1 | contig 15177 bp, 9 predicted proteins | sample RVTome_12_FD_203789 | JGI IMG/M metagenome (GOLD analysis project Ga0326597, IMG submission 203789) | Soil microbial communities from uranium-contaminated site in the Upper Colorado River Basin, Wyoming, United States - RVT100D185 | ecosystem: Environmental > Terrestrial > Soil > Contaminated >... | reverse complement strand
ACGGTTCGGCTCGCCTTCTACTTCACGAACGTAACTTCACTGTCGCGCACTCGGGACAAGGATCGGAACACATCCGCGTTTGGAGTACTCAGGCCACCTATATCTATCTGGCTCATCCCGTCCCGTCCGCGCGGATCATCGGCGAATTGCTTCCCAGCTTGTGGGTCAAGGCGGATCGGCCTGGTTTACGCCTGATGCTGCGCGTCGTATTGCCGCGCGCGAAGGATCGTGAAGGGAAGACGCTAACCGTGATGCTCGATGGCGACTTCTATACGCAGGCGGGTGCGTGGCAGCGTCTTCAGGTCCGCGACGTGAAGAAGCTGCTCGAAGCGGAAGCCCGCATCCGGCGTCGGCAACTGGAGGGGGTTGACAAAGTCGATGAGGGTGAAGCGTATATCGACCATGTCGTACTCAACGCGTACACTGGCCCCGGCATAACAGAGATCTGGACTGACGATCTCGAGATGGTCGGTTATGCATCGTCGCCGCGAGAAGCAACACCTGTGGGACTAATGGGCTCGACCACCGCCGCAACGCCGACATCGAGTGCGGTCAAACGCCAAACGCGTCCCGCCGAGCTACGAGCGTCGGTTCTGCTGGTCGAAGATCGCCCCTACTTTGCGCGAATCATCGAACACAACGGCGAGCCGCTGTCCTGGTTGAAGGAAGTTGGCTTTAACACGATTTTACTCCGCAGTCCGCCGAGTGTCGCGCAATTGTCCGAGGCCGAGGAAGCGGACGTCTGGCTGGTCGCTCCACCACCGATCATCAGCGGAGTGATCGACCTCACACCGGCTCATCGTCGAGTCATCGCGTGGCGTTTGGGGGCCGGAGCGACTGCCGCCGAGGTGGCCGCGATCGACAATCTTGCGGCGCAGGTGCGGCGTCAAGACCGCGAGGCGGCACGACCAATCGTCTGCGATCTGGAGCGTGATATTGCACGATTCGCTGCTGCCGGCGACGTGTTCATGTTTGGAAAACAAATGATCGGGACGAGCTTCGATCTGAAGAACTATGGTGATTGGCTGCGTGATCAATCGCGTCCCATCAGCGGCCAACCATTCTGGGGAACGATCCAGACGGAACCGTCCGCGCGTTTGGTCGAACAGCTGGCAATTGCTTACGTAAGTCAACCTGCTTCGCGATCGTCGAGCTTGCGACTTTCCAAGCTCTGTGCGGACCCCGAACAGATCCGCTTGTTGGCATTCGAGACGATTGCCGCGGGCGCGCGGGGTGTTTGCTTTCGCTCGCGCTCTCGGCTCGATCTCGAAGACGACGTTGCAAAGCTCCGGGTGGCGAGTTTGCGGCTAATCAACACCGAGCTTTTCCTGGTCGAACCGTGGGCGGCAGGCGGCACGTTCGCGGAAGAGATCGACCTGGGCGAATCCGATACTCGGGGACGCATCTTGGAAACGGATCGTTCCCGTTTACTCGTCATTACGCGTCACCAGCCGGGGCAACAGTACGTCCCTCGCCCGTACCGTGAGGAACCGATTTCGTTCGTCGCCCACTCGGTTCCCATCACCGATCAAGCGTATCATCTCGGTTCGAATGGCTTGCAGCCTTTGCTTCGTTCACAAACGAGCGGTCCGCGGATCACGATTCGTGACCCCGAATCCGTTTCGCTCGTCCTGTTTACGCAAGATCCGCTCGCGATCAATCGCTCCACGCGCGTCCTTTCCGAAAGCCGAAAGCAAACCGCGACGTTACGCCAGCAGATTGCATCCATTCAGATGAGTCAGACGCTGGATATCGTTGGCAAGCTCGGTCGCGCCGGGCCAGCCAAGCCGATGCTGGACGAGGCTCGTGCGATGCTCGAACGAGCGGAGCAACTGTTGCGTGGCGGCGATTGGCGGAATGCGCTGGTCGCCACACGCACCGCCCAGAATGTGGTTCGCCGCGTGCAACACGAAACATGGGAAGAAGCCGTGTTGGCATTTCCATCGCCCGCGTCGAGCCTTCTTTGCGCAAGTATTGCGACGTTGCCATTGCATGCTGAAGCGACGAACCGTCTGGCAACGGCCACCTGGGCAAGCAACGTATTGCAAGCCGGTGACTGTGAAAGCCTGGCCGCAATGCTCCGTAGTGGTTGGAGGCAACACGCATCCGATGCTCGTACCGAGAGTACGCTTGTGGAATTGTCACTCCAAGATCCAGCCGGCGGTCGCTCGGCGCTCCACATGGTTTCTCGTCAAACGCCCCAAGGCGAACCCCCGACGAGCGCGCCACCGCTCTCGATTACCAGCGCCCCAGTTGCCGTCGAAGCCGGTCAATGCCTCCGAATTCATGGCTGGGTCAAAGTGCCGGTGGTAATTGCAGGAAGCAGCGACGGCCTGATGATCTACGATTCCATCTCCGGCGAAGAACTTGCCGAACGGATCACGCAAACCGGCGGATGGCGAGAATTCACGCTCTATCGTATCGCAACACGTAGCGGCGAGCTGACTTTGACGTTCGCGTTGACGGGATTCGGTGAAGCGTGGCTTGACGAAGTATCCGTGGTCATCTTTAAGTAACGCGGCGCGGCCAGCAATTCGTTACAATGTTGCGGGATGTGTGCCACTGGCTCTGCCAGTGTCGAATCGCCCTCAAATGGTGAGCGGGTTGCACTGGCAGAGCCAGTGGCACACCAAAACGACTTAGGATGTTACCCTAACTTTTTGCTCTTACGATGTCCTAGGAGCATCGTTGCGAAATGGCCGCAGACTCAATTAGCGTAATCCTGATACTCGCGGTCTTGGCAATCGCCGCAGTCGTTGTCTGCACACTGTTGGTGGTCGCGATCTTTGTGCTAAGCCGTCGCTCGGCACCACCCAAAACGCAACCACTCGATCTCACGATCGATATTGCCTCGTTGGATGCAACTGGTCCATCGGGCGACATTCCACAACTGACATATTCGGGCAAGCCCGTGCGACTGGCGGCGCTCGTGGTTGCGCCGGTCGGTCGATCGGGAGCGATCCCGGAGGCGAATCGGTTGCTCGACGCAGTCGATCAGCTAATTCCTGGCTTAGTAGACGTCATTTCGATCGACCATCCGGTAGTCAAGTTTTGGCCGGGGCAACTGAGTACTCAAGGATTCGCCCATGTATTCTTTCGCAACGTGAAGCTGCCCGGCGAACGAGGTATTGGAACACCTTGGTGTAGTGTCGCAGGCAAGTTCAAAGTCGATGGCTCGCAGTACTTGGCAGGACTGCTCTGTGTCGCTGGTGAGCCGAACAACTTGAGCGAAGTCGCAGCCGACGACAACGACCAATGGGCTCGCGTTTTGGAAGTCAGGAGATCGTAGCGCGTGCAACGAAGTCAGCGGCAACTCCGCGAAGATGCGATTGCGATCTGGAAAGCGGGCGTCGCAGCGGTCGATAGCGAACGGCTGATACGAGAGAACGTTCAATTCGACGGTGAGGATCTGGTGGTTGGCGACGAGACGTTTCCTCTCGCGGAGATCGGACGCATTGTTGTTGTTGGAGCGGGAAAAGCCGGAGCTGGCATGGCGGCTGGTATGGAAATCGCGCTCGCAGACGTTGCAGCGGCGAAGCAGTTGGCCGGTTGGGTCAACGTTCCTGAAGATTGCGTCCGCTCTCTGTCCCACATCACCTTGCACGGTGCAAGACCCGCGGGAGTGAACGAACCAACGGAGACCGGCGTTGCGGGTACGCGACGGATCTTGGAAATCGTTAGCTCGCTTGAGCCAAACGACTTATGCTTCTGCCTGATCTCCGGCGGCGGCTCGGCCCTGCTCCCAGCCCCCGTCGAAGCCATCACGCTCGCCGACAAACAAGCCGTCACGAAGCACTTGAGCGGAGCCGGCGCCAACATCGAGCAGCTCAATACGGTCCGCAAACAACTGAGCCGCATCAAAGGGGGCGGACTCGCGCGAGCCTGCCGCGCGGGGCGATTGATCACCCTGATCATCTCGGACGTGATCGGTGATCCGCTGGACGTGATCGCGTCCGGGCCAACCGTTCCCGACGGCAAAACGCCACAGGACGCGCTCGATGTTCTCGATCGGTTTCATGCTCGTGAGGCGGGAATTTCGGCGTCGGTCTTTGATTACTTGGAGGCGCAAGGGGGTCGGGAGTCTTTTTCGGCCGACGACCTTTCTATTGCGAACGTCGCTCGGCCGAAAAAGGCTCCCGACCCCTTCCCCCGCGAGGTCCACAACCTCGTCATCGGCAATAATGCGGCGGCGGTTGACGCCGCCGGAATCGAAGCCGAACGTCGCGGCTACTCGCATGCCATGACAGCCGCCACAACGCTCGAAGGAGCCGCCGAAGACATCGGCCGCCACTTGGCCGAGATGGCAATGCGAATGCGCGACGAAACAGGCCCCGACTGTTTAATCACCGGCGGCGAACCGATCGTGCGGCTCGTCGCAGCTGCCCATCGAGGCAAAGGTGGCCGGAGTCAGCAGCTCGTTCTCGCCGCTCTGATCCACTTGCTAGAAGGCAGCCCCGACGAAGCCGCTGCTCTTCGTGATATCGCCCTCCTATCCGGCGGCACGGATGGCGAGGACGGCCCTACAGATGCCGCCGGCGCGTTCATCGACGAGAAGATCGCAGCCGCGATCCTGCACCAACGACTTGATCCGGCCAGCTACCTGCGCCGAAACGACGCCTATCACTGCTTCGAGCAGCTCGGCTCGCTAATCAAGACCGGACCGACCCATACGAACGTTTGTGATCTGCGTGTGGTAACGGTGTCTCAGCCAGACGCGAGATGAGCTGTCTCACGAGTGATCGCTGCAATAACGCCCTGATTCTTGCAGCGGGAATAAAAGAGGTCCTTGATGGCTCAAATTGATCATGAACCTCCACTCGCTCTTCGCGGACGCTGTCGTTTTTGTTCACGCTGCTTACGTCGGCTTCGTCGTCGTCGGGCTGGTTGCGATTTTGATCGGTTCCGTACTCCGCTGGCAGTGGATACGGAACTTTTGGTTTCGCGTCGTGCATGTCATCTTGATCGGCATCGTCGTCGTCGAAGCGTTGCTCGGCATCACCTGTCCGCTGACGACGTTGGAGAGCAGTCTGCGACGAGCCGCTGGAGAGACCGCACGCGCCGAGTCGTTTGTTGGACGCTGGGTTCACGATCTCCTGTTCTACGACGCGCCCGTCTGGGTGTTTACGGTCGTCTACTGTCTGTTCGGAGCCGTCGTGCTGGCGACATTCGTGATCGCTCCACCAAGACGCCGGGCACCAATGCAGAGTGATTAGTTGGGCGGCGCCACTTTGGGATCGGTTGGTATTGGCCGGCGCCAATCAATCGTTTAACCGCAAGCCGGAGGCGTGCGTTATCCGTGCCTCGAGCGCACGCCTCCGGCTTGCGGTTAAACGAGGCACTAACATCGGCTCAGAGCCTCGGACACATTCACACACTGAAATCAAACGTCTGGCAGATGTATCGCCAGACGCGGCTGGCGACCGTTTGATAGCCGGTGTGGATCTTGGCCCGGCCTGTGACTCCGATCAGCAGTTCGTTGGCGTCGGACTGGATCGCGGCGTTGGCTTGATACGTCGTGTTCATCGGACGCTCTTGGCCGGATGCATCGGTATGCGTGATGACGTCGCCGCCGTTCTTGCTGGATAGACCCTTCGGAGTGATCTTCATGTCGAGTCGCGAGACTTGATCCAATTGCGTACGAAGTCGTTGCCCTGGAAGTTGGTTGACGAAGATCTCGATCTTCTGGCCGGGCTGGACGAACTCGATATCGCCTTGGTCGATTGCCAGGACTGCTTCGACGTTTCTCGGATCGCCGACTTGGCAGATGGGTGTGCCTTCGACGAGAAACGCATGCGTATTGCGTTGGTCCAGCGGCGAGCCAAACCACGTCGGCAGGCGACTCGGATCATCTTGCGGCTTCGAGACGGTGGGAGGAGGGATGATCACACCCGCCGTCGGCGCGATGACTCGCATCGAATCGAGTTCCTGCCGACGTCGAGCGATCTGATCGTCGATTGCAACGATCGATTCTTCGACTTCGGCGATTTCGTGTGCAGCCGATTCGTCTTCAAACTCCCTCTGGCGGAGACTGGCCAGCTTCGTTTCGAGCCCTCGCATCTCACCAACTAGTCGTGCGAGGGTAATCTTTAGGTCCACATCATCGAGCGTGACGATTGGGTGCCCTGCCTGAACGGATTGGCCAGGTCGCACATGTATTTGTTGCAGCTCGCCGGGCGATTCGACGTAGACAGACGTAGCGTCGCGAGGCTGGATGTAGAAGCCGCAGCGAACATAATGTGGGATCGGAAGCATGAACGGCGCCGGCACAACAACAGCCGCGACGGTAATACTGACCAACATGCGAGGCTTCTTCACGCGATCAATCCTCCCAGGCACATAAAAGAACTTGCCAAGCTTCCAGAGCGGTTGAAAGACGAGTCCGCCAATCGCCATCACCGCAATCAACTTCCCAATGACTTGTAATCCGTACGGCTCGAAGACAATGTACAGAAACCACAGGATCGCCGCCATCACGACCCACTTGTAGATCGCCGCCGCAACCGTATAGAGCGCGAACAGCAACTGACGACGTTGCGGCAAAAACGGATCGGGCGTTTCGGGAAGCCCGAGTGTCCAAGCGGCCAACTTACCTTGCAGGATCGTTGTTGCTTTTTGACGAAGATTCGGAATCTCGACCAGGTCGGACAGAATGTAGTAGCCGTCGTATCGCAACAGCGGGTTCGCATTAAATAGCAGTGTACTAACCGACGAAATGAACATCACGTTCAAGCAGAGGTAGTTCAACAAACCTGGCTGCGTAAACCACCACACGAAGGTGCAGGCCGATGCCAGAACGATCTCGACATACATGCCGGCTGCACCAATCGCCGCCCGTTTCCACTTGCTCGGCAGCATCCACGAGTCGGAGACGTTGCAGTACAGGCAGGGAGTCAGCACGAGGAGCATCGCTCCCATCTCGTGACACTCGCCGCCGAAGCGTTTGCACGACAGGCCATGTCCGAACTCATGCAGAACTTTGGTGCCGGCCAAAGTGAGAGCGAGCCAGAACCAGTTGTTCGAGGCAAAGAAGTCGCCGAACGAGGGCAGTTTTGCTTGAAAGACTTCGAATTGAGCCGTGACCAGCAGCAAGGCCCCCAGTGCCAGGGCGATGCAAAGAACGAAGCAAGCTGGTGAGAAGAACCAACCGATGCGTCGATCGAGCCAACCGAGCAGGCGATCTGGATCGACGCCTTTGCAGCGAATGCAAAGGACGTTCGTCAGAGAAGACCATCGCCGGCGACGAGCTTGTTCGTTGTGTCGCTTTAGCAATTGCGACCCTTGGCCTTCGGCATCCGAGACGACGAGTGCCGATCGGTGCAGCATCCCGATGAGTTGATGAAGTTCTTGGAGCGTGATCTTCTGCGGTGCGAAACGTTCTTCGAACTGAGCTTGGATTCCCTCGAGGCTCGACTGTCCGTCAAGCATTGCGAGCAAAGCGATCTCTTCCTCTTCAAACCGATAGTACTTCAGGGCCAGTGGATCCTTGACGACCCAATAGTGCCGACCGAGGTAGGTCTGATGTTCGATTCGCAAATCGGCACGCATGCGCAGTTGCAGCGCGCGCGCGCCGCTGGGATTTTCGATTTTCGACTTTCGATTCTCGATTGCCAAACTCATCGCGCGACCGCTTCCCTGCTTAATACCACTTGCGCCCAGGCTCCCGCCTGGGAACACACTGCCGGCGAGTCTCCGCCTCGCACGCCCCGGCAGAGCCGGACGAGCAGCTTGTTCCCAGGCGGGAGCCTGGGAACAAGATCTCCATCACCGCAAATGAATTGCCATCGTGGCGGTCGAGCCGGGATTCAGCAGCCACTGATCTTTTTCCTGGCGGTTTCGCACTTCCGCTCGCACTCGATAGCGGTTGCCGGCTTGAACCAGCGGGTTGACGAAGACGACTTGTCCTTTGAACTGCTCCCTACGGCCGCGGGCCAAGGCAATCTCGACGGTGACGGGCCGATTGGCGATGTCGACGACGTTGTAGTCAGCGCCGCTGATAAAGCCATCGACGTACAATCGATCCATTTGAATAACACGCAGCACGGGTTCGCCGATATTCACCCACTCGTTGCTCTGCCGATAGACTTGCAGAACTTGCCCGCTGAACGGTGCAATAATTCGACGACGTTGAATGCTGTCGTCAGCGGCTTGAACCGCGGCGTTTTGCACGTCGGCCGTCATTTGGGCAACTCTCAAGTCGAGCCGGCTGCGACCGATCTGTAGTTCCGCGCGAGTGCGATCGAGTTGCTTGCGACGGATCTCAGTGGCCGGCACCGTGCCGGGCTGGCGGCGATTGATCTCGATGTCGTTGTTCAACTCGGTTTCAGCCAACTCGAAGGACTTGATCGAGTATTGCACTTCGATATCGTCGTCCGCTCGTGTCTGGGCCGCGTCGCGTTCCAGTTCGGCGGCGACTCTAGAAAGCAATGCTTGCTCGTTATTGATCTGTGCGACAAGCGAATCCTTCTCGACATGATCGCCTTCCTTGGCATTGACGGCGAGCAGCCGTCCAGCTTCTTCGGCCGGAACGTCGACATCGTTGATCAGCAGCACTTGGCAATGCGTCAGAGCAGCCCGGCTGGAATCGGGCTGGTAATCCGCCGCTAAGAGCGGAGCTGATACGGCAAGTGCCACGAGCAGTCGTGTGGTGATTGTCATTGGGCGAGAGTCTCGTTTACAACCAGAACAGGATCTTGGTGTGAATGGTTTCCATCAGTTCGTGGAATACCACGAATCCGATCGATCGCCTGCCACATTGAACGCGTGCCGAGACCGTCGTTTCGCTTCTCAACTCGGGCAACGCCGCTTTATCAACGGCGACTCGCAGCAAGACGGTGTTTCCGTCTTCGCCGCGCACTTCCGCCAATCGATGAATCTCCGTGACTTGCCCCCTGAATTCCTTGTCCGGGTGCGAAGCCAGCATAAAAGTTACCTCGGGCAGCCGCTCGCCGTCCTCGATCGCTCGTGCCAGATGCCCCATGCGTCGTTCGGGCATTTTTAACTCTAGCTCCCAATGACCGCTCGGATCGACGGTCGACATCAGGATTTGGCCTCGTTGGACGGGGCGGCGCAACAAGACGTCGCCCACGCTCCACGTAACCACTTGCCCATCCATCTCGCTGCGCAAGACAAGCCGCTCCTGCTGCTCGCGGAGCAAGGCAAGCTCGCGATCGATGCTCTCTTCGGCTTGCTCCAGCTCCAGGAGTTCGCCAGCCATTTGATTCTGCTGCTCGATGGTCAGGCGTTGGTCGTATTGGGCTCGCGTGAGGCTGCGAATGCGTTCTAGCGTCGTTCGCTTACGGCCGATGAGATTGGCAATCTCGACTTCCAACTTGTTATTGCTCATTCGAGCCAGCACATCGCCCTTGCGAACCGCTTGTTCATGCTCGACCGGCACGTCGATAACCACGCCATCCAGGTGAGCGAAGATCTCGCGGCGAACGGCGGGTTGGAGTTTACCTTTCGCGGCCAAATCGAAATCGGTCGGGATCAAGACAAGCGCGAGGACCGCTGCGACGGCTGCCGCGGCGGCGGCGATTGTCTTGGGTAACGTGCGCGCTTGAACAATCCATTTGGCCTTGCCCATCGCTCGCCAGACGGGCATCAAGAAGAGGCTTTCATGTTCGATCGCGTTTGCCAGTGCGGACGCGCTATGTGTGGCAACGATCTTGACTCGCTCGGACATGCCGTCGTCGATGCGGCTGCTCGCTAACTCTTCGACGATCAGCGCTCCGATCGATTGCTGCGCACGCTTGGACTTCTCAGTCTCGTCTTCCGTCGTGAGTGGATAGAGTGGGATGACGGCCAACATTTTGGCGTGCGACTGATCCACGTAGGCATGCAGCGGTTCGTCGATTTGTGGCGGCAGGTCGCGATTGTTGCCAGTGTACCACAGCGGTCGTTTCGCCGCCGCCACAACGGTGGCGAGTCGACCGAGCTGTCGCACCTGGGCCGCTCGTCGATCGATCGTGTCGAGCCCGCTGACCGCTTCGACCGTCATGTGCTTTCCTTTGCGAAGCGCGAGACTGACTCGATCGCATTGAATCAGTCGGCGACTTTCGTTGACGATCGTGTATGCCGTTGCTTTCGAGTCCAGACCGTGATGGGCCGAACTAATGAAGCGCTCGAGTTGCTCCCACAGCGTTTGACGATCGCCCAAATGGCGAAGCCGCCGGTTTTTCAGAAAGCCGCTGGCGTGTTCGCACATCTGGACGAGGAATCGGAGATAACCTCGTTGTGTGGTCGGTCCGCCACCCGCGCGTTGAAAGATCTCGACAACGCCGATCGTCTCCTGGTCGACTCGCAAGCAGGCCAGTATCAAAAGAAAGTCCGTCGCGTTACCGGCCTTCTCGCCGTCTGCCGAACCAGACTGCGGCGGCACAAGCGTGGGCTGGCCACTAGCGATCACATTTTGGAGCAATCTTCCATGCCGGTGTTTGCTCGCTTCGTCATCGACGAGTTCGGCCTTCGGCAGATTGACCTGGTAGTCCAGCTGCAAACCACCATCGTCGCGCATGCTCCAGACCGCGCCGCCATGCGACGCCAAGGCTGAAACGACGCGACGCAGATACTCCTCGTAGAACTCGGCCAGGGGAATGTCGGCTTGGCAAAGTTGATTGATCTCGTTAACGAGCGTGCGGATTTCGTTCTTGGTCTGTTGGATCAAGACCGGGTCGATCGTACCCATGTCGACGCTGGCGTCGCTTGCACCGGGAGGCGGACCTGTTCCGACGAAGGGAACGTGAGTGGGTTGGAATTGCGAGTCAATTGGTCCCGCAGCGCTCATCGAGTCGTACCAGATTGGAATATTGCGATGGGTGGCTGGGGTCGAGTCTTCAAGCCCCCAGCAAGTGACGGCGCCGGAAGGGGTCGGGAGTCTTTTTCGGCTAAGGAACTCGCCAATGGGAACTCCTGTTACCGAAAAAGACTCCCGACCCCCTCCCGCCTTTGCTGCCGCGCGTACGAACGCGCAGCAGAGTTAATGTCGACGCCTGGCGACTCGTTCTGTCGTTAAAAACCGGTAGAGCCGATAGAAATTGCCTAACTTGCCGACGTTCGAGCTTCGAGAAAGCTGATAGCGGTGCCAGCAATCAGCACACAGGCGGTTGCGATGGCCTCGGGCGAGATGCCATGCCGCTGGGACTGCAAGTACGCGGCGTAAGAGAAGGCCGAGTGCTGCATGAACAAGCAGCAGAGGAAGAAGATTATCGGAGTCACCGGAAAGAATACAACTCGATGCGGCCGTTGCAAATGCGGTTCGCGATCTCGCAAGATGAACATCGAGAGTGCAACGAGAGTCGCGAACGTCCAGAAGACGGGCGACGTGAAAGCAAGCAGCCGGTCGAAGCCAGCTTCGCCACCTGCCAGCATTCCGAACGCGACCACCCACAGAAACGCCGTCGCGCCTTGCAGCGTCAACGCGTGGGCAGGTGAATCCCATTTGCCGCTCCAATTGCCCAGCCAGGCGAAGAATCGATGTTGGGTGCCGACGGCGTAGTAGATTCGCGAACCAGCGAACAGAGTTCCGTTGATGGCTCCCAGGCAGGAAAGGCAAATCAGGAGGCTGATCGCTCGACTTCCGGCTTCGCCACATCTCGTCCCGACAAAGTCTGAAACAACAGTGGGACTGCGCAGCGCATCGAGTCCGACCGCGCGAACCAATGCGATGTTGAATAACAGGTAGATCGCGGCGATCAGCCCTACGCCAAACGCGAGCGAACGCAGGATATTCCGCTCCGGGTGTTTGACCTCGGCGGCGACGAAGCACAGATCGTTCCAACCGCCGTAAGTAAACAACACGAACACTAGGGCCAGAGAAAATGAAGGCGGTGGCCCTTCGGTTGGAGGACTGATGGCAGCCGTCGACACATGTACGGGAGCAAACACCGCGACCAGAAAGATCAGTACGAGCCCGACCACTTTGAGAACGGTCAATAGATTCTGAGTAGTCTTGCCCGTGCGCACTCCGAGGACATTCAGTAATGTAATGATAACAATCGTCGACGCGGCGAAGATGACGAAGTCGCGCCCTGGGTCACCGGTGCTTAGTCGTGTGCCCGCGACCAGTTCATGGGCAAAGCGGGCGAAGACGAAGCTCATCATGCCTACGCTTCCCGGACGCACGATCCAGAACTCGGCCCAAGCGAAAAGGAATCCGAGGTGAGGGCCGTACGCTCGACTCAAATAAACGTAGTCGCCGCCTTCTTCCGGAATGGCGGTCGCGAGTTCGACATAACACAAGGCAGCGGCAAGCGAGATCAGGCCGCCAATGATCCAAACGGACATCAACTCGGTGAGCGAATTCACGTTGCCCGCGATCTTTGGAGTGATCTCGTAGATTCCGGCACCGATCACAATTCCGGCGATGATGCAAATCGAGTCGAATAGAGTAAGCTGACGGCTGGGGGCGTTGGCGGACATAATGGATATGAGATACTTTGCGAGCGATGAATAACGAAATCCCCAAGACCGTTCGGCCTGACGACATCTGCCCGCGGCCGGACAAGCCGGTGGCACACACGACGCAGCCGATGGCACCGGCAATCTATCCGACGTCGGTATGGATGTGCAACGACACGAATCAAGCCGACCAACTCTTGGCAGGCGACCTGGAGGGCTATGTCTATCAACGCGTGGGCCATCCCAACGCAGACGCGTTTGCCGAAAAGGTTGCTGCGTTGCATGCGGCCGAGTGCGTGGCGGTGACTTCGTCAGGCATGGCCGCGCTGTCGTTGGCAGCTCTGTCGCAGTTGGAACCGGGCGACCATGTTGTCGTCAGCAATCAACTGTATGGTCAAAGCCTGGTGCTTCTCACGCAGGAATTGAGCCGGCTCGGAATCAGCAGCACGCGCGTCGACGCTAGCGATCCGGACGCGACGCGTGCCGCAACCACATCCACAACGAAACTGCTCGTCGTCGAAACGATCGGTAATCCGTGTCTCAACGTCGCCGACATCGCTTTGCTGGCAGAGATTGCTCACGAGTGCAAGGCGAAGTTGCTCGTCGATAATACCTTCGCGACGCCCGTGCTGTGCCGGCCGCTTGAGCTGGGTGCTGACCTGGTGATGGAAAGTGTCAGCAAGATGATGAATGGGCACAGCGACGTGATGCTCGGAGCTTTGTGTGGTCGCGAGCGTGACTGGGAGCGAGTGCCGTTGGTTATCTCGGCGTGGGGATTGGCCAGCAGTCCTTTCGACGCCTGGCTGGCGCTTCGTGGTTTAGCAACGATGCACTTGCGAGTCGAACGAGCTTGCCAGACGGCCCAACGAGCGGCTGAATTTCTGACGCTGGCAAGTTCCGTCGAACACGTTGATTACCCCGGCTTAGCCGACCACCCCCAACACGATCTCGCCACAAGTCAATTCGGCGGGCGTTACGGATCGATTGTGACGTTCCGTCTGTCCGGAGGTCGGACGGTTGTCGACGCTTTCATTGCCGCCACCGATCGGATTCCGTTTTGCCCGTCGCTCGGCGAAGCCACCACAACGCTCAGCCACCCTGAATCCACGAGCCACCGACGCCTTTCACCGTCGCAGCGGGAATCGCTGGGGATTTCCGGCGGTACGATCCGCCTGTCAGTCGGCCTCGAATCAAGTGACCACGTCCTTGACTCATTGAGGGAAGCGTTGCACGGGATCGGAGCAAATTAGGCCGCCACCCGTTGTCTGGTGGTGTCGTCGTAGTGAGGGGAGTGGCGGGGGGCTGGAAATTCCAGTTGCTGAACCGAGCCCCGAATCACTGTCTGGTCAATTTGAAATCTCCCACGGTCCAGAACGATCTGGATCTTCGTATTCTGTTCTGTACACAACGTTCGCGTGGCGAGAGACGACGATAACCACTGGATTTCAGAGATCAGTTGCGTTGGTCTAGTGGGTAACAAGATATTTTGGTCAAGCGACACGGAGTTTCTTGGGTGTCCTTGCGGCAAGCGTGCATGAAATTTTTTGGTGGCATTGCGAGCGTGGTTGTTTTCCGTATTTGGGAGGACCACCATGGTTGGACGATGGCGTTGCGACATACCGACACCGCTGGCACGTGGACGAGATCGCTTTGAGCTGGAACGATTGATTGGAGACCGCTGCATCTCGATCAACGAGATGAATGGGGGAGCCTTGCAAGGTAAGCTTTCCGACCTCTGCAACCGCCTCGAAGCGGCCGAGAAGTATGACGACGCCATGCTCGAAGAAATCTGAGCGGCCGACAATCCTCCCTTGCCCCGCGTCATCCTCCGCCGACCACCCCGCGTCATGCTAGCGAGCTGGCGCCAGAACTTGCACGTTTGCCGCAAGGACACGACTCTCTTGCCTTCTCGGAGAAGGGCTGGCTCTGGGTCAACGAGAAGAGATAACGGATGCACGCGAGGCGGCCATCGCGTCTTGGACTGTGGTTGGATCAACGGGGCCGCCCGCGTGATCCGTGTCGGTGAACTAAACAGCTCGGCTGAAGAGTTTGTGCGTGAGTTTAACACCAGCGAGCTGCCACGACTGCCTCGCCGAGTTGCAACGCCTCTTCCGCAGCCATTAGAATGTGGCGAGTCGAGACCAACAGGCGATGCATCCGCATAGGCGACCAACAGCCTTCAGCCAAGCGTCTCAGTTCCAATCTATCCCTCCGAGTACAGACGGTTAGATTGTTATTCGTTATCTCGCGAAGGTTTTGATATTTGCTGCGTTGAAGGCTACCAATGCCAAAAGAACCGGACCTAGTGATCTTCAGATGCGAGTCGTGTGATTCCCAGTTAAGCGCAGACGCGCGGATGGGAAACCATCTGCTTCCATGGAAGCGAAAACTCCCTATTGGGCCGAATGGCGTCTGCCGATCATGCGGCGGCGACTCTTGGACGATTTCTGTAGTCTTTGCCGAGTCAGGCATAGATCTTGAGCAATCGGCGGTTGGAATCGGATTGGCTGCCGCAACTGGCGTTGGCTTCGTACAGAGTTCCACGAACGTCAGCCAGGCGGACTATCCAAACGTACGCGCTGCAGTCGTCGCCAAACTAAACGAAGTACCTCCGGAGCGCATGAAGCGCGTTGCCGCATTTGCGACGACTATGGAACGCGAGAGGCTGAAACAACGCGGGGCTCGCGAATGCGCCACTTGCGGAACGCTCTTCGTGCCGACGCCGAGCAAGCCATGGTCCGAAAAGGGATTTTGCAGCAAAATGTGCGGCGTCGAAAAGGA
>Ga0326597_10007170_pt1 | contig 15178 bp, 13 predicted proteins | sample RVTome_12_FD_203789 | JGI IMG/M metagenome (GOLD analysis project Ga0326597, IMG submission 203789) | Soil microbial communities from uranium-contaminated site in the Upper Colorado River Basin, Wyoming, United States - RVT100D185 | ecosystem: Environmental > Terrestrial > Soil > Contaminated >... | reverse complement strand
AAACCACCGCAAACAGATCAGGCAGACCTTTCAAGCGGGAGATACCTATGTGATACCCGATGGAGCGCGGGTTCGTTTCGAGATCGGGGACGAGCCCTACGTCCACATCTGCGTCATCATGCCTCGCTTCGAATACTCGATGGACGAGCGATCGGACTCCTACACATGAAAACAGGGGCCTGAGGGACACCCGATGCGGATCGAGAGATTCGAAGACGTCTGGCTGATAGGCGGGGTTCGTAGCGCTTTCGGCCGTTTCGGTGGTGCCCTCCGCGACGTGAGCATGGTCGATCTCGGCCAGCAGGTGATCAGGGCTGCGCTGGGCCGGCTCGATTGGCCTCCGGAGTCCTTGGCGGAGATCAACGTCGGGATAGGGATGATCGAGGCGGGTTTGATGGTCCCGGCCAGACAGATCGCGGTTGCTGCCGGCCTGTCGGACGATCTGCCATCCCTCACTGTCGATCGGGCGTGCTGTTCGGGAGCCACGACGGTGGGCCTCGGCTCTCGAGCCATCGAACTCGGGGCCGGGTCGGTCCTCTGTGTCGGCGTGGAGACCATGAGTCGGACCCCGCGGCTCGTTCATGGGACCCGGTGGGGCACCCGGCTTGGGTCCCTCGAGGTCGAAGACCTCCTGCTCATGCACTCCCCCATCGCCGATGAGGCCATCGCCAAATATGTCGGGGAGGTGGCCTTGGAGCACGGGGTGGGCCGGGCCGAGCAGGATGGCTGGGCTCTACTCAGCCAGCAGCGGCACGCCGAGGCGACCGCACGTCAGTTCTTCGATGGCGAGATAACACCGGTCGACACCCCACAGGGTCGGTTCCTGGCGGACGAGCATCCGCGTCCCGACACAACACTGGAGGCCCTGGCGCAACTGCCCACGGTCCGAAACAGCCCGACCGTCACAGCCGGAAACGCTCCTGGACTCAACGACGGGGCAGTGGCGCTGGTATTGGCCAATGGCTCCAACGCCAGGGCTGGAGGTCGAGCGGCGCTCGCCCGCGTGGCGGCCTATCTTCAGATGGCCGAATCGCCAACATCCTCTGCTTACCTTCCCGGTCTTGCCATCCGCCAACTCATGGCAGAGCACGACCTGAAGCCCGAGGACCTAGACGTCATTGAGATCAACGAGGCCTACGCGGCAACCCCTCTGGTCAGCGTGCGCAGGCTGGTCGAGAACGACCTCGCTCTCGAAGAGGCCCTGCTCCAACGCACCAATGTCAACGGTGGTGCAGTGGCGATGGGCCATCCCATCGGTGCGAGCGGAGCCCGATTGGTGCTCACCGCGGCACGTCAACTGGGCGAAACGGGCGGACATTGGGCGGCGGTTGCGATTTGCGGTGGATTCGGGCAGACCGATGCCCTGCTGCTCGAGGCCGTCGATGCCTGAGCCGACCAGCCCTACCCCTCGTGATGTGACGGTCGCGATGGCCCAGGTGCCGGCACGTCAGGCTTGGGCCGATGAAGAGGCAGTCGAGGCGAACACGGCGAAGATCAAGTCGATCTACGAGATGCACGCCGACGACGTCGACCTGGTCGTGTTTCCCGAGCTCGCCATCACCGGCTATATCCCTCTCAAGGGTTACGACCAACGTCGCAAGCGAATCCTCGCCGATGCTGCCGAGCGCGCCGCCAACCAGTCCCTGCCTCTGTTGCGCGAAGCGACCGAGGGAAGGCGAGCGGTACTGGTGGTTGGGATGATGGAACCGGCGGCGATGCGCCACGAGTTCTACAACGCCGTGGCCGTCATCGATGACGGGAACCTCTCCGGCGTGTACCGGAAGATCCATCTCCCGGTGGAGGAGAACCACTACTTCCTGCCCGGAGATGAGGTCGTGGTGGTCGAAACCAGGGCCGGCGTGATCGCCCCGATGATCTGTTACGACCTCCTCTTCCCCGAAGTGACCCGGATCGCGGCGCTGCGCGGGGCCGAGATCCTGGTCATGGTCTCCAACTGGCTCGACATCGCCCACCTTCGTCGCCTGGGTGAGGTTCTTCCTGTCGCCCGGGCGCTCGAGTCACACGCCCATGTCGTCTTCGTCAACGGTGTGGGCGAACTGGAAGCTCGTGGCCATCTTTTCTCGCTTTATGGGGGGAGCCGCGCTGTTAGCGCCACCGGCCAGGTCATTGCAGCCGCAGATGAGGTCGAAGGTGTGCTCCTCGCCACGCTCCCCGGTGCCGACCTGGACGCAGCATCCGAGGTGTTCCCCGTGATGCGGGACCGTCGGCCCTCCGTCTACGGTCCCCTGACCTCGCCGGTGTCGGATTTCGGATCTCTCAGACCGGATGTTCCCGGTGACTGAGATCGGCATGTCGCTGGGGTGGAGCCATCGTGAACCTGTCGACAGGATGATCCGACTGGTGCAGGAGGCGGAGTCCGCCGGTGTTGCAACCTGTTGGGTCATCGACTCGCAACTGGCGATGCGTGACGCATTTGCCTTGTTGACTTTGCTCACCAGGGAGACCAGCCGCATTCGTCTCGGACCCGGGGTCACCAATCTCATCACACGTCACCTGACGGTCGTTGCCAACGCCGTCGTGACTCTGCGTTCTCTGGCACCGGGAAGGATCCTCGCCGGGATCGGAGCCGGCGACAGCGCCGTCTACCCGATTGGCCTCAAGCCCCACTCGATCGACCAACTTCGGACGGGCATCGAGGGGCTTCGCGCCCTTCTCTCCGGCCAAGCCACGGATTCCGCGTCTGGGGCTGTTCGCATCGCGGGGGCAGAGGGCCCAGCTGAGCCCATCTACCTCGCCGCGAGCCAGCCTCGGATGCTTCACCTGGCCGGAGCCGCAGCCGACGGGGTGATCATCATGGGGCCGGCTCATCCGGACATCCAGAGGACGCAGATCCAACAAGTCGATCAAGGCGCCACCGATGCAGGTCGGGCGCCGGACGAGGTGTTCAGAGACGTCTGGGTCACGATGGCGGTGGACGGAGAGGAGCGTGGAGTCGACTCGGTCAGATCTTGGGCTTCCGCTCAAGCTCGTTGGCTCAGCAAATGGGAACATCTGCCGGCCGGCCTCCGGCCTTACCAACAGGAGATGCGTCAGGCGGCTGAGACCTACGATTTCGAGCAGCACCTGTCGCTGTCTGCGGATCATGCCGGGGTTATCTCAGATGAGTTGGCCGCTTCGCTGGCCGTCGTTGGGGATGTCGAGGAATGCGCACGGCGAATAAGGGAAATCGTCGACCTGGGCGTCGATCGAATCACGGTATCGCTTCTCTCCGGGGGGCGGGAACGCAGGCTTCATGATCTGCTCGCCGTCTGGGAAGCCGCCGAGTTGGGTGCGTCGGCAGGCTCCCGGGGAGGGCTGGCGTGACGACCAACAGACTCATCGTCGCCATGAGCGGGTCGAGTGCGCCCCAGATCGGCCGTGCCGTGCTCGAGGCTTTGAGAACGATCGAAGACATCGAGACCCATGTAGTGCTCTCGGCAGGTGCGCGGCAAACTATCAAACTCGAGATGAACACCGATCCTGCCGAGATCGAGGCTCTGGGCGATGTCGTCTATCAAGCCGATGACCTGTCCGCAGCGATCTCATCAGGGTCGTTCATCACCATGGGAATGGTGGTCGTACCCTGTTCGATGAGAACTCTCGCCGCGGTCGCGACCGGGCACACCTCGGATCTCATCACCCGGAGTGCCGATGTGTGTCTCAAAGAGAGGCGACGACTCGTGCTGGTGCCTCGAGAGACCCCGCTCAACCTGATCCACATCCGAAACATGGAGGTGGTCACTCTTGCCGGGGCCACGGTGCTGCCACCGGTACCGGCCTTCTACCACGAGCCTGAGACCATCGCCGATCTTCTCAACCACCTCGCGGGGAAGGTCCTCGATCAGTTCGGCATCGAGCACCACCTGTACCGGCGCTGGACCTGATCCGCAAAGGACCGCGGGGGATGTCGTGATTCGCTCGAGGATGGGAGGTGAGGCTCGGCCGGCCCGCACCGCGGCGATTACCTTCCCGAATCAGCAACGGCTTCTCGAGGAGACCATCACATGAGTCAGGAGTCCGGTTCGGCAGACTTCGTCGCCATCGCCAGACGGTTCGGGGCGGAGGTGGTGGCCCCGGTTGCGGCCGAGCTCGACGCCAGGCCAAATCCTGAAGACTGCTTCTCGTGGGAGATCGTCGAAGCGGCGAGCGCCGCCGGCCTGCGGACGGCCACCCTCGCCGAGGAGTACGGGGGAGCCGGGATCGATTGTCTCACGACGGCGAAAGTCGTGGAGGAGCTGGGAAAGGCCGACCTTGGGATATCGGTGGTCATCGCCCAGACGTTGAAGATCGCCCAGACCCTGCAGCAGGCGGCCAGCCCTGAGCAAAAGGTTCGTTTCCTGCCCGCCGTTGCCGCCGATCCGAGGTACCTCCTGGCCATCGGGATCACCGAGCCGGAGAACGCCTCCAACTACTTCATCCCCTACCCCGAGGACTTCCGGACCACGGCCACCCGGGTGAGCGGCGGGTGGCGGATCAACGGCAAGAAGCATTTCATCTCCAATGGGAACGTGGCCAGCCTCTACCTGCTGTTCGCCCAGACCGAGCCGGGCAGGGGTCTGGTCGAGGGCAGCACCTGCTTCCTCGTCGAGCGGCCCACCGAGGGCTTCTCGATCGGGCGGGTCCACGACAAGATGGGTGAGCGTCTCGCCAACAACGCCGAGCTGATCTTCGAGAACTGCTTCGTCCCCGAAGGGAATGTCCTCGGCGAGGTGGGCCGGGGGTTCGCTGTCCTGGCGACTTTCTTCCCGGCCAGCAACGCCTATGCGGCGGCAAGCGTGTTGGGTGTGGCAGCCGCCGCCTACGAACGAAGCGTCGACTGGACCCGCCAGCGGTTCCAGGGCGGCGCCTATCTGATCGAGCATGACTCGGTGGCGGCTGACCTGGCCCGGATGCGGATGCTGGTCGACGCCGCCCGCGCCTACATCCGCCAGGCCGCCCGGGCCGCCGACCACCGTGACACCGAATGGGACCCGACAATGGGTGCCCTCCCCAAGGTCTTCGCCTCCGAGGTGGCCTGGGAGGTGGTGACCACCACGCTCTCCCTGCACGGAGGACACGGCTACATGCGGGAGCTGGGGATCGAGAAGCTGGTCAGAGACGCCGCCGCCTTCCTCCACTCCGATGGCGCCAACCGAACTCTCCTGCTCAAGGCAGCTCGGTTCATCCGTGACGAGCTCCCTGGCGCCAATCCGGCGTCGCGCTGAGAGTCAGATGTCGCCGGCGGGGCTGCCCTCGTAACGGTGTTGCGCCGAGGCTCCCCTGAAGCTGGCGAACACCACGCAGCCTTCGGGATACTCGAACGGACCGTGGGGTCGGGAGCCGTCGGCGAAGAGGTAGTCGCCGGGGTGGAGAGGCTCGCCTTCGGCGATCTGCATGCCTTCGAGCACGAGCACCGAATGACTGCTGGCGTGGTTGTGACGGGGCTCGACGTAACCGGCGGGGAAGCGGATCAGCATGTCGACGTGCTCGTTGGCCTTGTCCTCGTAGAGCACTTTGACCTGAACACCCTGCCCCAGGGTCAGCACGTCGATGTCGTCCTGCCATTCGAGGTCCCAGCGGTGAGCGATGTGGAATGCTGAGCTCATGCCTGTGTCGCTGAGCGTACCGGCGTGTTCCGGAGCGGGAGCCATTGATGTTGACGGGACCCGGTGAAGACGAAAGCGTCACCCGAATCGGTCGTTTCTTCGTCTGTACAGCATGAAACCACGTTGGCTCTATCTCGGTCTGATGGTGGCGTTGACCATTGCAGCCTTCGTCTTCCAAGGACTCGGAAGCACCGAGGTAGCCGGGCATGCCTTCGTGCATCTCATCCCTGCCGCGGTCGTCATGTGGTTGGTGTGGTTCCTACCGCGTCCGGTGTCGGCCCCGAATCTCTGGTTGTGGAGGGCCGGTTGGGCGGTCTCCGCGGCGTCGTGGATCGAGGCTGTGGGTGCCTTCGGATACAACGATCGGGCAACATCGGCTGTGCCCGGTCTTCACTTCGTCCACAATTCCGTGGCCCCTCTCGTCCTTATGCTGGCGCTGCTGCTCGTGGTCGGGTCAACATGCACTTTGGCTTGGGCGAGGTTGCCCCGGGCGGCAGCGATTGGCCTGACAGCGGTTGTGTCCACAGGCGGCCTCCTCCTGATCGCCACGGCATTCGGACTGGCTCCATAACCCAACCCGGTGAGGTCTGCGACTGAGCCAGGTCGGGGATGCCACCATGAGCGGCCGGCCCCGCAACAGTTAGGTTGTGATGGTTCTGTGATTGCGAATCCAGCGAACCTGATATCGCCCTCGTGTACGACACAGTGTCGTCGGTCGAAAGCCAGGTTGGCGCCCGATCAATGTTGCGGTCCGCTCGAAAATCGAATGGGAGAATGCCCACGGAGGCTTTGAAAGAGCGGTAGGAGCCGACCCAAGGGTTGCCTTGCTATGAGCGATCTAGATGATCTGGTCGCTAAAGGGCTGATCGAACCCGTCGAGGGCAACCCACCGTTGGCGCCCAGTGGATCGAAGATGCGAGACGCCATCTTCATGCAGCGCAAACAGTTCCCGAACCCGCGAAGTCACCCCCTCCCTGGGCTCCCAGCACTGGTTGAGGATCACAGTGGCGGGCTAATGCGCTCCGCCTCTTCTCAATCGCCGCTATATCCAGCCCTTCCGCTTTGGTGTCGCTGATCGAAGCTCCTCCCCCGACTTTAATATGACTCCATCCTCCTTCACGAGGCTCAATCCAAGATGGTACGGTCGCCGCGATCGCCAGGGGAACCAGCAGCTCTCCCGGGAGACCGGTCCGAACCCCATGGAATCGTGATCGAGAGGAGCAGGACTTGACGGTGGAGACGGTGGCGGCCGCGGACAAGATGGAGACTCCTGCCTGGGTTAGGACCCTCCTCTCGTTGGCCGGAACGCTTTTGGCGATGTCAGTGCTGGTCTGGGCGCTGGGCGCCAACCCTCTCGAAGTGGTTGAGGCCATCGTCATCGGCGCCCTGGGAAACCCGTTCAACATTGGTCAGACAGTCATCATCACGGGGATCCTCATCCTGACCGCATTGGCGGCCGCGATTCCATTCTCCGCCCGTCTGTGGAACGTGGGTGGGGAGGGACAGATGACGGTCGGGGCTGTAGCGGCCGCCGTGCTCGGGATCGTTGTGCCCGGAACATGGTCGCGTTGGCTACTGGTCCCGGTCGTCATGATGGGATCGATGGCGGCAGGTGCGCTCTACGGGGCGGTCCCCGGCTGGCTCAAAGCCCGCTTCGACGCCAGCGAGATAGTCACCAGCCTCATGCTCAACTTCGTCGCCGCCAGCCTGGCCGCATGGGTCATCTTCGAGGTATACCCCGAGGGCTTCGTACAGCGCACCGAAGCCATCCACGTGAACTCCGAGCTCCCCCGGCCGATCGAAGGCTCCCTCGTCGACATCGGGATCATCATTGCCGTTGCCGCAGCGGTCATCGCCTGGTTTGTGATGAAGCACACCAGGTTGGGGTTCTCGATTCGAGCGATCGGTGCCAACAACCCTGCGTCACGACTGTCCGGTATTCGAACCGAACGTGTCACCGTCCAGACTTTCCTCATGGCCGGTGCCTTCGCCGGACTTGCCGGATCGCTGATCGTCCAGGGACGCGATCACTCCCTTCTGCAGGACTTCTCCGCCAACCTCGGTTTCCTCGGTATCGGCGTGGCACTCGTCGCCAGGCTTCATCCCCTCTGGATCATCGCCTCCGCCGCGTTCTTCGCCATCCTGCGCGTCGGCTCGAACAGCCTTCAGGCCGGCGCCGGGTTGTCACCGGTGGTGGGCGAGATCGTGATAGCCACCTTCATGATCCTCCTGATGGTGACCAAGGTCATCAAGTTCAGATATCCGGAGAGCGTCGATGTTCACTGAGGCTCTGGTCCTCGCCTTCTTCGTGATCGGGATCCAGTTGATGGTGCCGATCGTGATGGCGGCGTTGGGCGAAGCCGTCGCCGAGAAGTCGGGGGTGCTCAATGTCGGCATCGAAGGGATGATGCTGATCGGTGCTTTCGCCACTGCCTACATGGGGATCACGCGAAGCAGCGCGGGGCTCGGAATCCTGGCCGCCATCCTGGCCGGAATTGTGTTCGGCGCCCTGCTCGCCTTCCTCTATGTGAACCGGGGCACCGACCAGATCGTCACCGGCTTGATGTTCAACATCTTCGCCGTGGGCCTCACCGGCACCCTCCACTCGCTCTACCTGGCCGGACAGAACGGGGAGACGCTGACGGGGATCACCATTCCGGGCATCGGCTCGATCCCCTGGGTCGGCGAGATCCTCAACAAGCAGAACCTCATGCTGTACCTCGCAGTAATCATGGCGTTCGGCGTTTGGTACCTGCTCAACAAGACCTGGTACGGCCTCTATGCCCGAGCGGCCGGCGAGCGGCCCCTCGCCGCGGAGTCCGGCGGATTGGATGTCCTGAGACTCCGCTACCCGGCCGTGATCGTGGGGTCGGTGATGGCGGCGCTGGGCGGCTCGGCCCTCGTCCTCGCCACCTCTGGCGGCTTCGTTCCAGGCATGACTGCCGGTCGGGGGTTCATCGCCCTCGGAGTAGTCGTGCTCGCGAAATGGCGACCACTGTGGATCATGATCTACGCCCTCGGCTTCGGATTGACCCAAGGTCTCCAGTTCCTCGCGGCCCAGGTCCCCGCCCTGCAGCCGGTACCCAAGCAGTTCTGGGTGGCCCTTCCCTATCTGATCACCGTGGTAGCTGTCGTCTTTGCTCCAGGGTCGACCTACCCCGCCGCGGTAGGTATCCCATACCGCCGAGCCGGCGCTTGACCCGATAAGTATCCGCGGATTTCGGAACTTCGAGGATCGCCCTTCGTTTGCTGTGGGTAAAGTAGATCGAGTGCCGCTGCACGGCGGCACAACCAAGACAGGAGGAGCAGATGCAAGTGAAAAAGCAGAGATGGGCTCCGCGATGGCCGTTGTTGGTGACAACAATGGCAATGGTCCTCGCGGCGTGTGCTGGTGACACCGCGGACACAACCACGACCGCCGGGACAGCCGAAACGACCGCTCCTAGCGCTGACACCACAGCCCCCGCCTCAGGGACCACAGCAACGCCGGACGGCGAGTCTTACCAGGTGGCCCTGATCTACCCCGGGACCGCCGACGACCTCTCCTGGTCGAACGCATGGTTCGACGGGGCTGAACAGGCGATGGAAGCCAACCCCAACATAACCGTCGAGTCGGTCGAGTTGTTGAACGATCCGGCCGCGGTAGTCCAACAAGGATCGGCGTTCGCCTCGGAAGGCTTCGACCTGATCCTGATCGCCCACGGCGCGATGGTGGAACCGGCGCTCACCCTGGCACAGCAGTTCCCAGACGTGCAGATCTGCCTGGCCCCGTACAACCCCGCCGAAGGCGAGGAATGGCCGGCCAACCTGTGCTGGATCGACGTCGCCCAACACAACGCCAACTTCTTCGCAGGTGCACTGGCCGCGATGATCACAGAAAGCGGGCACATCGCCTCCCTGAACGGGTTCGCCTTTCCGGGTCTAACCCGTCAACCAGAAGCGTTCAATCTCGGCGCGCGGTGTGTCAATCCCGACATCACTTTCACCCAGCAGTACATCGAGACCTGGACGGACACCGGCATCGCCAAGTCGGCGGCCCAAGCGCAAATCGCCGGCGGGGCGGATGTGATCCTTTCCGCGACCGACTCGGCAGTGTTCGGGATAATCGAAGCTGCCGCCGAGGCCGACAGCCAGGTGTGGGTGGTTCCCTCGTACTACGAGAGCCAGTCACTCGACCCCGACCATGTGATGACCTCGGCGATCCACGGTCTCACCTTCGCTTCCAAGTCGATCATCGAGCAGGGGGCGGGTGGTGGTTTCGAAGAGAGCGCATTCTTGGACTTCGACGTTCTCAACAATCCTGAGATCAACGCTCCGCTGTACACCGACATCGAGGCGATGCTGAGCGCGGACGAGTTGGCCCAGTACGAGGACATAGTGGCCAAGGTGCGCTCCGGTGAGATCACCATCCCCGACGAGACCACGGGCGATCCCACCATCGGAGCCGAAGGGGCCGGCGCGGCTATCGACCCGGCGTCCATCGGCTGCGGATGATGACATGACTGGAAGGACACCCGACAAGGAGGTAGAAGCATGAAGACCGACATGTATTGCTACATGGAGAATCGGAACAAGTTGACCCTCCCGTCGGGTGTCCCCGGATACGCGGATGCTTTCGAGAGCTGGCTGGACCCTGCCCACACCGCAGTCCTCGAGATCGACATGCACCGCGGCCATGTGGGCGAGGAGGACCGGCTGACGCTCGCGGTTCCCCGTGCCCGAGAGCGTGTCCCCGCCCACAACCGCTTCCAGGCCGAGTGTCGGAAGCTGGGTATTCCGATCATCCATGTCCAGCACTGGCAGCGACACGGGGGGATCGACGATCTCAACAACCGCAAGCACAACCGGATGGCCAACTGGCGGGTGCTCTACTACCTCTACGTCGAAGACAACGAGCTGATGGACGAGCACTCCTGGGAGGGAACCAAGTGGCTCGACCTGATTACCGAAGAGAAAGAGGGCGACTACTACATCCGCACCAAGAAGCGGCTGTCGGGGTTCTATCCCACTGACCTGGAATTTCTGCTGCACAACCTGGATATCCACAACGTGGTGCTCACCGGAACGATGACCGACGCCTGTGTCTTGTCCACCGCATTCGACGCCGCCAACCGCGACTTCCGGGTGATCGTGCCGAGAGACGTGGTCGGCGGTTACTCAGAGGAGGCAGAACACGGCGCCCTCCAGGTGATCTCGCTCCATCTGGGATTGGTAGTGGACGCTGCCGCCCTCCTGGCGGAATACTTCGCCCGGATCGGCATGGAATTGCCCTCGGACTTGGCAGGCGTCAGCGACATCAACGAGGTGACCGGTCTGCTTCAGACGGCAACGGTTTAGACGGGAAGTGAGCTGAGTGGCCCAAAAACGTTCCTCAGAGAGGAGAGACCATGGCTAGTGACCGCAGGGCGATCTGGGGCGACGAGCCCAAGCCGTTGATGCCCTACAGCCCGGCAATCAAAGCGGGTGGTTGGGTGTTCTTTGCCGGCCAACTGTCGTCGGATTTCAAGAGCGGCCTGGCGCCCGAGGCCGGTGGCGACGGGCGCAACCCCAACGTCGACAACCAGCTCGAGTTGCAGTCACGGTTCGTGATGCACAACCTGAAGAAGACCGCCGATGCCGCCGGCATCGACCTCGGTAAGGACATCGTCCGTATATATCAGTGGTTTACCTCCACCTACCCCACGATGGAGGAGTTCGCCGAGGGAAACACCTGGCCCCGCATCTCGATCACTCCGTACCTCAACACCCGGAACGAGTTCATCTTCGAGCCTCGGCCGGCCTCCACCGGAATGGGGATTCGCGAGACCGGTCTGCTGGTGAAGGACACCATCCTCGAGGTGGACATGATCGGGGTTGACCCTGCTTCCGTCTCTGGGCCGAGCCAGGGGACAGCTGTCCCCGAGGGGACGCCCTCGCCGCTCGCCGGATATTCCCCAGCCATCGAGCGGGGTGATTGGGTCTTCCTCGCCGGTGAGATCCCCGTCGATTGGGTCGGTGACTGGGGCCGCTCCGAGTACTACGGGACTCCGAGCGGTGTGGCTCTCAAGGCCCGGACCAACCCCAACTTCTGGTACGACTCCGACATCGAGCGCCAGACCGACTTCACGCTGGAGAAGCAGGCAGCAATAGCCGAGGCTGCCGGAACCTCTCTTGACCGGGCGGTCAAGGCCACGGTCTACATCGGGCACCCGTCCGAGTTCGAAGGCATGGACAAGGTGTGGAAACGGTGGTTCCCCGAGAATCCGCCGGCCCGGGTGGTCATCCCCTACATGGGTCTTGGCGGCCGGGGCTCGCGAGTCGAGATCGCCTTCAAACTGCTCTCGGGCACATCCGACCTCTCGATCGAGACCATCGAGGCCCCCGGGGTGCCTCCCGGACTCGGTCATGAGCCGCAAGCGGTAAAGGCCGGTAACTTCCTGTTCTTCTCGACAGTGGCTCCGTTCGACCACAAGGGTTCGCTCGAGGAGTCGACCATGCGGCATCCCAACTTCCCGTTCTACGGGCAGCCACCAAAGCTGGAGATGCGGTACATGCTCGACAAGGCGGCCAAGATCTGTGAAGCGGCGGGCACTTCGCTCGACCAGATCTGTCGCCGGCAGGCCTTCCACGACGACTTCACCCACTTCGCTCAGTCGATCGAGGAGTGGGCAGCCCACTTTGACGGCGACAAGCCGGCGTCCACCACCCTTCAGATCGGCGGGCCGCTTCTGGTGCCGGGCTCCCATGTGCTCCTGGATCTCATCGGCTACTGCCCGGATTGATCGACGAGACGGGTGCGGGCACACCCCCCGCACCCGTCTTGCAGATGCGCCGTCACCCGAGCGCGCCGTCATGGTGGGGCTACCTGGGTCGCGAAGGTCTACCCGTGTCGGGTGACGCTCGGTACTGGGCTCCAGGTGACTTCGAGCAGGTCAACGGCTTCCCCCGCTATCCGGTATCCGAAATGGAGCGCCGACATCGCTGGGTCGCAGAAACGATGAGCGAGCGTGAGATCGACCTGCTCATCGTGGGTGGGCCCACTGGCCCGTTAGAGACCTCGGTCCAGTACTTCAGCAACTGGCCGAGCCAGGTACAGAGCTACCTCCTCTTCTCCCCCGGTGAGGCCACGCTCCTCCTCGTGCGGCTGTGGAACCACCTCCCCGACGCCAAGCGAATAGCGATGATTGAAGACGTGCAATACGGCGGGGACGCCCCCGACGAACAGGGCGAGAAGGTGGCGACACTCGCCGCAGAGCGCAACGTCCGTCGCATTGGACTGATCGGCGTTATCCCCCACGCCGACCTCACCAGCATCCAGCAGGGCAACCCTGAGGCCACCCTCGTCGACCTCAACGCGGCCTACCAACGATTCCGGCTGGTGAAGAGCCCCGCCGAGATGGTGTTCGTCGACATCGCCTCCAAGATGAACGATGCAGCGATCGACGCACTAGCCACTGAGCTTCGTCCCGGCGTCAACGAGTACGAGGTGGCCCGAATCGTGGAGGACGTCTACAACTCACATCGGGCGTGGAACCTCATCCACTTCTCATTGAGCACCCCAATGGAGGCACCGGAGGTATGCGTGCCCCACCAGTACCACCCCGACCGGGCGCTGCAGGCAGGGGATGTCTTTGTGACCGAGATCAGCACCACATTCTGGGGCTACTCCGGCCAGATCCTCCGCACGTTCACTATCGCCTCCGACCCGACGCCCCGCTACGAGCGGCTCCATGATGTGGCGCTCGATGCCTACAACGGGATCGTCGAGGTCCTCCGCCCCGGTACCACCGTGGGTGAGGTGCTAGACGCCGCCCAGGTAATCACCGACGCGGGTTTCGACATCTGGGACGACCTGGTCCACGGCTTCGGCGGCGCTTACCTACCCCCAATCGTGCGCACACGGGCCAACCGGGGCGCTAGCCACCCCGACGATTTCGAATACCCGGACGGCACGCTGCTGGTTGTGCAGCCGAACGTCATCGACGGGCAGGCCGGTGTGCAGACGGGTAACAGCCTCCAGATCACGCCCGATGGGGCGGTCAGCACACAGCGTCAACCAACAAGAATGATCCGATGTGGATGAGGGCGACGATATGAGCGACACGATCGCGATCGAGATGCGAGGCATCACCAAGGCGTTCGGTGACACGGTGGCCAACGATTCGATCGACTTCTCCGTGCGCACCGGGGAGATCCACGTTTTGCTCGGTGAGAACGGGGCGGGGAAGACCACGCTGATGAACATCCTGTTCGGTCACATGCGGCCCGACGAGGGGGTGATCCTCGTCGACGGCGAGGAGGTCGAGATCACCGCGCCCAACGACGCGATCGCCCACGGTATCGGCATGGTCCATCAGCATTTCAGCCTCGTGCCGTCCTTCACAGTGGCCGAGAACGTGATGCTGGGGGTGAACAGTGTCACCGATCTGTCGTTCAGCGTGGATGCCATCGAGAAGGCGGTGGCACGGCGGGCAGCCGAGTTCCACATGCCCATCCAGCCCGACGCCACCGTGGAAGTCCTCCCCATCGACCTCCAGCAACGGGTGGAAATCATCAAGGCCATGTACCGGGGTGCGAGGTCCCTGATCCTGGACGAGCCCACCTCGCTGCTCGGGCCGACCCAAATCGAGAACCTGCTTGGGATCCTCTCCCAACTCCGCGATCAAGGAACCTCGATCATCCTCGTCACCCACAAACTGGCCGAGGTGATGGAGGTCGCCGACCAGGTCACGGTGCTCCGGCGAGGGAAACTGGTCAGCTCTATGACCAAGGGCGAATTCGACGAGCGGACCCTGGCTCGGGCGATGACCGGGCACGATCGGGAACGGCTCCCCGAGCGGAGCGAACTCACCGACGCTGCCCCGCGCCCCCTGCTGGAGATCACCGACCTGGTGGTGCCCGCCACCCAAGGTCACGGGCTCGGGATCGACGGTCTGTCGCTGGCGGTGCACTCCGGAGAGATCCTGGGGATCGCCGGGGTCGAGGGAAACGGCCAGCGCGAGTTGGCCGACGCTCTTATGGGTCTCACTATTCCGGACTCGGGAACCGTGGTGGTCGACGGCGTCGAGGTCACCAATGCGGATCCGCACGATCGGCGGACGGCGGGGATGGGCGTGATCCCCGAAGACCGGCATCGTCTGGGGCTGATCCTCGACATGAGCCTGGCCGAGAACCTGGCCGTCGCCGACCTCGCCTCCGGCCGCTACCGCCGGCGCGGGGTGATCGATTGGAAAGCGGTACACGAAAACGCGGAGCGCTTGCTGGTCGATTACGACGTTCGCCCCGCCGACCCCGATGCCCCTGTGGCCAGCCTGTCCGGCGGCAACCAGCAGAAGGTGGTCCTGGCCCGAGAGATGGCGCGCGAGCCACGAGTCCTGGTGGCCGACAACCCGACCTGGGGGCTCGATGTCGGCGCCATCGACTACGTCCACCTCAAGCTGCTCGAGATGCGTGACCGGGGCGGAGCCGTCCTCCTCGTCACCCTCGACCTCGAGGAGCTGTACAAGTTGTCGGATCGGATTCTGGTCGTCTACCGCGGCAAGAAGATGCTGGAGGGGCCCAGCAGTCAGATCGACGACGACGATCTGGCGTTGGCGATGGTGGGTCGGTCCACC